>OLPU01000053.1_pt1 | contig 103742 bp, 118 predicted proteins | sample 1673111 | NCBI WGS metagenome assembly OLPU01 (sample SAMEA3136755, study PRJEB25190) | human gut metagenome | reverse complement strand
AGGCGTAGGAAATTTGAGGAGACCTGTCCTTAGTACGAGAGGACCGGGATGGACGCACCGCTGGTGTACCAGTTGTTCTGCCAAGGGCATAGCTGGGTAGCTAAGTGCGGACGGGATAAACGCTGAAGGCATCTAAGCGTGAAGCCCCCCTCAAGATGAGACTTCTCATCCTTTAAGGAGTAAGACCCCTTGTAGACTATGAGGTTGATAGGCCGCGGGTGTAAGTGCAGTAATGTATTTAGCTGAGCGGTACTAATAGGTCGAGGGCTTGATCAAAGCGAAGCTTTAAGCAGATCATATTATATAGTTTTGAGTGTGCTTGTCACGCTGATAGAAAAGATAATCAATTTCCGGTGGCGATAGCTAAGGGGAACCACCTGTTTACATTCCGAACACAGAAGTTAAGCCCTTATACGCCGAAAGTACTGCACTGGAGACGGTGTGGGAGGTTAGGTAGCTGCCGGTTTCAATTTTAGAGAGATTCACAAATGTGAATCTCTTTTTTTACTTTCAACATTCCTCCTCCCCTCTCTCTATAACCACGTAAAAAGCAGGAAAGGTATCGATTCATCCGGTGAGGGTGAGTCCTTTTTTATTGCTTATATTAAAAATGCAGGAACGAGAAGATTAAATTGCAAAAAAGAGGAGTGCAGACAAACGCTAAAAATGCAAGAGAGAATGAACTGACTTGCAAAAATGCTCGCATTAGAATTGCAGATTGAAATATAGTCTACATGAAAGCTAATCGAATTTTACGTAATTTACGGCAAGACCATTTAAAATAGTTCGTATATTTACGGGCTATAAAGTGAAATATACGAGTTTAGTTATGAAAAAAGAGTGAGCTGATAGAGCATTTATAAGTATAAGGCAAAAGCAGTAAGAAATTAATATTGCAATTTTTGCAGAATAAAAATTGCAATTTTTACGTTTTTGCTATTGACATTATGCAATAAGAGAGCTATAATAACACCATAATTCTTGAGGCAATGCCGAAAAGAAGGACAGATAAACGTATATTTTGCAAAATTAAAGATATATAAATTGCAAAATGTGCAGTATGGAGAAAAATAAGGGCAAACGCTATCCGAGATGCTAAAGACATAGCTCGGATGAATCATGAGAAAAGGGTGAGCAGTGTATGAGGATTGATAAGCACCCCATTATTGATGAGTACAAAAAGGGGCGGGAGGTACATTTTCTGTTTGACGGAAAGGACATGACCGGATATGAAGGCGAGTCCATAGCGGCGGCGCTGCATGCGGCGGGAATTATGACGCATCGCTACACGGCGAAGCAACACAAACCGCGAGGAATATTCTGCGCGATAGGCAGATGTACTGACTGCGTTATGATTGTAAACGGACAGCCTAATGTGCGTACTTGCATAACGATGTTGGAAGATGGCATGGAAGTGCAGACACAGTACGGCGTGGAAACACGCGAAGCATGGGAGGCGAAGAATAAGTGAAAAGACATGAATTGATAGTTATCGGCGCCGGACCGGCAGGTCTCTCCGCTGCTATAGAGGCTGCTAAGGCAGGTATGGATGTAGTTGTATTTGATGAAAATGCACGCCCCGGCGGACAGCTTTTCAAACAGATTCACAAATTCTTCGGCTCCAAAGAGCATCATGCTAAAGAACGCGGTTTTAAAATCGGGGAAGAGCTTCTCGCTGAGGCTGAAGAAGCAGGCGTAAAAGTATATCTGAACGCTACAGTCATGGGCATATATGACGAAAAGGAAGTAGCGGTCAGAATCGGGAATGAGAGTAAGCATTACAAGGGCGATGCCGTCATAATTGCGACAGGCGCGGCGGAAAACATGGTTCCTTTCAAGGGATGGGATACTCCCGGCGTTATAGGCGCGGGCGCGGCGCAGGCTTTGATGAATTTGCAGGGGGTTCGTCCCGGAAGCAAGGTTCTGATGGTGGGCTCGGGTAACGTAGGCTTGGTAGTCTCATTTCAGCTTTTACAGGCGGGGTGTGAGGTTGCAGCTGTTATAGACGCGGCTCCCAGAGTAGGCGGCTATGGCGTTCATGCCGCCAAGGTCGCTCGCACAGGCGTTCCGTTCTACATGTCCCATACTGTAGTGGAGGCGAAGGGAGACGGAAAGGTTGAAGGCGCCGTAATAGCTCAGGTAGACGAGAGGTTTCAGCCAATCCCCGGTACAGAGAAGGAACTGGATGTAGATACTATCTGCATCGCAGTAGGTCTCTCTCCTATGAGCCAGCTTGCTTCAAATGCGGGCTGCGATATGGCATTTTTGCCGAAGAAAGGCGGACACGTACCCATTGTCGATGAATACGGCGAGACTTCAATAAAGGGCATTTATTGCTCGGGTGACGTCGCCGGTATAGAAGAAGCCTCCTCCGCTATGCTGCAGGGTCGTGTTTCCGGCTCTTGTGCAGCTAAGGAAGCGGGATACATCACAGAGGATGAATTTGCAGCAAGAGTTGCTTCATATAAAAAATCTCTCGGACAGCTGAGAGAGGGCATGTTCTCTCCGGCGAACAAGGGCCGCACGGATTTGAAAGAGACAGACGAAGGCTATGCGCTTTCCGCTAACCTGCTCAAGAAGGGATATGTCAGCGACGAAGAGATCGCAGCTTTCCCGGCGGCTAACAACAAAGCTGAAGGTGTTCACCCTGTAATCGAATGCACGCAGAATATACCGTGCAATCCGTGCCAGGATGCATGCAAGTTTGGGTGCATAATGGTAGGCGAAGATATAGTAAAGTTGCCCGTGATTAACAAGGACAGCAAATGCACAGGCTGCGGCATGTGCGTGGCGAATTGCTCAGGTCAGGCTATTTTCCTCATCAATGAGGACTTTGAACCGGGATTTGCTTCGGTAGGGCTGCCGTATGAATTTTTGCCCAGACCTGAATCCGGAGCCAAGGGCAAGGCGTTGGATCGCGGAGGGAAGGTTGTCTGCGACGCGGAGGTGGTATCTGTTAGAGAAAGCAAGGCGACAGACAAGACAGCCATTCTCACGATGAAGGTTCCGGTAGAATTTGTTCATCGCGCACGTTTCTTTCAGGCTTAGAAGGGGGGAGAACTACAGTGAGTAAAATCATAAGAACACGTGCTGAGTCGGAATTTACAGCTCAGCCTGATGACGATATGATAATTTGCCGTTGTGAAGAAATCACAAAGGGGGAAATAAGACGCGCGGTACATGAAGGTCTGCGCACGACTAACGAGATCAAGCGCTGGCTGCGCACGGGCATGGGGCTATGTCAGGGTCAGACATGTCAGCGCAATGTCCAGAACATAGTAGCGCGTGAGCTGGGGCTCAGCATTTCCGATCTCGGCATGATAACGGGCAGAGCTCCTGTACGCCCTGTTACTATCGAAGTTTTTGCCAATGACGTACAGGATGTAAAGGAGTAAGGCCATGGAAAAGAGAACAGCATCTGTAATTATTATTGGCGGCGGAGTGATGGCGTGCGCTACGGCATATAATCTCGCAAAGCGCGGCATGAACGACATCATCGTGCTGGAGAAAAAAGAAATAGGCAACGGCGGCTCCTGCAGAAACGCAGGCGGCGTCAGACAGTCCGCCAGAGATACCAGAGAGCTTCCGCTGGCTATGTACGCAGTTGCAAATATATGGCCGACTCTGGGCGAAGAACTCGGAGCCGACGTGGAATATTGCCGGAAGGGAAATCTGAGACTGGGCAAGACAGAGGCGCATATCAAGACTCTGATTGACAGGACAGAAAAATCCAAGGCGGTAGGTCTGGATGTAGAGATGGTGTCGGCAGAAGAAGCAAAGGAAATTTGCCCGTATGTTTCTGACGAGGTAATAGGCGCTTCCTGGTGCCCGACAGACGGTCACGCTAATCCGCTGCATACTACACTTGGTTTTTACCGCAAAGCGCTTTCTATGGGCGTGACGTTTATCACAGGAGTTACGGTGACGGGGATTAAAAAAGTCCGCGGAAGGGCGCGCATAGTTGAAACTGACGACGGCATATATGAGGGCGAGCAGATTTTACTCTGCTCGGGATGGGAGTCCAGAGCTATTGCAAATACTGTAGGAATTGACCTCCCGATAGAAAGAGAGATGAACGAGGTGTTTGTAACCGAGATGGAGCCTGATATGTTCCCGATAATGCTCGGCACGGCGGAAGGCGACTTCTATGGACATCAGTCTAAGCATGGCTCCTTTGTACTTGGCGGAAACGGCGGCATCGAAGCTTATGTATCCAACAAGCGCAGGTATGTCACAAATCCGCTGACAGCGCCTTGCATATGCCGCGGCGTTATCAAATACTTCCCGATACTCAAGGATGTAAAGGTGGTCCGCACATGGGCAGGGTGGTACGATGTATGCAGAGATAAGGTTCCCGTGATTGACAGTATCAGCGAAGTCCCCGGATTGACAATAGCCTGCGGCTTTTCGGGCCATGGCTTTGGAATTTCTCCCGCTGTAGGGCTGGCGCTCAGCGAGATTATACTTGACGGAAGCTCTCATACGATAGACATATCAGCGTTGAAATATGACAGATTTACGGCAAAAGCTTAATTAAAGAATATAAATTCACGTCTGCAAAGGGGCAGCGGTGCAAAAGAAACACAGCTGTCCTTTTTTGTATATTTTATTACTCGATAAAGTGAATGCTTTTTGCAATCGCTGAACTATCGCTCAAGAAGGAGGAATTCTAATGGACAACACTTATATTATCAACTCGATATGGGTTCTCGCTGCGTCCGTGTTTGTTTTCTTTATGCAGGCGGGATTCGCGTGCTGCGAAAGCGGGTTTGCCCGCTCGAAAAACGCATGTAATATCTGGTTGAAGAATTTGGTGGATTTTTGCGTTGGTGCATTAGCGTACTACTTCATCGGATTTGGTCTGATGTATGGGGATGACTGGTGCGGAATTATAGGTATTAATGGCTTCTTCAATCCTTTAGATCAGGATTTACAGATTTGGCAGTCTTTGGACGGCAGCCTGTCTCCTCATATCTATCTTCTGTTCCAGACTATGTTCTGTGCGACTACGGCTACTATCATATCCGGTACAGTGGCAGAGCGATTCAAGTTTAACTCTTACATCATAGTCAGCGTCTGCATGACGGCGTTCATATATCCGGTAATCGGACACTGGGTATGGGGCGGCGGCTGGCTCTCCTCGATGGGATTTGCGGATTTTGCGGGGTCCGGCACGGTACATGCGGTAGGAGGCACAGCTGCTCTCATAGGCGCCAAGATGGTAGGTCCGCGTATAGGAAAGTATGTAGATGGCAAAGTAAATGCTTTCCCCGGGCACAACATACCGATGGGCATTCTCGGTGCGATGATACTATGGGTAGGCTGGTATGGCTTCAACCCCGGTTCTGAATTGGCTTTCGACGAAACTACAGTATATACGACAATTACAACGACATACGCCGGAGCGGCAGGAGGAATAGCAGGGTTATTCTTCTCGTGGATTAGGTATAAGAAGCCTGATCCGACATTGGCGGCGAACGGCGCGCTGGGCGGATTGGTAGCTTCCTGCACAGCAGTAGCTCAGGCGACGCCGTGCGGCATGATAATCATCGGACTCATAGCCGGCATAGTAATCACGCTGAGCATAGAAAAGATGGATCATGTATTCCATATAGACGATCCGGTGGGTGCGGTATCTCTGCATGGCGTCTGCGGTACGCTGGGCTGCATACTGGCGGGATTCTTCTCCGCAGAAGACGGTCTGTTCTATGGCTTCGGCGCCGAGCGTCTGTTGCATCAGCTGATAGGTATGGCAGCTATAATAGCGTTTGTAGTCGTATTCGCGGGCTTGATGTTCTTCATACTGAAAAAGACAATAGGCATTCGCGTATCTCGCGAGGAAGAGCTGGAGGGTCTGGATATTCACGAGCATGGTATGGAAGCGTATGCCGACGACGTGGCGGCATAATCGGATGCTCTTTGATAATTAAGGAGGATTTTGAATGGCAAAGCTCAGTAACGTAACTATGATTATAAATCCCAACAAGTTTAACGAGCTGAAAGATGCTATGGACGAATTGGGTATACGGGGGATGACTGTCACTGACGTGAAGGGCTGCGGCGCCCAACGCGGAAAAAAGGTGTTCTATAGAGGGACAGAAACAGACATGACGCTGCTTCCTAAGACAAAAGTCGAAGTGGTAGTCTCTGAAATTCCGGTAGAGAAAGTAGTGGAGGCCGCCGTAAAAGTGCTGAGGACGGGGAATGTAGGCGACGGGAAGATTTTCGTTTACGACGTCGAAAAAGTGTATCGCGTCCGCACCGGCGAGACGGATTACGATGCACTCCAGTACACAGAGTAAAATACAATTTTGTCTATAAAATAATAGCTAAATTAAAAAATATATCAAAATATATTAATACTGAAAAAAGGAGAAAAACACTATGGCTTATCCGAATATTGACTTACTGTTTCTGAATGAAAAAGATATGCTGGCTGCCGGCGTAAACGACGTTGTAAAATGCACAGAGTGCATGGAGGAGGTTCTCAAGCTGCTCGATAAGGGCGATTATAGAATGGGCGGCGACAACGGAAATTCTCATGGCTGCATGGTCAGCTTCCCTGAGAATCCCGAATTTCCCGGAATGCCAAAGGACGGTCCGGACAGGCGCTTCATGTGTATGCCGGCTTACATCGGCGGCGAGTTTGCAACGGCAGGCGTCAAGTGGTATGGCTCCAATGTAGAAAACCGCAAACTGGGGCTGCCCCGTTCCATACTCATGGTCATCCTTAACGACAAGGACACAGGCGCACCCTTCGCATATATGTCCGCTAACCTCATCAGTGCGTACCGCACGGCGAGCATTCCGGGCGCAGGCGTAAAGAACCTCGCTCGCAAGGACGCTAAAGTGCTTGGCATCGTCGGCCCCGGTGTTATCAACTCTATCACTGTAGAGACATTCGCAGCTCTGCGTCCGACTCTTGACACTCTGAAAATCAAGGGCCGCGGCAAGGAATCTATCGAGAGATGTATAAACTATGTCAAGGAGAAATGCCCGCAGTTCAAAAACTTCATCGTATGCGATACGATTGAAGAATGCGTGCGTGATTCCGACATCATGAGCTTTGCCACATCTACTCCTACAGGCGGCCATAAGAACTATCCGTTCGTAGAGCGCGAGTGGATTAAACCCGGCGCGCTGATCTGCGCACCCGGCGCCATTGATGTTCCCGAGGAATTCATCATGGACCCTGCGACAAAGCTGGTGGTTGACAACTCCAAGCTGTATGATTCGTGGGCAGAGGAATATCCCTATCCGACATTCGATACATGGTTCCTCGTGGGCAGCAAGTTTACGGACATGATGCACGACGGGAAGCTGGATCGCTCCAGAGTACACGACCTCGGCGCTATTTTGAACGGCAAGCTCCCGGGCAGAGAGAGCGACGATCAGATTATACTTTATTCCATCGGCGGAATGCCCATCGAGGATGTAGCTTGGGGCAAGACGGTTTACGACAATGCAGTAGAAAAAGGAATAGGAACAAAGCTCAATCTTTGGGAAAAGCCGTTCCTGTTCTAAGAATGTAATAAATCAGGCTCATATTAATCAACTTCTTCATACAATGCATGGAGTCACAGCTTTCATTCGGCTGTGGCTTTATGTTTTATATAATATAAAAAAGCAGCCGGCGTTAATTCGGCTGCGTAAATTAATTATTTTAATGAGGTTTAGCGCTCCATGAAGCGAGAGAGGAAATCGCGGGTTTCCTGCCGCTGCGGGTTTGTGAAAAGCTGCGAGGGTTCTCCTTCTTCGCAGATGAGCCCATCCTTCATGAAGACTACATGATTGGATACATCGCGGGCGAAAGCCATTTCATGTGTTACGACAATCATGGTCATTCCCTCGCTTGCGAGATCCCGCATTACTGATAAAACCTCGCCTACCATCTCAGGGTCGAGCGCGCTGGTCGGCTCGTCGAAAAGCAAAACTTCCGGACGCATAGCGAGCGCGCGTGCGATAGCGACTCTCTGCTTCTGTCCGCCCGAGATCTGACGCGGCTTAGCGTTGATATATGGGCTCATGCCTACTTTATGAAGAAAATAGAGAGCATCCTTTTTAGCGTCCTCTTTGTTCTTTTTCAGCACTTTAGTTTGACCTATGATGCAGTTGTCCAGAACTGAGAGATTGGCGAAAAGGTTGAAGCTCTGGAAAACCATGCCTACCTTCGAGCGGTAGGAAGAAACCTTTACGTTTTTTTCTGCAACATTATTGCCGTGAAAAATTATCTCGCCGCTTGTCGGCGTCTCCAGCATGTTTATGCAGCGGAGCAGGGTGGATTTGCCCGAGCCGGATGCGCCTATGATGCTGGTCACGTCGCCGTTGGAAACCGTGAAGTCTATATCTCTTAGAACTACGTTTGTGCCGAACGCCTTGGAAAGATGGCGTATCTCTAAAATTGATTCGCTCATTTGCTGTCCCTCTGATCTAAGTTTGAGTTGCCCGTCTTGTATACGTCGGGGTGTGTTATCATGCCGCTGGTGTGCGCGAGAGTATCTGTCGTAGCCAGATCGTAGCTGTCCGCGCCGTCCATCTTCTTCTCCCATAGTCTGAGCAGGCGCGAGCAGACAAACGTCATAATGAAGTAGAATATCATTACGAGTGTGAATGTCTCGAAATAGGTGTACAATGCGCCTGCGACGGATTTGCCGCGGGAGAAGAGCTCCGTAACTCCGATAACAAAAAGCACAGATGTATCTTTTATGTTGATTATGAGGTTATTGCCGATCTGCGGCAGGATGTTTCGCAGAGTCTGAGGGAATACGATATACAGCATGGTTTGGAAATGCGTCATGCCGATGGCTTTTGCGCCCTCTGTCTGACCGGGGTCTATGGATAGTATTCCGCCTCGTACGGTCTCTGTCATATATGCGCCGGTGTTTATGGAGACGATGAGTATCGCTGCGGGGAGCATAGCCATGGGTTTGTCCATGAGCATGGCAGTGCCGTAATAGATGAACATAGCCTGAACGATCATAGGCGTGCCGCGGAACACCTCTACATATGCAGTTATTATTATACGCACGATTTTGAGAAGAACTCTTTTTACGGGATTAGAGCGTTTATTTATAGGTATAGTTTGAATGATGCCAAGTGCGAAGCCTATAATGCAGCCTATCGCCGTGCAGACAATGGCTATTATCAAAGTATAGCCTGCGCCTTCCAGAAATGAAGGCCAATATTTTTCCAGCAGATATCCGAGTCTCTGCCAGAAGTTCATTTGAGAAATCAAAATAGTTCCGCCTTTCAAAAAAGGCAGAGAGAGCAAAAAAGCTCCGCCCTGCCGTGTAGTCTGTTGTGGTTTATATTTGTTTAAGCGTTCAGCGGCTGAACTTCGATCGCCTCGTCCATCATAGCTTCAAAGTCGTCCGCTGTCATGGTCTTGAGCACGCCGTTGAGAGCGTCGAGCAGCTCTGTGTTGCCCTTCTGAACGGAGATGCCGATGTTGATGTCGCTGTCGTCTACCTGGAATTCGCCGTCAGTGCCGGAGAAATCGAGCAGTACGAAATCGGGATAAGCTACGCATGCAGCCTTGCCCGTGGGCATATCTGTTACTACGATATCGCAGGCGTTGGAGTTCAGAGACACCAGCATAGCGGGAGCGGATTCTGCCGCTGCCAGAATGTTAGCGTCGGGAATCTGCGGCAGGCATGTGTCATACCAGATAGTGTTCTGCTGACTTGTTGCTGTTGCGCCTTTCAGATCTTCTACAGAAGCGGCGTTTGCATAAGCGCTGTCCTTCTTAGTCAAAGTGATGATAGAAGCATAGTAGTAAGGCTCGGTGAAGTCTACAGTCTCAAGACGCTCGGGAGTGATGGACTGACCTGCGATAGCGCAGTCAACAGTACCCGCCTGAACCGCCATTACGAGACTATCCCAATCGAGCTTTACAATCTCAAGCTCATATCCGATAGCGTCTGCCAGCTTCTTAGCCATCATTACGTCGTAGCCGTTAGCGTATTCGGAGCTGTCCTTTATCGGAACGGCGCCGTTGCTGTCGTCAGACTGTGTCCAGTTGTAAGGCGCATAGCCGCATTCCATTGCGACTGTGAGTACCTTGTCGCTTGTTGTCGTGCCCTCGCTCTGCTCTGCTGCAGCGTCGGCAGATGCGGATTCTGTTGCGGCTGCGCTTTCTGCCGGAGCGGAAGCGTTGGAGCTGCTGCAAGCGCAGATGCCGAACATCATCAGTGCAGCGAGGACAACATATAGTGTCTTCTTCATGTTCTTTTACCTCTACATATTTTAATATAAATTATTATAAAAATAAAACCGTGAGTGCTATCATGGCAGCCACGGCAAAAAAGCTCAATACCGATAGCGCTCCACAAAAGTGACAGTACGTCGGATATTATCCGGCGCACCGGGCGAACCGCCTACAAGCCGGCGAAGCTCTCCCTCGGCGAGCATCCCTTTGGACGACGCAGGGGGCTTGTCCCTGAATTGCGCCGTTTACTATTGATGACCGCACCTCTACCATGTATATTTTATACTCTTTGCACGGAATATGTCAAGTGATATTTGTATAAAGAGAGAAACAGGTGAAAATTGCCGGTAATTTGCATGTTGAAAAAGGGCGAAGCGGATAATAAAAAAATTGTTTGCCCGGATCAGATTTATATCTGGATTTTTTCTACATTATAATATAGACTTATATACAGAAAACACAAGAATTTTTCTAAACTAACACATTTTAAGGTTAAAATTGTATCTGCCGCGTATACAACAGAATCAGGGAGCCTGTATGGCGATGCGGAAATCGTGCGCTTTTCGATGCGCAAGAGGCAATACAGTGTTGACAAAATGCGGGGCTTAGTCTATGATGATAAACTGTAGTGGTTTAGAACATACCGCACGACGCAACATCCAAGGAGGCCAAAGAATGGCAGCGACGGAAACGACAGAAAAGAAAACGACGAAAAAGACTGCAACAAAAACAGCCGCTAAAAAGACAGCGGCGAAAAAAACAACGAAAAAGACTTCCGCAAAAGCGGGGAAAAAATACAATCTGGTGATAGTAGAGTCGCCGGTAAAAGCAAAGACAATAGAGGACTTCCTCGGCAGTGGCTATAAAGTCAAGGCATGCAACGGACATCTCATAGATCTGCCGAAGAGCAAGCTGGGCGTAGACGTAGAGAACAACTTCGAGCCTAACTATATAGTAATAAGAGGTAAATCTCCTCTGCTCAAAGAACTGAAAAAAGAGGCTCAGAATGCGGAAAAAGTTTATCTCGCGACCGACCCTGACCGCGAGGGAGAGGCGATCAGCTGGCATATAGCAGGTGCTTTAGGGATAGACGAGGAGCAGCCTTGCAGAATAGAATTTAATGAGATAACGCGCGGTGCGGTGGTAGGCGCGCTGGAAGCTCCGCGCCCTATTGACAAAAACAGAGTAAACGCGCAGCAGGCGAGACGCGTGCTCGACAGACTCGTGGGCTACAAGCTGAGCCCGCTGCTTTGGAGAAAAGTGCGCAGAGGGCTATCCGCGGGCAGAGTTCAGTCTGTAGCGGTGAGAATGGTAGTGGACAGAGAAAATGCGATACGCAGCTTTGTTCCCAGAGAGTATTGGACAATAACAGCTCTTCTGGCGCAGCAGGGCAGTGAGCACACCTTTGAAGCGAAGCTTGTGAGCAAAAACGGAGAGAAGCTGGAGCCGGCTACGGAAGCAGAGGCGAACGCAGTTCTCGAAGATTTAAAGACGAGCGATTTCATAGTTTCGGAAGTTAAGCATTCGAGCAGAGTGCGCAGGCCGGTCCCGCCTTTCACGACGAGCACATTGCAGCAGGACGCTTCCCGTAAGCTGGGTTTTACTACCAAAAAGACCATGGTCGTCGCGCAGACGCTTTATGAAGGCGTAAAACTCCCGGGCGGGGACACGGCAGGTCTGATAACATACATGAGAACGGACTCTACCAGAATATCAAAGGATGCGCAGGACGCCGCCCGCGCTTATGCTGCAGAGACATATGGCGAAAAGTACACTCCGGAGAAACCGAATGTCTACACGAGTAAGAAAAACTCGCAGGATGCACATGAAGCGATAAGACCGACAGACATAACGCGCACGCCGGCGAGTGTGAAGGACAGTCTCTCTCCGGAACAGTATAAACTTTACAACCTCATATATACTCGTTTTCTCTCAAGTCAGATGAGCAACGCGACGTATGATGTACATACATGTGAAATGAACGCCGGAGCTTATATGTTTCGCGCGACGATTACGCGCATGACGTTCGACGGTTTTACGGCGGTATACGGCCTCAGCGACGAAGAGGCGGAGCAGAAGTATTTGCCCGAGCTGACAAAAGGGGAAAAGCTGGATACAAAGGATATTATTCCAAAGCAGAATTTCACCAGCCCGCCGACGAGATATACAGAAGCGAGCTTGGTTAAAGCTCTTGAGGAGGAAGGCGTAGGCAGACCGTCTACCTTTTCGCCGACTATCTCTACAATACTGGACAGAAGATATGTTGTCAAAGAGGGGAAAAGCATAGTCCCGACTGAGCTGGGCGAGATAGTCACGTCGATGATGATAGACAACTTCTCAGAGATAGTATCCGTAAGCTTCACAAGAGAAATGGAAGATAAACTGGACGGAGTGGAGAGCGAGGGCAAGGATTGGCGAGAGCTGCTCAGCGATTTCTACTGGCCTTTTGAAAAAGAGCTGGAAGCGGCGGAGGAGAAGATAGAGCCTCTTGTCATACCCGACAGACCGGCGGGCATTATCTGCGAAAAATGCGGCGCTGAGATGGTGTATAAAATGGGACGTTTCGGCGAGTTTATCGCATGTCCCAATTATCCCGAGTGCAAAAACGCAAAGCCGATAAAAGTGACGATAGACGCGCCCTGCCCGAAATGCGGCGGGACTCTCGTGCAGAAAAAATCCAAAAAGAACAGGACGTTCTTTGGCTGCGATAACTATCCGGACTGCAACTTTATGAGCTGGGATAAGCCGCTTTTGGAAAAATGTCCGGAATGCGGAGCGTATATGCTTGAAAAACAAGGCAGAGGTCCGCATAAAAAATATTGCTCCAACGAAAACTGTGTGACAAATCAAAAGACAGAAAAGACAACACGTAAAAAAGCGAAGGAAGGCGACGCATGAGCTTGAAAATAATAGGCGCGGGTCTGGCAGGCTGTGAAGCAGCGTGGCAGGCGGCTCAAAACGGCGTAGAAGTAGAGCTGTACGAAATGAAGCCGGAGAAAAAATCTCCGGCGCATACGTCTGACGGCTTTGCAGAGCTGGTATGTTCAAATTCTCTGCGCGCGGCGTCCATAACGAACGCCGTCGGCCTGCTGAAACAGGAGATGCGCGAGCTGAGCAGTTTGATAATGCTTGCGGCGGACGAATGCGCCGTGCCGGCGGGCGGGGCTTTGGCGGTTGACAGAGTTCGCTTTTCACGGTATATTACAAACGAGATAACAAACCATAAGAATATAAAGGTTATATCACGTGAGGTGACAGATATTACGTCGCTCGAAGGAAATGTGATAGTCGCGGCGGGTCCGCTGGCGTCCGAGGGAATAGCAGACAGCATATCAGAACTGATAGGAGGTCAGAGTCTGAGGTTTTTCGACGCGGCGGCGCCTATAGTCAGCGCCGACAGCGTGGATATGAGCAGTGCGTACATCAAATCGCGCTACGACAAAGGCACTCCCGACTATGTGAACTGTCCGCTGGACAAACAGGAATACGAAAATTTTGTCAAGGAGCTGCTGGCGGCGGAATGCGCGGAGATGCACGGCTTTGAGCACAACGTCTTCGAAGGCTGCATGCCGGTAGAGGAGATGGCGCAGAGAGGCTTGGATACGCTGAGATTCGGGCCGATGAAGCCGGTGGGTCTGCGCGACCCTAAGACGGGGAAGGAACCGTATGCCGTGGTTCAGCTGCGCAAGGAAAACAGAGAAGGAACCATGTACAATCTGGTAGGCTTCCAGACGAGATTGAAGTTTCCGGAGCAAAGGCGTGTTTTCGGGCTTATTCCCGCGTTGAAAAACGCAGAATATCAGAGATACGGCGTGATGCACGCGAACACGTTCCTGCGTTCTCCGGGGCTTTTGGATGCGAATTACAGACTGATTTCGCAACCGCGGATATTCTTCGCAGGTCAGATAACGGGCGTGGAAGGATATGTCGAATCAGCGGCCAGCGGGCTTTATGCCGGATTGTCGGCGGCGGCTCAGGAAAAATGCGAAGAGCTGCCAAAACTCGGAGGAGACACGGCTATCGGCGCGCTCGCTCGGTATGTCAGCGCCAGCCCGTCGGACGATTTCCAACCGATGAACATAACTTTCGGTCTGATAGATCCCTCAGACAGAAGATTTAGAAAAAAAACAGAGAAAAACGAATACATATCAAAGCGCGCGCTTGAAAAAATCAGAGCGTTTGCAGATAAAGGAGAAAGCCATGAGCAATGAGAATATGCTGAGAGGCACGACGATTTGTGCCGTAAAGAAAGACGGAAAGACGGCGGTTGCCGGCGACGGTCAGGTTACACTTGGCGAAAAAGTAATAATGAAGGCGGGCGCTGTTAAAGTGCGCAGGATATATCACGGCAGTGTTGTCGTAGGGTTCGCGGGCAGCGTGGCGGACGCTTTCACGCTCTCCGAGAGATTCGAGGCGAAGCTCGAGCAATATGGAGGCTCGCTCATGCGCGCGGCCGTGGAGCTGGCGCAGGAATGGCGCAGCGATAAGATGATGCGCAAGCTGGACGCTATGCTCATCGCCGCGGATAAAACTGACGTGCTGGTAGTATCGGGCACGGGCGAGGTTATAGATCCCGACGGCGGCGTTATAGCTATAGGCTCAGGCGGAAGCTACGCATATGCGGCGGCGCGGGCGCTGGTGGAGAATACGGAGCTCGAGGCAAAGGACATAGCGGAGAAGGCTCTCAGAATCGCCGCTGATATATGCGTATTTACGAACACTAACATAATCGTCGAGGAGGTATAAGCAATGGCAAACTTGACGCCAAGACAGATAGTAGATGAGCTGAATAAGCACATAATAGGTCAGGACGACGCAAAACGCGCCGTTGCTATCGCTCTGCGCAATAGATACCGCAGAAGCAGACTTCCTGAGGAGATGCGCGATGAGATAACGCCCAAGAACATAATTATGTCCGGTCCCACAGGAGTGGGCAAAACAGAAATCGCACGCAGACTCTCGAAGCTTATGAAAGCGCCTTTCGTAAAAGTAGAGGCGACGAAATTCACGGAAGTCGGGTATGTCGGCAGAGATGTAGAATCCATGGTGCGCGATCTGGTCGAGGCTTCTATTCGCATGGTTAAACAGGACAGAATAGACATGGTTCAGGAAAATGCGAAAAAAGCGGCGGAAGAGCGCATAATAGATATACTGCTCGACCCGGACAGCGAGGTTTCCGCTCAGCCGATGAACAACATAGCGGCTCTCTTCGCTCCGCCGAAGCCGGCTAAGGTAGAGACGGAGGAGGAAAAGCAGGAGAAGATGACAAAACGTGAGGAGATTCGCTATCGTCTGCGCTCCGGTCAGCTTGAAAACAATATAATTGAGATTGAAGTGACCGCGCAGCAGAATCCTACAATAGAGATCTCCGGCGCAGAGATGAACATAGGCGATATGTTCTCAGGCATTCTGCCGCGCAACACAAAGACTAAAAAGCTCCCCATACACGAAGCGAGAAAGATACTCGAGCAGGAAGAAGCGGAGAGCATGATAGACATGGATGAGGTCACGGATATAGCTATAGAACGTGCGGAGCAGGACGGCATAATCTTCCTCGATGAGATAGATAAGATAGCCGGAAAAACAATGGGCAGCGGTCCGGATGTATCGCGCGAAGGCGTGCAGAGAGATATCCTGCCTATTGTCGAGGGAAGCACGGTAATGACTAAATACGGCCCCGTAAAGACGGACTATATGCTCTTTATTGCTGCAGGCGCTTTTCATGTTTCCAAAATATCTGATCTGATTCCTGAGCTTCAGGGCAGATTCCCTATTAGAGTAGAGCTGAAAAGCCTGACCAAAGAGGATTTTGTAAAGATTCTTTCTCAGCCTGAAAATGCAATTACAAAGCAATATGCCGCTCTGCTCAGCACGGACGGCGTAGAGCTGAACTTCACGGAAGACGCTCTGGAGGCCATAGCCGAATATGCTCAGATAGCAAACAACACTCTGGAAAACATAGGAGCGCGCAGACTGCATACTATCGTAGAGAATATGCTGGAGGATATATCCTTCAATGCCGGGGATATTTTCCCGCCGGTAGAGATTACAATAGACGCGAAATACGTGGATGAGCATGTCAAGGACAGCCTGAAGGAGAAGAACCTCAGAAGGTTTGTACTCTGATTTGTCTTGTAAATATTAAAGAAAGAGAGGTATTTTATGTCCAAGCCTCTGGTTGCCATAGTTGGCAGACCTAACGTGGGAAAGAGCACTTTCTTCAACAGAATAGCAAAAAAGCGTACGGCAATAGTCGAAGATACGCCCGGGGTGACGCGCGATAGGCTCTTCGAGGATGCCGAGTGGCTGAATTATAAATTCACAATGATAGATACGGGCGGAATAGAGCCTGTCAGCGAGGATATTATTCTCAAGCAGATGAAGCAGCAGGCGGAGCTTGCCATCGAGGCGGCGGACGTGGTGTTGTTTTTCGTAGACGCCAAGGATGGCGTGGTCAGCGCGGATTATGAAGTGGCGGACATGCTGCGCCGCTCTGATAAGAAAGTAATTCTCGTCGTGAATAAAGTGGAGAGCTCTAAAGACGAGGAAATGGTGTATGATTTTTACGCTCTCGGCATAGGAGACCTGTTCGCGATTTCCGCGTCTCAGGGGCTGGGTCTGGGAGACCTGCTGGACGCGGTAGTGGAGAGCTTTGATCCGGCGAGCGAGCTGGAGGATGAGGACGATATAATGCGCGTGGCGCTGGTCGGGAAGCCTAATGTGGGCAAATCCTCTCTCGCGAATAAGATACTCGGGCACAACCGCTGTATTGTAAGCGATATACCGGGGACGACACGAGATGCTATAGACACGCCTTTTAAACGCGACGGCAGAGACTATATTATTATAGATACGGCGGGAATGCGCAAAAAAGGCAAGGTCGGCGACGCCAACATAGAACGCTACAGCGTAATCAGATCGCTTGCGGCTGTGAGGCGCGCGGATGTGGTGATAGTCCTGATAGATGCAAATCTCGGCATTACGGAGCAGGATGTAAAAATAGCAGGCTATGTCCACGAAGAAGGAAAACCCGTGATAATCGCCGTAAACAAATGGGATGCGATAGAAAAAGATACGTTTACCATTGAGGAGTACAACAATAGCATAAAAACGAGCCTGTCGTTTATGACATATGCTCCGCGTCTGTATATATCTGCAAAGACAGGCCAGAGAATAGACAAGCTTTTTATGCTTATAGACGAGGTGTACAGCAACGCTACGCGGAGAATAAGCACAGGTCTGCTCAATGACTGTGTGCGCGATGCGATAGAAGTAACTCCGCCGCCCTCCGACAAGGGACGAAGGCTAAAGATTTTCTACGCAACTCAAGTCAGCACAATGCCGCCGACATTCGTGCTGTTTGTCAATGATCCCGCGCTTATGCACTTTTCTTACAAGAGATATCTCGAGAACTACTTGAGAAAGACGTTCGATTTTTCAGGCACGGCGATAAGGATACTGCTGAGAGAGCGCAGTGAAAAGCAATAAATAATAGAAATATCATGGAGAAAGAAAATGAGCGATGTTTGGATATACATAATCATTGGCGTCGGTGCGTATTTTGTCGGTTCTTTTTCTCCGGCTCTGGCTATGTCTAACTGGGTAGGCAAGCGAGATATTAGAAAATACGGCAGCGGAAATGCCGGAACGACTAACATAATGCGCGTATACGGAGTCAAGGTGGGTATACCGGTGTTTTTAACAGATGTGCTGAAGGGTGGTCTGATAGCTTATTTTTCAAAGTATTTCGGCGGAGATATCGGCATGATGATAGGCTGCATAATGTGTATAGTGGGCAACAACTGGCCGCTTTACTTCGGCTTCCGAGGCGGAAAGGGCATTTCCGCCACGTCGGGGATACTATTTGTGATTTACACATGGCCTACAATCGTGATATTTGCGGTTTTTGCGAGTCTGATACTCTTTACGCACATAGTTTCGCTTAGCTCGCTGTTGGGGCTTGTGACATGTGCCGTAATGTCGTTTATACTCTATCCGGCTGATATATATCTGCATATCACCGTATCTGCATTGGCGGTACTCGGTATTATAAGCCACCGCGCGAATATCGGCCGGCTGATACGCGGAGAAGAAAAAAAGCTGACGCTTAAAAGATAAGTACCCAAGTGAAATATAACCGTGAACAGATGTTCCCCGCCTCTATAGGCGGCGGGGAACATCTAAGGCTTCGCCCCTCGTTCACTTGTTGAATGACGGGGCCGTGCCCCTTATTGAACCGTGAGCACGGCGGCGTCACTTATTAAAACAGTTATAAAACATTAAAAGAAAAATCCCCTTAAACAAGGGGATTTTGTTTATTTGAAGTTGTATATATCTATATTATGCTCTTATGCTTCGGTTTGTACAATGACTTCTTTAGACCCTCTCTTCTGCATACTGCGAACTACACATGAGAGAGCAAAATTGATTATGAAGTATACCAGAGCTACAGTTGCATAAAGCACCATTACATGTGCGCTCGAGACGACAACTCCGCTCGTAGGGAGCATGCTCAGGATGAACTTGCTGCGATACAGGAATTCAGCTATAGCGACCTGACAGAGGAAGCTCGTGTCTTTTATGGTCGTTATAATCTGGCTCATTAAGCTGGGGATTATAGCTTTAAAACATTGTGGGATAATTATATAGCGCAATGTTTGTATAAATCCGAAGCCCTGAGACGCCGCCGCTTCAAACTGTCCTTGAGGTATGGAGTTTAAACCGCCGCGCACGATTTCGGCTATAACGGCTGAAGTGTAAAGCGTCAGACCGAGCGCGCCGCGTATGATGGGCGTGCCGCCGGAGAGCATTACGAAACAAATCATAATCCAGAGGAGAAGAGGTGTGTTTCGAAATATCTCGATATAAACTGCGGCGATTTTGCCGAGGACGCGGCGTTCGTAGTTGCGCAGCAGACCGAGGATAGTGCCGAAAACGATACTGATAAGTACGGTAACGACTGATACGGCGAGCGTTATGCCCAAGCCTCCGAGTACATAGCTTATGTTAACCGGTGTGAAAAGATCTGCAAATGCCTGAAACATTATGCCACCTCCTTCGCCGGAGCTTCTTCTTCATTGTCGCTCTTGCGCACGTCGTTGCGCTTGATTTTCTCTTCGTAATAGCGCGCCCACTTGGCGAGGGGGAAGCATATTATGAAGTAAGATACGCCGCAAATTACATACGCCGGTCCGTAGCTCAGAGTGCCCTGAGTAGACCAGGAGTTCGCGCGGTACATCATGTCTCCGCCGGCGATCATAGCCAGTATGGATGTGTTCTTTATAAGCATGACTGCCTGATTGACGAGCGGGGGCAGTATGATTTTTATCGTCTGAGGCAATATGATATAGCGCATAGCTTGAAGCGTAGTAAAACCTTGAGAATGCGCAGCTTCCATTTGTCCTTTTGGGATTGAGAGTATGCCTGTGCGGACGACTTCGCTTATGTATGCGCCATGGTATATACCGACGCCGAGCACGCCGATGAGGAATGTGCTCATTACTAAACTGGCATACGGCAGGGCGTTGTAGTAGAAGAAAATCTGTACAACGAGAGGAGTGTTCTGGAAGAACTCTACGTATACGCGGCTTATCCCGCGCAGTATTTTGTTTTGAGAAGTAGACATTAGTCCGAATATTACGCCGAGTATGAGCGCTAACACCAGCGCTAAAGCGGCGACCTCGATGGTTGTCAGCCACGCAGCAAGGAATTGATCTATGTCCTCGAAAAGCGCAGTCCAACGCCATCCGGCAAAAGGTCCGGTTCCGGTCATGGATGGCCTCCTTATGATATTTATTGTGTTGTTTCGGCAAGCAGGTGCGTCCCGAATCTCAGGGCGCGCTTGACTGCCGAAATTTTTTCATAAAATGAGGGTGCGGCTAAGGTGCGCACCCTCCCTGATAGCCGTTAATTTAAATTTGCTTATGCAGCTGCGGAAGCTGTAGAAGCTGCATCTTCTGTAGCTGCGGCGTCGTCTGTAGCTGTCGCGTCGTCAGCCTTGTAAGAAGCTGTTACGTTGTTGTCAGCGATTACCTGATCGATCGTGCCGTCTGCAAGCCATCCCTGGATGAGGTTTTCTACGTACTCAGCCAGCCCTGTGTTATCCTTCTTGGAAGTTACGCCGTATTCCTGCGGAGAGAAGCGCTCGCTGAGCAGCTCTACCGTATCGTCGAGATAACCGCCGAGGATAGAACCGTCTACGCTGAATGCGTCAACGCGGCCGGAGTCCAGAGCAGCCTTAATTTCGGGGTATGTTGCAAATTCCTGGAAGTCGATGGATACGTCTTCGCCGGCAGCTTCCTGAAGAGCGGCCATTGATGTGGAACCCTGGCTTACGCCGACCTTTTTGCCTGCGAGGTCAGCCAGAGAGGAGATTCCGGAATCCTTCTTAACCATGACTGTAACAGCGTCTGTGTAATAAGCCGTGGAGAAGTTGTAAGTCTGTTTACGCTCTTCTGTGATTGTGAAAGTAGCCATTACGAGGTCGATATCGCCGTTATCGAGAAGCTGACCGCGAGTAGCGGCGGTAACAGGTGTGAATTCTACGTTGACACCGAGAGATTCGCCGATCTTTTTAGCAAGGTCAATCTCAATACCGGAAAATTCGCCTGTTGCAGCGTCCTTCTGACCGAAGCCGGGGACATCGTCCTTAACGCCGACTTTCAGAACGCCTCTGTCTACGATAGCCTGTACGTCAGCTGCGAGAGCCTCGCTGGACTCTGCGGGCGCTTCGGAAACGTCTGCGGATGCAGCTGCGGACGCTTCGTCAGAAGCGGGAGCAGATGCGGAAGAATCAGAGCTGCCGCAGGCTGCCATTGCAAAGCACATACAAGCTGCCATTACTAAGGCTAGGACCTTAGAGAGTTTCTTCATTGTTCTTTACCTCCAAATGATAGATAATACTAGCCGCGAATGCGGTTGTAAGCTTATCGAAGTATTTTGCTCAAGAAGGCTTTTGTACGTTCATGAGTCGGATTTTCAAAGAAGTGTTCGGGAGAACCCTCTTCGATTATGCGGCCGTCGTCCATGAAGATAACGCGGTCTGCCACCTGACGTGCGAAGCCCATCTCGTGAGTTACGACAACCATAGTTATGTTGTCCTGGCTTAGTTTTATCATTACGTCCAGAACTTCCTGAACTGTCTCGGGGTCGAGCGCGCTCGTGGGCTCGTCGAAGAGAATGACGCGGGATTGAGAGCAAAGCGCTCTCGCTATTGCGACACGCTGCTGCTGACCGCCGGAAAGCGTAGAGGGATATACGTTCGCCTTGTTGCGCAGGCCGACGACGTCGAGATATTTGAACGCTAAAGCTTCGGCCTCTTCTCTGGATTTCCCCTGCAGCTTCATCGGCGCGAGCGTAAGGTTCTGAAGTACGGATTTATGCGGATACAGATTAAACTGCTGGAAAACCATAGATGTGGAAGAACGCACGATTCTGGTTTTGTTTTTGTGAGTCAGTTCTTCGCCGTTTATAAAAACTTGTCCGGATGTAGGCTCCTCAAGGAAATTCATGCAGCGTACGGTGGTACTTTTGCCGGAGCCGGAGGGCCCGATTATAACGAGCTTTTCACCCTCGTGTACATGCAGGTTGACGTCTTTGAGAACGTGGTTGCTTCCAAAAAATTTATTTACATTTACAAGTTTTATCAACTGTAATTCCTCCTTTGCAGAATGTATAGCCGACGTCTTTTTGCAAAACAACAGCGAACACACTGCATTTTCACTTTAATACTTAAATTATATATATTTGTGAGACTTGCGTCAAGTGACCGAGAGGCGCAAACACATATTTTTTTGGGAAATTAAAGCCGCAGGCGCAATTATCTGATGTGCAGTCATAAGAAGACGGTCATGCAAAACAATGTTTAAATATTCGTTATTATGCTGTAACGCTTTGGATACTGCGCGGGAGCAGAGGTTTTTATATGCTTTCGGTTGCATTTTTCAGCCAGGCCGCCGCCGCGGGAGGGAGAATATCTGTCAGAGCCGCGCGGACGCGGCGATGGTATTCATTCAGCCAGCGTTTTTGTTCGCTTGTGAGCATTTCCGGTATGACGGCGTCGAGATCTATAGGAGCGAGGGTCAGTGTTTCGAAGCAGTTAAGTCCCGGACGAAGCGGACGGCAGAGCATGAGGTTTTCTGTGCGTACTCCGAATTTTCCGGCGAGATAAGCGCCGGGTTCGTTGGAAATGACCGTGCCGATGGGGATAGGCGAGAGAGGGGCGGAGGGGCTTATCCTCGCGGGACCTTCGTGTACAATGAGCACATGGCCTACGCCGTGGCCTGTACCGTGAGCGAAGTCCAGGTTTTCCTGCTGCAGAGGAGTGCGGGCTATGGAGTCCAGCTGACGGCCGTTCGTTCGAGCAGGAAATACAGAACGGGCGAGATCTATGTGCCCTTTGAGCACCAGAGTGAAAACCCGCTTTTCTTCTTGCATAAGCTCTCCGAGAGCGACTGTACGAGTTACGTCTGTAGTGCCGCAAGGGTAGTGACCGCCGGAGTCTAAGAGAATGAAAGACCTGCGGCGAAGAGCGGCGTTCGTGGCGGGGGTTGGAGCATAATGCACTATGGCGCTGTTTGCTCCATATGCGCTTATAGTCTCGAAGCTGGGCATGATGCAGCCGCGCTCTTTTCGCAGACTCCACAGCCTTTTTGATACGTCCAGTTCCGTGCCGGTGAGAAGTCCGGTTTTCAGTTCGTATATAAGAGTAGTCAGAGCGGCTCCGTCCAGTATGTGCGCTTCGCGGAAGCCCTTCTGTTCTTGTTCACTTTTTACGGTTTTGAGATTTGCGGCGATACTTTCTGAATTTTTTATGTGTGCTTTTGCAGAATTTATAATTTCTTCGCATACGGAGGCTTTGTCTGCAAGAAGTATGCTGTCTGCGGGCAGAGAGGAGATGCGCTCGGAGGCGTCGGAGTATTTGGCAATGCGCACGTTAGCTTCCGAAAATTTATCCGACAGCTCCGGTGATATTTCTCCGTCTGTGAAAAGCTCTGCTCTGTCTTTAAACACGAGGCAGTAAGCGTAAGCTACGGGGCAGTAGTCTATGTCGCGGGCGCGGAAGCAGAGCAGCCATGCAATGTCGTCCAGAGCAGAGACGAGAACAGCGTCAGCGTCGCCCATTTGAGCTCTGACAGCGTTGAGCTTGTCGGATATTCTGCCGTAGCCGAAGTATTTTAGCCCTGATTGAGGTCTTTCGGGGCGTGCATCCCATAAATTGTTTAAACTTAAGTGAGAAAGCGAAAAACCCGCGGAGCGGAACATCTCGGCCTGCCGAGAGGATATTATTCCAAAATCTGCGCCCAGATTTTTTATATCGGAAGAGCGCATATAGTCTATCGCCGCTGAGACGGTAGAGCGGACTATGCGAGGCTCTATGCCCGTATCCGAGAGCTGAGCCTTGGCTTGAAGCTCATATCTGCCGTCGGTGAACAGGGCGGCGCTTGTCTGCGTGATTACAAGCTCGCCTGCGGAGCCGGTGAAGCCGGAGAGATATTCGCGCAGCTTGTAGCAGTCCGCAGGATATTCGCTCGCGTGAGGGTCCTGCGTTGGGATAAAAAGCGCATCAAGCCCCGCGTCGCGGAGAGCCGCCTGCGCATGCTGTATTTTATTCTTCAAAGTAGTGCCTCCAAATTAAAAAACATTATTGCTCATATTCTATTACATTTTAGCTCTGTTTCAAACACAGTGCAAATATTAAATAATATTAAAACAGCGCATACGGCGTATTTGTGCAGCCATTTACACATCGTGATATATGTGGTACAATAAAAGCTGCTGAAAACAGAAAAAGAGGAATCAACTCTAATCTTTAGAGAATAAATAAAGGAAAGAATATGTATACAATTAAAGAAGTATCCGGCAAGTCGATGTTGAGGAAGTTTATTAAGTTTCAGGATGACTTGTATAAAGACTGCGAACAATATATTCCGCTGCTGAAGCAGGATGAAATGGGAAACCTGAATCCTAAGGTGAATCCGGCATACGATTACTGCGAGGTTAAAATGCTTCTCTGCTATAAAGACGATGAGGTTGTGGGCAGAATATGCGGAATAATAAACAGAGCGGCAAATGAGAAGTTCAATCAGAAACGGGTGCGCATATGCCGTTTCGATTTTATAGACGATATAGAGGTTTCGCGCCTGCTCATAAAGTCAATAGAAGAATGGGCGTCGGAAAAAGGAATGACGGAAGTTGTAGGACCGATAGGCTTTTGTGATTTTGACAGACAGGGAATGCTTTATAAAGGTTTTGATAAGGTAAGTATGTACGTTACGTACTACAACTATCCTTATTATATTGAGCATATGAACAGACTGGGCTTTGAAAAGGATATAGACTGGCTGGAGAACAAGGTTTACAGCGAACCGCTGCGGCCGGAGCTGCTGGATAAAATATGCGAGAGAACGAGGACAAAATACAACCTGCATGACGTTGAGCTTAGAACTAAAAAAGACGCGAAGCCATATATATCAAAAGTGCTTAATTTGGTGAATGAAGCGTATGCAGATCTTTATGGAGTGGTTCCGCTCAACGAGAGACAAATTCAGTATTACGGCAAGCAGTTTCTTGCGCTGATAAACCTGCGCTATGTATCCATTGTAGAAGATGAGAACGGCAGACTTGTCGGCTTTGGCGTGCTCGCTCCTGCGATAGGCCCTACGGTCAAAAAGATAAAGGGAAGGCTTTTTCCGATAGGCTGGATAAGCATGCTCAGGACGCTTCACAATCCTGTTGCGCTGGACATGTATCTTATCGGCGTAGCGAAAGAATATCAGCGGGCAGGCGTGAATGCGCTTGTAATGCGCAATCTTACTAAAAAAGCGCTGGAGGACGGAATTCCGTATGCGGAAACGGGACCTGAGCTGGAGACGAATTATAAAGTTCAGGGCATGTGGGAGGCATACAGAATAGAAAAAGATCATAAAGCCCGCAGATGCTTTAGAAAGGCAATTGATACAGAAGCTGCACAGGAGGCATAAAATGTCGCATTTTGATTTTGAGCTGGTTATAAAGATCGGCTCTATGGCATTGATTCGAGAGGAAGACAATGATTTAAATTACAACATAATCTCACGGCTCGCGGGAGAGCTGCATCCGGGGCATATACTGATAAGCTCGGGAGCGGTCGAGATAGGCAGAATAGACTACATGAAGCGCAACGGATATGAGCTGAAAGGAGATATGGAAGAAATAAAAACAGATTATTCCTCTCAAGGTCAGACTATACTCATGGGGCTTTACCGCGATTTTGTGCCGTCGCGCTATTCTGTGCGCCAGGTGCTTGTGGAGCACAATCATTTTAACGACCCCGAGAGAGCGGATCACATAAAAAGACTTTTGTATCGCGCAGCGAATCAAAACGCCATACCTATCATCAACTACAACGACGCGGTATCAAACGAAGAAAGCCGTAGATTTGAGCTGGCAAAATTCGTGGAAGAAGGGCGCAAGGTAGTAGAATGTGTGGACAATGACGAAACGGCCGCGGTGGTGGCAAAGCTTGTACGTGCGGAGAAGCTTCTGCTGCTGACGAGCGTAGAGGGGATATATCGCGACCCAAGCGATTCGAGTACTATTATTGACGAAGTGACAGGTGCGAATATTGACGAAATAACATCTAAACTGGACGAAATGATGAGCTATTGCAAAGGGAGCAGCCGCGTCGGAACAGAAGGAGCCTCCGCAAAGCTCCGCTATTCCCGCCAGGCTCTCGAAGCGGGAAGCACGGTGATAATCGCACATGCGCGGCATAGAGTGAGCGATATACTCTCCGGGAAAGTCAGATGCACCAGAATTTCAATGAAATAATAAAATGAAATAATAGAGTGAAAATATATTATGCAAAATGCAAAAAACGTATGAGTGAGCAAGCGCCACACATACGTTTTTGTTGCGTTTGATTGTAAAATCATGTTCTGCTATCTGATGAGCGTTATACGTGTACCTTTTTGTGCTATTTCATCTGCATCGCCGCCCAATCGTCCTCCTCTGACGCGGAATTGTTTTGCTATCTCCCAAAGAGTGTGTTCTCCGTCGGCGTAGTATACGACTATTCCGCTTTTGGTCTTTTGCTCGGAGGGTGTCAAAGCTACGTCGGAGACAGCGGAAATGACAGAAGACTGCCGCTCGTTGGTCACTGCATCTATGCACACCTTGCTTTCCAGTTCTTTGCCCGAGCCTTCCACAGAAGTGCTTTCGCACAGAGCTTCTGTATCTATAGACATATCGGGGTGTACGCCTGCTGCGCTAAGCTCTGTTTCAAACGGCATGTTTATACGCAGCCTTTTGAAGCCGAAATCAGAAGTAGAGGCTATTATGCTGTAATATATTATTCCGGATATTTTGTAAGCATCCTGCATGCAGGAGGTTTCGGTAATGTCGGCGCGTGAGGAAGCGTATATCACGCGGGATATCTCGGGGAAAGTATCGGGGACGGCGAGCGTCTGGCGAATTATCTTTTTTTGAGAGTCTATGCGCCGTCTGCCGGCTGTGTTCAGACTTACGCTTTTGAGCTCGCAGTCCATGTCAGCTGAATACATGTCGGCTACTAGCTGAACCTCAGAAGTCTGACAGCAGTATGTGTTCAGACCTATAACCGCGGAGACGCTGGCTGTGTCTGAATCGAGACTCATAAGCTCGACGTCCAATCGCTCGAGAGAAGCGTCTGCGAAGACATCTGAACCGGGCCGGGTGGCGTCCTCGCTGACAATTTCACCGAAGGGGAGAGTCTCGGAGAAAAATTGAAGAGGGGCGTTAGAGTCGCGACTTTGATATATTATGAAAACTTTCATCTCGCCTTCAAGGGCTATTTTCCCTTCCTCCGGGGTGGCGGAGGCGAGAGAAACATGACCGCGCGCGAGAAGTATATTCTGAGCGGGCGGCATATTTTGCGATATTCTCACTTCGCTGCGGACGAAGCTTTTTGCGCTGCGTCCGGATATAAGCCGTGTGAGCTTTTTTGTTTGAACTCTGGCTTCCAAGCCATCCTCGAGCATATTCGGATCGAGTATTTCGTTTTGAACGCTTTGCCATGCGAATACGTCCAGCTTTATCTCGCAGCGCATAGCCGCGCTTCGAGAGCCTTGAGGCTGGCAGGAAATTTCGCCTGTTCTCACGCGGGAGAGCGCGTTCATCCCGGGAGCGGCGTCGCTGTTTGGTATAGAATGCTTGAAATCACATCTGGCGTCGAAGCTGACGGGTTCGCCCATTTTGTCCAGATAGAGTATCATAAAACTGACTGTACCGCTGACGACTATGCGGCCTTCCAGCAGGTCGGTGTTTTGCGCCTCTGCGAGTGCGCTCACGTCGAGTACGCTCTGCATCTCAGGCAGCCCGTTCGGAAGCTCTATAGCTCCTTCGACCATAGCCGCCTGCCCCCGCAGCCATATACAATTATCAGTCAAAAGCTCTTGCTTCTTCATTTTTCCCTCCAAACAAGAATTATGTTTTATCATTAAATATATATACTCAATCGACGGACGATAGAACTGCAAGATAAAAATCGCACAGTATGAGGAGGAGAAAGCAGAAGATATTATCAAGCCGCCCGGCTAAAGCTAGACAGGCGGCGGGTTTCATCGTTATCAGGCGAGGCTTTTAATATTGCTTTTCTCCGGAAAGTATCATCATTTTGTCCTTATTAGGCTCAATCTGAGTCTTAACGACCTGCTCGTTCCAATCAGAAGGGTCTATTTCTTCCAAAGATATGGTCAGAGCCTGCTGTGAACATCCCCAGACTTCAAGAAAGACTTCGTTTATTTTTTCAACGAGCTTTTTCTTCGTCTCTTCATCTTTAGGGTAAGCTTTTATTGCGACATACGGCATATTCAGGCCTCCTTGCGGTTTATTGCTGTTTGTTTTTTCTGATGTATAGGGCGGTAGCGACGTCCATACGCGCCTTTTGAATTTCGCAGCTCACGTCATGCGGCTTCATTATATCGCCGTTTACGTTGTAGGCGTTGGCGGCGCATCCGCCGCTGCAATGATATTTGGCGAAGCAGCTCTGGCATTTTTCCTTGGCGTAGACGTGACATCCGGCGAATTTGGCGGCTATGTCCTGATTTGTTTCGGTGCTTTTCAGGACGTTGCCCATGAGGAAGTCGCGCTTTCCTGCGAACTGATGGCAGGGATAAATATCTCCGCCGGGTGTGACGGCGACGTATTCAGTACCTGCGCCGCAGCCGCGGAGTCTCTTGCTCAGGCAGGGACCGCCGTCGAAAGCTATCATAAAGTGGAAGAAATTAAAAGGTCTGCCGTCCTCGCGCCGAGCTTCTATTATGCGTCCGAGTTTTTCGTATTCAGCTCGAATTTGGGGGATATGGTCGAGAGTGAGCGCCAGCTCGCCGTCTGTCACTACGGGCTCGACGGAAATCTGATCAAAGCCGAGATCGGCAATGCTGAGCACATCGTTGGCAAAATCGAGGTTGCGGCTGGTGTATGTCCCGCGGATGTAATATTCCTGATCCCCTCTGCCGGCTATGAGCTTCTGAGCATTTTTCGCCACTCGGTCATAGCTGCCTGCTCCGGCGGCGTTTTTGCGCTCGCGGTCGTGTATCTCTTTGCGTCCGTCTATGCTTATGACGAGGTTTTTCATCTCAGAGTTTATAAAGTCTGAGATTTCGTCAGTGACGGCATATGCGTTAGTAGTTAACGTAAAGCGTATGATTTTGCCATGCTTTTTTTCCAGCTCTCTGCCGTAGGCGACCGCCGCCTTGACGACGCCGAAGTTGATCAGAGGTTCACCTCCGAAGAAGTCCACTTCGAGCTGAATGCGGTTTTCAGAGCGCTCGACCAGAAAATCAAGCGCCGCTTTTGCAACTTCTTCGCTCATGAGCTCTCTGTTTCCCATATACGAGCCTTCCTTGGCAAAGCAATATGAACAGCGGAGATTGCAGTCGTGCGCGATGTGAAGGCACATAGATTTTATAGCGGGTTTTGGAAATTTTACTTTGTCTTGAAGGCAGGGTACGTTGAGAACGCCCTGTCTGCGAAGCTCGTCCAGCTCTGAAAGAACCTCGCGTATGTCGCTTTCAGAGAAGCTCCGGGAGAGTGAGGAGACGATTTTTTCAGAACTCTGCTCGCCTTCTTCCATTAGCTTGGCGATTTTGTATGCCAGCTCGTCAACCTCCATGAGTGCGCCGCCTTCGACGTCGAGTATAAAATATGTATCTAAAGCTTTTCCGGCGTGTAACAATTTGTTTTCTCCTAAAAAATTATATAATTATATTTGTTTTCTCGTAATAAAAAGCAGCGCATTCAGCGCCGCTCTTCGTAAATTCAGAATTACTTGCTCTGCGGAACTCTGACCTTTGTGCCGCGCTCGCAGGGCTGGTTAGCAACCGTGCAGGATGTCTTGCATGCGGACTGGCAGGAAGCCTGACATTCGCCGCAGCCGCCATGCTGCGCGCTGTCCTTCAGGCAGGATGCTGCTACAATTTTAATATGCTTCATTTTAGACGCCTCCTTGTTTAATGACTAGTCTATTAGATTATACATGAATTTTCTGTCAATGGCAAGGTAAAAAATGTACTTGATAAGGCTCCGAGCTTTTGCTAAAATTAAATTATACGCACGGGGTCTGTGGTTGAAAGTCGATGCCAGTCGCAGGCGAAACGACCCACGTAAGCGAGAGAAACTCTCGTGAGCATGGTGCGGTTTAGGTGTAAGTCCGTCCGTCGTTATCGGCGAGAGGGGTAGTAGTGGGGGAGCAAGGGCTTTATGAGCGAACCCTCCGGACGGCGAGTGTGGGGTCAAAGACCAGGTCAGCCCGTGCGTTTTTAATGTGGATTTGTCCTTCGGGAGCATGGCGCTGCGCGCGAGGCTTGGGCTTGAATCGGGCATGCAAAAATTTTTAGATATTTCACAATGTTTGCAGGAGTTTTAATCACCGGCGTCGAAGTATTATATAGAACACATAAGAAGGTACATAAATAATTGTACCGATGAAAGGAGGCAGCTACATGCGTCTTATTGTTACAGGTAAAGGCATGGAAATTTCTAAGTATCTGGAGGGTTTGGTCGAGAAGAAGGCTTCAAAGCTCGAGAGATACTTCCGCCCCGAGACTGACGTCTATGTCACGCTCTCGATAGAAAAGAGCAGGCACATCGCCGAGGTGACTGTACCCTTCGACGGGGTAGTGCTCAGGACAGAAGAGGTCAGCGGGGACATGTACGGTTCGATAGACGCGGCTCTCAAGAAGCTCGAGAGACAGATTCGCCGGCATAGGACTAAGCTCGAAAAGAGACTGCATGACGGAGCTTTTGCTCAGGAGCCTGTCTATGAGATGGAGGATATGGAAGAAGATGACGCTGTCATCGTCAGAAGAAAAACCTTCCCCGTAAAGCCGATGGATGTCGAGGAGGCGCAGATGCAGATGGAATTGCTGGGACACAGCTTTTTTGTATTCTCTAATTCCGAGACGGGCGATGTAAACGTGCTGTACAAGCGCAAGGACGGCGACCTTGGTCTTATTGAACCGGAATATAACTGACAATGGCATACAAGAGCGCTTCGGCGCTCTTTTTTGTTACGAAAAAAGAATTTGGGTGACAACCTTCTGCGTTGGAGCATAATATATTCAACCAAGGATATTGGGAGGTATATTATGATTAGAGGTATAGATATAAGTAACTGGCAGGGGGAGATAAATTTCCCCAGACTTGCACAAACAGACGTGCGTTTGCTTTACATAAAGGCTACAGAGGGCACAGACTATCGTGATCCTCGGCTGGACGATTATTACGATGGAGCGAGGCGCGAAGGCTTGAAAACTGCGTTCTATCACTATCTGCTCGCGCGGACGGACGAAGAGGCGCGTGCAGAGGCGAGGTATTTCGCAGGAGCGCTCTCCGGCCGCAGATCGGATGCTCTTTTTGCTGTAGAACCGGGCAACAGAAGGTTTTTCACAAGTAAAGAGAGCTTTAGCCGAGTGGTCGGAGTTTTTCTCGAAGAGGCGGAGAGACTGCTCGGGATCGGAGGTATGATATATACCGACAGCTATTCTGCACGTGCGGATTACACGGGGCTGACTCGCTTTCCGCTATGGGTAGCTCAGTACGGAGTTGCCGCTCCTGATACCGGAGAATGGAGCACGTGGACGGGGTGGCAGTATACGGATAAAGGCAGGCGTCTGGGAATAGACGGCTATGTAGATGAAGATTACTTCCGCGATTCCGTAGAGGTTACAAAGCTTCTGCCGCAGAACGGCGGGAGTGATACCAGGCGGCGCAGCAGCGTTGTGTACTATACCGTTCAGAGCGGAGATACGCTGTACGCTATAGCGCGCAGATTCGGCGTGACGGTAGAAGAGCTGGTGAAGTATAACTCAATAAAAGATCCGGATAGAATATATCCAGGTCAGGTGCTGAGGATATACACGGATGCACCGCGCAAAGAATTGGGAGCGCAGAGCAGGTATATCGTGCAGCGGGGAGATACTCTGTACGACATAGCTCAAAACAGCGGAACAGATTTGAACGAAATACTGCGCGCAAACTCAATACAGGATCCGAACAGAATATATCCCGGGCAAGTGGTCAGTATACCGCGAGCCGGCGGGTATAACACGTCCAGAGGCCTGGACAGTGCATATATAGTGAGGCCGGGGGACAATCTGACAAGAATAGCAAACAGATTGGACGTGAGCGTGCAGCGGCTCGTAGGCAAGAATAACATAGCGAATCCCGACAGAATATATGTCGGTCAAGTGTTGAAATACTGATAAAGCCTGGGTTGTGAGAGCATTACAAAAGTGTGAATAGATTTAAAGAAGAATACGTGTAAGTATAAAGGCGGACGGTTGAAAAAAAGACTGCCCGCCTTGTTTTGTTATATGATATATCAAACGTATTATACAAATGCGAGTTTGAATAATGGGGATTATGAAGAATAATAAAACAAAAAATGCGTTGCCTACATTTGATTTACGCGGTATAATTATAACCGTGAACATATGAAATCCGCCGCTACAGACGGCGGTGCCCCTTATTGAACCAGCTCTAAGCCGAGGCAATTCTGCGGCTTAGAGAATCAGGGAGACGGAAAGGAAACGCGGATGAAAAAATTAACTAGGATTATAGCGATTATTATGTCGCTCGGCGTTATGGTTGTGATGGGAGGATGTCAGGCGGCGGTGCAGTCGCAGACGGCGGATTTGAGCGAAACGTCAGGGACGGCGACGGCGTCTTTCTCAGATTACGATTTAACCAGCGATTACGACGAAAGCACAGCGGCAAAAGCGGTCTTTTCAGACGGAGGCGTAGAGGCGACGGGAGATGGCATATCTGCCGAAGGGACTACTCTAAAAATAACAAAGGCGGGCACGTATATAATCTCCGGCTCCTGCTCTGATGGACAGATAATAGTGGAAGCGGATAAAAGCGCAGGCGATAAGGTTCAAATCGTGCTTAACGGTTTGAATCTAACGAGCAGGCGGGGAGCGCCGTTTTGTGTAAACAGTGCGGACAAAACGCTGATAACTCTCGCGGACGGCACTGAAAACAGCTTCGCCGATGCTGCGGCGTCAGATGCGACGGCGTGTGTATATTCGTCGGACGACCTTACTATAAACGGCAGCGGGACGCTGAACGTCGCCGGAAATGTGAACAATGGAATAGGCTCGAAAAACGATCTCAAAATAGTCAGCGGCAGTGTGAATGTGACTGCGGCTAACCATGGCCTGAAAGGCAATGATTCTGTGCTTATACGGAATGGAGAGATTAAAATCGAAGCCAGAAAAGACGGCATAAAAGCTGACAATGAAACGGATGCCAACAAGGGATATATCTATATTGAAGGCGGAAACATAACTATAAACGCGGGAGACGACGGACTCCAGAGCGTTACGGCTCTTACGATAACAGGCGGGTCTACAAGTGTGGTCGCAGAAGGCAAGATAATGAACTGCGACGGGAAGCTCGACGTGGACTCGGGCTGCATAACGCAAGCCGGTAAATAAATAAAGTAAACAGATTATGCCTGCGTTGCGGAAAGTGACGCGGGCTGTTTTTTAAGTGAGGAGGTAAAATATGGGCAAAGAGTATCTTGACAGACTTGCGCCGTGCGGACTGCACTGCGGAAAATGCTTTGCGTTTGCCGGAGGGGATATAAACAGACACAGCGCAGAGTTGAAAAAGAATCTGGGAAACTTCAGACCGTATGCAGAAAGGTTTTCAGTGCAGCTGGATGAGGTTTTTGAGGTTTATCCGCAGTTTGAGAAAATGTTGAATTATTTTTCTGATGCAGAGTGCGGCGGATGCAGAAAAGAGAAGTGCAAATTCTACAAAAACTGCAAAGTGCGGGCGTGCTCAGAGGAAAAACAAGTAGAATTCTGCTTCGAGTGCAGTGAATTTCCGTGCGATCACACGGGGCTGGATGAGAATTTGTATAGGCGTCACGTAGCTATAAATGAGAGAATAAGAGAAATTGGCGCAGAAGCATATTATCAGGAGATAAAAGACAAGCCAAGATACTGAGAAAATAAACAACCGCAGATTTTTCTGCGGTTGTTATTGCAGTCTAAAAATTAAGCTCATAAAGTGCAAATTTAGGAATGCCGTCCAGCCCGCGCTTGAGGTCTTTTTCTCCTGCGAAGGAAAAGCCGCATTGTTCATACAGCTTGCGTGCGGGATAGTTGTCGGGGACGACGTCGATTCTGACAGCCTTATACCCGTCTCCTCTCGCTTTGGCTATGCTGAAATTTACCATCAGAGATGCGACGCCTTTGCGGGACAGCTCGGGAGGTACTGCGAGAGTATGTATTATTAAATATTCTCCGACGGACAGAGCTTTTTTCCAGTCGCCGGCGGAGTAGTCGCCTTGCGGATCCTCGTTTAAAATAAACGCGCCGACTGCTTTTCCGTCTTCGAGACACATATATTGCACCCCTTCGGAAATGGCTTTGGCGACGCTCTCCCTGCAGGGGTAAACTCCGCTTGTCCATCGAGGGTAATTGATAGTATTTTCAAGATGTGTAACTGTTTTGTCGTATAACGCTGCTACAGTGTTCAGATCGCCGGCGCAGCATTTTATAATTTGTCTTTGAGACATGTTTTCCTCCGGTGTTATTTGAGCATAAAAAGCTGCGCACGTGCAAGCGCAGCTTAAAGTACAGATTTATTTGGCGCGGATTATCAAAGCTCGGCCATTTGGAGTACGGCGTCTGCTGTTTTTTCCAAATGCATACCGCGCGAACCTTTGACAAGTATTGTATCGCCGGCTTTTAGCAGCTCGGGCAAACGGACCAGAAGCTCGTCCTGTGTTTCGAAAGAGAGCGCCGTTCCGCCGGAGGCGTCAGCTCCGGCCTTAATGTCAGAGCCGTTTTCGCCTATGCCGATTATCAGACCTGCGCCCGATTTGGCGGCGTATTCGCCGAGCTCGCGGTGGTATTGTACCTGATTTTCGCCAAGCTCAAACATGTTGCCTAATATGAGAACGCGCCTGCCGCTGGCGATGGATACGGCGTCTATAGCGGCGCGCATGGACTGCGGGTTGGCGTTGTACGTATCGTCTACGACTGTCAGACGTTTGCCGATGCGTATGTCCATTCTGCCTTTGATCGGACGGTACGCCGAGATTCCGTCGGAAATGTCGCTCATTGCCAAGCCGAAGCAGCGCCCGACGCACACCGCCGCCAGAGCGTTGTAAACCATATGAGCGCCGGGGACGGGAACGAATACGCGCCTGCTGACTCCGGGAGCGATGACTGTAAATTCCATACCCGCCAGACCTTTGTCTATTATGTCCGCGGCGCGGAAGTCGCAATGCTCGCCGAGACCGTATGTTATTACGTCGCTGCGCGACTGCTTTAGCTTTATCAGCATATCGTCGTCGCCGTTTACGATGATTTTGCCGTCAGGCTTCATGTATTCGAGCATTTCGGTTTTCGCTTGCAGAATGCCTTCTCTGGAACCGAGATATTCTATGTGAGCCTCGCCTATGTTTGTTATAACGCAGACGTCGGGCTGAGCCATGCGGGAGAGCGCGCGTATTTCTCCGAAATGGTTCATGCCCATTTCAATAACGCCGATCTCATCCTCCTCGCTGAGAGCGAGAAGAGTCTGAGGCACGCCCGTCTGATTGTTGAAATTGCCTTGCGTTTTGTGAACGCGGAGCTTGCCGGAGAGTGCAGCGGCGATCATTTCTTTTGTGGTAGTCTTTCCGGCGCTGCCTGTTATACCGACGATCTTAGTGCCGACATAAGCGGTGTAACCTTTTGCGAGATCCTGAAACGCGGAGAGAGTGTCGTCCACGAGAATGTGAGGATATGGCACCGACCTGTCAGCCAAGGTCATAACAGCGCCGTTTTCCATGGCGTTTGGAATAAATTTGCGCCCGTCGAGACGCTCTCCTATGATAGGGACGAAGAGCGCGCCGTTTGCTTTTCTGCTGTCTATAGAAACTGCGGCGATCATGGTATCGTCGCCGTAGAGTTTTCCTTTCATCCACTGCGCCGCCTGCGACGCTGTAAAGCTTTTCATGTTTTTATTTACCTGTATTTCTCCAAAGAAAGATTTATCATTTTATCACACAGCTCGCTGTATCCCAGACCTATGGCCGCCGCCGCCTGCGGGACGAGGCTTGTGGGAGTCATGCCGGGCAGGGTATTAACCTCGAGGCAGTAGGGTTCGTCGTCTGCCGTTAGGATGAAGTCCGCGCGCGCATATACGCTGAGACCAAGCGCGTTGTAAGCGGCGAGGGCAGCTTTTTGCAGCTTTTCACGCTGCTCGTCTGTTATCTCCGCCGGACAAATTTCTTCAGTCCAGCCCGCCTGATATTTATGCTCGTAGTCGTACATACCGCCTTTGGGGATGATTTCGATTACGGGCAGGGCTTCGCCGCCGAGAAGAGCAACGGTAAACTCACGTCCTGTGATTTTTTGTTCTATGAGAACCTCGCCGTCATATGCTTCGGACGCGCTTTCAAACGCCTGACGCAGCTCCTCCTCGTTTTCTACCTGATAGAGACCGACGCTCGAGCCGCCGGAGCAAGGCTTGACTATTAGCGGGAATTTCATTTGAGCCGCAGAAGATATGTCGTCTCCGGCTTTGAACAGCTTGCCTTCGGGAGAGAGGACTCCGTTTTCTGCGAAAAGCAGCTTAGCCAGATTTTTGTTCATTGCCAGTGCGCTTTCCAAATATCCCGCTCCGGTGTATTTAACGCCGAGAATGTCGAAAAAGGCCTGCATTTTTCCGTTTTCGCCGTCGTCGCCGTGCAGAGCCATATAAACTATATCCGCCGCGCGGCAAAGCTCGATGACGCCGTCGCCTATTTCGCCGAGGCCGCCCGTGCGGGACGCCGCCAAAGCTTGAAGATCAGGTACGGTTCGCTCAACTTTAGTTGTGGGAAGCTCGGCGTTTTTAAACGCGAGCGTTATGTCCTCCGGCAGATCCTTGACTCCGAGATAGGAATCGACGAGTATTACATCGTGACCGGCCTCGCGCAATGCGCGGGCAACCATGCCGCCGGATGAGAGGGATACCTGTCTCTCTTTGCCGAAACCTCCGGCAAGAACTACTATATTCATTATGTTTTCCATCTCCTAGTTTTCTATTTCACAATCCGAAAATTTTTCGGATGAACACATTATATCACATATATTGGGGGATAGAGCTGAATATTTGAGAAAAAGCATGTGTAACTGCATTTTTTGATTTTAAAGCTTGCATTTAGGTATGAATGCTAGGTTTAAACCAAGGTTTTTTCGGCGCGGATTTGCGCGCAGCCGTGCGATGTAGTATACTTTTTAATGATAATGAATATGTAAGGAGAAAAAAGAATGCCGAAACTCGAGCCTTTGAACGAATATCTTCCTTTTATGATAGACCTGCGCAGGACGCTGCACAGAAGACCGGAGCTTTCCGGAGAGGAATATGAAACGCGCGATTTCATATTGGAGTATATGAAGAAATTATCACCGGACAGCGTAGAGGTGCTGTTTGAGACAGGAGTAAAGGCGGTTTTTTATGCCGAGAATGCAGAAAAGACGATAGCCTTCCGCGCGGATATAGACGGTCTGTCTATAACAGAGAAGAATGAGCACGACTTCTGCTCGCTGAACGACGGGGTCATGCACGCCTGCGGTCACGACGGTCATATGACAATTGCGCTTACTTTGGCAAAGCTTGTGAGCGAGAATAAAGATAAGCTGACGCAGAATATAGTATTTATATTCCAGCCTGCGGAAGAACAGAACGGAGGCTCGGACGGAATGATAAAAGAAGGCGCGTTGAGATCGCCTGATGTAGACGAAATATATGGTCTGCATATATGGCCCGACGTCCCCAAGCATACGTACGGACTGAAAAAAGGCGCGCTTATGAGCGAGATGACGGATGTCAATGTGAGACTGAAGGGAAAGGCGGCTCACGGCGCGGCGCCGCATGGCGGAAACGACGCTCTGATAGCGGCGGCGAGCTTCATAATGCAGGCGCAAACGCTTATAACAAGGCAGACAGACCCGTATGAGAAGTCGGTTCTGACGTTTGGGACTATCTCCGGAGGCGAAGCGAGGAATATAGTCTGCGGTGATGTTTTGATAGAAGGAACGCTGCGTGTGTTCAATGAAAAAGTGTCGGCGCATATCAAGCAGGGAATGCAGAAGATATTGGACGGCATAGAGCTTTACACCGGAGTGCGCGGAGAGTATTTCGAGACTATGAGCTATCCTGCTGTCATGAACGACGGGGAGCTGGTAGACAAAGTGGCGGGTATGATGGCGCCGGAGCAAATATTCGATGTGCGGGAGGTGATGATGAGCGAAGATTTTTCTTTCTATCAGAAGGAAGTTCCGGGCTGCTTTATATTCCTCGGAGCAGGAGACGAAAACTCCGTACCGCTTCACAGCGCCGATTTTGACTTCGACGAAAGCATAATGGCAGAAGGTCTGGCGCTGTTTGCAAAAATCGCAGGTGTGGCATGAAAAGCTATGAGGCATTGTGTTATGCGTATGACGTACTCATGCGCGATGTGGATTATGACGGCTGGGCGGAGTATATTTCCGGCTTTTTGAACGAGATTGGCGCGAAGAAGATAGCTGAAACGGCGTGCGGCACGGGAAGCATATCTTTAAGACTGGCGAGGATGGGCTTTGACGTTATCGCGAGCGATATATCAGCCGGAATGCTGGATTGTGCCAAAGCGAAGGCGAGGGCGGCGGGAGAAAAGTGCATGTTTATAATTCAAGATATGACTGCGCTCGATATTCCGCGAAGAGATGCGCTCGTGTGCTGCTGCGACGGCGTGAATTATATGCAAAGCGAGAGCGAGCTGAAAGCGTTTTTCAAAGGCGCGTATAGCTGTATAAAAAAAGGCGGAGCGCTCCTGTTTGATATGAGCACGAGGCATAAGCTGAACGAAATTCTATCGGACAATTTCTTTTATGATGACGGTGACGACGCGACCTGCTTTTGGCAAAGTGAGAAAATAGGCGACGCGCGCGTGAAGTTTGAAGTATCTGTTTTTGTGCGCGAGGGAGATATATATCGCAGATACGACGAGATGCAGGAGCAGACGGCGTATGAGACAGGGCGCGTGCTGGAGCTTCTGCGCGAGGCGGGCTTTGAAGAATGCTCGGCGTACTCTTTTTTGACGCGGGAGGCTGCGTCGGAGCAGGATGAAAGAGTGCAGTTTGCAGCAAAAAAGATTTAGATATAGAAAAGGCGTTCGCCGTTTTGGCGAACGCTGTGTTTATTTGTTTTCTATGGCTTGTTCGAGATTTTCTATGCTGCTGTTTATGGCGGAGAGGTCTATCATTCCTCCTGAGGTGAGATCGTTGAGCTTGCGGTTCATTTCTCTCAGTTCGTCTAATATATCGCTCATTACTTCTACAAGTTCGTCCATTTGTTCCTCCTAAAATATGCAGAGCGTGTTGCTATAAAATAATTACGAGTGTATTATAACACAGCTTGGCGTTCGTTTATACATGAGCGGGAATAAAAAACTATATTTAGCAGATAAAGCAGCAGCTTTCAATTTATATTTATATTAGGAAGAGATAGCGAAGGCGCGGTTTTTATGCTTCAAAACCGCGCCGTATATATGTATATATTTAAGTAAAGAAAATAAAAATGGAGCTACTGGTCGGACTCGAACCGACGACCTGCGCATTACGAATGCGCTGCTCTACCAACTGAGCCACAGTAGCACCTGCCAAACTATTATATCGCAATCAAGGTTCTGCGTCAAGAGTCGGAAGCAAAAAACTTTTTCAAAGCAAAACGGCGTACTTTCGCGCAGAGGTAAAGTGTGGTAGAATAGAGACACGATTAAAAAAGCGGATGGCATTAACGCTAAGGCGGGAGAAATAGTTGTACTTAAAAACGATAGAATTGAATGGTTTTAAATCATTTGCAAATAAGACGCATTTAGAGATAACCCCGGGCATAACGGGAATAGTAGGGCCGAACGGAAGCGGAAAGAGCAACATAGCCGACGCGCTAAGATGGGTTCTGGGAGAGCAGAGCAGCAAGAATCTGCGCGGAGACAAGATGGAGGACGTCATATTCGGAGGGACGGCGCAGCGCGCGAGAAAGTCCTTCGCGGAGGTTACTTTGGTGTTCGACAATGCAGACGGCAAAATGAAAAGTGAATTTTCGGAAATAACCGTCTCGCGGAAGCTGTATCGTTCGGGCGAAAGCGAGTATAGAATAAACGGAAAGCTCGTCAGGCTGCGAGACGTTTTGGAGCTTGTGCGCGATACCGGCATAGGCAAAGAGGGGTACTCCATAATAGGTCAGGGTCGGATAGACGAGATACTGTCGAGTAAGCCGCAGGCGAGAAGAAAGGTCTTTGAAGAAGCGGCCGGCATAATGAAATTCCGCGTGCGCAAGGAAGAAGCGGAGGCCAAGCTGGAAAAAACGGCGGATAACCTCACCAGAGTGGAGGATATACTCGGGGAGCTCAATAATCAGTTGGAGCCTATGCGCGTGCAGGCGGAGAGGGCAAAGAAATACTTTGAGCTGGCCGAGACTCAGCGCACTCTCGATGCGGTAATATACGCTTACAATTACGAGAAATATGCTGAGAGAGAGAAAAAGCTGAAAGAAGAGTATGACCTGCTGGACGGAGAGATGGCGGGGCTGCAAAAGCGCCTGGATTCAGAAGCTCGCGCGGCAGAGGAGGCTCAGCTCAGATTGTCTGAGCTCACGGAGCAGGTCGGAGCTTTGTCGGAGGAGCGTTCGGCTCTCAGAGCGAATTGCGAGAGAATACAGGGCGAGATGAACTTGCAGGCGGAGCGCCGCGCGAATGCACAGCAGCGCGCGGAGACAATTCAGCGGAACAGAGCTAACAGCGAGGACGCGCTGAAAAACATCGAAAAAGAGATAGAAGACACTCGCAAAGAGCTGTCGGAGGGAGAGCTAAAAGAAAAAAAGGCGAAGGCGGAGCTTGAAAAGGCACAGCGCGACTATACGGAGCATACTGAACTTAGAAAAGACGCTGAGCGCAGTCTGGCAAAGCTGAGGGCGCGTCAGGTGGAGCTTTTGGGAGAGCTATCTGACGTGCGCGGGCAGCTGGCGCAGGCGAAGGAGCAGGCGCGAACAGAAGCGGAGCGCACTCAGCGCAGCGCAGAGGAGATATTAAGAGCGCGGGACGAGGCGCAGAAAGCTGCTGAGATCAGGGAACAGATCGAAAAGCAGATGGAAACCCTTGCGAAAGAGACGGAAACGGCGGCGGCAGAGCTGAACGAGCTGACAGGGCAAAAGCTGAACCTGGCGAGAGAAAAGTCCGAACTGGAGAATCACATCAGAAGCCTGGAAAGGCAGGCCTCCGAAAGAGGAACTCAGCTAAAAATGCTCACGGGTATGAAAGAAGAATATGAAGGATATTACGAGAGCGTAAAGCGGCTTATGAACTATGCGGCGCGCGATCCTGAGCTTTCGGACAGAATGATAGGTACTGTGGCTGAGCTGGTGCGCACTCCTGCGGAATACGAACAGGCGATAGAGGCGGCGCTCGGAGGCGCGCTGCAAAACGTCATAGTACATGATGAATACGACGCGAAATACGCAATAAATATTCTCAGACAGAAGCGCATGGGCAGAGTCACATTTCTGCCTCTGGCGGCGCTGCGTCAGCAGCATATGAGCGCGTCCGAAAGGCGGTATATGAATATGCCGGGCGTGGTGTGCGCGGCGAACGAAGCTGTGGAATATCCGGCAGAGATAGAAAAAGCAATAAACTTTTTGCTGGCGCGAACGGTCATAGTCGAGGATATGGACAGCGGCATACAGCTTATGCGCGCTTCCGGTCAGGCGCTGAGGTGCGTGACGCTCCAGGGCGACATCCTGAGACCGGGCGGGACGATGACCGGAGGCAGCACGGGAAAGAACAGATACGGCCTCGTCTCCAGAGAGAGAAAAATAGAGGATGCGAAAAACGCCTTGTCTGAAACGCAGGAGCAGTTGCATTCTCTGAAAAAAAGGGCAGACAGCCTTTTGGCGAAAGAAGGGCAGACGGCCGAGAAGCAGTCCGAGGCTCAGAGTGCGCTCAGAGAAAAAGAGATACAGCGCGCGGCGTTGGAACAGAGCTTAAAGACGGCGCAGGAAACGGAGACCTCAGCTCGGAATGCTCTGGAACGGCTGGAGGAATTGCCCGATGAGAAAACCGCCGAGCGGCTGAACGCCAGAGCAGAGAATTTTGCGGCAAGGGAGACTGCGCTGGAGCAGGAGCTGACGGGCATAGAGCGCAGCTTGGAGCAGACGTCGCCTTTGGACGACGGCGTGTCGGAGAGACTGAACGACAGAGTGCGCGAGCTGGGCATAGAATTGGCAGAGACGTCGGCGAAAAGAAAGAGCGCGGCGGAGCGCCTTTCCAGACTTGAGACAGAGCTTCTGGACGCACGGCGTACGGCACAGGATTCAGATTCCGAATTGCAAAAGCTTACAGAGAGAACGGAGGAGTCTAAACAGGCGGAAAGCGCTTTGGCTCAGAGTCTATCGCAGGAAAAACAGAAGCTTGCGGCGAGGGAAGAAGAGCTCTCTAAGCTTGAAAAAGAGCAGAAAGCGGCGCAGGATGCGTCGTTTGGGGCGCAGAAGCGATCCACAGAGATTCAGGAGGAAAAAGCGGCTCTGTCTGACAGAGTGTTCTCGGTGCGCGGTCAGATGGACAAGGTAAAATATGCGCGTGAAAATGCGGCTCAGAAGCTTTTTAACGAATATTCCATAACTTATGGCAATGCAAAAGACATAAGAGACAGAACGGATATATCGTTTGCAAAGGCTTCGAGCGAAATAACCGGAATAAAAGCTGCCATTCGGGAGCTGGGCGGCGTAAATCCATCCGCTCCTGAAGAATATGAAATACTCAAGCAGCGTTCTGACGATATGACTGCGCAAAGGGAGGATCTCCTTAAGGCGAAGGAGGATCTCGAAACGTTGATAGACAAGCTGATGACGGGAATGCGGACGAGCTTCAAGGACAGCTTTGAAAAGATAAACGAGCATTTTGGAAAAATCTTCGGGGAGCTTTTCGGCGGAGGCACGGCGAAGCTGACATTGGGCGAGGGAGATATAATGAGCTGCGGCATAGATATATCCGCCGTACCGCCGGGAAAGAAGCTGCAGAATATAACGCTGCTCTCGGGCGGAGAGAAGGCTCTGACCGCCATTGCGCTCACCTTTGCCATGATAAAGATAAATCCGTCTCCGGTATGCCTGCTGGACGAGATAGATGCGCCGCTCGACGAAGCTAATGTACATCGTCTCGCGCAGTATTTGAAAGGCATGCCTGAGTCGCAGTTTGTAGTAATCACACACAGAAAGCCCACTATGGCAGTCTGCGATGTGCTGTATGGAGTTGCTATGGGAGAAAAAGGCGTGTCCGGAATGGTGTCGGTGGACATGCAGAGCTAAGGAACCGGAATATGAAATGAAAAATAAGAAAATGGAGAACGAGCGACGCGGCGGCTTTGGCAAGCCCGCTGAACAATAAAAAATATTGGACAAGCTGCGGGACGGGCTGCCGTATGCGTACACAGAGTCTGACGCAGCTAAAAACGGCGAGGTCAAGAATACGCGACTGTACGCTGAGTTGTGTACAGATTAAGCAGCCGCGATTTTTAACTGTTTGATATAATATATATTATTAATGAAGAGTTGGCTCGGGTTGGGGCGCAATAATGCTTATAAAGTCTGAGGCTGGAGGTATAGACAGATGGGATTTTTTGATAAACTGAAAAAGGGAATGAGCAAGACGAGAGATAACCTGTCAGGCAAAATCGGCGGGGTATTCTCGGTCTTTTCAAAGGTAGACGAAGATTTGATGGAGGAGCTGGAGGAAACTCTGATACTATGCGATGTAGGCGCGCCTACCACGATAGAAATAATGGACAGGCTGCGCGAAACTATAAAAGAAGAAAAAATTACGGATACGGCGCTCGTGCAGGAAAAGCTGCGCGAGATTTTGACAGAGCAGCTGACATGGGAGCTGCCGGAGGAGACATTCCCCAAGGTGATACTCGTCGTGGGTGTAAACGGAGTGGGCAAGACTACGTCAATAGGCAAAATCGCAAATTATTATAAACAGAACGGCAAGGAGGTCTTGCTCGCGGCGGCGGATACGTTCAGAGCGGCGGCGGCGGAGCAGCTTACAATATGGTCTGAGAGAGCCGGAGTGCCGATAGTTAAATACTCAGAGGGGAGCGACCCTGCCGCGGTGGTATACGATGCGCTGGATTCCGCGAAGCATCGCGGGAGCGACGTCATAATCGTGGACACTGCGGGCAGACTGCACAACAAAAAAAATCTCATGAACGAGCTCGCAAAAATTTCAAGAGTCGTTGATAAGGAATATCCCGAGGCGGCGAGAGAGACTCTGATAGTCTTGGATGCAACTACGGGACAGAACGCAATCACTCAGGCTAAAGAATTTAGCGGCGCGGCTAAGCTGGACGGCATTATACTCACGAAGCTGGACGGAACGGCAAAGGGCGGCGTGGTTCTTGCTATACGCAAGGAGCTGGGGCTGCCCGTGCGATTTATCGGCGTAGGAGAGGGAATGGACGATTTGCAGCCGTTTGAAGCGGAAGAATTCGCAGCGGCTCTGTTTGAATAGACGGGGCGAAGGGTGTAAAGAAAAAAACCTTGACACATAAACTTATAGGGGGTATAATACATCATGCCGCAGCAAAAGGAATTGCTGATGTCTGAGCTTTTGGAGTTTTATTCGTCTTTGCTGACGGATAAGCAGAGGGAAACTCTGGACATGTATTACAACTTGGATTACTCTTTGGCGGAGATTGCGGAAAACACGGGAACATCTCGGCAGGCGGCGCTGGACAGTCTCAAACGCGGAGAGGCGCATTTGAGACAGCTGGAGCATCAGCTCGGGCTGAGATCTGCGTTTCATAAGACATACGATGCGATTTACGTTATAGAGGGATTGATAGCTCGCGGCGTACATACGGGAGAGCTGCTGTACGCGGCTGATATCCTTAGAAGTATCTGGGAGGATTAGAATGGCTTTTGACGGTTTAGCGGACAAATTACAAAACGTATTCAAAAAGCTCACGGGCAAGGGCAAGCTCTCAGAGTCAGATATAAAAGCGGCGATGCGCGAAGTAAAGCTTGCGCTGCTCGAAGCGGATGTAAACTTCCTGGTAGTCAAGAAGTTCATAAAAGCAGTATCAGAAAAAGCCGTGGGCACGGAGGTTCTGGAGAGTCTCACTCCGGGTCAGCAGGTAATTAAGATAGTGCGCGACGAGATGGTTGCGCTTCTGGGAGGTCAGAGGAGCGATCTGAAAATAGCGTCTAAACCGCCGACGGTAATACTGATGGCGGGCCTGCAGGGAGCGGGCAAGACGACTATGTGCGGCAAGCTGGGCGCATACTTGAAGAAAAAAGGAAAAAAGCCGCTGCTTGTGGCGTGCGACGTATATAGACCTGCGGCGATAAAGCAGTTGGTAGTCGTATCCGGCACGGCGGGCGTGGATTCCTTTGAAATGGGGCAGGATAAGCCCAAAAAGATATTCAAGGCGGCGAAGAAGTACGCAGAGGACAAGGGCAACGACGTCATAATCGTAGATACGGCAGGCAGACTGCACATCGACGAGGACATGATGGCGGAGCTTATAGAGCTGAGAGAAGAGGCGGAGCCCGACGAGGTTCTGCTGGTCATAGACGCAATGACAGGTCAGGACGCGGTCAATGCGGCGAAGGCTTTCAACGAGCAGGTGGAGCTGACGGGCGTTATTCTCACTAAGGTGGACGGCGATGCCAGAGGCGGCGCCGCGCTGAGCGTAAAAGAAGTTACGGGCAAGCCGATAAAGTTTGTCGGAACGGGTGAGAAAATGTCTGATATAGAGGCGTTTTATCCGGATAGAATGGCGTCGAGAATATTGGGCATGGGCGACGTGATGACTCTGATTGAAAAGGCGGAAGAAGCTTTCGATCAGAAAAAATCGCTGGAAGCCATGCGCAAGATGAAGCAGGAGCAATTTACGCTCTCCGATTTTCTCGAACAGCTCAGGCAGCTCAAGGATATGGGCGGATTGGACGAGATGCTGGGGATGATCCCCGGCGGAAATAAGCTCAAGGGAATGCAGGTCGATGAGACAGGCATGAAAAAGACAGAGGCGATAATCTGCTCAATGACGCTCAAGGAGCGGGATAACCCTCAGATAATAAACGCCAGCCGCAGAAAGAGAATCGCGGCGGGCAGCGGCACGAGCGTGCAGGAGGTCAACAGACTTTTGAATCAGTTCGAGCAAATGAAGAAGATGATGAAGCAAATGATGGGCGGAAAAAAAGGCAAAAAAGGCCGTGGGATGTTCCGAATGCCCTTCTGAGCTTGCATAATAAAATAAAATCATTTATATAATTTAGGAGAAAAACAATGGCAGTTAAAATCAGATTTAAGAGAATGGGCAGCAAGAAAAATCCTTTTTACAGAGTAGTAGTCGCTGACAGCCGCTCCCCCAGAGACGGCCGCTTCATCGAGGAGCTGGGTTACTACAATCCTCTTACAAAGGAAACTAAGATTGACAATGAAAAGGCGGCAGACTGGATCAAGAAGGGCGCTCAGCCGACAGATACAGTACGCGCTTTGCTCAAGAAAAACGGAGCGATTGAAAAGTAATAAGCCGCAATACGCCGGCTGTACATAGAAAGGATACCGCATGCTGGAATTAGTGGAATATATTGCAAAATCCCTCGTAGACGAGCCGGGTGCAGTAAAAGTAAAAGAGAGCGAAGGCGCAGACGGAACGATCACGATTGAACTCAACGTCGCGGAAGACGATATGGGCAAGGTCATAGGAAAGCAGGGCAGAATAGCCAAGGCAATCAGAACTGTGGTCAAAGCGGCCTCCGCGAAGGGCGACAAAAAATACGTCGTCGAAATAGTCTGACACAATTCGGCATGAAGTCTCAAAGAGACAGCGTGCCGAATTTTTATATAAAAAGGAGATCGGATGGAGAAGTATTTTAGATTTGGGCAGGTGCTCAAACCGCAGGGTATAAAAGGCGAGCTAAAACTCAAGACTTTTACAGACGACCTTAGCAGAGTCGGCGATATAGATCATATATATTTAAAAAAAGGCGATGAATACGAAAGACGCAGCGTGTCCGGAGCAAGAACGTATAAGCAGTTTGTGTATTTAAAAATAGAAGGAATACCGGACAGGAACGAAGCGGAGACATACAGAAACCGCGTTATATATATAGATCGCGAGAGCGCGGCGCCGCTGCCGGAGGGCGCTGTTTATATAGCGGATATAATAGGCGCCAGAGTGAGCACGGACAAGGGCGAGGAACTGGGAGAGCTGACGGATGTGCTGCAAAACGGCGCGACCGACGTATATGTGGTCAAAGGCGAGAGGGGCTGTATGTTTCCGGCTGTGCCGCATGTTATAGTGAAGCGCGATGCAGAGGCGGCTCAGATAGTCGTGAATGCAGACGAGTTGGAAAAGATAGCAGTATTTGACTGAAGCGTATAAAATAAAGAAAGCCTATGATTTATCGACTTTACGGCTTCGCGGAGGAAGAAAAGGATGACGAAGCCTTGACTTCGTGGTATAATATAACAATCAATACCGATAAAAAACACTTTTGAATTTTGCAAAGGGGCGAGAGGGAAAAAGGAAAGTATGATAGAGTTTAACATACTTACTATATTTCCGGATATGCTTCGGGGCCTGCTTGAGGAGAGTATGCTCAAGCGTGCGATAGAGGCGGGGCATGTGCGGGTGAATCTTATAAATTTCAGAGACTACACGTTGGATAAGCATAGGCGCGTAGACGATGCGCCTTTCGGCGGCGGAGCGGGTATGCTCATAATGCCTCAGCCCGTTTTTGACTGCTTCGCGGCGGTGGCGAAAGAGCAGGATGGAAAGCGCGTGCTCAATGTATATATGTCTCCTGCGGGAGATGTGCTCAATGCAGGCATGTCACGTGAAATTGCTGAATACGACGCCGTAAATATACTTTGCGGTCATTATGAAGGAGTGGACCAGCGCATAATAGACGAATTGATAGACAGAGAGATCTCTATCGGAGACTATGTGCTCACGGGGGGAGAGCTTCCTGCCATGGTGCTGCTGGACAGCGTGATGCGTCATATTCCCGGAGTGTTGGGGAATGCCATGAGCACGGAGGACGAGTCTCACTCCGCGGGGCTGCTGGAGTATCCGCAGTATACCAGACCGAGTGATTTTCGCGGGCTGAAGGTGCCGGAGGTTCTGCTGAGCGGGCATCATGCAAATATAGTAAAATGGCAGCGAGAAAAAGCGATAGAAAAAACGAGGCGCGTGCGCCCCGATTTATTAAAAAACATGGAATAGGAGAGAAAGAGACATGGCGCTTTACGAAAGATTAATGGAGGCGGCGGAATACATAAAGGACAAGGCGGGAGAAATACAGATAGGTCTTGTGCTCGGATCGGCGCAGGGCGTCTTGGTGAATTATGTTGAAAATGCGGTAGAACTCGACTATAAAGACATTCCCAATTTTCAGATGTCTACAGCTCCTGCTCATGCCGGAAAGTTGATAATAGGCGATTTTGGAGGAAAGCGCGTTGCGTGCATGGGAGGCAGGCTGCACTGCTACGAGGGATACGCGGCCTCTGATACGGTGTTCCCGATACAGGTGATGAAATTTATAGGTGCTCACACTGTGATACTGACAAACGCCGCAGGCGGGATAAACGAAAGCTTCAACGGCGGAGATTTAATGCTCATAACAGATCATATAAACCTGACGGGGAAGAATCCTCTTGTGGGCGAAAATGACGACAGAGTCGGAGTGCGTTTTCCGGATATGTCCGCCGCGTACACGCCGAAGCTCTGCGAGCTGGCGCGGGAATGCGCAGAAGATCTGCGAATAGATCTGAAAGAAGGAGTTTATCTGGGCTGCCTCGGACCGAACTTCGAGACTCCGGCTGAGATACGCGCGTTCAGAGCTTTGGGAGCGGACGCCGTGGGAATGTCTACCGTTCTGGAAGTTGTGGCGGCGGCTCACTGCGGTCTGAACGTCCTCGGGATATCTATGATAACAAATATGGCGGCAGGCGTGCAGGAGGAAGCTCTTTCGGGAGATGAGGTTATAGAAATAGGCAGGAGAAAAGCGGCGGAATCCGAAATGCTGCTGCACAGAATATTAACGAAAATATGATAAACTGCGGAACCGATGCAATATTGAACTGCATCGGTTTTTTAATTCTTTGTCGTTGCAAAGGCATAAAAATTAGCGATAAATAATTAATTATGCAGAAAAATATATGAATGTTTTCGGAAGATTTAAATTTGTGTGCGTGTTATCAGAATTTAATTCGTATGCAAGGTGTAATTATAAGGCTAAAATTGATAATAATTTCACAATAAAGCGATTGCGGGCAGCCTGTAAAAAATGCCTAAAATACGGGATTTTTGGCACTGCAGACTAATTTTAGATAAAGAACAGAGGACAGTTTTAAATATAATGTGAACAAAATGTGAACGATACAAAAATATCGACGGAAATAAAGAGAACAAAAGAACAATAAAATTAACTAACAGACAATGAAGTATAAAGGCACTTGGGAAAAAGTAAACAAACTTTGAACAAGGCTTTATTTAATTGAAAAGAGAAAAGAGGCTGTATTATAATACTGTATGTAAACAACATGTAACAAAGGAGGGCTGTATGAAGAAAGCAACAGCATTATTGCTGACGATGGCATTCATAACATGCCTTGCACCTGCCGCGGCTTTTGCCGAGGGAGACACTGCCACGGTTGTTTCGACTGAAGCGCAGCAGGAGGCTGGCTCAGTTCTGATAGCTGGGGAAACGACGGGTGCAAACACAGAAGAAAGTGAGCTATTGACTAAGTCGGCGACTCTGGCCAGCTCAAGTTCTTCCTACACTGTAAAGGCGAGCGGAACGTCTGCCTATGTCGGCGATAAGCTGACGTACACATTCTCTACGCCGACTTCGATAACTAGCGTTCACGCTTTTATCAACGGCACACAGGTTGGCAAAACGACTAAGTACACTACGTCAGGCGGTGTACGCAAATGGACTATAGAGGTATCCTGTACTAAAAAGGGTTCTTACGAAGTGCAGTTTGTAGCTGCGAAGAACAACAAGGGCATAAAGCTTATGCCGGAAAAGGCATATAATGTAACGGTAAAAGCAGTGCCCAATACGTACAAGATTACTCCCGCGCAGAGTACGATCGAAGTAGGTGAAACAGTCGCGTGCAAGGTCGTAACTCCGAAAACAGTAACAAAGGTTAAATTTGTCTCTGACGGAAAGACCGTGGATTCATCCAGCTCAGGAAAGACAAATTCTGACGGAACGAAGACATGGTCGCTGGATTTGAAATTTTCGTCATCAGGAACGAAAAAGGTAACGTTTAACGCTTACAAAGACAGTTCTGTTGCAAAGACGAAGAACTACAGCATTCCGGTAAGCGAAGCGGCCGAAAACAGCACGGCGTCGGAAAGCGCAGAACCTGAGCCGACCGAGACCCCTGCTGCGACCGCTACTCCTATCGCGACGGCAACAGCATCTGCCGCAGCGACTTCTACGCCCGGCACAACTGCTAAAATCGACGGATTTGAAATGATAACGGAAAACGTCACGCCTAACGAGGACGGAAACCCGACGTTCATAATTTCGGCGAAGACCGGCGCAAAGGTGACTTTGGTCATTAATGACTCTGAAGGCGACAAAGTGGCTACTCTTCTCAGCAACGAGAAGATGGAAGGCACGAGAATGAGCGCCGTATGGAGATTGGGCAAGGAATACGTTCCCGGAAAATTCACTGCAAAGCTGACGGTGGACGACGGCTCGGACAGCACGGCGACAGCGGACATCGCATTTAAGCTCAACCCGAGAACGGGCACGGAGACGGGCGAGACAGACAGCGACGTGGGCTCCGGCTCTGATCCGGACATTAACGATGAGGATGTAACGATAGACGGCGAAGTATCCGCGGAATCAAAAGCGATGATACAGAAGCTCATTTCCGTAGCAAAGAGCAAGCTCGGCTATCCGTATGTGCTCGGCGGCAAAGGACCGAACGTATTCGACTGTTCCGGATTTGTCTATTGGTCACTCAACAATGCGGGTTATAGTATCAAGTATATGACTTCTTCTACATGGGGAAGCTTGACGACTTATACTAAGATATCCAGCATGAAAGATCTTAGAGCAGGCGATATAATCTGCTTCTCGGGTCACGTGGGCATCTCTCTCGGAGACGATATGATGATCGACGCATCGTCCAGCGACGGCGTAATCAGAATCGCAAAGAACATAAGCAAAAACAGCTATTGGGTATCTCATTTCAAACACGGCTGCAGAATTTTTGAATGAGAATAAAGACTTGAGTATTAAGAGATTGGCGTTCGCCGATCTCTTATTTTTATGAAGCTTAACAAAAAAATCGTATAGTTTGTGAGAAAAAGGTGTGATATAATATATAAATAAAAAAATGCTGAGAAAAAATAAATTGCTGTGCAATAAAAAGTAGTTCAGAAGCATTTACTCTATGACAGAGGGGGAAGAGTGCTCATGGTATTCTTCACGATTACAGACAAAGAGAGGGAAAAGCGGGACGTACAGCTGGAAGCGGCTCTAAGTTCCATGGCGCAGGGCAAGGTTGGCGCAATGGAGGAATTTTATGAGCTGAGCAAGAGTCAGGTGTATGGCTTTGCGCTGTCTATACTAAAAAACGCGCACGACGCGCAGGATGTAATGCACGATGCGTATATCAAGGCTTTTCAAGCGGCTGCGATTTATACGCCGAAGGGGACGCCTATGGCGTGGCTGCTGACCATAGTGCGTAATCTGGCTCTTATGAAGCTCAGAAGCCGTGCCAGAACAACAGATTCAGGCGAAGAGACGATAAAGCTTTTCGTGGCGGAGGGGAAGATCCCTGCGACTGAGGATAAGGTCGTGCTGGAGGCGGCGATATCAGAGCTCAAGGATGACGAAAGGCAGATAGTCATGCTGCATGCCGTAGCCGGATTTAAACATAGAGAGATTGCGTCTGTGATGGAGTTATCTGTGAACACAGTGTTGTCAAAATATAACAGAGCACTCAAAAAGCTCCGCGCGAAACTGGAGGTGTCGGAATGAAGCACGATAACATTGAAGACAGACTGAAGGCTGCCGTGGACAATTCAGTACCTGACATATTGGATGACATACTCTCTGATCTTAAAAATCAGGAGGCTTCTAACATGACAGACATTTCAGAAGGCAGCAAAAAGAGAAAAAAGAGAATACCGCCGTTTTTCCGGGGAGTTATCGCAGGAGCAGCAGCGATAGTCCTGGTTGTGGCGGGAGTTTTGGCGTTTGGATCGGGCGGCGGCACGCAAACGGCTGCGGTTGACGCTATTGTAGCGCTCGATGTAAATCCGAGCTTGGAGCTGAATATAGACGACGGAGACCATGTGGTAGAAGTAAAAACCTTGAATGAAGACGCGAAGGATATGCTTGATGATATGGATCTGAAGGGGACGGATCTCAAGGTTGCGGTGAATGCGATAATAGGCGCTATGCTGAAAAACGGCTATATAGACGAGCTGGCCAATTCTGTGCTTATATCAGTAGAAAATGCTGACGACGCGAGATGCAAAGAGCTTCAAAGCAAGCTGGCGAGCGAGATTGAAGAACTTATGAACGCATATTCGCTCAATGGATCAGTGATGACGCAGACCATGACGGAGAACGAAAAAGTAATGGCTCTGGCGGATGAATGCGCTATTACACATGCAAAGGCGCAGCTGATATATGACGTGACTCAGGAAGATCCGACGCTGGTGGCGTCTGAGCTGGCGAAGCTTTCTATCCATGAGATAAATCTCGTTATATCCTCACGCGGAGATGCAATAACGTCGGTGAGCAAGACGGGAAATGCGAGCGAAAAGGCTTATATAGGCTCTGAATCAGCTCTTGAGATAGCGCTGAAGGACGCGGGCTTAAAAGAGACGGACATTACATGTCAGGAAGTCGGGATGGACAGCGAAGACGGAAAAATGGTCTATGAGGTCGAATTCTGCTATAGCGGTCAAGAGTATGAATATGAAATAGCCGCCGACAACGGAGATGTAATAGAATGCAGCAAAGAAAAATCAGATCATTCTCATAAAGCGTCGAAAGCAAACCAGAGCTCGTCAAGCATGAAAGTGACGGTTGAAGAAGCTAAAAAGGCAGCTTTAGAAAAAGCGGGCAAAACAGAAGCGGAAATCACAGAGCTTGAGATAGAGACGGACGACGGAAACTATGAAGTAGAATTCGTGTCCGGAGGTACGGAATACAGCATTGAGATAAACGGCAAAACAGGCGCGATTATAGAATATGAAACAGAAAAAGCGAGCGGCAGCTCGTCTGCGGCGCAGAGTCATCATAGCGATGAGCATCATGCGGCGTGATAAATCAGAATAAAATGATGGAGGTGCGCACACGGCGCACTTCTTTTTTATTTAAATAAAAAAGCAAAAATAGAAAATAGGAAAGGGGAAAAGGATGGAAAGCTATCTCTTAGAGTTATTTTTAGCATAAAAGGTTAAAAAAAGGGTTGCAAACGGCGTTTGTATGTGATAAAATAAATTTCGCGCGTGACGATAGACGGGTGTGCTATGTCTGCGCGAGAGAGGGTTGACGCGGAAGATTGCCGGTAGCCATGCCGGGTAACTTCTGTCTACCAAGCTGAGCAAAGATCTCAGCGCTCCATGCGGCACAATCGGAATGATTCGTGCCTAAAAAAATGATGTGACACGCACGGATGCGTGTACAGGATGCTATGAAGGAGGAACAATAAATAATGGCAAGCCAAAGAATCAGAATTAAGCTAAAGTCTTATGACCACAACTTAATTGATCAGTCCTCGTCCAAGATTGTAGAGACGGCTAAACGCACAGGCGCGAAGATCTCCGGTCCGATCCCGCTGCCTACGCAGAAGGAAATCGTTACGATCCTGAGAGCGACACACAAGTACAAGGATTCCCGCGAGCAGTTCGAAATTAAGACGCACAAGCGGTTAATCGACATACTGGAGGCAAACTCCAAGACGACAGATGCTCTGATGAGACTCGACCTCCCGGCAGGCGTCGATATCGAAATCAAGCTCTAAGGGGCGTTAGGAGGGTAAACATGCTAAAAGCAATTATAGGCACAAAAGTGGGAATGACGCAGGTCTTTAAAGAAGACGGTACGCTGCTCCCCGTTACAGTCGTAAAAGCCGGCCCCTGCGTAGTAGTTCAGAAGAAGACGGTAGAGGGTGAAGGTTACAATGCGCTTCAGCTCGGTTTCGGTGAAATTCGTGTTAAGCTCGTAAACAAGCCTAAGGCAGGTCACTTTAAGAAAGCGGGCGTAGAGCCTATGCGTTATCTCCGCGAATTCCGCACGGATGACGTTGCTGAATACGAAGTAGGCCAGGAGCTGAAAGTCGACGTTTTCGCAGAGGGCGACAAGGTTGACGCAACAGGCATCTCCAAAGGCCGCGGCTTCAAGGGCGTTATCGCACGCCATGGTCAGCACAGAGGCCCCATGACGCACGGCTCCAGATATCATCGCCGTCCCGGTTCTATGGGCGCTTGCTCTTATCCCGGCAAGGTTTTCAAGGGTAAGAAGCTCCCCGGCCACACAGGTGTGGAACGCGTAACAATTCAAAACCTTGAAGTTGTCATGGTTAATGCAGAAAAGGACATGCTGCTCATCAAGGGCGCTATCCCCGGCGCTAACGGTCAGCTCGTCACAATAAAGAAAAGCGTAAAGGCTTAAAATCGCTTTTGAAAGGAGGAAGCTAGACATGCCTAAGATTACAATGCTAAAGACAGACGGCAGCGCAGCCGGCGAAATCGTCCTGAGCGATGACGTATTCGGCGTAGAGGTAAACGAAACGGCTATCCATGAGGTAGTAGTAGCGCACCTCGCTGCTAAAAGACAGGGCACGCAATGCACTCTCACCAGAAGCGAAGTGAGAGGCGGCGGCATTAAACCCTGGAGACAGAAGGGCACAGGCCGCGCACGCCACGGCTCCATCCGCTCTCCGCAGTGGACAGGCGGCGGCGTAGTGTTTGCCCCCAAGCCGAGAACATATTACAAAAAAGTAAACAAGAAGGTCAAAAAGCTGGCAATGCTCTCCGCGCTTTCAGGCAAGGTAGCGGCGGAGGATATGATCGTTCTTGATGCGCTTGTTCTTGCACAGCCCAAGACAAAGGAAATGGTCGGCGTGCTCAAGAACATCGGCGCAACGAAGAAGGCGCTCATCATTACGAGTGATAAAGATGAGGCGGTCGTGCGTGCATCCGGCAATCTGCCCGGCGTAAAGGCGGCGACGACCGGCGAGCTCAACGTATACGACATCGTAAACGCTGACAAACTCGTTATCACACAGGATGCTGCGAAGAGACTCGAGGAGGTTTACGCATAATGAAATTCAAACATGATATTATAAAGAGACCCATCCTCACAGAGAAGAGCTACGATCATATCGCGGGCAAGAGATATACCTTTGAGGTGGATGTAAACGCGCACAAGACGCAGATAAAACAGGCAATCGAAGAGATATTCGACGTTAAGGTTGCCAGTGTGAATACAGTTCGCACTCAGGGCAAGTGGAAGCGTCAGGGTCGCTACGTCGGCAAAACGCCCGAGGTAAAGAAGGCGTACGTAACGCTCAAAGAGGACTCCAAGGGAATCGAGTTCTTCGAGGGTATGGTACAGTAGGAGGAAACTAATAATGGCTATTAAAAAGTATAATCCGACTTCTCCGGGCAGACGTTTCATGTCCGTATCCGCTTTTGAGGAAATCACAACTACAACTCCTGAGAAGTCGCTGCTCGCTCCGCTCAAGAAATCGGGCGGCAGAAACGTACACGGTCGCATAACAGTCCGTCACATCGGCGGCGGCGCAAAGCGCAAGTACAGAATCATCGACTTCAAGCGCAATAAAGACGGCGTTCCCGCTAAGGTTGCTACTATCGAATACGATCCCAACCGCAGCGCAAACATCGCACTGCTCAATTATGCAGACGGCGAAAAGCGCTACATCATCGCTCCTCTGGGAATTAAGGTTGGAGACACAATCGTATCCGGCGAAAACGCAGACATCAAGCCCGGCAACTGCTTGAAGATAAAGAATATACCTGTAGGTACAATGATACACTGCATCGAGATTAAGCCCGGCAAAGGCGCGCAGCTCGTTCGCAGCGCAGGCAACGCAGCTCAGCTGATGGCTAAGGAAGGCGCTTACGCTCAGGTAAGACTGCCCTCCACAGAGGTTCGCATGATCCCCGTAGAGGCGAAGGCGACCATCGGTCAGGTAGGCAACCTTGACTATGAGAACATAAACCTCGGTAAAGCAGGCAGAAAGCGCCACATGGGCGTTCGTCCGACAGTTCGCGGTTCCGTCATGAACCCCTGCGATCACCCCCACGGCGGTGGTGAAGGTAAGTCTCCCGTTGGCCGTCCCGGCCCTGTTACTCCCTGGGGTAAGCCTGCTCTGGGTTACAAGACGAGAAAGACAAAGAATCCGACGTCCAAGTTTATCGTCAAGCGCAGAAGCGCTAAATAAGCGAAGCGCTTAATAGGAAGGAGCAATTAGCATATGAGTAGGTCTGTAAAAAAAGGCCCTTTCGTAGATACGAAGCTGCTGGCGAGAATCCAGCAGATGAACGAAAATAACGAGAAGAAGGTCCTCAAAACATGGTCTCGCGCTTCTACTATCTTCCCGGATATGGTAGCGCACACCATCGCAGTACACGACGGCAGAAAGTTCGTGCCCGTATATGTAACAGAGGACATGGTAGGTCACAAGCTGGGCGAATTCGCACCGACTCGCACGTTCCGCGGTCACGCAGGCGACAAGTCGTCCAGATAGCAGGAGGATAAAGGTAAATGGCAACACGGCAGAGAGAAAAAGCGCTCAAGAGACGTGAAGAAAAAGATAAGAGACCGAGAGCGGTAGCCAGATACGTCCGTATCTCCTCCAGCAAAGTCGGTATAGTACTCGACCTCATCCGCGGCAAGAACGTCGCCGAGGCAAAGGCTATACTTATGCACACTCCCAAAGCAGCGAGTGAGGTAGTGCTCAAGGTTCTGAACAGCGCAATTGCAAACGCTGAGAACAATCTCGAAAAGAACAGCGATACGTTGTTCGTGGCGGAATGCTACGCGGACCAGGGTCCGACTTACAGAAGATACCGCCCCAGAGCACAGGGCAGAGCAACGCGCATTCGCAAGAGAACGAGCCACATCACAATTATTTTGGGCGAGCTTGAATAAGGAGGAGCATAATGGGTCAAAAAGTAAATCCCCACGGATTCAGAGTTGGCGTAATCAAAGATTGGGACTCTCGTTGGGTGGCGAAAAGCAATAAGTTTTCTGATTATCTTGTAGAAGACGATAAGATCAGAAAGTTTGTAAAAAAGAAACTGTACGCAGCAGGCATCTCCAAGATTGAGATTGAGCGCGCAGCTAACAAGATTTCTATCGGCATTTATACAGCTAAGCCGGGTATCGTAATCGGCAAGGGCGGCACAGGCATCGACGAGCTGAAGGCTGATCTGCTCAAGCTCACGGGCAAGAATGTAGTAGTAAACATCATGGAAGTTCGCCGTCCCGATACTGATGCACAGCTCATCGCTGAGAATGTAGCGGCTCAGCTGGAAAGACGTATTTCCTTCCGCCGCGCTATGAAGCAGTCTATCGGCCGCTCCATGAAGGCGGGTCTCAAGGGCATCAAGATCATGACGTCCGGCAGACTCGGCGGCGCAGAGATCGCGCGCACAGAGCAGTACCATGAGGGTTCTATCCCGCTGCAGACGCTCCGCGCGGATATCGACTATGGCTTCGCTGAGGCTCATACAACTTACGGCAGAATCGGCGTAAAAGTATGGACTTACAAAGGCGAGGTTCTCGGCAACCCTCTAAAGGAAAAGGCTAAGGGCGCATACGAGCCCAGAGATAACAGGAGAGAAGGAGGAAGACGCCATGTTAATGCCAAAAAGAGTTAAGCGCAGACGCGTACACCGCGGCCGCATGAAAGGCAAAGCTATGCGCGGCAACTTCGTAGCGTATGGTGATTACGGCATAATGACAACAGAGCCGGGCTGGATTAAATCCAACCAGATAGAGGCTGCCCGTGTAGCTATGACTCGTTACATTAAAAGAGGCGGTAAGGTTTGGATTAAGATATTCCCCCACAAGCCCGTAACAAAGAAACCGGCTGAAACTCGAATGGGCAGCGGTAAAGGCGCTCCGGAGTTCTGGGTAGCAGTCGTAAAGCCGGGCAGAGTTCTTTTCGAAATCTCCGGCGTATCCGAGGAAGTAGCGCGTGAGGCTCTCCGCCTGGGCGCGATGAAGCTCCCCGTACATTGCAAATTCGTAAAGCGCGAGGACGCTAATATGACAGAAGGTGGTGAGCAGGCTTGAAGGCAAAGACACTGCATGAGCTGAATGACGTAGAGCTGACACAGAAGCTGGAAGACCTGAAGGTAGAATTCTTTAACCTGCGTTTCCAGAAGGCTACAGGCCAGCTCGCAAATCCCAAGGCGATTACTGAAATCAAGAAGGATATCGCCAGAGTTAAGACGATAATCTGCGAGCGCGAGCACGCGGCGGCAAAGTAAGGAGGCACTACTTTGGAAAGAAATCTGAGAAAGACCAAGCAGGGCGTAGTCGTTTCCGACAAGATGGATAAAACCATCGTCGTCGCGACAAAGACAAAAGAGAAGCACGGTCTGTACAACAAGACAGTAAACGTCACGACTAAGTTCAAAGTTCACGATGAGAACAATGAATGCGGCGTAGGCGATATCGTAAGAATAATGGAGACTCGTCCCCTTAGCAAGGACAAGAGGTGGAGACTGGTCGAAATTGTCGAGAAAGCTAAATAACCTATATAAGGAGGCAGCAATATGATTCAGCCAGAAACACGCCTGAAGGTAGCTGATAACTCCGGGGCAAAGGTCATACAGTGCATCAAAGTGCTGGGCGGCTCGATGAAGAGGAGCGCGGGAATTGGAGACGTTATCGTCGCTTCCGTTAAGACTGCCACCCCCGGCGGCGTTGTTAAGAAAAAAGATGTTGTTAAAGCTGTTATAGTCCGCACGGTGACAGGCGTAAGACGTCCCGACGGTTCCTACATAAAGTTCGACGAGAACGCAGCAGTAATCATAGATAATAATAAGCAGCCCAGAGGCACCCGTATTTTCGGGCCGGTAGCCAGAGAGATCAGAGACAGAGATTACATGAAGATCATCTCTCTCGCTCCCGAAGTGCTGTAGGAAGGAGAGCTGACTATGGCAGGACTACATATAAAGAAGGATGACAAAGTAGTTGTCATCACAGGAAAAGAAAAGGGTAAAGAGGGTAAGGTCGTCACAGCTATGCCTAAGAACGGCAAAGTAGTCGTAGAAGGCGTAAACGTAGTGACAAAGCATCAGAAGCCCAGAGGTCAGATGGACCCCGGCGGCATCCAGAAGGTGGAAGCTGCTATCGACGCTTCCAACGTGATGCTCGTCTGCCCCAAATGCGGCAAAGCTACAAGAGCGGCGAGAAAAATTCTCGATAACGGCACAAAGGTTCGCGTCTGCAAGAAGTGCGGCGAAGCTATTGAGAACTAATGGAGGGTAAGATCATGGCAAGACTTAGAGATACATACAATCAAGAGATCGTACCCGCTATGATGAACAAGTTCGGATATAAGAACGTAATGCAGGTGCCGAAGCTCGATAAGATAGTTATCAACATGGGTATGGGCGATATTAAAGACAACCCGAAGCTGCTGGACAGCGCTCTCAACGAGCTGTCTATCATCTCCGGTCAGAAGCCCATCGTAACAGTGGCAAAGAAGTCCGTCGCTAACTTCAAGCTCAGAGAAGGCATGAAGGTGGGTGCAAAGGTAACTCTGCGCAGCGACCGCATGTACGAGTTCATGGATAAGCTGATCTCCATCACAATCCCGCGCGTGCGTGACTTCCGTGGTCTGTCCGCTACGTCTTTCGACGGCAGAGGCAACTACGCAATGGGCTTTAAAGAGCAGCTCGTTTTCCCCGAAATCGAGTACGATAAGGTGGAAAAGATTCGCGGTATGGATATCATAATCGTAACAACTGCGAAGACAGACGAAGAAGCGAGAGAAATGCTCGGGCTGATGGGTATGCCCTTTAAAAAGTGAGGATAACATAAATGGCTAAAAAAGCAATGGTTTTAAAGCAGCAAAAAGGGTCTAAGTTCTCTACGAGAAATTACACAAGATGCCGTATCTGCGGCAGACCCCATTCTGTGCTTAGAAAATACGGCATTTGCCGTATCTGCTTTAGAGAACTTGCGTACCGCGGTCAGATCCCGGGCGTAAAGAAATCTAGCTGGTAAACTTTAGGCACATATTAAGAAGGAGGAACAAACATGCCGGTTACGGATCCTGTAGCAGATATGCTGACTCGCATCAGAAACGCGCTCGTAAACAAGAGTGAAGTCGTTCAGATGCCTGCTTCCAAAATGAAGCTTGCTATCGCAAAGACAATGCTCAAAGAGGGCTTTATCAAAGGCTGCGAGGTTGTAGAGGATGGCGTCCAGGGGACGCTCAAAATTAGACTGAAATACGGCGCTAATGGTGAAAACGTCATTAACGGTCTGAAGAAAATAAGCAAGCCCGGTCTGAGAGTTTATGCGCGCAAGGATCAGATCCCGAAGGTTCTCAACGGCCTTGGTATCGCGATAATCTCCACGTCCAAGGGTATCGTCACTGATAAAGAAGCCAGAAACGCTGGCGTCGGCGGCGAAGTAATTGCATATATCTGGTAATAAATAAACAAGCATAAACGAAAGGTGCAACGTAAAAATGTCAAGAATAGGAAAACTTCCTGTCACGCTGCCTGCAGGCGTTACGGCCGAGCTTTCGGACGGCAACGTACTTAAGGTCAAGGGACCGAAGGGCGAGCTCACCCAACAGTTCAGCGGCGACATGGAAATTAAAATAGACGCTGGCGTTATCACAGTCACGCGTCCTTCGGACGACAAAAAGCACAGAGCGCTCCATGGGCTTACACGCGCTCTCATCAACAACATGGTTCAGGGCGTACACGCCGAGTTCGCAAAAGAACTGGAAATCATCGGTGTAGGTTACAGAGCTGCGCTCTCCGGAAAGAAGCTCACGCTTAACCTCGGTTTCTCTCACCCCGTAGAGGTAGAGCAGCCCGCAGGTATCACGTTCGAAGTGCCCAACAACAACAGCATCATCGTCAAGGGCATTGACAAGCAGCTTGTAGGGCAGGTTGCGGCTAACATCCGCGAGCTGCGTCCGCCGGAGCCTTATAAAGGCAAGGGTATTCGCTATAAGGGCGAGTATGTACGCCGCAAAGAAGGCAAGTCCGGAATGTAATGGGAGGTTCTTTTAGAATATGATTAAGAAAATAGATAAGAATGCTATTCGCAAAGGACGTCACCAGCGCATTCGCAATAAAATCAGCGGAACGGCTGAGCGCCCGAGAATGAATGTATACAGAAGCAACGCGAACATTTATGTTCAGGTTATAGACGACGTGAAGGGTCACACAATTTGCTCCTGCTCCACTCTCGATAAAGAGATCGCTCCTCAAATCGCGGATATGACAAAAGAGCAGGCTGCGAAGCTCGTCGGGGAGACAGCAGCGAAGAGAGCTATCGCTGCCGGTATCAAGGAAGTAGTATTTGACCGCGGCGGATACCTTTACACAGGCAGAGTCGCTAACGTGGCGGACGGCGCTAGAGAAGCCGGCCTCACGCTGTAAGAGGAGGACGAAAAAATGCAACGCATAGATGCAAGCACATTAGATCTCAAGACTAAGCTCGTATCCGTCAACCGCGTAGCTAAGACCGTAAAAGGCGGCAGAAACATGCGCTTCAGCGCCCTCGTAGTAGTTGGCGATGAAAACGGCCATGTCGGATGCGGCATGGGCAAAGCGGCGGAAATCCCCGAGGCGATTCGCAAGGCAGAGGATGCAGCTAAGAGAAGCATGATCGAGGTGCCCTTCGACGGTACAACGATCCCGCATGAAGTTATCGGCGCTTTCAGCCGCGGCAGAATTCACATGATGCCCGCTAAAGAAGGTACCGGCGTACTCGCGGGCGGTCACGCACGTGCGGTACTCGAGCTGGCAGGTATTAAGGATATCAGAGCTAAATCTCAGGGCTCTAACAACCCGATCAACTGCGTTAAGGCTACTATCGCCGGTCTCGCTGAGCTGCGTACAGCTGAGCAGGTAGCTAAGCTTCGCGGTGTACCTGTAGAGCACTTAGGGAGGTAAAGGGCTATGGCACAGTTAAAAGTAACACTCGTAAAAAGCCCTATAGGCTGCAAGCAGGACCAGAAGGATACAGTTAAAGCACTCGGCCTGCGCAAGCTCCATCAGACAGTTATTAAAGAAGACAACGGCCCCATCAGAGGTCAGATTTTCAAAGTAAAGCATCTTCTTTCTGTCGAAGAAATATAAGGAGGGCTTAGACATGAAACTTCATGAACTCAAACCCGCTGAAGGCGCGAGACACTCTGAGAAGAGAGTCGGCAGAGGCACAGGCTCCGGCATAGGCAAGACTTCTGCTCGCGGTCAGAAGGGTCAGAAGGCAAGAAGCGGCGGCGGCGTACGCCCCGGATTCGAAGGCGGTCAGATGCCGCTCACAAGAAGAATCCCCAAGAGAGGCTTCACAAATATATTTGCAAAGACATATGCTACAATCAATGTAGCTGATCTGGAGTGCTTCGAAGACGGCACAGAGATTACAGCACAGTTCCTGAAAGAAGTCGGTTTCGTAAAGAAAATCGGCGATGGTCTGAAGGTTTTGGGCGATGGCGAGCTGACAAAGAAGCTCAGCGTCAAGGCGGTCAAATTCACTAAGACAGCGCAGCAGAAGATAGAAGCTGCCGGCGGCAGTGTTGAGGTGATTGGCTAATGTTCAAGGTCTTAGGGAATGCCTGGAAAATCGAAGAATTAAGAAAAAAGATACTGTTCACTCTGCTGATACTGTTCATATACAGACTGGGATGCTTCGTTCCGGTGCCGGGTGTTAATGTATCATATATCCAGGAAATGGTGGGCGAATATTCCGCGCTGTCGTTCCTTGACCTGTTTTCGGGCGGCAGCCTCTCCAACATGACGCTGTTCGCTCTCGGCGTAATGCCGTATATCAACGCATCCATTATAATGAATTTGCTCTGCGTGGCTATCCCCGCTCTCGAGAGAATGACAAAAGAGGGCGACGACGGCAGAAGAAAGATCACAAAGATCACGCGCATTGTAACGCTGATTTTGGCGGTAATTCAGTCCGCCGGCATAATGCTTTCGATGGGCAGCTCGGCTATGATCTCGGCAGACTTCTTCTCTTACTTGGTAGTAGTCCTGACGCTTACGGCAGGCTCCTGCCTTGTTATGTGGATGGGGGAAAGAGTAAACGAGAAGGGAATCGGAAACGGTATATCCCTTATCATCTTTATAAACATACTCAGCTCCTTCCCGGGCTACATATGGACGATAGGTCAGAATGTTGCTCTGGGCACGACGGCTTGGTATGTACCCGTAATCCTGATTGTTATTGCGCTGGCTATTATTACGCTGATAACATACATGGATATGGGCGAACGCAGAATCCCGGTGCAGTACGCTAAGCGCGTGGTAGGACGCAAGCAGTACGGCGGACAATCGACGTATATCCCTATGAAAGTCAACGCTTCCGGTGTTATGCCGCTGATTTTCGCGATTACGTTCATTCAGTTCCCGTATATGCTATGCCAGATTTTCTGGCCGGACAGCGCGTTTTTCAACTGGTACACTAAATGGCTCGCAGCAGGCTCGCTGATATATATGGTGGTTTATTTCCTGCTGATACTGTTCTTCTCGTATTTCTATTCGCAGATAAGCTTCAATCCGATTGATGTTGCGAATAACATGCAGCAGTACGGCGGATTTATCCCCGGCATTCGCCCGGGACGCCCGACAAGCGAGTATCTCTCAAAGATTCTCTCTAAGATAACATTTTTCGGTGCGATTTTCCTTGCTATAGTAGCAGCTGTGCCGACGGTGTTCTCCAGTGCGACAGGCGTGGCGAGCGCTTTCGGTGCGACGAGTTTGTTGATTATAGTAAGCGTTGCGCTTGAAACAATCAGACAGATTGAATCGCAGATGATGATGCGCCATTACAAAGGATTTCTTAAATAATAAGTAAAGCACGAACGCAGTATGGAGGCCGCCCCTCCTGCTGCGGCTTTAGTGCGCATAGGCAAAATGCGCCTTGCATATATGTCAAGGTGAAGCGTTTTTCGACGATATTAGGAGAAATAATAGAATGAATGTAATTTTCTTAGGCCCTCCCGGAGCGGGCAAGGGTACAATTGCGGCAGAAATCAAAGGGAAGCTCAATCTTGAGCACCTCTCCACCGGCGATATGCTCAGAAGCGAAATAAAGCAGGGCACAGAACTGGGAAAGATGGCTAAGTCTTACATTGACAAAGGCGACTTGGTACCTGATCAGGTGATAATCGACATGGTAGCAGAAAAGCTCAAAAACGCAGAGGGAGGAATCCTTTTTGACGGTTTCCCGCGTACGGTCGAGCAAGCTAAGGCTCTTGACAATATTGCAACGATAGATGCTGTTATAAATCTGTCTACAACAGTAGATGTAATAATAGACAGAATATGCTCCCGCAAGGTCTGCAAGAGCTGCGGCGCAGTGTACAACACTCACGTTATAGGCGAACAGGCAGAGTGCGACAAGTGCCATGGCGAGCTTTACACTCGTCCCGATGACAATGAGGAGACAGTCCGCAATCGCTTTGAAGTTTATGAAAAGTCTACAGCTCCTCTCGTGGGATACTATGAGGAGAAAGGCATAGTCACGACTATTGAGGCGAATCAATCGGTAGAGGCTGTGGCGGCTGAGTGCATGGCGGCGCTGACTAAATAATTGTGTTCGCGGCGAATTAAGTAGGAAAGGGCAAAATGACGTATAAATCCGAATCAGAACTGAAAAAAATGAGAGAGGCTGCGGAAATCGCCGCGATAGCGATGCAGAAGGTGATCGAAGCGGTCAGGCCGGGTATAACGACAAAAAGATTAGATAAAATAGCCTACGATTATATAATATCCAGAGGCGCACAGCCTAACTTTTTAAACTATAATGGTTTTCCCGGAACGATTTGTGCATCAGTGAACGAGGAGATAGTACACGGCTTTCCTTCAGAGCGCAAGCTGCACGAGGGCGATATAATAAGCGTGGACATGGGCGCGGTTATTCACGGCTATCATTCCGACATGGCGAGAACTATCCCCGTAGGCGAGATTGCGCCGGAGGTAGAGGAACTGATAAAAGTGACGAGGCAGTCTTTCTTCGAAGGAATTAAGAACGCCGTGCCGGGCAATCATGTTGTGGATATCTCCCGCGGAATTGAGGAATACGTCCGCCCATATGGTTTTGGTATAGTGCGCGAGTTGGTCGGCCATGGCGTCGGTCAGTCGCTGCACGAGCCGCCGGATGTGCCTAATTACGTGACCAAGAGACGCGGCCCCAAGCTGCACGAAGGAATGACCTTGGCGGTCGAGCCGATGATAACGCTGGGGAAGCCCACGGTAGTGGTCAGAAACGACGGATGGACATATTGCACGAAAGACGGCAAGCCTGCGGCGCATTACGAAAACACTATCGCAATAAACAGCCACGGCGAACCTGAGATATTGACGCTTTTGGAGGGTATGGAATGATAGAACCTAGACCGGGTATGTTCTGCGAATCAAGGCAGGGCAGAGACAAGGGAAGGTATTTCATGATATGCAATATACTTGACGAACGCTACGTCGAGATAGTAGATGGCACAATGCGCAGAATTGAGCGACCAAAGCGCAAAAAGCTAAAGCACCTGCGGCTCACTCCGGAGATATCGCCCATAGGCGAGAAGTTCCTCTCGGGCGCGAAGGTATTCGACGCTGAGGTTAAAAGCGCGGTCAGCGGATATAAATTAAAAAAGGAGGGTGAACAACTTGTCGAAGAGTGATGTAATAGAAGTAGAGGGTAAGGTTACAGATGCATTCCCGAACGCTTCTTTTGAGGTAGAACTGGAGAACGGACACAAGATTTTGGCGCATATTTCGGGTAAACTGCGTATGCACTATATTAGAATTCTGCCGGGAGATACTGTAAAAGTAGAGCTCTCTCCCTATGACCTGACGAGGGGCAGAATAACATGGAGAGGCAAAGGCAGATAATGAAACACTGTATGTTCTGCGGCGATGAGCTGAAAATGCGTTATCTTGAATCGGAAGGCAAAGAAATACCATACTGCGAGACGTGCGGCGACTTTCGCTTTCCGATGTTTAATGTTGCTATAAGTACGGAGATATTCGCTCCGTCCAGAGATAAGATTCTCCTGACGAAGCAGCACGGCAAAGAGGAATATATACTCGTAGCCGGATTTGTCAACAGAGGCGAAACGGCAGAGAATGCGCTGGTGCGTGAGGTGAAAGAAGAGACAGGATTGGATGTAATAGATTTTGCATTCAACAAGACGGAGTATTTCGAACGCAGCAATACATTGATGGTCAATTTTGCATGCTGTGTCAGCTCAGATGACATCTCGCATTTAAACGCAGATGAAATCGACAGTGCGGTTTGGTTTACGCCAAAAGAGGCTAAAGATAACATATTGCACGGAAGTCTCGCTGAAAAATTTCTGAATTTAGCGATAGACAAAAAGCTGATGCAAAAATAAATTCGCATAAAATGTGAACAAATTGTAAATTTTAAATAAAATGCTCTGGCAGGCATTGAACTATAACCAAAATAAGTATAAAATAAACAAGCACGCCTCAAATCCGGGGGCGGGCTATGCTCTTATCTAAGGAGGAAACTATCATGAAGGTAAGACCCAGTGTTAAGCCTATCTGCGAAAAGTGCAAGATAATCAAACGCCACGGCAAAGTTATGGTTATCTGTCAGAATCCTAAGCACAAGCAGAAGCAGGGCTGAGCGACCCGGAATTATTTGCTCAGGGCTTACGCGCTTCTCTGGAAAGCAGAGTTGCGCTTATTGATATGTAAGCCTAAATCTTTCAATATGCCTTGCGCGGAAGTTTAATTGCAGCGGCTGAATGGGTATACTGCTTAATACGGCAGCGGATATGCTGACCGATGGCGTATGCGGCAGGGTACTATACTCATATGCAAATGAGCGGACGCACATGGTCTATTATAAATAATAAAGAAACTACATTAAATATCACACTTTATTCGGAGGTATTCCATTAATGGCACGTATCGCTGGGGTAGATTTGCCCAGAGAAAAGCGCATTGAGATTGGCCTGACCTATATCTATGGTATCGGTCTGCCCTCTGCGCAGCGCATACTGAAGGAAACAGGCGTAGACGGAAATATCAGAGTCAAAGACATTTCTGAAGACGATCTGGCTAAGCTTCGTGAGTATGTAGACAAGAACTTTAAAGTAGAAGGCGATCTTCGTCGTGAAGTAAGCCTTAATATAAAGCGTCTGGTTGAAATCGGATGCTATCGCGGCGTGAGACACAGAAAGAGTCTGCCTGTCCGCGGTCAGAGTACAAAGACTAACGCTCGCACAAGAAAAGGTCCGAAGCGTACAGTCGCAGGTAAGAAAAAGTAAGGAGAGAACATAAATGGCTAAAGGTAAGAGAGTTATCAGAAAGCGCAGAGAAAAGAAAAACATCGAGCGCGGCGCGGCTCATATTCGTTCCTCCTTTAATAACACTATCGTTACGATGTCCGACCTCGCGGGCAACGCGCTTTCACAGTCCAGCGCAGGCGCGCTCGGATTCCGCGGTTCTAAGAAGTCCACTCCCTTTGCGGCTCAGATGGCAGCAGAAACAGCAGCGAAGGCTGCTATGGAGCATGGTCTTCGTACGGTAGAGGTTTATGTAAAGGGCCCTGGCTCCGGTCGTGAAGCAGCTATCAGAGCGCTTCAGACAGCCGGTCTCGAGGTTACGCTCATCAAGGACGTTACGCCTATCCCGCACAACGGCTGCCGTCCGCCTAAGCGCAGAAGGGTCTAAGGAGGATTTTACACTATGGCAAGATATACAGGTTCGGTTTGCCGTCTTTGCAGACGCGAAGGCGCAAAGCTGTTCTTAAAGGGCGATCGCTGCTATTCCGGCAAATGCTCTTACACAAGACGTCCGCAGGCACCCGGTATGCACGGAGTATCCAGAAAGAAGCTTTCTGAATACGGCGTTCAGCTTCGTGAGAAGCAGAAGGTTAAGCGTGCTTACGGTATGCTGGAGGGTCAGTTCAGAGGTTATTTTGATACAGCAGTTAAGATGAAGGGCGTTACAGGTGAGAACCTGCTCCAGCTGCTCGAACGCCGTCTCGATAACGTAGTTTATCGCATGGGCATTGGCGAAAGCCGCGCTCAGGCACGTCAGTTCGTCATGCACGGTCACATTCTGGTAGACGGTCATAAAGTAGACATTCCCTCTTATAGAATGAATGTCGGTCAGGTCGTTTCCGTTAAGCCAACGAGCGCTTCGAAGGAGCGTTTCAAAGCTGTTGCAGAGCAGGGCGGACGTCCGGCTCCCAAGTGGTTGGAATTTGACGCTGAAAAGCTCACGGGCAAGGTTGTTGCTCTGCCTGAGAGAGAGGATATCGATCTTACAATCGAGGAGCACTACATCGTCGAGTTGTACTCCAAGTAATAATAAGTTGTCCACGCTAACGATAAGGAGGGGTTACCTTAGATGCTAGAAATAGAAAAGCCGAAAATTGAATGCATAGAGCACAGTGACGACTGGAGCTACGCGAAGCTGGTGATGGAACCGCTGGAGCGTGGCTTTGGTACGACGCTTGGCAACTCGCTCCGTCGCGTACTGCTCAGCTGTCTGCCCGGTGCGGCAGTCACAAAGGTGAGGATAGACGGGGTTTTGCACGAATTTTCGACGATATCCGGAGTTCGTGAAGACGTGACCAACATCATACTAAATCTGAAGAAGCTGAATGTTAAGCTTCATTCAGAAGGCCCGAAGACGCTTACACTGGTGGCGTACGGTCCATGTGAAGTTACAGCAAGTATGCTGTCTCAGGATGCTGATGTTGAAATCGTGAACGGAGACCTCCATATTGCGACGTTGGACGACGAAGCGGCGCTTTGTATGGAAGTGACCGTGGACAGCGGCAAGGGCTATGTCCTCGCCGACAAGAACAAGACACCCGGAATGCCTATTGGCATTATCCCTGTGGATTCTCTCTTCACGCCTATTAAAAAAGCTAACTTTACAGTCAGCAATACGCGCGTAGGTCAGATCACGGACTATGACAAACTGACTCTTGAAGTTTGGACAAACGGCTTGATAAAAGCGGATGAAGCCGTATCTCTTGCGTCTCGTATACTGAGCGAATATCTCGCGCAGTTCATCGGTCTTACAGATCACGTAAGCGACGTAGAGATAATGGTTACGAAAGACGACGCTAAGAAAGAAAAGGTTCTTGAAATAACTATAGAAGAGCTGGATCTCTCCGTGCGTTCTTACAACTGCCTCAAGCGCGCAGGAATCAACACAGTCGAAGAGTTGATTAAGAAGGACGAAGAAGAGATGATGAAAGTTCGAAATCTGGGCAGAAAGTCGCTCGAGGAGGTACAGCAAAAGCTCGCCGCCTTGGGACTTAGCCTCAGGCAAGACGACTAATACTAAAATTTGACATATCCAGGAGGAAAGAGCGAAAATGGCCAACATTAATAAGCTCTCAAGACCCTCCGCTCAGAGAAAGGCGCTGCTCAGAAATCAGGTTACTGCGCTTATCTGGGAGGGCAAGATAACAACTACGGCTCCGCGTGCTAAAGAAGTTCGCAAGATCGCCGAAAAATTAATAACAAAGGCTATACATCAGTATGACAATACTGTTACTGTTACAAAGTCTGTTAAAGACGATGCAGGCAACGTGACAGAAAAAGAATTCGTGAACGATGCTCCCGAGAAGCTCGCTGTTCGCCGTCAGCTCATGGCATATCTGTATGATGTGCCGCAGGCTAAGCAGGAGAAGGAGAGCAAATACAACTATAACCAGCGTACAAAGGATAACGTGCATCCCGTAGTAGAGAAGCTGTTCCGCGAGATAGCTCCCAAGTACGATAAGCGCGCTAAAGAGCTGGGTCAGGGCGGCGGTTACACTCGCATAATCAAGCTCGGACAGAGACGCGGCGATGCGGCTGAGATGGTCGTACTCGAGCTGGTTTAAGTGATGCTATCGGCACCTGAAAATAACTGAGAAGTAAGGCTAGTCTTGGCGCAGATGAGCGGAAGGCTAGCCTTGTTTTGTATTATTTTAAAATTTTCAGACCGAATGAACAGGAGCGTCAACGGGCGCTTTTGCAAAGAAAGGAATTCATATGCCGGATATAGTCGTTTCTGAAAATGTAAAATACGCTTACCCGCTGGAAGACGGAATGACTCAGCTTGCGCTCGCCGGAGTGGATATATCAATCAAAGAGGGCAGCGTGACCGCAATATTAGGACACAACGGAAGCGGAAAGTCCACATTTGCACGTTTAATAAATGCGATAATCGAGCCTACGGACGGCGTGGTTATAGTAGACGGTATGGATACCAGCAATGAAGAGCTTATACTGGAAATCAGAAAAACAGCCGGAATGGTGTTTCAAAACCCGGATAACCAGCTCGTAGCTACAGTAGTAGAAGAGGACGTCGCTTTTGGCCCTGAGAATCTCGGGCTTCCGCCAAGGCAAATACGAGAGAGAGTGGATGAGGCTCTCGAAGCTGTAAGCATGAGCGAATTTAAACGCCGCGCGCCTCATATGCTCTCCGGAGGTCAGAAGCAGAGAATAGCCATAGCCGGCGTGCTGGCGATGAAGCCGCGTCTTATAGTATTTGATGAAGTGACGGCCATGCTCGATCCGCGAGGCAGAAAAGAAATAATGGGGATAATCCATAAGCTCAACAAAGAGCAGAAAATGACTGTTGTGATTATTACGCATTATATGGAGGAGGCCGCCAAGGCAGATTATGTATATATGCTGCTGGATGGGAGAATTCTTGCACAGGGGACGCCGAAAGAGGTTCTGAGACAGAGAGAGCTCATAGCGCAAACAGGTCTCATTCCGCCGTTTCCTGCTAATATGAGTTTGGATTTAATTGCAGACGGCGTAAAGCTGCCTGACGTTACGATAGATATGGACGAGCTGACAGAGGAGCTATTAGCGTTAGCTCCAGAAGACAGCAGATTTTCGTCTATAGCATATGCAGCTGCGAAAAGAGAAAAACCGCTTCATGACGTAAGTGTAGAAGTTCAGGGGCTTACCATGTGCTACGCAGAGGGAACGCCGTTTGAGCACAAAGCGGTGAACGACGTTTCGTTCAGCATTCAGCCCGGAGAATTTGTAGGCATAATAGGTCATACGGGAAGCGGGAAATCCACGCTGCTTCAGCTTTTGTCAGGTCTGATAAAACCTTCGTCCGGCCGTATAGTCATAGCAGGTAAGGACATATTGGCGAAGGATTTTGACAGAAAATGGCTCAGAAGAAACGTGGGGGTTGTTTTTCAGTATCCGGAATATCAGCTTTTTGAAGAAACCGTGACGCGCGACGTATCCTACGGACCGCGTATGGTAGGCATAGACGAGAGCGAAATAGAAGACAGAGTAAAAACGGCGATAGAGATGGTAGGTCTGGATTATGAATTGGTAAAGGACAAGTCTCCGTTTGATTTATCCGGCGGGCAGAAGCGAAAAGTGGCGATAGCGGGCGTGCTCGCTATGGAGCCGAAGGTCTTGATGCTGGACGAGCCTATAGCGGGGTTGGACCCTTTGGCTCGAGAGAGCTTTATGGAGCTTATTCGCAGCCTTAATGAATGCGGCACGACAATTATAATGATCTCTCATAATATGGACGGCTTGGCAGAATATGCGAGCAGAGTAATAGCCATGAAGGATTCAAAGCTATTAATGGACGGGACTCCGCGCGAGGTGTTTTCTAAATATGAGGAGCTGCGAGAGTGCAACCTGGATCTTCCGGAGGCGGCGACGCTGGTCAGAAAGCTGCGCGAGGGAGGATGGAATCTCTCTCGTGATTTGATTCGCTATGACGAAGTGAGACGTGCGATAACGAGTGTGATTGGAGGCAGAGATGCTTAAAAACATTACTCTGGGGCAATACTTCCCCGGCAGTTCTATTATACACAGGCTCGACCCGAGGTTCAAACTCGTTATAGCCATCGCGCTGATAGTTTTGGTGTTTGTCATACACACGTGGTGGGGGTATCTGGCTGTCGCGGCGTTTATAGTTGCGGCAATGCTTATGTCTCGTATATCACTGAAATTCTTGATAAAAGGCATAAAGCCGCTGCGATGGATACTGATAATGACGTTTATATTAAATATATTCTGCATATCAGGAGAGAAAATACTGCTCGACTGGTGGATATTTACGATTACCGAAGAGAGCCTGACAGGAGCGGTTAAGATAGCGCTGAGACTGATACTTTTGCTCAGCGCGACGACAGTCATGACGCTGACGACTTCTCCTATGGAGCTGACTGACGGTATGGAGAGCATGATGCGGCCGCTGGCGAAAATTAAATTTCCGGCTCATGAGATAGCTATGATGATGAGCATTGCGCTGAGGTTTATTCCGACTCTTATGGAGGAAACGGATAGAATAATGAAAGCGCAGACGGCGAGAGGCGCAGCCTTCGACACAGGCGGCATACTCGCCAGAGCAAAGGGAATGATTCCGATACTCGTTCCCTTGTTTGTCAGCTCTTTTAAGAGAGCGGATGAACTGGCGGTCGCGATGGAATCGCGCTGCTACAACGGCGGGAAAGGCAGAACACGCATGAAGCAGCTTCATATTCATGCGGCGGATTGGATAGCTGCGGGGGTTACGGCTGTGTTGGGCGCTGCAATAATAATTTACTTATGAGAATACTTCTTCAAATTGAATACGACGGAACGGCATATTCGGGCTGGCAGCGTCAAAAAAACGCTGTTACTGTTCAGGAGGTCATCGAGGATACTCTGACCGGCATAACGGGAGAAAGCGTACACGTGGCGGGCGCAGGGCGGACGGACGCAGGGGTTCACGCCTTGGGGCAGATGGCGCACTGTGACGTAAAAACAACGATACCGCCGGAGAAAATGTGCTACGTGATGAACAATATACTGCCGCCGGATATACGTATAAAAAGCTCGAGAGAGGTCTCGGCAGATTTCCATGTCAGAAAGCACGCAAAAGGCAAGCATTACCGCTATACGATATGCAATGCGGCTCATGCGAGTGCGATCTACAGGAATATGTCGGCTCATGTACGGATGCCTTTGGATGTGGACGCCATGATCAGAGCCGCCAAGATAATAGAAGGAAAGCACGATTTTAAATGCTTTCAGGCGGCGGGCTCTCCGATAACGTATACCGTGCGCACAATATTTGCGTTGAGAGTGAGCAGGCGCGGAGATTTCATAGATATTGACGTATACGGCGATGGCTTTTTATACAATATGGTCAGAATAATCGCAGGTACGCTTATAGATGTGGGGAAGCATAAACAGAATCCGGAATGGGTTCGTGATATACTCGAAAGCCGGAGCAGACCGGACGCAGGAGCTACGGCTCCGGCGCATGGGCTGACTATGGTTGAGGTTTACTTCGACTTAGAAAAAATGCGCTGCGAGCTTGCAGAATAGAGTCAGGCAAAAATGAGATTGAGGGTAAGATGAAATACGTTTTTTGGGATCTGGATGGAACTCTGATGGACAGCAAGCCGGGGCTGTTTTGGGCATTTGAAAAAATGTTTGAAAAGCTAGGCAGAGCGGTTCCCCCCGAGAGCACAATGAAACTGGGACTGGGGCCGCCTTTGAGATACACCGTGAGTGAGTATTTTAAATTCCCGGAGGAGCAGATTGACGAGGCTATAGTTACTTTCCGTTCGAATTACAATGGCGAGGGACTGCGGATGAGCGAGGTATATCCGGGAGTGGCGGAGTGCGGAGAGACCGTGAAAAATCTCGGCGGCAAAAACTACATAGCAACTCTTAAGCCTCAGCCTCAGGCGGACGCGATAATAGGGGTTCACGCTGAGCTTGAGAACATGATGTCAGGGCAGTGGGGCGCGGCAGAGAATCTGGGCCGAGACAGCAAGATAGGAGTCCTGCGCGCCGCTCTGGACGAGCTGAGAGCTGAGCCGGAGGATTGTATAATGATCGGAGATCGCTCCTCTGATATTACTTCCGCTAATGAGCTCGGGCTGACGAGCATCGCCGTGCTGTACGGCTATGGCGAGGAGGACGAGATGCGCGGCTGCGGCGCGGATTATGTAGTTCAAAACACTCAGGAGCTGAAGGAGCTGCTGGAAAAAATCGTGGGATAGCGCTTATGAGAGGATTATTTATCACATTTGAAGGGGTAGACGGCTGCGGAAAGAGTACGCAGATGAGTCTGCTGAGCGAATATCTGTCCGAAAAAGGCATTGACGCAGTGCTCACACGTGAACCGGGGGGCTGTCCTATCTCTGAGAAAATACGTGAAATACTGCTCAGCAAGGAGAGCGGGGAGATGACGGATTATACCGAGGCTATGCTGTACGCGGCGGCGAGGGTTCAGCATATAGACGAAATTATACTGCCCTCTGTTCAAAACGGCAGTGTTGTGCTGTGCGACAGATATATTGACAGCTCCGTGGCTTATCAGGCCTATGGCAGAGGTTTAGGGCTGGATACAGTAATGCAGATAAACAGATATGCGGCTGAGAAATGTATGCCGGATTATACGCTGATGTTTGATGTTTCACCTGAGCTTGCTTTCGAGAGGATGCAGCCCAGAAGCTCGCAGGACAGGCTGGAAAGCAGCGGAGCGGATTTTTTTTCCAGAGTATACAGAGGCTTTAAGGAGCAGGCTGAGCGTGAGGAACGGATAATTATAATAGATGCGTCAGGCTCGATGGAAGAGACGAGGAAAGAGCTCTGCCGCTTTGCGGATGAATTTATACTTCCGCGCTACGGGCTATGATGAATATAAAAGCGATTGCGGAACGAATGCCTCAGGCTGTGATAATATCGGCGACAGCTCAGGCGGAGGCGCATAAGACGGCAATGGATATTGTATATGCTGTCTTTTGCCGAAATGGCGTAGGCCGGGACGACTGCAAAATGTGCAAGATGCTGAACGCAGGCGGAATGATAGACTATCTGCATATATCAGGAGAGAAAGAGATACCGCTGCCTGAGGTGCGCAAAGTTGCAGATTTAATTAAAAACGCGCCCGTTCAAGGGGAAAAGCGCGTCGCATATATAGAAGCCGCGCATAAGCTTTCTGAACAAGCGCAAAACTATTTATTAAAGAGCATAGAAGAACCTCCGGACGGCATGTATTTTTTGCTCTCTACGGACAATGTAGGAGCGCTTCTGCCTACGATAAGATCGCGCTGTGCAAACATAGCCTTACCGCCGAAGAGCAGGGCGAGGCTCGCCGAGGAATTGCCTAATATCAGCAAAGCGGCGATAGCACAGAGCGGCGGGAGCGCGGCGAGAGCTATAGAGCTGGACGGAGACGAGAGTTTCCATGACCGGAGAAAAAAAGCTCTGGATTTTGTAAGCAGCATAGGCAGGATAAACGCGGTGGCGCTGGCGGAGAAGCTGGAGTCCGGCGATGTGCGCGCGGGCTTGGAGAGCGCGGCGGGAATCCTGCGGGACGGGCTTATGCTTCGCCTGGGGTTGGAAGAGAACCTGCTCAATCCGGATATGTCGGAAGATATAAGAGAATGTGCGGCTCGCTTTACAAACGAAGCAATTTGCTATATGATAGAGATACTTATGGAAAAAGCGCGTCTGAAAGAGATAAGCTCGGGCGTGAACAGCAGGCTTTTGTTGGAGGGAGCCGCGCTGTCTATTTTGGAGGTATACGTAAAATGTCTGACGTGATAGGCGTTCGATTTAAAAAAGCGGGTAAGGTGTACTACTTTGCACCCGGAGAGGAAGAATTCGCGGTAGGCGACGGAGTAATTGTCGAAACAGTGCGGGGAGTTGAATTCGGCACTGTAGTCGTAGGCAGAAAAACAGTGGATGACAGCGAGCTCACCAAACCGCTGCGCGGAGTCAAAAAGAAAGCGGACGAGCATGATTACGCGGTTATAGAAGAAAACAGGCGTCTGGAAAAGCAGGCGTTTGATATATGCAGACAAAAGATAGAAAAGCACAATTTGGAAATGAAGCTCATTAACGTGGAGTATACGTTCGACGCCAGCAAGATAGTATTTCATTTCACGGCAGAGGGCAGAGTTGACTTCCGTGAGCTGGTTAAAGACTTGGCAGGAGTATTCAAGACGAGAATAGAGCTGAGGCAGATAGGCGTGCGCGACGAGACTAAAATGCTCGGAGGGCTGGGCCCGTGCGGCCGCCCGGCGTGCTGCTCCGCTTTTCTCGGAGATTTTCAGCCGGTATCTATAAAAATGGCGAAGGAGCAGAACTTGTCTCTCTCTCCGACTAAGATAAGCGGACTTTGCGGAAGATTGATGTGCTGTCTGAATTATGAGCATGAGTATTATGAAGAATTGCAGAAGGTTCTGCCTCGTGTAGGCAGCGATGTCAAAACGCCTGACGGTGTGGGGACGGTAATAGGCCAAAGTGCGCTCAAGCAGCTCGTGCGCGTGCGCATCGTCACGGAGGACGGCACGGCTGAGGCGCGGGAATATTCGGTTGACGATGTGACGCCGGAGCCCAAAAAAAAGCGGGAGAAGCAGCCCGAAAAGAGCGAAAAGCAGAAGAAAGACAAAGAAAAAGAAAAAAATAATGATGTTCAGGAAGGACAGGAGCAGCAGGAAGAAAAGGCTCAGGCCGCGGAATAAATTATCGTTTGATATTTAAATACTTAAAAGATGCGCTTTATACGACGGCGCATCTTTTTTGTTAAAGAAGAGGGCGCAATCCGGTCATTGTATAGAACATGCGCTCTGAAATGTAATTGCTTAGAAAAATAAATTAACTAATATGCACGAGCACACTATGCCGCATATGTCTGTAAACAGAGCGACGGGAATTATATACCGCGTTTTAGAAAGCCCTACGCTGCCGAGATAAACAGAAGTTGTATAAAAGAGAGTTTCGGAACTGCCCATAAATACAGACGCGACGCGGCCGGCGTAGCTGTCTGCGCCTGCTGTAGAGTAGAGAGCGCTCAAAAGCCCTATGCTGGCGCCGCCTGAAAACGGGCGCATCAGAGCGAGAGGGATTATCTCAGTGGGGACGCTCGAACCGACGACGGTACATATGGCCGCGCTGAGAATCTCAAAGCCGCCTCCGGCTGAGAATATGTCCACTGCGAAAATCATGGCTACAATATACGGCAGAATGCGAAGAGCGACGGAAAGTCCTTTTCTCGCGCCTTTTATAAAACTTTCGAAAACGTCGATTTTATGCACTGTACCGTATATTAATACAACGGCGATGAATACAGGCAGTGCGTATTCGGCTATATTCATATGCCGCGCCTCGTGCAGAAGCGGCGCGCGAGAGACGCCAGAGAAACTCCGATTATTGCAGTTATCAGTGTGGCTAAAAACGCAGGAAGAACGATGTCTGCGGGTGAGGCGCTGCCCGCGGCTGCCCGCACGCTTATTATAGTCAGCGGGAGTAGCTGTACAGAGCAAGTATTAAGTATAATAAACATGCACATATCGTGGCTGGGGAGGGTATTATGATTGTTCTCCTCCTGCATGGCCTGCATTGCAGCAAGTCCGAATGGGGTAGCGGCGTTCCCCATGCCGAGCATATTTGCGACGAGATTGAGCGTAATGAGGCTTATGGCGCGGCTTTTTTGCTTTAAACCACGGAAAAGCAGCCTCACGAGCCGCTCTGCTCGCTGAGAAAGCGCGCGTATCGCCCCTGAATCTTCAAGAATCTGAAGCAGACCCAGCCACAGAGCGTACACTCCTATCAGGCTGAGCGCGAATGCGGCGGCGTCTTGTGCGCTGGACATTATCGCGGAGGACAGCTCATCTGCTCTGCCGCTGAGCAATCCTAGAGTTATCCCTATGCTTATCAATGCAGCCCATATATACTTGACCATAAGTTATCCTCCAGTAAAAATTTAGTAATCTTATGAAATTTATGAGAAATTTTTCTATTTTAGACGATTAAATAAATAAATTTGTAACAATTAGCTTGACAATGTAAAGTAATTCCAATATACTATATTTATGTAAATTGATAATTTTCGGACAAAATCCGTTTTGATTTCACCGTACAATTCGCGGTGACAACGCCGAGGGAGCGCCTTAGGCAAGAGGTGCTTTCTATTTCGGCCCGACAAAAACATAACAGGAGGAAGCAATGAAATCTACAGGTATCGTCAGACCAGTGGACTCTCTGGGACGTGTAGTTCTGCCAATAGAACTGCGCAGAGTCATGAACATTGAGTGTAAGGACTCGATAGAAATATTCGTGGAGGGTCCGTACATAATGCTCAAGAAGTATCAGCCGAGCTGCATATTCTGCGACAGTCTGGAAGACGTAAGAGCGTACGAAGGCCGCAATGTATGCAAGCATTGCATAGACAAGCTGAGCAAGCTGTAAAATTTGGCAAACATATTTAAAGCGATTAATGCACACGGGAAGCATCTGTGTGCATTTTTTTTATTTTTAGAAGCGGCGTTGTGCAGTTTCTGACATATAGGGCGCACTTGATATTCCCGCGGATATATTGTAAAATTATAAGGCTAGGTATCTTTGCTGCTATGCGGCGACGGGAGGATTCATGAAAATTCAATTGCGGGTGTCTCATAGGCTTCTGGAGAAGCGCGAGCTGGAAGGACGGACGGCGTTGATGGTAAACACCCTGTCTGCTGTGCCCACTTTGCTTTCAGCTTTTGAAAAAGGAGCCCGCCAGGCTGTTCCCGCCGCGGATATAGACGAGGCAGCGATGATAATGTCGCAGCTCGGAGGGGACGGCGTGTTGATTTGTGATAATCACTCCGGCGAACTGTCTGATATAGAACTGCTTAATTCGCCGTATTCCATGTATCGCTCCAAAGTCGCAGGAAAGACGCTCGTGCTCTGTACCGAGAATGCCAGCTCTGCATTGCTGAAATGCAAGGAGGCGGAAAAAACCATACTCACATGTATGAACAACTCAGATGCAGTTGCGATGGCTTTGGCGAGTTGCAAAACTGATTTAACTGTAGTATGCGCAGGGGACGAGGGGCGTCTCAGTATTATGGATATGCTCACAGCGGGCAGCGTTATAAGTGCGCTTTTGGAATATACGATAGGCGTGAAGCTGGATGAGAGAGCGACTTTGGCGCTGCTGACGTTCGAGAGATGCCGAGGAGATATAGAATACATTATGTACAGGCTGCCTGCCGTACGCAGGATGCTGAAAAAAGGGCTGGAAGCAGATGTACATTATTGTTTGAAAGAGAACACAACAAGTGCGCTGCCTGTGTATGAGGACGGCGTAATATTGATAAAGAAAAGGAGCTATATATGAGTAAACCGAAGTATTACATTACAACACCTATATATTATCCCAGTGATAAGCTGCATATAGGTCACACATACTGCACGGTGGCGGCGGATGCCCTTGCGCGTTTTAAGCGTCAGACAGGGTATGACGTTATGTTCCTGACAGGCAGCGACGAGCACGGTCAGAAGATAGAAAAGATCGCATCTGAGAAGGGAATGCAGCCCAAAGAATATGTAGATAAAATAGTAGCAGGGATAAAAGACCTGTGGAAGCTTATGGATATAACTAACGACGACTTTATCCGAACGACGGACGAAAGACATGAGAAAGCCGTCCAAAAGATATTCACAAAGCTGTACGAACAAGGAGATATTTATAAAGGCGAGTACGAAGGGCATTACTGCACTCCGTGCGAGTCTTTTTGGCTCGAGCGCCAGCTTAAAGACGGATGCTGCCCGGATTGCGGCAGACCGGTACAAAAGGCTAAAGAGGAAAGCTACTTCTTCCGTCTCTCCAAATATCAGGATAAGCTTATTAAATATATAGAGGATCATCCTGATTTTATTCAGCCGGAATCAAGAAAAAATGAAATGCTGCAAAATTTCCTGCTGCCCGGTCTGGACGATCTGGCGGTCAGCCGCACGAGCTTCAAATGGGGTATCCCCGTTCCTTTCGATGACAAGCATGTAATTTACGTATGGCTGGACGCGCTGACGAACTACATTACTGCTCTGGGATACGGAAGCGACGACGACAGCAAGTATCAGAAATACTGGCCGGCAGATGTTCATCTGGTAGGCAAAGAGATCGTAAGATTTCACACGATCATATGGCCTATTATGCTGATGGCTCTCGGTCTGCCTCTCCCCAAGAAGGTTTACGGACACGGCTGGGTAATACTCGAAGGCGGAAAAATGAGTAAATCCAAGGGCAATGTAATAGATCCGGTTATGCTCGCGGAGAGATACGGAGTAGACGCGCTGAAATACTTCCTCCTGCGTGAGATGCCCCTAGGTCAGGATGCGCTTTTCTCAAATGAGATATTGATAAACAGAATAAACAGCGACCTGGCGAACGATTTGGGCAACCTGCTCTCTCGTACAACAGCTATGGTGTATAAATATTTCGACGGCGTACTTCCTGCGGACGAGGCTCCTGTCGCAGAGGAGGACGATGTGCTCAAGTCGATTGCGGCAGAGCTGCCCGAAAAAGTAGTTGCTCTGATGGATGAGTTTAGAATTGCAGACGCTCTGGCGGAGATATTCAAGTATATAGGCGCTTTGAATAAATATATTGACGTAACGGCGCCTTGGCAGCTTGCTAAAGATGACGCGAACAAGCCGCGCCTGGCGAGCGTAATGTACAATCTCACTGAGGGTCTGCGCATAGTCAGCGTGCTGCTGCAGTCCTTCCTGCCGGCGGCCAGCGCTAAGATGCAGGAGCAGCTTGGCATAGCGGGTGATGAGAGCCTGACGAGCTATGACAGCACAAAGACATACGGCCTCATGAAAGCGGGTGTAAAGCTCAACAAGGGTCCTGCGCTCTTCCCGCGCATTGACGTAAAGAAAGAGCTTGCAGAGCTGGAGGCGCTGGAAGCTAAGAAAAAAGCAGAGGCAGAGGCGGCGAAGCTTGCGGATAGCTACGATCTGCTCGAGCCTGAGATAGATATAGATGATTTTGCTAAGCTCGACCTGCGCGTGGGCAAGGTCGTAGCGGCGGAAGAGATAAAACGCGCGAAAAAGCTGCTCAAGCTGACAGTTCGCGTGATGGGCAAAGACAGAACGATAGTTTCGGGAATAAAGTCCACGTATTCCGCAGAGGATATGGTAGGCAAAACGGTTATAGTAGTGGCGAACCTCAAGCCGGCGAAGCTTTGCGGCGTTGTAAGCGAAGGGATGCTGCTGGCGGGCGGCGACGGAGATCATATAGCTCTGCTCACTCCCGATAAAGAACTGGGAGAAGGAGAGCGCATCAGATGAGGCTGTTCGATTCCCACGCTCATCTGACAGACGAGCGATTTGACGAGGACAGAGAACAGCTCATAGCCGAGATGACGTCTCAGGGCATGCGCGTCATGCAGTGTGCGACTTCGCCGGACGATCTATACGCCACCGCAGCTCTTGCAGAAGAACACGATATAATATACGGCGCCGTCGGCGTTCATCCGCACGATGCAGTTAAATACAGCGCGGAAGTCGAACGGCAAATAGAGAAGCTGGCTTCGAACAAGAAAATAGTTGCAATAGGCGAGATAGGGCTGGATTATCATTATGATTATTCACCGCGCGAGGTTCAGCGCAATGTTCTGGAAGCGCAGCTTGAGCTGGCGTCCAGGCTGAATATGCCCGTCTCTCTTCACAACAGAGAGGCGACGGCAGACATGCTGGCTATACTGTCAAATCACGATGTAAAAGGCGTGATGCACTGCTTTTCCGGCAGTGTAGAAACGGCAAAAATACTGCTCGATATGGGTCTGTATCTGGGGGTAGGAGGGACGCTGACTTTCAAAGGCGCCTCCAAGCCCGTTCAGGTTGTGGAGTACGCTCCGATGGACAGAATATTGCTGGAGACTGACTCTCCGTATCTCGCGCCGGTGCCGTACAGAGGAAAACGGAATGTGCCGGCTTATACTGAGGTCGTAGCCAAGCGGATAGCTGCGCTGAAGGGGAAAACTCCCGAGGAAATAGCGGCGCAGACATGGAATAATGCGTGTGTAATGCTGAATATAGAAGTATAATGACGGGGCGGCGCCCCTTATTGAAATGCAAAAAAGGCTCTTCCGCCGGGAGAGCCTTTAGAATTGACAAGTATTATATTCAAGGTGATATAAAAAATGGATAGTATTTACGTTTATAAATTTGAAGGAAGTACATACATAAATCTGACGAACCGCTGTAACTGTGCATGTACGTTCTGCATCAGGCAAAACGAGATAGGAATAGAAGGCTATGACTTATGGCTGGAGAAGGAGCCTGACGCCGAGCAGGTGATAGAGCAGCTTAACAAAGCGGGAAGAGGAGACGTTGTGTTTTGCGGATACGGAGAGCCGACGATGGCTCTCGACGTTTTGAAAAAAGTTGCGCAATACGTCCATAGCTATGGCGGAAAGACAAGACTAAACACCAACGGACTTGCAAACGCAAATTACGGAAGAAACATAGTTCCGGAGCTGAAAGGACTGATGGACGTCATCTCGATTAGTCTCAACGAAGCGGACGAAGAAAAATATGATGCAGTAGTGCGCAGCAAATTCGGAAAAGCGGCGTATGGGTATATGCTGGATTTTGCGCGGGAATGCGTGAAGGAAGGAATAGAGACGGTGCTTACGGTTGTAGACGTAATCAGCGAAGAGGACATAGAAAAATGCCGCGAGAGAGCGGCAGACGTCGGCGCTAAACTGCGTGTGCGTGAATATTCGGAAAAATAATATAACCGTGAACAGATGTCCCCCGCCTCTGTAGGCTTAAGAGGTTTCGCCCCTCGTTCGCTTGTTGAATGACGGGGCAGTGCCCCTTATTGAACGCGGACGGTGAGAAGATTTTTCGTCATGCTTGCTTTTTTCCAGTATTTGCAGTATAATCAAATTAAAGGAAAAGGCAAATTTAATAATCAAATTCTTAATTTATTATATCATTTTATATCATTGAAACTTTTGATTTTATGCAGTATAATAAATATAGAGAAGAGACAAAGTTATATTCGCTTATTTATGAGCAGGAGGGTAAACATGGCTACGAAAACAGTTTTCACCATCGGCAGACAGTTTGGAAGCGGCGGCAGGATCATAGGCAAAATGCTTGCAAAGCAGCTGGGTATTCCTTTCTATGATAAAGAATTGCTGACAGAAGCGGCTAAGGAAAGCGGGATAAGCGAAGAGCTTTTTGAAAGTCTGGACGAAAAGCCTGCGAGCAATTTTCTTTACGCAATGGTCATGGGCAATTACGCCTATTCTCAGGCGGGAACAGGCGCGGGAATGACGATAAACGATCGTCTCGTTCAGGCGCAGACTAAAGCGATAGAGGATATCGCATCCAAAGGCGGTGCGGTAATCGTCGGACGCTGCGCAGATTATGTCCTGAGAGATCATCCCCGCACGGTAAACGTATTCATACATGCTCCGCTCAACGAGAGAGCGCAGAGAGCGGCGATAGACTACGGCATGACAGAGCGCAACGTGACGGACGCTATCAAAAAGATAGACAAAAAACGCTCGTCTTATTACAATTTCTATACGGACAAAAACTGGAATGCGGTAGATAGCTACGAGCTGGCTCTGAGCAGCTCTATGGGCTTTGACAAAGTTGTAAAACTGATAATCGACTATGCAAATGCTAAATTTGCGGATGAAGACGATGAATAATTGATTTGGGTTTAAGCCCGAACATATACTACCTTCTATCTTTGAGGAGGGCGCGCTTTTGGGTGCGCTCTCTTTTATTTTTGTTAATAACAGCGTCTTATATGGAGCAAAATATGTAGTGAAAAACAAATGAGGTGGAGAAAAACTATGAGTATCAAAAACATAGAAAAAGAAAAGATGCTGACGCTCAAGGATGAAGTGAGCTATCAGGAAGGTCAGGTAGTTAGTAAAACTCTGGCGCAGAACAAAGCAGTGACTCTGACTTTGTTTGCGTTTGAAAAAGGCGAGGAGATAAGCGCTCACGAATCGGGAGGAGACGCTTTGGCAATTGTTCTGGATGGCGTGGGGAAGTTTACTATAGAAGAGAAGAGTTATATTCTGAATACCGGGGAGAGTATAGTTATGCCGGCGAAGATCCCTCATTCTGTGTACGGTGAGGAACGGTTTAAAATGCTGTTGACTGTAATATTTTAAAATGCAAATCCGAGTGCGCCTGAGAAGATGAGACGTCACTCGGATGTTTTTTTTACAGAGCCTCTCGAAGCTCTTTTATATATGAGTATACATCGTTGCTTTGCATGGCTCCGCTCATGACGCACGCTCCTCTTGCGCCCGAGAGGCGGATTTTTGCTATATTTCCGGGCGAGATTCCGCCTATGGCATAGACGGGTATGCTCACGCATTCGCAGATGTTTTTGAGATAACTCAAGCCTCGTCCGGGAACATCCGGCTTGCATCCCGTGTCGAAAATATGCCCTGCGATTACGTAGTCAACGCCGAGACGTTCTGCCTCTTTGGCTTCTGCTGCGGAGTGAACGGACGCTCCGAGCAGAGTGAGCTTTTGTTTTGAATTTGAGTTTTGTTTCAAAACGTGCAGAGGGAGATGAAGCCGCGGCGCGTTTAGCTGCGCGCAGGCGGAGGGAAAGGAGTGAAGTATCAGCCGTTCGCCTATTTCGCTCAGAATACGTCTAGCCAGATTGACGTATTCATGCTCGCTGAGGTCTTTTTCACGAAGAATTATTCTGTCCGCGCCGGCTTTGCAAAGCTCGCTTACCTTGCAGCTCAGATCTGTATCGCAGAGTTTTCTGTTTGTGATGCAGATTATGTCAAAGTTATCATACGTATACATAGTCGTTCATGACGGGCTGCAGCCCCTGCTCGCGGATGGCGCTGACGACTTCGTCTACAGTGCGTCCGTCTGCAATTTCAAATTGATCGTCGCCTTCCTCCTCGCCTATGTGGCCGCCTATCCCGGTTGAGACGCCGGCGGATATTTTGGTCGCGGCGATATCTATAACTCTATCTCTAAAGCCTTGGCGTTCGCGTGTAGATATTGTCATTCCGGCGAACGGCATAAACAGGCGGTATGCGCACATTATTTGCAGAAGCTGACGCTCGTGTACGTCTTTAGGATTAATCCTGTCGTTGTTGACTATGGGACGCAGACGCGGACACGAAAATGAAATCTCCGCGTGAGGATATTTGCGCTGCAGGAGATATGCGTGCATTCCTGTTGCGAAAGCGTCTTTGCGGAAGTCGTCCAGACCGAGCAGAGCGGCAAATGCTACTCCGCGCATTCCGCCCATGAGGGCGCGCTCCTGGGCTTCTATGCGATAGGGGAATATGCGCTTGTGACCGGCGAGATGGAGCTGTTCATATCTGTCGGAATTATACGTCTCTTGAAATACCGTGACATAATCTACTCCGCATGCGTGCAGATATGAGTATTCATCCGAATTCATAGGGTAAACCTCTATGCCTACCATCTTAAAATATTTGCGGGCGATTTTGCACGCTTCGCCGATGTACTCTACGTTGCTCTTGGCTCTGCTTTCGCCGGTCAGGATAAGTATTTCCTCAAGGCCTGTTTTGGCTATCGCGGCCATCTCCCGCTCTATTGCCTCTGTATCCAGCTTAGCTCTGCGGATTTGATTGTGACAGTTAAAGCCGCAGTAGATGCAGTAATTTTCGCAGTAGTTGGATATGTATATGGGAGTAAAAAGATACACGTTGTCTCCGAAAAAGCGCCGTTTGTCCGAGCGTGCCCTAGACGCCATTTCATCCAGATAAGCGTCGGCGGCGGGGGAGAGCAGCGCGGCAAAATGCTCCGGCGTGCGGTGAGCCGCGTCGAGAGCGGCGCGGACGTCAGCGGCAGTATATGCGTCGGGGTTGTAGGCTTGCATTGCGCTTATTACCTGATTGCGTATGCTCGGGTCTATCTGCTCCATGCCCGGCATGTATTCCATGTGGTTTGTCTTATTTTTTATTTCAATTACTTCTATGCCTTCCATAGGCTGCGAATTTGTCATGTTTTTCACCTCGTATCAGTCAGCCAGAAAGTCGGTCATCGGGGAGGAAGCGGAGGCGCCTTTATCTATCACGCGGCCGAGACCTGCCAGATATGCTGTTCGTCCTGCTATGACAGCGTTTTTAAACGCCGCTGCCATAGCTGGGATATCTCCCGCGGTGGCTATGGCGGTGTTAGCCATTATAGCTGCCGCGCCCATTTCCATGGCTTCGCAAGCCTGAGACGGACGGCCGATGCCCGCGTCTACAATTATCGGGAGATCTATTTCGTCTATGAGTATTTGAATAAATTCTTTAGTTGCAAGCCCTCTGTTGGAGCCTATCGGCGCGCCCAGAGGCATTATGCACGCCGCCCCTGCGCTTGCCAGATCGCGTGCGATATTAAGGTCGGGGTACATATAAGGCATTACGATAAATCCCTCTTTGGCGAGAGCTTCGGTAGCCTTGACCGTTTCGCTGTTGTCGGGCAAAAGATATTTTGTATCTCGCATTATCTCGATTTTTACAAAATCGCCGCATCCGCATTCACGGGCCAGGCGCGCTATGCGAATTGCTTCGTCTGCGTTTCTCGCGCCTGAGGTGTTAGGCAGGAGCGTAACACCTTCGGGAATGTGATCCAGAATGTTGTCCGTGACGGAATTGGCGCGCCGGAGCGCAAGAGTTATTATTTCCGCGCCTGCGTGCTTTATAGCTGCGTCTATCAAATCGAGCGAATATTTGCCCGAGCCGAGTATGAATCGGGAATTAAATTCGTGGTTTCCTATTACTAATTTATCGTTGTTCATAATTTTCTCCTGTAAAATAAAAGTATTGTCAGTTTTAAATCGGGCTTTCGCCTAATATTAACCGAAGTATCGCAGTGGCCTCGTGAGCTGCGCAAACCGCTACTCTGGGAGCCATAAGCCCACCGCATATTTCGGAATCGCTCCTGCCGTCTCCGCATAGGTACAGGCGGCCGAGGCGTTTTACTGTGCGTATTTCGTTAGCAGGAGCAAAGCCGGCCATGCCTGAGCCTGAGACGATAGGGATTTTAGGCAGTAGGCTCAGGACCGCTTCGACGAGCATCGCCTTTTGATCAGGCTTGTCGAATGCTTCGCAGATTATATTGCAGTCAGAGAACAGCTCGCGCACATTCTCCGAGGTTATGCGCACGGTGTGCGTTTCAAATTTGAGATATGGATTAATTTGCAAAAGCTGTTCTTTAAGCGCGTCTGTCTTGTATTGTCCGATATGAGGCAGGAAGTAATGCTGCCTGTTTAAGTTTGTAATATCTACTCTGTCGAAATCGACGAGAACGAGACGGCCGACTCCGAGTCTGGTCAAGTAAACAGCGACGTTAGAACCGAGGCCGCCCAGACCTGCGATTCCTACGGACGCGGCGGAAAGCTTGGACTGAATGTCTGCGCCATGTCTCTCTTCCAGCGCGGCGTTTATTTCAGATTTGCTCAGCATGGCTTAGCCTCCGCCTACAAAGTGGACTATTTCTATTCTGTCGCCGTCTGCGAGTCTGACGTTTGCGAATGAGGCGCGGGGGACGATCTCGCCGTTTCGCTCTACGGCTACTCGCTCCGGTTTAAAGCCGCTGCGCTCCAACAGCTCGAGTACGCTCAGGCTCTCCAGACCGACGTGCTGTTGCCCGTTCACTTTTATCATGTGGAATAAACCTCCTTGAAAATAATTCGCAGTGAAATAAAAAAGACGCCACGAAGAACTACACCCGAGGTGGTGTACCCCTTCGTGACGCCTTAATCGGTATCACTCTGAAATATATAATATCATTTTGCTATGTTTTTGTCAACACATGTTTACAGCTTAGAGCTGAGAGAATATATACGGTTGCGCGGTTCGCCCGTCCGTGCGGTGACGTCTTTCACGGCGTCTTTTCGGCTCATTCCGCGTTTTATACAGTTGCGGAGCAGGTTGAGAATCGCTTCGTCTGTCAGCTCGTCGGCATCTGCGGATTCAGCTCCGGCTATGACCAGAACGTATTCACCCTGGGCTCCTTCTGAAAAATGAGCGGCAGCATCTGAAATATTTCCGCGCCAGACGCTCTCGTGCAGCTTGGTCAGCTCCTTGCAGACGGAGATGCTCCGATTGGGTATGAGCTGAGCCAGCTCAGAGAGAGTGCGGGAGAGATGATGCGGACTTTCGTAAAGCACGGAGGTCAGCTCTGAGCGAACGACCTCGCTTATCCTCTCGCTGCGCGTTTTGTCTCTGGGCAGGAAGCCCTGGAATGTGAAACGGGAGGCGTCTATTGCGCTGACTGTGAGCGCGCTTATAGCGGCGCATGCTCCGGGTACGCTGACGATTTCTATGCCGTTGTCTGCGGCGAGCTTTGTCAGAACCTCGCCGGGATCGGATATTATAGGCGTGCCTGCGTCGGTAACGATGGCTATGCTTTCGCCGGAGAGCAGACGGCGGAGAAGTTCTTCGGCTTTAGCTCTGGAACTGTGTTCATGAAAAGAAATTAAACTGCCGTGTATGTCGTATGCGCTGAGGAGAGCGGCTGTGCGCCTGGTGTCTTCCGCCGCGATTACATCTGCTGTGCGCAGAGTTTCTAAAGCGCGGGCCGTTATGTCTCCCAGATTGCCTATGGGGGTGGATACTATATATAAACGTCCTGACATATTAACTCCGATTGTGTATTATCTATCTCTCACGGTGGTATATGGAGAGCAGTTCGTCTGTGTAGCTGCCGTCCTCGCGATAAAGTATGAGCGGCGCTCCTATGCGAAGCCCGGGCTGAGCGTCCTTGGTGCAGTGCAGCAGAACGAGACCGGACGGCTTGTCGGCGCGCGGATGTACAAATCTGATGTATTTGGGCATCAGGCGATTCGCCGCCAGCTCAGAAAAAATTTCACTTAGGCGTGAGGAGCGGTGTATCATATAGAGATTGCCGCCTGTGGAAAGAAGGCGGGAAGCGCACTTGGCGACGTCCGAGAGGGTGCACATCACTTCGTGGCGCGCTATGCGTATTGCCTCTTTGGAAGACATGCCTCCGGTGCCCAGTTTATCATACGGCGGATTTACGATTACTACATCTGCGCTGGCAGGCGGAAGAATTGTCTCGTCGCGCAGATCTCCGTGTATGGGCGTTATGCTTTCGTTCATGTCGTTGAGAGCTATGTTTTTTTCCAAAAGGCTATAAGCTCCCTGTTGTATTTCAACGGCTTTGATGTGCGCGCCCGTTCTTGCGCAGACGAGCAGAGAGATTACGCCCGTTCCGGCGCAAAGCTCGACAGCGCGCGAATTCGGGCGAGCCGCAGCAAAAGAAGCGAGAAGGACGGCGTCTGTGCCGAATCGGAATACGCTCTCCCCTTGATATATTTTAAGTCCCTTGTATTGCAGATCGTCAATCATGTGTACACCTCTATGCATTATAACACATAAGTGTACATAAAAAAAGACATAAAAGAAAAGCCCTCCGGTTAAAAAACAACGGAAAGGGCTTTATCTTCTTCGGTAAAAAATTAGTCTTCTACGATTGCGTTAGCAGGGCAGCCGCCGGCACATGCGCCGCATTCGATGCAAGCGCCTTCATCAATCTTGAAGCCGTCGTCTGTTTCCTTGATAGCGCTAACGGGGCAGTCACTTGCGCAAGCGCCGCAAGCGATACATGCATCTGTGATCTTATAAGCCATGGTTGTGATACCTCCTAAAAATCTTAACAAATACATTGTAACACGTCTTAGAAAAAATGCAACTGCTTTTGCATGAAAAATTGAGGAAAATATATGTTTTTTGTTCAAATTTTAACACTGTAAAATCTGATTTAGTTAGCTGCGTATAACTTATATGAGTAAGAAATGAACTGTTATAGATAGCAGAAAATGTAAATCGGTTAGAACGAACTAACCACATTGAAAAAAGATATGCATATAATGCCGAAAAAAGCGTATTTTTATACGCTGGCAGCGATTGCGTGAGAACAGGAAAAGTTGACCGACGGCGAAATTAAAATGAAAAGGCGGTACGTCGCGAAAAAGCGAGGCGCACCGCCGATGATTTGTTTTAAAAATTATTTAATTTCAGTTGCTCCGCGCATGTAAGGTACGAGAACTTCAGGTATTTCTACAGAGCCGTCCGGTCTTTGGTAGTTTTCGAGAATTGCGGCTACTGTGCGGCCGATGGCAAGACCGCTGCCGTTCAGCGTATGCACGAATTCGGGTTTGCCGCCTGCGTCTTTAAATCTGATGTTAGCGCGGCGTGCCTGGAAGTCCTCGAAGTTGGAGCAGGAGGATATTTCTACATAGCGGCCATAGCTCGGCATCCAAACCTCGAGGTCGTATGTCTTGGCGGAGGAGAAGCCTATGTCTCCGGCGCAGAGCGTGACGACGTGGTAGGGGAGCTTGAGCAGCTGCAATATTTTCTCTGCTTCTGCTGTCAGACTTTCCAGCTCGTCGTAGCTCGTTTCGGGTTTTACGAATTTGACCAGCTCGACCTTGTTGAACTGATGCTGACGAATAAGACCGCGTGTGTCTCTGCCTGCGCTGCCGGCTTCCGCGCGGAAGCATGCGCTGTATGCACAATAATACTGCGGCAGGCTGTCTCCGGGAATTACTTTTTCGCGCAGCATGTTAGTCACAGGAACCTCAGCTGTGGGGATGAGATAATAATCGGTGCCGTCGAGATGGAACATGTCCTCTTCGAACTTCGGGAGCTGGCCCGTGCCCTGGAGAGAGCGCGCATGTGCGATATACGGTGGGAGAACCTCGGTATATCCGTTGTCTGTGTGCACATCCAGCATGAAGGAAATGAGCGCGCGTTCCAGTCTCGCGCCGAGACCTTTATAGAACGTAAAGCGCGCGCCGGTGACAGCCGCGGCGGTTTGAGCGTCGAGTATATCGAGAGCCGCTCCGATATCCCAATGTGCTTTAGGCTCAAAATCAAATGTTGTAGGCTCCATGAATTTGCGAACCTCGACGTTCTGAGTGTCGTCCAGACCGTCGGGGATTTCGGGATTGGGCGTGTTCGGTGTGCTCATGAGAAGCAGCTTGAGCTCCTTCTCTATTGCGTCCAGCTCGGCGTCCATTTTTTTTATGTCCTCTCCGAGACGCTTCATATCTTCGAAAATAGCCGAGACGTCCTCGCCCTTTTTCTTGAGAGCGGGTATGCTCTTGGATTCGCTGTTTCTCTTGCTTTTCAGCGCTTCTACTTCGGCGACTATGGCGCGGCGCTTAGAGTCGAGATTGAGTATTTCGTCTATGCTCTGACCTTTGCCGCGGCGTTCCAGCGCTGCTTTAACAGCTTCGGGGTTTTCGCGTATTCTTTTTATGTCTAGCATTGCAGTGCTCCTTTTGTAACATAATGAATTGTATTCTAAAAATTAATTAGTTTATTGACGATATTTTATGCTTTAATGCGCTTACATTCTGTCCGGCGCTCCGACTCCGATGAGATAGAGTCCTGTTTTTATGACCTGAGCCGTAGCTTTAGCGAGAGCGACACGCGCCGCCGTACCCGCTGCGTCGTCGTCGATTATGCGGACGTCGTAGTAGAAACGGTTGAAAGCCTGAGCCAGCGCGACTACCTGACGTGTGATTATGCTGGGCTCGTTTTTTTGCATCGCGCGTACAATGTCCTCCGGGAAACTCTCGATTATGCGCAGCACTGCAAATGCTTGGTCTGAGGCGAGCGCGGCGTAATCCGGCTCTGCTGTCATAGCTCCTGCCTTGCGAAGGACGGAGCAGCAGCGCGCATGAGTATATTGGCAGTAGGGACCCGTCTCGCCGTCGAAGTTGAGGACGCGGTCGAAATCGAAGGTAATGTCCTTTATTCTGCTGTTAGACAAGACGCTGAAAACTACTGCGCCGACGCCGATAGTCTTGGCAACTTCATCTTTGTTTTCAAGATTAGGGCTCTTTTCTTCTATAATTTCAGTAGTTTTTTCTATAGCCTTTGCGAGAACGTCCTCGAGAAAGACCACCTTGCCCTTGCGTGTGGATAAGGTGCCGTCTGTCAAGGACACCATTCCAAACGCTACGTGCTCGCAGTCCGCCGACCATTCGCAGCCCATCATTTCCAGGACTTTAAATATCTGTTTGAAATGCAGATTTTGCTGATATGCGACTACGTACAATGATTTGTAGAAATCATAGTGCTTTTTGCGGTAGAACGCCGCCGCCAGATCGCGCGTAGCGTAGAGCGTTGTGCCGTCTGATTTGAGGATTATGCAGGGCGGCAGATCAGCGTCGTCCAGGCGGACGACGTATGCGCCTTCCGAAAGCTCAAGCAGGCCTTTTTCCTTCAGCTCGTCTATGACGGGCTGCATTTTGTCGTTGTAGAAGCTTTCCCCGGCGTATGAATCGAAGGTAACGCCGAGAAGATCGTAAACCCTGCTGACGTCTTTAAGCGTAAGCTCTTTGAACCAAGAGAACAGAGAGAGCGCTTCTTCATCTCCGTCTTCGATTTTTTTGAACCACGCCCTTGCGTCGTCGTCCATCTCGGGCTTGTTTTCCGCTTCCTGATGATATTTGACGTAAAGCTCAAACAGCGCGCGGACGCCGCGTGCGTTGATGTCGCTCTCGTCGCCCCAGAGCTTGTAGGCGACTATCAGCTTGCCGAATTGCGTACCCCAGTCGCCGAGGTGATTTATGCCGACGCTTTTGAAGCCCAGAAAATTATATATGCGGTATAAGCTGTTGCCTATCGCCGTCGTGGACAAATGACCTATGTGGAAGGGCTTAGCTATATTAATAGAAGAATAGTCCATACAGACTACTCTGCCTGCGCCCATATCTGAGCTGCCGTATTTTTCGCCTTCTGCTTCAACCTTTGTGATAGTATCTTCAGCGAAAGCTGTTCTGTCGAAAAAGAAGTTCAGATAGCCGCCTTTTATTTCTGTGTGTTCTATGCCGTCGGGTATGCTGAGCTTTTCTGCTATTTCCGCTGCGATCTTTGGCGGAGCCTTTCGCAGGGATTTGGCCAGCTTGAAGCAGGGCAGAGCCGCGTCGCCCATTTTGGGATCCGGCGGCGTTTCTAGCATGGCGGATATATCGGACGCCGAAAGACCGATGCATTCTGCTATGCTGTTAGATAATTGACTCTTTATATCCATTAGTTTCTCCATTAATATAGGCGAATTTGCCTTAATTCAACCTCTAATATAGCACATTTGTTTTACGCTTGCAATGCAGGAAGGCAGAAATAGCGAAAAAACCGGATTGAAGCGGGTATAACCTCAGGCTATGGACAGCTATCAGTTTTAGGTATTAGCGCACGGAGGCGCTGATATGGTAGAATAAAGACATATTAGAGCGGTAGGGCTTTTGCCTGTTGTGAATGCGCGGCGCTTTTCCATGTTGCAAATGTGAGGGAATAGTGATAAAATACCGATAGCGTTCGTGAAAAGGAGAACGATATGAACCACGACCCCATAATAAGAATAGAGGGCTTGTCCAAAACTTTTGTAACTAAAAAAGCTACGGTACACGCACTTAAAGATATTAATTTAGAAATCATGCCCGGCGATATATACGGCATCATAGGCATGAGCGGCGCAGGCAAATCAACTCTTGTGCGCTGTATGAATCTGCTCGAGCGTCCGACGAGCGGCAAGGTTATTTTCGACGGCACGGATATAACCAAGCTTTCCCGCAAGGCTTTGGCAGAGAAGCGCCAATCCATAGGAATGATATTCCAGCAGTTCAACCTGCTTATGCAGCGGAACGTAGAGGGAAACATAGTTTTCCCGCTGGAAATAACAAAGACTCCGAAGGAAGAAGCGGTGAAACGCGCTTTGGAGCTTATGGAGATAGTCGATTTAGCGGAGAAGAGATATTCTTACCCGAGTGAGCTTTCGGGCGGGCAGAAGCAGCGCGTGGCCATCGCGCGTGCGCTTGCGACGAACCCCAAGGTTCTGCTTTGCGACGAGGCGACAAGCGCGCTCGACCCAAAGACGACCAGGGCGATACTGCGTCTGCTCAAGGATATAAATAAGAAATTCGGCATCACGATAGTAGTAATCACGCATGAGATGGCTGTTATCGAAGAAATATGCACGAAAGTGGCTATTATTGCAGACAGCAAGATAGCCGAGCATGGCGATGTAACAGAGATATTCGCGAACCCCAAGACGGACGCGGCCCGCAGGCTTGTATATCCTGACGGCGCTGAACATGCGCTTTTCCCGGAAAATAAGGGGAAATTGCTGAGAATAACTTTCGACGGCAGATCGAGCTACGAGCCTGTTATAGCGAATATGGTGCTCGATTTCAGAAGACCTATAAATATAATGTACGCAGATACGCGCGACCTCAACGGCGGTGCGGTAGGACAGATGATAATTCAGCTTCCTGATGATTCGGATGCGGCGGAGAGAATGAAGGCGTATCTCAATGCGCGTGGGATAAACAACGAGGAGGTGAGCGAAAATGTCCGTTAGCATTGGAGATCTGGCGTTTGCCTTCGGTGAAACGCTGTACATGACGCTCCTTTCGACCCTAGTGGCGTATGCGATAGGCTTGCCTATAGGAATAGGTCTGATAATCACAGACAAAAACGGTCTGAGGCCTATGCGCGTGCTCAATGCGGTACTCGGGATAATCGTAAATATATTGCGTTCCATTCCTTTCCTGATACTGCTTATAGCTATAATGCCTTTTACGCGATTCATAACGGGCACGACGATAGGCTCCGTGGCGACAATTGTACCGCTGACCGTGGCGGCTGCTCCTTTCGTAGCGCGCATGGTAGAATCGTCGCTCAAGGAGGTCGATCCCGGTGTGGTTGAGGCGGCGCAGTCAATGGGCGCGTCGACGTGGAAGATAGTGTGGAGTGTTTTCCTGAAAGAAGGAAAACCCAGCTTGATAGTGGGCAGCGCTATAGCGCTGGGCACGATACTCGGCTATTCGGCCATGGCAGGCATAGTAGGCGGCGGCGGTCTGGGCGCCATCGCGATAAACTACGGCTACTATCGCGGAGATTCTCAGACTATGCTGATAACAGTAGTTCTGCTTGTCGTGATAGTACAGATATTGCAGGAAGTTGCAATGTTCATCGCGCGCACAAGAGACAGAAGATTGTAACCGTGAACATATGAAACTCACAGCTGAAGCCCTGAGAGGCTTAGCTCTTTACTGAAAGATTTCGATCGGATATTTCCGGTTAAGATGATATAACAATATGGAGGAAAATGGACATGAAAAAAATTTTTGCTTTTGCGCTGGCGGCTGTCGCAGCTTTTTCGCTGGCAGCTTGCAGCAGCGGCACTGCTTCTACGGCTCCTGCAGAAGGAACTGAGTCTGCTGCTTCTACAGAGACGGCGGCTGAACCTAATGCTTCCGCATCGGGCGAGGCTGTTACGATCAAGGTAGGCGCATCTCCCTCGCCGCACGCTGAGATACTCGAGCAGGTGAAGCCCATTCTGGCGGAGCAGGGCATTACGCTTGAGATTGTACAGTTCAGCGATTATGTACAGCCCAACACAGCGCTGGAAAACGGTGAATTGGACGCTAACTACTTCCAGCATATCACATACATGGAGAACTTCAACGAAGAGCAGGGAACGCATCTCGTCTCTCTCGGAAGCATTCACTATGAACCCTTTGGCATTTATGCAGGCAAGACGGAATCTCTCGACGCGATCGCTGACGGCGCAAAGGTAGCCGTACCCAACGATACTACAAACGAAGCGCGCGCTCTGCTGCTGCTTGAGGCTCAGGGTCTTATTAAGCTGAACGACGGCGCAGGTCTGAACGCGACTAAAAAGGACATAGCTGAGAATCCGAAGAATCTCGACATCGTTGAGATGGAAGCTGCTCAGCTGCCGAAGTCTTTGCAGGATGTTGACATTGCGGTTATAAACGGCAACTATGCTATCGACGCAGGTCTCAGCGTGGCAGACGCTCTTGCAGTGGAAGCTGACGACTCTGAAGCTGCTACGGCTTATGCTAACGTAATCGCAGTCAAGGAAGGCAGTGAGAACAACGAGGCGCTCAAGGCTCTGGTAGATGCTCTCAAGAGCGAAACAATCCAGAAATATATAACAGATACATATGCAGGTGCTGTTGTTCCGCTTTCTTAAAAGCGAAATAATTGATAAAACAAACGAGGGTCTGTCTCATTTTGAGACAGACTCTTTTTATTGTTTACATCTAGTTATTCTTTTTAAGATTGTAAAATCAGGACATATAGTGTATACTAAGTTAAAAGACAAATACAGTTATTGTAAAAGACAGGAAGTTTATATAAAGAGGAGGTTACATATGAAGAATTGGTTGTTGACGCTGATCCTGGCGCTGGTGCTGACTATTTTGTCTGCTTGTCATCCGGCGTCGGATACTACGACAGAACCGCCTGTTCCGACTCCTACGCCGGATGGACAGCCTGCTCTGCCTGCGGCGTCTGAATCCGTATCTCCGGAGACGACGTCATCTCCTGAGGATGAATTCCTCGGCATATGGCTGAGTGATTCCAAAGGTCCCGAAGGGTATTTGCAGTTCCTCGAGGATGGGACTTATAGAATGTATTACAAAACCAAGCTCCTGACGGAAGGAACATATAGAGCTACAGGATCGGAGGCTACCGGACTGGATATGACGGGAGAATATCCGGCTGCGTTCTCGATAGAAGGAGATACGCTCACGATGAAGGCGGCAGGCTCTACAGAGACATTCACGAGATCTGAGCTGAACAGTGCAGGAAATTAAATTCGGATTTTTAGCGCAGGCGCAGGCTTGCGCTTTTTTACTATATATAAATTACTATTTATAAATGATTATACTCTTGACATGAACGGATTTGAGAGTTATAATTTAACGTGTTAACTGAGTAATACGAAGAAAAGATGATTTAATTTAAAGAAGAGATAATTTTAAAAGGAGAATCGCTTGTGATAGAATTGAGAAAACAACTACCTGACGGTGTTCAGGATTATATGCCGCGTGAATGCGCGATAAAAAGAGGGCTGGAGGAGAAGCTTCGTCAGGAGCTGAAAGCCAATGGATTTAAAGAAGTTGAAACGCCGGCGTTTGAATATTTCGACGTATTCTCCAAGGGTATAGGCGCGTATATGCAGGAAAAGATGATAAAGTTTTTTGACCTGAAAGGGCGTATACTCTCTCTGAGACCGGATATAACTGTTCCGATTGCGCGGATGGTGGGCACGCAGGATATGGCGGCGGGCGCTCCGCTTCGGCTTTTTTACATTCAGGATGCGTACAGCGCAGGCGGATATACTATCGCTCAGCGCGGAGAATACACCCAGGCGGGCGCGGAATACATAGGGCGCGCGGGCAGCGGCGCAGACGCCGAGATGATAGCTATGGCCATTAGAATGATGCTTGTATCCGGAGTTCGCGATTTTAAACTGGATATAGGTCAGGTCGGATATTTCAAAGGAATTGTAGAAGACATGGGGCTTTCCGACGATAACATGGAGGCTATACGCAGCCTCGTAGACAGCAAGAACAGCATTGAGCTGGAGTTTACGTTGGATAACCTTGGAATAAGCGGCGATACTAAAGAGCGTATTATGGCTCTGCCCGGGCTCTTCGGCGGGGCAGAGGTTATCGCAGAGGCGGAGAGACTCGTCAGCAACGAAACCAGCTTGAAGGCGCTGGCGAATCTGAGCGAGGTGTACGATGCTCTGTGCAAGATGGGCTATTCTAAATATATAACTTTGGATCTGGGAATGCTGCATAAGCTGGGATATTATTCCGGCGTAGTGTTCCGCGGGCTTACGAGCGAACTGGGATTCCCCGTGCTCTCCGGCGGGAGATACGATACGCTTTTGGGAGAGTTTGGCGAGCCGGCTCCGGCTATAGGCTTCGCCATGGGGATTAAGCGCATACTCATAACGCTGGAAAGACAGGGCAGGCTGGACGAGCAGACGGAAGAATATACGGTAATCGCAAGCGATATGGACAGCATCGTTCAGGCGAATACACATGCGGATAAGCTGCGCAAGCAGGGCGAGAAAGTCATTTTTCTGCTCGACCCCACAGATGATGAGATAAAAGCTATGAGCAATGATGCGCAGACAGCTCAGATATACAGCTACAAAAACGGCAGGCTCGCGCCGCGATAATACGGAGGGAACGAAAGATGCAGATTACGATAGCTTTAGCTAAGGGAAGGCTCGCAGAGCTGGGCGCGAAGCTTTTTGAAAAATGCGGTCTTGACGCCGCGCAAATAATGGAGGACAGCCGAAAGCTGGTGTTCACCGACGAGAAAAACGATGTGAGATTTTTGATGGTGAAGCCGAGCGACGTGCCCGTTTATGTAGATCACGGCGTGGCGGATTTGGGAATAGTGGGGAAGGATACGCTGCTCGAGGCGGGTCTTCCTCTTTATGAAATGCTGGATTTAAAGTACGCCGCCTGCCGCGTATGCGTATGCGGCTATCAAAAGCCAAGAGAAAATGTTATAACTCGCGGGATAACGCGCGTAGCGACGAAATATCCCCGAATTGCAAAAATGCACTATGACGCAAAGGGCGAGAATATAGAAATAATAAAGCTGAACGGGTCCATAGAGCTTGCGCCGATACTCGGACTTTCGGATGTTATTGTAGATATAGTGGAGTCGGGAAGAACTCTTAAAGAGAACGGACTTTCCGTGCTCGAGGAGGTCTGCAAATCAAGCGCAAGATTGGTGGTAGGTCAAGTCAGCCTGAAGACAAAGGGAGAGCGCATACGTCCGCTTATAGAACAGGCGAAAATCGCGCTTGAGCAGGAGGCGAAAGAGAAGAATGCGTAAAATAAAAGACGCAAAACAGCTCATAGAGCTGCTCCAAAGCCGCGCGGAGGGAGATAACGCCGCGGAGCAGGCGGCCGTCCAAGGCATTATAGCCGATATTCGCTCGCGCGGAGATGAAGCTTTGTTTGAATACACAGCTAAATTTGACAAATTCAGCGCGTCGGCGGACAACATCCGCGTTACCCAAGCAGAAATAGATGAAGCATACGAGGCCGTAGACAAAGAGCTGATAGAGGTAGTGCGCGCAAGTGCAAATAACATACGCGAATACCACGAGATGCAGAAGAGAGAGGGTTTTACTCTGACGCGCGGCGGACGCAGACTGAGCCAGCGTATAATCCCTCTGGCGAGCGTCGGCGTTTATGTCCCGGGGGGCAAGGCGGCGTATCCCTCAAGCGTGCTTATGAACGTCATTCCTGCGAAGGTGGCGGGAGTGCGGGAGATATGCATGGCTACGCCGGCCAATGCGGAAGGAAAAATCGCCCCGCTTACTCTCGTGGCGGCGTCGGAAGCGGGAGCAGACGTAATCTTCAAAATGGGCGGAGCGCAGGCGGTGGCGGCCTTTGCATACGGTACGCAGAGCGTTCCGCGCGTTGACAAAGTGACGGGGCCGGGGAACATATTCGTAGCGCTTGCGAAGAAGGCGGTGTACGGAGATGTGGGGATAGACATGATAGCAGGGCCGTCTGAAGTTCTGGTAATAGCTGACGAGACGGCAACGCCGAAATATGTGGCGGCGGATATGCTCTCTCAGGCTGAACACGATGAAAAGGCGGCGTGCATACTGCTGACAGACAGCGAGAGATTGGCGGACGAGGTCGAGAAAGAAATAAAAAAGCAGGCGGAAATTCTCGATAGAGCAGAGATTGTGCGCAAATCCTTGGAGAATTATGGTACAATATTAATCGCAGGAAGCATTGACGAATGTATAGAAATAAGCAATGCGGTGGCTCCGGAGCATCTGGAGCTTTGCGTCAGAGATGCGGAGAAGGCGGCGGACAAGATACGCTGCGCAGGCTCTGTGTTTGTAGGGGATTACGCGCCTGAGCCTCTGGGAGATTATTTCGCAGGTGTAAATCACGTCTTGCCTACGGGCGGCAGCGCCAGATTCAGCTCACCTCTCGGAGTGGATGATTTCATAAAGCGAATGAGCGTACTGCAATACGACAAAGAGAGCTTTATGCTGGACAGAGCCTTTGTCGAAAAGTTTGCCCATGCAGAAGGGCTGACAGCTCATGCAAGAAGCGCCGCGATACGAAACGAGTGAAAGAGACATAGCTGTAAAATAAATTGATTGTATAGATTGTGAGAGCCGCAGGTATGCAGACTATAAGACAGCTGCCCCTTCGTGCTCTCAGATTTGAAACGGGGGTCTTAATGAGAAAGGTAACTCACGAGAGAAAGACGAGCGAAACGAATATAAGTATTACGCTGGATATTGACGGAAGAGGAAAGAGCAGCGTATCCAGCGGCTCAGGCTTTTTCGATCATATGTTGACTGCATGGAGCAAGCATGGCAGAATGGATTTGCAGCTTACATGTGACGGAGATACAGAGGTGGACGATCATCATTCCATAGAAGATATAGGAATTACACTGGGCGAGGCGTTCAAAAAGGCGGTAGGCGCGGGAGCGGGGATAGCTCGCTTCGCTACGCAGTTCGTGCCTATGGACGAGGCCTTATGCCGTGTGAGTCTGGACGTGAGCGGACGCCCCTTTTTAGTTTATAACGTAGAATTTTTGACAGAGCGCACGGGCAGCTTCGAGGCATGTCTGCTGGAGGAATTTCTGAGAGCGTTTGCTTTTGCCGCAGGGATTACTCTGCATGTTGAGCTGCTCTACGGTAAAAATACACATCACATAATAGAGGCTATAATGAAGGCGCTGGGGAAGGCGCTGCGATCGGCTACTCGGGTGGAAGCGGAGTTCGCGGATGATATACCTTCCACAAAGGGCGCGCTTTTTGGAGAATAATATATGATAGCAATAATAGATTACGGTATGGGCAATCTGCGCAGTGTGCAGAAGGCGTGTCAGTATGTCGGCTGCGACGCTGTGGTTACCAGTGACGCAGAAAAGATAAAATCTGCCGACCGTCTGATACTTCCCGGCGTGGGGGCTGCGCGGGATGCAATAGAGAATTTAAAGAAAAAAGAACTGTGGCAGCTCATTTTAGACCAGGCAGCTGCGGGAAAGCCGCTTTTGGGCATATGTCTGGGAATGCAGCTGCTGTTTGACAAAAGCCTGGAGAACGGAGAGAATGAATGTCTCGGGCTGGTCGGAGGGCAGGTCGTGCCGTTTGAAACGGAGCTGCGCGTGCCGCATATAGGCTGGAACGATTTGTCTTTCAAGGATTCGCCTATATTTGCCGGATTGCCTGAGAACCCATACGTATTTTTTGTACATTCTTATCATGCGGCGTATGTCGCGGAGGAAAATATTATAGCGACGAGTAATTACGGCTATGAGTTTACCGCAGCCGTGCAGAACGGAAATGTATTCGGAACGCAGTTTCACCCGGAGAAGAGCGGTGAGCTGGGAGTGTCAATTATAAAGAACTTTGGAGGATTGAAGCTATGAAGCTATACCCTGCTATAGATATAATGGGAGGCAAAGCGGTTCGCCTGACTAAAGGCGACGCGAGCAAGTCTATTGTGTACGGCGATCCCGCTGAGATGGCGAAAAAATGGGAGAGCGAAGGCGCGCAGTATCTTCATGTTGTGGATCTGGACGCGGCGTTTAAAGGCGAATTTGTCAACAAAGAGGCGGTGCAGCGCATTGTAGATTCGGTTAAAATCCCCGTTCAGCTCGGAGGCGGCATACGCTGCGAGGCTGATATAGAGGAGAGACTGGTGAAAGTAGGCGTATCTCGCGTCATAATAGGAACTCTGGCGATAGAAAAGCCGGAAATAATACGCTGGGCGCGTACAAAATTCGGACGTGACAGAGTAGCGGTAGGCATAGACGCGGTAAACGGAATGGTCGCGACTCGGGGATGGGTAGAGCAGACGCATGTGGACGCTATAGAGCTGGCTGAGAGCCTGCGCAAGCAGGGAGCGGATACGATAATATACACCGATATATCCCGCGACGGAATGCTCACCGGGCCGAATATAGAGCAGACAGAGCGTATGGTAAAGAGCACGTGGGTTAATGTCATAGCGTCGGGCGGAATGAGCAGCCTGGAGGACATTAAAGCTGTGCGCGGCACGGGGTGCTGCGGCGTTATACTGGGAAAAGCGCTGTACGAGGGGAGAATAAACCTCAGAGAGGCGCTGAAATTGGTGAAGTAATATGCTGACTAGAAGAGTTATTCCCTGTCTCGACGTCCATGCAGGCAGGGTGGTAAAAGGCGTAAACTTTGTGGATTTGCAGGACGCCGGAGATCCTGTGGAAGCGGCGGCGGCGTATAACCAGGCGGGCGCGGACGAGCTGGTTTTTCTGGATATAACGGCTTCGTCGGACGGGCGCGGCATTATGCAGGATGTGGTTTCCCGGACAGCCGAGCAGGTGTTCATTCCGCTTACTGTCGGGGGAGGAATACGCACGGTTGACGATTTTAGACGCATACTCTCCTGCGGCGCAGATAAAATATCAATTAATTCAACCGCGATTAAAACGCCGGAGCTTATAACCGAGGCTGCGCTGAAATTCGGCAGCCAGTGCGTCGTGGTTGCGATAGACGCGAAGTGGAACGGTGAGAAATACGAGGTGTTTCTTAACGGCGGACGAGTGAATACGGGACTGGACGCTATAGAATGGGCCGCGAAGGCGCAGAAGCTCGGCGCGGGGGAAATCCTCCTCACGAGCATGGACGCAGACGGCACGCAGGCGGGCTATGATATTAGACTGACCAAAGCCGTTACGGACGCCGTGAGCATACCCGTCATCGCGTCGGGCGGCGCGGGGAAGCTGGAGCATTTTGCAGAGGCGGTCACAAAGGCGGACGCGAGCGCAGTTCTTGCCGCGAGCTTGTTCCATTATGGTCAGCTCACTATAGATGAGGTTAAGAAGTATATGCGCGCTGAGGGCATATCGGTAAGACTATAATTTTTTGACATAACAGACAAAGAGAGGCATAAATATGAATATAGATAATCTGAAGTTTAACGACAAGGGTCTGATACCCTGCATAGCTCAGGATGCACGCACAAGAAAAGTTCTGATGCTGGCTTATATGAACAAGGAATCTCTCGCGCTGACAGAAGAGACGGGTTATATGCACTATTACAGCCGCTCGCGCGAGCAGCTTTGGAAAAAGGGTGAGACGAGCGGACATGTGCAGCAGGTGGTCAGCCTCGCGTATGACTGCGACGGAGATACTATCCTCGCCCAAGTGATACAGACGGGAGCCGCGTGCCATACGGGCGAATATTCTTGCTTTTTCAATGAGCTTCTGGGGGAACAGCCCGAGAGCGAAGGCGCAGAGATAATTGACGAGTTGTACGACGTAGTTGACGACCGCAAGCGCAATCCGAAGGAAGGCTCATATACAAATTATCTGTATGACAAAGGGCTGGATAAAATATTAAAAAAAGTCGGAGAAGAAGCCACGGAAGTGGTCATAGCGGCGAAGAACGAAGACAAGGACGAGGTGGTATACGAAATGGGAGATCTGCTGTATCATCTGATTGTGCTCATGCGTGAAAAAGAAATATCTCCCTCCGAGCTTTTCGCAGAGCTGCGCGGCAGACGTTAAGTTTTTAGGAAAAAAATTTAAAAAATATCGGTTTTTCAATATGTGCAGCATTTGCTTTATTTATTAGTATTGCCTCATTTAAAAGTTTGGATTTAAACAAGTTAAGTCAACTTTATAAAACCAATGTTTTTGGAATGATGATTATATTTGTTTTAGTTATAAGGGCTTTGTCAAAAGATAAAGTCAATATATGTAATTCTAAGAAAGTTTTGAGTTTTCTGTTTTCAAGTTTTATGATTATCGGAGAATGCGCGTCAAGTGCAGGTAATATTATGCTTATGTTTAATAATGCAGCAACAATTGCTATAACTATATTAAAGGCAGTAGGTTATTATACGATTTTTAAAATATGTTTTTATTATACCGTACCTAATCGGTTCAGTCAACCTTACGTGCCGAGTTGGTGAGAACAATGGGAATTAGGAATAATCCTATCATCGGTCTTGACAGATGGCGGTATTTTGCATAAAATAAACAAGAAACAGGTGCTGATATAGATACAGCGCCTATATATGCAATATGACGATGAAGAGAATAGTACATGAGGAGTAATCCCAGAGAGGGCTTTTGAGCAGAGAAGGATACAGTTTC
>OLPU01000044.1_pt1 | contig 111712 bp, 108 predicted proteins | sample 1673111 | NCBI WGS metagenome assembly OLPU01 (sample SAMEA3136755, study PRJEB25190) | human gut metagenome | reverse complement strand
TGTGGGGCCCTTATAGGGCCTGTTCAAACCACCGGTTCAACCGGTGGTTTTGATTTCACGGACTTTTTTATATCTATAAAGTTTTACTTTTTTTCCTGATGCTTCATGACAATTATTATTATCACGATTAATACAGCCGCTGCAACGAGAGCAATAGGTATCCAGAGCGGGAGACCGCTGTCACCGGTGGGCGGTGCGATTTCATCTGCAAAGGCAGCAGCCGGAAGCAGCAATGTACATAGAGCGCAGAGTAAAACAGAGAACCACTTTTTTAAACTATTCATAATCCTTCAGCCTCCTGAGCATTTTGTGAAGCCTCTGGGCTTCATTTTTTATTATACCAGTAAATAGCTGTATTTTTCTACTAGCGTCTCTATAATATCAAAAAGTTTTTTGTCCAGCTCTTTTACGAAGCATTCCTTTATTTCACCGCCGAGTCTGAGCCTGATCTTTAGGGATTCAGTGTCGAGAAGCATAAATCCGTTGTTGCTGCCGTTGTAGAATTCCTCAGCTGTGTGATACAGAGTGAGCTTGTCGAGATACGGAGCGCTGTCATAAGGGCAGAATGCGGCGCAGTTTCCGCAGAAGTTACATAGCTTGTCTATGTGCAGGATTTGAACGGCGCCGTGCACGTTGATGGCGGCGTTCGCTCTGTTGGGGCAGACGTCTACGCAGCATTCGCATATGCTGTCGCATGCCAGACAACGTGAGCAGTCCTCCGTTCCGCTGCAAGAGGGGATGAGTATGCCCTTTTTATCCGCGGCATTTTTGTTGAGGTCAGAATGCTTTGTGAACTCTACGGGACGTATTCCCTCGCGGAGCATTATATCATGCGCCGCATTTTTAGCGTCTGAGATGGCGAGAACTACGGATGCAGGTCCTCTTCTGCCGTCTCCGATGACGTATAGCTTTTCTCCTGCGCGGCACGTTTCTGCGTCGGGGTTGACTGCGCCGAACGCCTGTATAAACGCAGCGTCAGGTCTGTCTCCGATAGCTGTGATGACTGTGTCGGCGGTTATTGTTGCCAAAGCGCCGGTGGCCTCCGGTTTTGCGCGGCCTGTTTCGTCGGGCTCGCCGAGCTTCATCACTCTGCATATCAAATTTCCGTTTTCCATGCGGATGGGCTCCAGAAGCTCGCGGCATACTATGCCGTCCTGCCGAGCGAGAAGCAGCTCCTCCTCATCTGCCGGCATATTCTTTGCGTCTCTGCGATATATTATGTTTACGTTTTCCGCACCACTGCGCTTGGCGGCTCTGGCCGCGTCCATTGCCGTGTTTCCTCCGCCGATTACTGCTGTGTTTTTGCCGATGCTTGAGAGACTGCGGGTTTTATAATCTCTGAGGAATGACAGAGCGTCTATGCTTTTGCAGTCTTGAATGCCGGAATGCGACGGTACAGGCGCTCCGACGGCGAGAATAACATAGTCGTACTCATTTGATTCGAAGCTTTCGGGTGTTATTTCGACTTCTGTTTTTATTTCAACTCCCAGAGCTTTTATGAGTTCTATGTCTTTTTCTATTGCGTCGTCAGGTATTCTGAATTCAGGTATGATGTTGCGGACTACTCCTCCGAGCTTTTTTTCTTTTTCAAATATCGTCACACCGAAACCGGAACGCGCCAGAAAATACGCCGCAGATATGCCTGCTGCTCCGCCTCCGACGATAGCTGCGCGCTTTCCGTTTTGCTCAGGCTTGCTTAAAGATGCGGAATATCTGCCAAGAGCTTCTTCTGCCGCTTTGAGCTTCGCCTGACGTATTCTTAAAGGTTCGTCGTAAAAAGAACGACGGCATTTTTCGGCGCACTTTTGCGTACATATAATTCCTGTTACGGTTGGCAGAGGATTGACGCGCGTTATCACTTCAATCGCTTCGTCATAACGACCCTGCTCTGTGAGAGCGAGGTATTCCGGTATATCCTGACCTATAGGACAACCGAAAGTGCTGCACGGTGCGGCAAAGCAGTCGAACATAGGTACTTTTGCGCTGCCTTTGCGTTTGGGAAGAGGTTTTATGGGCTTTTTGATGTGACCGTCCTGAGGCAAAGTGTCAATTATTTGTTTTAGAGCGTCGGAGTTGACGTGCTTAGGCGGCATTGCCGTGAGCTCGCGGACGTTTTCCGCAATTTGAGTAAGCCTCTGGTATCCTCCCGGTTTGAGCAGTGTGGTCGCCATGGTGATAGGGTAGATTCCTGCTGAGAAAAGCTTGGCCGCGTTGAAAGCGTCCGCTCCTCCCGAATAGGATATTCTGAGCTTTCCGTCGAATTCCGCGGAGAGCTTTTCTGCAAGTGTGATAGAAAGGGGATACAGCGCCTTGCCCGACATGTACATTTCCTCCCCGGGCAATTCTCCGCGAGTTATATCTACGGGACATGTATTGGTCAGTTTTACGCCGAATTGCAATCCGCGCTGTTCCGCACATGAGGTCAATCTGCGGAGCATAGGTATTGCGTCGGAGAATTGCAAATCTTCTTTAAAATGCAGATCGCCAAAGCTGACGTAAGAATAGCCCATTTTATCTAAAATAGCGCGCGCAGTATCGTATCCCAGCATGGTGGGATTGCATTTAACGAAGGTATTCAGATTTTTTTCCTTCATTAAATACTCTGCGATAAGCTCTATTTGCTCTGCGGGACATCCGTGAAGAGTTGAAAGCGTAATAGACGAGCAAATGTTAGGACTTACAGAGGATATGAAACTGCCGTCCAATCCGAGTGCATCGGCATTTTTCTCAGCCCATAGCTTGCATTCATTCCATATAGGTGTGCGGGAAGCGTCTTTCAGTCCTTCTATAAATGTATCAATTTTTTTTGATTTAATTCCTTCCAGATCATAACCGACGCTCATGTTGAACATGAAGCCCTCGGGATCTCCCAGCTTTTTGATTTGTGATATGAGCTTCAGCGCCCACCATGCTTTAACATATTCGTCGAATGCCTGCCCAACGGTAAGCTCGGTAGACCATTCAACGTTATAGCATTCGTCCTCCGCTAAAATGCAGGGTTTGCTGACGGGGAGATCTTCTCCGTCCAGCGTTTGAACAGTTTTCAGTTCAAAGAAACGTGCGCCCGCCAGGTAAGCGGATATTATATTTTGAGCCAGCTGAGTGTGAGGGCCGGCGGCGGGACCTATAGGAGTTTCAAGCTTTTCATGAAAAAGCGGGATAGGCTCTGCCTGAGCAGTATAGAATTTGCGTATACCGAAGGAGTCTCCGTTCAGCGTGCGGTCCATAAGTGCGGAGAAGGGGAGCGGGGTCATTCTGTCGTTTAGTTTTTTCATGTTTTTTCTCCTTCAACTGTTTATGCGTTTTTCAAGCTTAGCTGTCAGCTCGCGGCACTTAGCGTATATCTCCTGCTCGTCGGCTATCAGCATTTTTCTGTTGAGCATAAGTATTTTACCTGACGCGACAGTAGTAGTTATGCTCCTTCCTGTTAGGCCGAAAAGTATATGACTGTAAATATTTCCTGCGTGCAGAGGTGTTTGAGGAATGTAATCGGATATGATTACGTCAGCCGCTGCCCCCTTCTTCAAAATCCCCACCTCTTCGCCGAATATGCGCTTTGTAATTTCTGCGTTGTTCCTAAAGAGCATTTGCGGAACCTCTGCCCACGCTGCTGTGGGGTCGCAGAGATTATGCCTGTGCAGAGTGCCCGCTGCTTTCATGGATTCAAACATGTCGTTTGTGTATCCGTCAGTGCCGAGACCGACGAGTATGCCTCTGCGCATCTGTTCCATGGTGGGCGGACATCCGACGGCGTTCCCCATGTTGCTCTGAGGATTGTGTACTATTATAGTATTAGTTTCCTTTATAATATCCATCTCAAGCGGAGATATGTGAATGCAGTGTCCTGTTACGGTTTTTTCTCCGAGTATGCCGAAGTCGTGAAGCCGCTGTATTACGCGCTTGTCGTGCTTTGACAAGCAGTCGTAAACATCAGTCATGCCTTCTGCGACGTGTATATGACAGCCGACGCCATCAGGCGTGTTTTTCATGCAATATTCAAGAGTAGAGTCAGACATGGTAAAAGAAGCGTGCATACCCATCATCCCGCGCTGGTGCTTGAGTTTTGAGGCATATTTAATATATTCTGCGTTTTCTTTTACGGCTTTGCGCATTTTCTCGTCTCCGTCTCTATCTGAAACCTCATAACAGAGCGACGTGCGCAGTCCGAGCTTTTCCGCTGCGTTTGATATGGCGAAAAGACTGCCTTCTATGGCTCCGTAGCTGGCGTGATGATCAAATATTGTCGTACAGCCGTTTCGTATGCTGTCGAGATATGTCCAGTATGCGCTATAGGCAACATCCTCCGGAGTCATATGCCTGTCTATATTCCACCATAGATTTTCAAGTATTTCGGGAAAATTTCGGTTTGGAGGGCCGTCTATTCCAAGCCCGCGTGCGAATGCGCTGTATATGTGACAGTGCGCGTTTATTAGACCGGGCATGATAAGTCCGCCGTCAGCGTCTATGTATTGCGCATCAGGATGCTGATTGCGCAGTGAAGCGCTGTCTCCTATTTCTGAGATGATTTCTCCGTCGATGAGTAAAGCGCCGTTTTCTATTAATGGGATGTCATTATCGTGCGTGATGAGCGTTCCGTTTCCTATTATCAGCATAGTATTCTCTCCTTAATAATGTGTTGCTGTAAGTGTTGAGAACAAAAACTCTACTATTATATTATATTTTGAATGCTATATTCATAGCTTATCATTTTTGTTTTATCATTGCAAGACGTGTCCAAAATATTATTTATGTAAACAAATTTTTTTTGTAAAAAATACCCGCATAAAGCGGGTATAGAAATAGCTGTTTATTTTTTATTCAGAACCTAAGCGGTATGTCGGATTTGATTACGGGAATGTCCGATTTAAGGCTTCGCAAATATAACTGAACGCCTTTGACGGCTAGGTCGGCGTCGTTCTTAGGACCGACTAATATAGAATCAACCGGAAGCTCGCTCAGGTAGTCGGCGAAGGTAACAGATATAAATGGAATAAAACGCTGATCCTTGTGACGAAATTTAAGCTGATCTATGTTTTTGATGGAGGCGTCTTCGTTTTGCTCGTGATATACGTCAAATATGAAGCGGTATTCCTTCTCTCCGCTGAAGCACTCGTTTTTAAAAAACATGGCGTATGGTATACACATCATCGAGAAATACCTTACAATCAAGTGTAGCGCTCTTTCTGATATTTCCGAAGGGTCGGAGATATATGATGTATAGTCGCTGAAAAACTGTCTTAAAGTTAAATCCAGCAGCTCGCTGACGCAGTCGTATTGCATAGCTTCGTCGTATATAACAGATCCGTGCCACTGCAAAAGTTCAGCGTTGTGAATGGAGATGCCATCCAAGAGCTCCTGATAATCAAATTCTATAGAATAACCTATATCTCCGGAATACTCAGTCCAAAGCAGGGAGTTGTTCTTCAATAACGAGAAGCTTATTACGTAGTATCCGTGCAGCAACTCGTTTTGATCGAGGGACGTCTCCAGCAGACTTTTAAGCTCTCGGCTGACAGCCCCGGCGAAATATCTGGCAAAATCAGGCGCCCGGAATTTGTCCATTGATACTCGAGTGATGATTTCGTCTATATATCTGAATTCTGATTTATCATTTAAATAGTCGCTTTTGGTAGCCCAGAATTCGCGTGAATCCAAAATATCTTTTACACCGCGTATTGTAGTGTAATGATATAATTTGTCGCCTCTGTTCAGCTGTTTTACTTTAATAATATTATCTAGGGAAATAATAGCCCGCTGCATAATTTTTTCTCCTTTTAATACATCTTCGTTTTGAAGTATAGCATAGCAAGTTGATAAAATCAAATAATATAAAATGTACTAAATGTAAAAAAATGGAATATAATGCGCGCATTATTTGAAGGAGTATATATATTCATGTGAAAATTTTAGTAGCGCATATATTAAAACTATGAAAGAAAAAAGTGGCATAAATAGAGGAATTATCACACGTTAATGTTTATCTAATTTGGATATAAATGTAAAAATTATGAATGAATATTCTAAAAAAACTAATATTGTGTTAAAATCATACAGTTTTTAATACATAATTACAGCACATGCTCTTGACAAAGTTATTTTTTTCACGTATAATCACATGAGTAACATGTGGAGAACACATGAAAGTTTTAATCGTAATGTGAAAACACTGTACTGGTTGCTCTTATGATAATATCAAAGGGCTGGCTTAAGTGTGTAAAAGCGAGGAAATTTAAAATGATTGTGATGTTGTTTATTGTTTGGGTTATGCTTAATGGCAAATTCAATCTCGAAATTGCCATCTTCGGCGTGGTTTTTTGTGCCGTGATTTTCTTTGCAATGAAAAAACTTGCAGGATATTCATGGAAAAACGAAGCTCATATCTGGGCTAAGTTGCCGCGTGCGATTAAGTACATACTGGTGACGATTTGGGAAGTCATTAAGGTGAATGTTGCACTGACTAAGATTCTCTTCCAGCGTAATATACACGTTCATTCTTCTCTGGTCAATTTTGATCCGCCATTAAAATCCGACGCAGCAAAAACGGCTCTGGCAAATTCCATTACGTTAACGCCGGGGACAATAACGCTGGGTACAGGAACTCATGGCGGACATTATTGTGTTCATGCACTTGATGATCAGTTTACCGAAGTAGAAGATTGCACGTTCGTTCGTCAATTGAAGCGCATGGAAGAAATCCACTATAAATCGGAGGGAAAGCAGGATGCATGATGCAAGTATTTTTTTGCGTTATTATCTAGTTGCTGCGATGTTGGTGCTCGCTGCGCTTGCTGTGTTCTGTCTGGCTCGAGCGGTTATCGGTCCGCGATTCACGGACCGTCTGGTAGCGCTGAACTCTATATGCACCTTTTCAGTACTTATAATAGGTATACTTTCTTATGTACTGGGAGAATCGAGTATAGCTGACATATGTATTCTATATGCTCTGCTGAACTTGGTAGCAGTAGTTGTTCTGACGAGAATAGCTATCCTACGCTGGAGAAGACAGAATCCTGAACTTGACGAAGAATATCGTCATAAAGAGGAGATGAACTTGCAGCTGGAGCGTGAGCAGCAAAAGAAAGCAAAGAGAGAACAGAAAGCAGCAGCAAGGGAAGGTGGGCTGAATCCATGATAAGAGAAATTATAGCTGTCGTTTTAATAGCGATAGGTCTTTTCATCGGTGTGATGACAGTAATAGGATTATTTAGATTCAGAACTACTATTAATAGAATGCACGCCGGCGCTATGGCGGACTCGTTGGGAGTTTTGGTCATAATGGTAGGGCTGGCTGTTCTATGTGGGTTTACAATTCAGACTGCAAAACTGATGGCTACTGTTTGTTTGCTTTGGATGATTAACCCGCTGTCGTCTCATTTGATAGCTAAGACGGAGTTGCTCACCAACAGAGACATAGACGCAGAACGCGACAGGGAGGCGAAGATATGATTGAGTTAGAAGGCTTAATATTTCAAGGCGTATTATTACTATTTCTAATTATCTGCGCTGTTTCTACCGTTCTTGCAAAAAGACTGCTGACAAGTATTTTGATATTTATGTCATACAGCGTAGTAATGTCTATAATTTGGTTTGTCCTCGAATCGCCTGACTTGGCTATAACCGAGGCTGCCGTAGGCGCGGGTGTAACAAGTATCCTGTTCTTTGCAACTCTGAGAAAACTTAACAAGTTGGGAGGTATAGACGATGACGAAGAAAGAGAATGAGCGTCTCTCACCTTGGAAACGATTTGCAGGTTGGGTAGAGGGTACGAACGTCAAGGAAGATCCGCAGCCTGATAAGCTTTTTATGGGACAGCTTCCGGATAAGCCGAAAAAGAACGTCAATTATGCTAAAGAGCAATTTCCTGAGGACATGTCTATCAGGACAAAAGGCTTTAAAATATTCGCGGCTATATGCTGCTGCACGTTTGCTCTTATTCTGCTTATAGCCGTTTTGGATATGCCGGTGTTCGGCAGTCCTGATAATCCCACTGTAAATGAAGTTTCGCTTAGATATCTTGAGATGGGATTAGAAGAGACCGGTGCAGTTAACACAGTCGCAGGCATGATTCTGGATTATCGTGCGTTCGATACGTTCGGTGAATCTTCCGTTCTGTTTGTTGCTTCTTCAGCAGTTATATTCCTGCTGCGTAAAAAACGCAAGCCAGGCACGGAACCGCTCGGCGATTTCTCTACCAAATCGCAGGATACGATTCAGAACACTACAGTAAGAATGCTCGTACCTTTTATAATGCTGTTCGGCATTTATGTAGTGCTTAATGGTCATATCTCGCCCGGCGGCGGATTCTCAGGCGGCGCTATAATGGGTGCTGGTCTGATTGTAGCAGGTTCTGTCTTTGGCCAAAATAAAGTTGGAAATATTGTTACGCCGAAGGTTACGACTAGAATCACGGCTGTTTGCCTGCTTGCTTATGCGGCGATGAAGAGCTATTCTTTTTACACCGGTGCAAACCATGTTGGCTGGGAAATACCAAAAGGCATACCTGGAGCGATCATCAGCTCTGGTTTCATCCTGCCGCTGAATGTGTGTGTAGGTCTTATCGTTGCCTGCACAATGTATACGTTCTATTCACTCTTCTCACAAGGAGACGACTGATGATACTACAAACAATTATAGATGCAAGATTTCAGATTACAGCCGTAGTTCTCTTTGGTATAGGTTTTATTACTCTGCTAATACATACAAACCTGATAAAGAAAATTATTGGCATGAACATTATGGATACAGCAGTATTCCTTTTGTTGGCGGCTGTCGGATATATTGACGACAGGACTGCTCCCATTCTTCTCGGAAGCAATCCTGACTATGCAATAAACGCCGATCTGTATATTAACCCGGTGCCGGGCGGTCTCGTACTGACAGGTATCGTTGTTGCCGTCAGCACAACGGCGTTCTTCTTAGCTTTGGCGCAAAGAATGTATAAGATATATGGAACGCTGGAAATGGACGAGATAATTCTGCTGGCGAAGAAGAAAGAGGAATAAGCCGTGCATTCAGAATCTTTAGTAAATAATCTATATTATGCGATAGTAAAAGCTGAAGAAGCGGCTGAACACTCTATGTCGGTGCCGTTCTTCCACAATATACCCTTCTTCAGTATCTTTTTGGTGATGATAGTTGCGATTATTCTGCCTCTGGTTAAGAACGGCAGAGTGGCGCTGAGCATCTCAGCTATAAGCGCGGCGGTAGTCACGGTTATGTCGGCAGTTCTGCTTTATAATGTATATCAAACAGGCGAGAGCTTTGACTTTGCAATGGGTCATTTCCCGGCGCCTTGGGGCAACGAGCTGCGTGCAGGTGTTTTGGAAGCGCTGATGGCTACGTTCATATCGTTCGTCATGGTACTTTGTATCCTCGGCGGTTTCAGAATTGCGATGAACGATATACAGCCCGAGAAGCAGAATATCAACGCTCTGATGCTCAATATGCTGTTCGCGTCGATTATTGCTCTCATCTACACTAACGACGTGTTTACTGCATATGTTTTCATCGAAATCGGTGAAATTACAGCTTGCGCTGTTGCTATGACAAAAGAGACTGGCAAGGGTATTGTAGCGACGATCAGATATTTGATCATGAACTCCATGGGTTCAGGTCTGTTCTTGATTGGTATATCTATTATGTATACAATCACAGGCCAATTGCTCATTCCGGATATGGCAAATGCAGTCGCTAATCTCATCCAAACAGGTGAGTACAATACAGCTCTCAGCGTTGCTATATGTTTGATTACAGTTGGTATTGGTGTAAAGAGCGCGCTCTTCCCGTTCCACACATGGCTGTCTTGGGCGCATGCGAACGCGACAACGGCTTCAATGTGTATCTCCTCAGGTTTGGTACTTAAAGGATACATAATACTCCTTATTAAGCTTATTCTGAGAGTATTTACTCTGGACTACGTAAATCATATTAACTTAACGCTCGGATTGCTCATTTTCGGCTTGATCGGAATGGTATATGCTTCTGTCAGAGCGATTAAAGAGAAAAACTCTAAACGAATGGTTGCATTCTCCAGCGTAGCTCAAATTGGCTATATCTATATGGGTATAGGTATTGGAACAGAATATGCTATTGCAGCAGCTTGTTTCCAAATTTTGGCGCATGCTGTTACAAAACCGATGCTGTTCACATCTGTAGGTCAGTTCTGTGCAGCAAGAGGAGAAAAAGAAGAATGGCATGATCTTAAAGGCGTCGCGAGGAATAAACCGCTTGCCGGTATAGCGTACACTATAGGCTCTCTGTCTATGTGCGGCGTACCGCTGTTTGCGGGCTTCAGCGCAAAATACTATCTGTCTGCTTCTGCCGTAGAGAGCGGCGAACCTTTTGCGCTCTGGGCTTCCTTAATTATTATCGGCGTGAGTGCAGTGCTTAATGCAATGTATTACCTGCCCAGTACGATTCTGATTTGGAGCAGAACTGATAAAGACGAAAAGAAGGCAGATATTATTCCCTCGCCTAAGGCTTATAACTTTTCAACAATTTGCTTCATAGCGCTTAACTTCCTGCTTGGTTTAGCGTTCACTCCTATTTTCAAGTTGATTGAAAAGGGATTGGAGATGCTTACACAATGATGATTTACTCAAGAAAAGGAGGGAACACCCCCTATGCAAGCTGATTTTCTGTTACTAATCGCTATGCTACTGCCAATATTGGGTTCAATACCGGTTTTCATCGTTAAAAAGCAGGGATTCCGAAAGGCGATAATGGTATTGGTCCTTGCGATACAAGTTATCGTGGTCGCCGGTATAGCATTGACTCAGCATGGCTCTATCACGTTCCTAACCATAAACGACTGGCTTACGTTTAAATTGACGGCGGATACGCTGGGTAAGCTGTTCGCGTGCTTGGTTGCAGCCGGATGGTTGCTGGTTGCGATATTTGCGTTTGACTATTTTGCGAAGGACGAGAGAGCGCATCAGTTCTTTGGTTTCTTCATGATAACGCTCGGCACGATAATGGGCGTATGCTACTCGGCGAACTTGCCTACTTTGTATCTTTTCTTTGAAATGATGACGTTCGCTACGCTGCCGATAGTAGTTCATTACAGAACTAAAAAAGCGCTCAATGCGGGTCTCAAATATCTCGCCTATTCAATCTTTGGCGCTGGTATGGCTCTCTGGGGCATGTTCATGCTCACGCAAAATGCAGTTTCGTTAGACTTCACCGCCGGCGGTACACTCGATCCGGTATTTGCTGCGCAAAACAGATCTGAAATAATATTAGCTTATTTCATAATGATGGTCGGCTTTGGCGCTAAGGCAGGTATGTTCCCGATGCATTCTTGGATTCCGGATACTTATCCGGCTGCTCCGCCTCCCGGCAGTGCGGTGCTTTCGGGTATGGTATCGAAGATGGGCGTCCTCGCTATTATAAGAGTAACATACTATATTGTAGGTTACACGACTGTGCAGTATTCTTGGGCGCAGACAGTGCTTTCTATAATGGTAATGATAACTATCTTCATGGGCAGTATGCTTGCGCTTAAAGAGAAGACGCTCATGCGCAGACTGGCATATTCGTCAGTCAGCCAAGTCTCCTATGTGCTTTTCGGCGTCTTTATGATGTCTCCGGAGGCGTTCCTAGGTGCTATTCTCCAGGTAATTTACCATATGTTGGCGAAAAACGGTCTCTTCCTCAGCACCGGCGCTCTTATGCAAAAGAAGGGCACTGATGAAATCGAGCAGATGCGCGGTGTCGGCATAAGATTGCCTTGGGTTATGTGGACGTTTACACTTTGCTCTCTGTCTATGATAGGTATTCCGCCGGTTTGCGGATTTGTAAGCAAATGGTATCTGGAGGAAGGTGCGCTTCATTCCGGTACAGGCGCTTTAGGCGTAGTCGGCATTGTAGTAGTTATGGTCAGCGCGTTGCTGACAGCATGCTACCTTTTGCCCATCGTATCTAGGAGTTTCTTCCCGGGCGAACATTTTGACAGAAAGGCAAATCTGAATTTTTCTAAAACGTCGTGGTATATGACTATCCCGCTGATAATACTTGCGGCGGCAGTTCTGGCGTTTGGCATACAGCCTGTGTTCAACGGACTCATTGAATCAATTGCGGAGGCGTTGTTCGTATGACACACATAAATAGTTTTTGCAACAAGGAGGGATTAATAGCATGAATACAGCGCCCTTCATAGTAATAGCAATACTGCTTCCGATATTGGCAGGCTTATACATGTTCATCTTCAAAGTTGAAGATAGAAAGAGTCGGCAGACGTTTGTCTCGGTTGCGGTAATAATCTCATCAATATGTGCTATGATTGCTGTGCTCTTTACCGGAGATGGAGAGCAATATAAGCTCATACAGTTTAGTGAAAAGCTAAGCATATCAGTACACGTAGATGGCTTGACAAAAGTTTTTGCTTCAATAGTTGCTCTGCTCTGGGTGCCTTCGACATTCTATTCATTAGAATATATGAAGCACGAAGGACAGGAAAACAGATTCTTCTCCTTTTTCCTTATGAGCCAGGGTGTTGCGTTGGGCGTTGCGTTCGCTGCGAACCCTCTTACGCTCTATCTGTTCTATGAATTCCTGACGTTGGCTACGACGCCGTTGGTAATGCATTCCATGGACGACAAAGCGCGTTCAGCAGGTAAGAAGTATATCGCATTCTCCATGTCAGGAGCAGCGATGGGATTCTTATCTATAATGTTCCTGCTTATGTACAGCGGCGATATTACGTATACAATGGGCGGAACAATGGATCCTGCAAATGTAGCTGGAAACGAAACTTTCCTTCGTCTTGCATATTTGTTTGGCTTCTTCGGCTTTGGCGTAAAAGCGGCTGTCTTCCCGTGTTATGCTTGGTTGACGGCAGCGTCGGTAGCGCCGACTCCGGTTTCAGCTCTGCTTCACGCAGTTGCAGTCGTTAAATCCGGCGTTTTCGCTGTCATAAGGCTGACTTATTACGGATATGGCACTGAATTGCTTCAGGGCTCGTTTGCTCAGGTAGTAGGTATTATAGCAGCTCTGATTACAATCCTGCTTGGCTCTACGCTGGCGTTGAGAACTCCTCATCTAAAGCGCAGATTGGCATATTCAACTGTAAGTAATCTGTCTTACATGATTTTTTCTGCGATGCTTCTATCCGGGGCGGGTCTTGTAGGTGCAATGACTCACATGATAGCTCATGCAGTCATAAAGATCACTTTGTTCTTCTGTGCAGGTGCTATTATCTACAAAACAGGCAACGAATATGTATATCAGTTAGAAGGTTACGGAAAACGTATGCCCATTGTAATGGCAACGTTCACGATATCAGGTCTAGGTCTCATAGGTCTGCCGCCATTCGGTGGATTTATGGGTAAGTGGATGATAGGCACGGCGGCAATGTCGACAGGAACAGTTTTGGGTTATATTGGCGTTGGAGTGCTTATTGTCTCAGCTTTGCTCACATTGTTGTATCAGATGACGACTATAATTCCTGCGTATTTCCCGAGAAAGTCCGTACAGATAACGGATAACAAGGATCCGAACAAGTTGATGACTGTTCCGCTGATTATACTGTGCATACTTCAGTTGATAATGCCTTTCTTCGGCAGCGCTCTCGTTGACTTCCTACAGGGGGTATTTGCATGATGACTAATGTATTAAGTAAGGAGGTCGGATAACGATGAGTTTTACACAGTTCGTATTGCTTTTTTCGGTTTTTGGTCCGATTCTGGCTGGCTGTGTCAGCTTCCTGCTCGGTAAAGTAAATAAAAGAAGCCGCGACTGGTTCCCTCAAATATTTTGTTTGATCCACCTCGCAGGAACTATCTATTTGCTCTTTAATGAGGGTACAGTAAAAATTGAAGACTTCTGCGCTCTGGGTATAAACTTCGAATCAGGAAGTTTTCACTCGGTAATGGCGGTTGCCACATCCTTCTCTTGGCTGCTGGCGTCCATCTGCTCAGAAGAATACATGCGTACTCTCACAAACAGAAACCGTTACAATCTGCTCGTGTTGATTGTTATGGGATGCACATGCGGTGTATTTCTTTCAAGTGATCTTTACACGACGTTTATATTCTTTGAGGTTTGCTCCATCGCATCCTATACTATGGTTATTCATAAGGAGACTGATAGAGCGATTAAGGCGTCGCAAACATATCTTGCGGTTGCAGTGTTGGGTGGCTTAGTTACATTGACAGGTCTTTTCCTGCTGTATGGTCACACAGGAACGCTGATGTTCTCCGAACTTGGTCCGAAGATCAAAAACCTGGATCCATCTGAACTGTGGCCTGCCGGTCTCTGTGTTTTGACGGGATTTGCGGCGAAATCCGGTTCTTTCCCGCTGCACGTATGGCTGCCGACAGCGCACCCTGTTGCTCCGGCGCCGGCCAGCGGTCTGCTCTCCGGTATCATCACCAAAACCGGTATCTATGGTATGCTTGTTTTGACAATATACATGTTTTACCAAGATACAACGTGGGGTGTCATTGTTACAGTATTCGGTACGTTTACCATGCTGATTGGCGCGGTTCTGGCGATATTCTCAAATGATATAAAAAGAACCTTTGCTTGCTCGTCTGTAAGCCAATTGGGTATGATTATTCTAGCCATAGGCGTTATGACGCTGCTCAAGGATGAGAATGCCATCGCAGCCAACGGTGTAGTGACACATGTCTTGAACCATATGTTTACAAAGCTCGCTTTGTTCTCTGCCAGCGGTGTTATCTACGTTGCGGTACATAAGTATGACCTAAACGAAATTCGTGGTTACGGCAGAAACAAACCTTTGTTATTGCTCATAATGCTCTTGCCTATGGCGAGCATGGCAGGTATACCGGGCTTCAGCGGCTTTATTAGTAAGACTCTCATCCATGAGAGCATAGTTGAAGCTATACATCTCGGCGCTTTGTCAACTTCTATAGTAACAATGCTGCACTGGGTAGAATGGCTCTTCCTGATTGCAGGCGGTATGACGTTTGCTTATATGGCAAAAGTATTTGTTGCAGTATTCGTAGAAGACAATCAGGATCCTGATGCTTTTAAGAACTGCAAATTCCCGCCGAAGCAGAAGAGTTATATCTTCCGCAACACTGCAATAGTGTTGATGTTCACGTCGGCGCTCCTGCTGATATTTGGTTTGATACCTAGTCTGACTTTGGACAATATTACTGCTTATGCGTCTAAGTTCCTGTTGGTTGAGCAGGGGCATAGTGTGAACTACTACACATGGACGAATCTGCAAAGTGCGTTAATATCTATACTTATAGGTGTGGCGATTTACTTCGGATTTGTACGTCAGGTACTTATGAAGAGAAATGAAAACGGAGTTCGTGAATATGTTACGAGATGGCCGTATGATAGAAGTCTTGAAGATCTCATATATCGACCGCTCGTCTGCAAGATTTTGCCCTTCTTGGGCGCTCTGGTCGCGCGCATATTCGATCTTGTGAGCTACATTCCTGCAGCAATATCAAAGATTATTTATGCTGGACAGGGCAGGGTAGTTTATCCTCCCGAAAACACCGAGTTCGGCAATGCGTCTCCGGATACCGCTCCGCCTAAATTCCATGATACTTTGTCCTATTCTCTTATGCTTATAGGTATAGGACTTATAGCAACACTGATACTTGTACTTTGCTTCTCATAAGCAGGATACATTGTAGCAAAAAATGGATTAAAAAGCTTGGCGTCTGTTAAGACGTCAGGCTTTTTTCATTGCTTTGTAGGATATATTTTAGGCATAAAAAAGTAATATTGTAGTGATTTTTTGAAATGTTAATGAATGCGGAACAAATGAGTACAAAAAAAGGCTGAAAAGTAGTATAATAAATCTAACTAGAAAAAGGAGGCAAAATACATGAAAAGCTTCAGGAGAACTTTCACGTTCCACGAGCCTGAAAGACGTTCCTTTGTCAATATTACGAACTTGATAGATCAGGCAGTGCGCGAGAGCGAAATCAAGGAGGGACTCGCTCTGGTGAATTCCATGCATATAACCTCCAGCGTTTTTATAAATGATGACGAAGATGGATTGCTCAGCGACTTTGAAGTGTGGCTGGAAGGGCTGGCTCCGGAAAAACCATATGACAAATATGCTCATAATGGTTTTGAAGACAATGCGGATGCCCATTTAAAACGTACTGTCATGGGCCGTGAGGTTGTGGTGGCGATTACAAACGGCAAACTTGATTTAGGCCCTTGGGAACAGATTTTTTACGGCGAGTTTGACGGAAAGAGAGATAAGAAGGTTTTGCTTAAAATAATAGGCGACTAAAAAACTGAAAAATAAAAAAGAAGAGGAAGTATGTAGAAATGGGATTTAAGAAGATCAGAAAGGTAGTTATTCCCGCTGCAGGTTTGGGAACTAGATTTTTGCCTGCGACTAAAGCGCAGCCGAAAGAGATGCTGCCAATAGTAGACAAACCTACAATTCAATATATTGTAGAGGAGGCTATAGCTTCAGGGGTTGAAAGCATTATAATAATTACGGGCAAAAACAAACGTGCTATTGAAGATCACTTTGATTGCAATGTTGAGTTGGAGCTCCAGCTTGAAAAGAGTGGCAAATATGATTTGCTTCAACAGGTGAACTCCATAGATAATATGGTGAATGTACACTATATTCGTCAAAAACATCCACATGGTTTGGGTCATGCAGTTCTATGCGCCAGAGATTTTGTCGGCGACGAGCCGTTCGGAGTTTTGTTGGGCGATGATATTGTCGTATCTAAAAAGCCGGCTTTAGCGCAGCTTATAGACCAGTATAATAAACTGGGATGTTCTGTCGTCGGTGTACAAAACGTAGATCCTTCACAGGTGGACAAGTATGGTATAATAGCGCCTGAGAGCGGCGAAAACGGTCTTTATAAACTTAAAGACATGGTCGAAAAGCCGGCCGTAGGCGCTGCTCCGTCCAATATGGCTATATTGGGCAGATATGTCATAACTCCGGAGATATTTGACATTCTTGAGCGCATTCCTCGCGGCAGAGGCGGAGAGATTCAGTTGACAGATGCTTTGCAGGAGCTTATGAAAATTCAAAGTGTTTACGCATATGATTTTGAAGGCAAGAGGTATGATGTCGGAGATAAATTGGGCTTTCTTCAGGCTACAGTCGAATTTGCCTTGGATAGGGAAGATTTATCAGAAAAATTCAGAGACTATTTGAAAACACTAAAGCTATGAGAACATTAATTAAAAATGCAGAGATATTCACGTTAAACAGCAAGGATGAAATAATCCGTAACGGTTTTGTAGGAGTCGATGGCGATAAGATATGCTATGTTGGCGCACAAAGACCGATGGAAAAAGCGGAAAAAGAGATAGACGCCGAGGGCGGCGTGCTCCTTCCCGGATTTGTAAACGCGCATACACATCTTCCGATGTCTTTGCTGCGAGGTGCGGGTGAGGATTTGGCTCTGCAGGATTGGCTTTCAAAAAAGATTTTTCCGCTGGAAGCAAAACTGACTGATAAAATGGTGTATTACGGCGCTTTATTGTCGCTGATTGAAATGATGAAGTCCGGAACAACATCAATATATGACATGTACATGTTTTCAGACCAGGTTTGCGCTGCTGCTCGGCTTTCCGGAATCCGCGGTATAATAGCGGCTAACGTAGCGGGACAAACTTTGAAGGATGCCGCTCCGCTTCTGGAGCAGGCGCAAGAGTTCTGCAGAAGACCGCAGAAGAGCGACAGAATCAAGGCGGGCTATGCGCCGCATGCTGAATATTCTACCGGAACAGAAGTTTTAGAGCGGCTTATAGAACTTGCGAAAAAAGACGGAGTTCCTCTGCATATACACGTCTCCGAAACACATTTGGAGCATGAAGAGTGCAAAATGCGACATGGCGGATTGACGCCAATAGAATTGCTGTATAAGCTGGGAGCATTTGACGTTAAGGTAAATGCTGCGCATTGTCTCTATATTGAAAAAAAGGACATGGATATATTAGCGCACAAAGGCGCAGTTGCAGTTCCCTGTCCGAACAGCAATCTGAAATTGGCGAGCGGCATAGCGCCTGTGCTGGATATGCTGGACTGCGGAGTGAATGTAGCTCTGGGTACAGACAGCGCCGCAAGCAACAATAGATTGGATATGCTGGACGAAATGCAGTTAAATGCAAAGCTTCAAAAGATGAAATATTCTCGTCCGCAAGCCATGAGCATAATGCAGTCGTTAAAGCTGGCCTCGAAAGGCGGCGCGTATGCGATTGGCGCAGATGCAGGTGAAATTGCCAAAGGCAAGCTGGCAGATATGATAATACTGGATACAAAGTCTACCAGATTCTTGCCTAAACAAAATTTGGAATCTCATTTGCTTTATTCTGCGTTGGGATCTGACGTTAAAATGACTATGGTTGGCGGCGACATTTTGTATTCTGACGGTAAAATTCAATTTGCAGATGAAAGAGAGATAAGAATTAAGTTCGAGGAATGCGCAAAAAAACTATATGCTTGAGAATTCGAAAAGCAACTGAGTCGCTTACTCAGTTGTTTTTTGATAACGTAATTCCGCAAGCTGATTGATACTGCTGTGTTTTAATGTTATGATATATACATACTTAAATAAAAAAGAATGTCAGGAGAAGTAAAATGAATATCACTTCTGTATATGCAATGTATTATAGCGCGACAGGCAGCACAATGAGGGTTGTAAATACGATCGCTGAAACAGTTGCTTCAGAATTGAACGCACAATTTGAGGCGATAGACTTTACTCTTCCAGCTGCTCGGGAAAAGAGCTGCAGATTCGGCAAAAATGATCTGCTTGTAATAGGAACGCCGACATATGCCGGAAGAATACCAAATAAAATGCTCCCTTACGTTCAGGATAAGCTGGCGGGAGAAAATACATTGGCTGTTCCGATAGCAACCTTTGGAAACAGAAACTTTGATAATGCTCTTATTGAACTGAAATGCGAGCTTGAGAACAATGGTTTTAGCTGCATAGCTGCTGCGGGGATACCTGCGGAACACGTTTTTTCCAATATCCTTGCGAAAGGCCGCCCTAATGCCGAGGATATACAAAGCATTAAAAGCTTTGCTAAACGTGTAGCTGAGAAAATAAGATGTATGAGCGAAGTGCCTGCTGATTCTTTATATGTCAGAGGCGAATATCCTGCCCCGTACTATAAACCGCTCGGGATTGATGGAAAGCCTGCGGTTTTTCTAAAGGCAAAGCCTAAGACAGATTTAGATAAATGTACAAAATGCGGATTGTGCGCGGGGGTATGTCCCATGGGTTCAATCTCAGAGGAAGATCCTGCTGAGGTCGGCGGCGTATGTATCAAATGCCAGGCCTGTGTAAAAAAATGCCCTGTAGATGCAAAATACTTCGATGATCCGGCTTTCTTGTCGCATGTGGCTATGCTGGAACAAAACTATTCCGAAAGAAAGGAAGCTGAATTTTTTATATAACCGTGAACAGATGTTCCCCTCTCGTTCACTTGTTGAATGACGGGGCGATACCTCTTATTGAACAAGTGCTATGCGCTTACTGCTCTATCCGGTTTTTTCGTTCACTTAAATACTCACGAAACGAGCTTAGATTTCTGCTGACTATCAATTCCTCCGGGAAGTTTTCCTCTTGCAAAGCCAGTATTGCATCGTCGAAGATTCCTATACGCAGACAAATGTGAGCGTCGCTGCTTACGCAGATTCTGACGTCGTGCTTTTTGCAAAGCCGTATAAATTTACGGCAGATCGGGGAGCTGCCTTTTCTGAAGCTGAATGAATGATTGTTGATCTCAATCAGCTTATTGTTTTTAGCCGCCGCCAGGACAACTGATTCTTCATCTACGGGAAAAACCGGATTACCCGGGTGCCCTATTATATCTACGTATTTGTTTTGCAGAGCGCCTATCATAGCGTCTGTGTTATGCTCTTTCGAACCGGGAGCGAGCACAATTTTGTGGAGCGATGCTATAGCAAAGTCTCTGTTCTTGAGCATGAGCTCCGTCATATCTACATTGCCGTAATAGTCGTAAATGTTCAGCTCCACTCCTTTGTAGATATGTACGCCGTTGTATTCTTCGGGGAGGATTTTCTGTATGTTGAATGTGTAATTTGGCTGAACCCCCGGAACTCGTTCCGCATGATCTGCTACTACAATTCCTTCCAGCCCATGTTTTGCGGCGAAGGTCAGATTTTCAAATACTGTGGAGTAGGCGTGTCCGCTGAGTGTCGTGTGGGTATGTGTGTCAATTAATAATTTCATTATTGCAACCTCTTTTAATATGCTCAATTAACTATATCGCAAATCAGAGCATATTTCAAGCTGTGTATATGTTACAAAATGCCTTAAAAAGCGGCATAATATGCTTTTCAAGTCGTGGTAACTGTGGTATACTGAAACAGTGCTCTATAGAGCGTTTTTATTACTAATATGAGGTGGAGAAATGAAGATACTCAAGGATCGCATTCTGCGCGACGGTCGTGTAAAACCCGGCAATGTATTGAAAGTGGACAGTTTTCTTAATCATCAGATGGATATAGCTTTGTTATGTCAGATTGGTGAAGAATTTCACCGCAGATTTGCCGACGCAGGTGTGACAAAAATATTGACTATCGAAGCTTCCGGCATTGGAATCGCTACCGTAGCGTCGCAGGCATTCGGGAATATTCCTGTGGTTTTTGCTAAAAAATCAGCATCGCTCAATTTAGATGGAGAGTTGTATACTACTCAGGTTCAATCCTACACGCGCGGCGCGGTTTTTAATATTCAGGTTGCTAAGAAATTTCTCACAGAGAACGACACAATTCTTATTATAGATGATTTTCTGGCTAAAGGTAAGGCTTTGCTGGGACTTTTGGAAATTGTTAAACAATCCGGCGCAAAATTGGCAGGGTGCGGTATCGTTATAGAGAAGGGCTTCCAGAATGGAGGACAGATAATTCGCGATAAAGGCATTCGGCTTGAGTCTTTAGCGATTGTAGATTCAATAGAAGAAGGTGTAATTAAGTTTAGAGAATAATAATTAGAATAGTTTAAAAAGCGGTTGCTGCGTCAAGACTATATCTTTGAGGCTAAAACCGCGAAATATTGTATGTAAATAAAGCTGCGCTCGGAGGCGGGCGCAGCTTTATTATAGCCATATTTTAACTTAGGAGTTTAGAATTGAAAAAGATTTTATTGACGCTGCTGATAATCCTATCTACGGTGCTGACAGCAGCGTGTTCAGAGAATCAACAAGTAAATATGACTATAGTCACAGAAGGCAGCGAGTTCTTTGAACAAGCGGCAGATATGCTCAAACAGCTTGAAGAAGGCAGCGGCGTGAGCGTAACGGCGGTCAGAGCGGCAAAACAGGTTGACGCGGACACTGCGGATGTTATTGCAGCGCCGAATTTAAGCGCGGAGAGCATCGCCGGCTTTCGTCAAAAGGGCGTGCGATGCATTTCGCTGGATGACGGTGCAGATTCATCTGTAAGCAGTGTATCGACAAATGCCTATGCTTTGGGCGCGTGCTCTGCTGAGGAAATGTTTATAAACGAAGAATTTGCGTCTCAAGCTGAAGTCGCGTCTGAGATCAACCCTGTTAATATAGCGGTTATCGTAGGAGATGATATGCCATCCGCCGGAGAAAGGGCAGGTGCGTTTGCATCTAAGATGAAAGAACTTCTGGAGATGAAATATCCTCAGCGCGTAGCTATAGAAGACAGAGTGGGCGAGCTAACCTTTAAGAGTGATCAGCCTGCGTATGCGACTATACTCATAGTGAACGACGGCGAGCTGTCAGAAAGTGAGCTGTCGGAGTTTGAAGCGATTTGCGCGACTACATATGGAGCTGCGTTTACTTTGGAAAAAATGGATTTGCACGCGGTCAGAGTAGGAATAGAGAGCGCAAAGATTGAAAAATTTGAGAATAGTATAGAATCATCTGTGCAGGAATTTGCAGCAGATATTATTGAGCTGTCTAAAAATAATGTCGATGATGTGGAGCATTTGACGGTGGGGTATAGCCGCACCGAGGATAAAATGCTAGAATAAAACGTAAAATACAATGGAGGAAGCATTTTGGAAAACGATAAGCGTTTTGCTGTACTTATTGATGCTGATAACGTATCAGAGCGATACATTAAGTTTATATTAGATGAAATATCTAATGATGGAGTGACGACGTATAAGCGTATATACGGAGACTGGACGAGTCCTACGCTCACGAGCTGGAAGAAGGTTTTGCTGGATTATTCCATAACGCCTATTCAGCAATACAGCTATACGACGGGGAAAAACTCTACAGATTCTGCGATGATAATCGACGCAATGGACATACTGTACACCGACAGCGTAGAGGGATTCTGCATCGTTTCAAGCGACAGCGACTTTACCCGATTGGCGTCCAGATTGCGCGAGGCGGGTAAATATGTCGTAGGTATGGGTGAGAAAAAAACTCCGAGTGCATTCATAGCTGCATGCAATAAGTTCAAATATCTTGAAGTACTGGCGAAGAAAATACAAGAAGACCCCGAGCAGGCAGAGCAGCCGATAGTTCAAGCAGAGACTACCAGTTTGCCCGTCGTGCGCGAGGCTGTACTAACTATTGTTCGGGAAATATCCGATGACGACGGCTGGGCTATGCTCGGCGAGGTCGGAAACACTTTACTAAAGCGTTTTCCCGATTTCGATGTTAGAAATTATGGTTTTAGCAAATTGACTCCCTTTGTTAAATCATTGGGAAAATTTGAAGTTAACTATATGCCGGGCAGCAGAGGCGGCGCACGTCTCGTGCGGATACGCGAAAGACAAAAGCCGCGCAGCGCTAAAATCAGGACATAGCGTCCAAAGCCGCCGAATATATCTCTTTGGTCTTTTCATCAAAGCAGACCATAGATATATCAAGATCGTCGTTTTCTTTAAGCACTTTCATTGCGATTTGAGCGGCACGGTCTACGGGGAAGCTGTAAATACCCGTGCTTATCGAAGGAAAAGCTATCGTTTTGCACTTGTATTCTCTGGCCAGTGCGATGCAGTTCCGGTAGCAACTCTCCAGCAGCTCGTCCTCGCAGTAATTTCCTCCCCGCCATATGGGGCCAGGCGTGTGAATGACGTATTTTGCGGGTAATTTATAACCCTTTGTTATGCGCGCTTCGCCTGTTTTGCATCCTCCCAGCGTGCGGCATTCAGCGAGAAGCTCTTTGCCTGCTGCGCGATGTATGGCTCCATCTACGCCTCCTCCGCCGAGGAGAGAAGTATTGGCGGCGTTGACAATGGCGTCTGAGTTGAATTTAGTAATGTCACCTTTGATAACAGTGATAGACATTGTATCTCCTTTCTTGTTCTTTTTCGCAAGGAAAATAATATCCTTAACGGCGTTAGTTATTAATTTAAAGTCTTTTCTCATTCTTTGAGAAAAGACTTATTTTTATGGCAGTCTAATTAGCTTTCCTCCAGCAGACTTTTCACAACCAGAAGGTCAGACCATGCGTCTCTTTTTTTAGCAGGATCTCTCAGCAGAGCGGCAGGATGATAAGTAGGGACGATGTATATGCCGCCGCGCGAAAAGACTTTGCCGTGATTTCTGGTTATGCCGTCTACATGCAAAATGTACTTCATCGCGATGCGCCCGAGACAAACGATGACTTCAGGCTTGATATGTATATACTGCGCACGCAGATAAGGCATACATTTTTCTGCGTATTCGGGCAAAGGATCGGCGTTGCCCGGAGGTCTGCATTTGACTACGTTTGCAATATAGACTTCTTCCCGCGTCATGCCTATGGAGGCGATCATCTTATCGAGAAGCTGGCCGGCTCTGCCGACGAACGGTCTGCCGGTTTCGTCCTCCTGAGCGCCGGGTCCTTCACCTACGAACATAAGGCGTGCGTTTTCGTTTCCTTCGCCGAATACAGTATTAGTCCGCGTCTCGCATAATTTACATTTAGTACATGCTCCGACGGCAGCTCTGGCTGAATCAAAAAGCTTCTGCGTCAAATTTATTCACTCTTTCTGTCTACAATATATGTGTCGTACATGTCTGCTATGGCAACGGCTGCGGCGAGAGGATATTTATTAAAAGCCTGAGCTTGAGCTATACCGCTGACATAAGCTCTGCTTGCGTCGTCATATCCGCCCATATGCCAGCGTATACCGGCGGCTTCTTCTTCTGTCAGCTGTATGTGGCGCATTGCCAGATATAAGGATTTTTCGCCGTGCCCGAGGGGGAGAGTGTCGTCTATTCCGTATATTTCAACACGTTCCCATTTTCCGGATTCGTTTTTTACATTTCGGAAGGTGCGAATGTAAAAATTCACTTTGCACAAATCGTGCAAAAGTGCGATCAGTATAATAGAATCTTTGCGTGCCTCAGGTATATTTTTAGAAAAATTGCTGAGTATTCTATATACAGATAGGCTATGGCGCACGAGACCGCCTTCATATGAACCGTGTTTGTTGGTGCTGGCCGGTGCAGTAAAGAAATCCGTTTCTGTAGAAAGCCAGCTTATGAGAGAATCTATCCCTTCGCGCTCGGTACTTTTCAGCAAAGAGATATACTCTTCTTTATATTTTGCGAGAATCTGATCTCGAATAGAACTGTTCATTGCTTATCTCCTGTTGTGGTTTTATCTTTGCTTCTTATGAGCTTCATAAGACCTTGGCGTATTCTGTATTCTTCACCGTGCAGAAATCTCTGAATATTTGAACGGTGTTTAAACAGCACTATTGTGCTCGCTATGCTTACGATAAATGCGCTGACTGCGTCGCCGTAGTATGCACTAATAAAAATTGGGTATGCTATTACGGAGACGAATATTCCGGTTATGATGTAGTTAGACAGGAACGAGAGTATTACAAGCGTTATGCCGAAAATCAAAAATACAGGCCAATCGAGAGCGAGCATCATTCCTAAATATGTCGCAACTCCTTTTCCGCCTTTGAATTTTATATGCAGTGGGAATACATGTCCGATTACTGCTGCTGTTCCGGCAAGGACGCCTATATGAATTAGCTCCGGAGCGTAAATCTCGGCTAAAAATACGCAGATTGCTCCTTTGAGTATGTCCGCTAAAGCTACAAATATACCAAACTTGGGACCTATAAGAAGAAAAGTGTTAGAGGCTCCGGCGTTTTTGGAACCTGCGTCGCGTATATTGATTCCTTTTTTTCGGCCAAGCAAGGTTGAAGGGCTGAATCCGCCGATTAAATATGACAAAACAATGCTAATAACATATTTCAAAATAGACCCTCGCTTGTTTATGTAAATCTGCTGTTGATTGATTATATCACATTGAGAAAATTCTATCAATAAGTAAGATGTAAAAAACGTATTAATAGGCGCTTTTTATAGTGAAATACAAATGTTAAATGTAAATTGAAAGAATAATCTTTAACATGGATTTAACATAACTGTGGTTTTGTATTTAACTCAGTGAAAATATAATGAATGCGTACCAAAAAGGTACACAAATAATAAAACTCAATAACAAGGAGTAGAAAAGATTATGAAAAAGATAGTGGCATTGATGGCTGCTTCCGCAATGTGTCTTGGTCTATTCGCGGCTTGCTCCGGCGGCAGCACATCGAGCGAATCTGCGGCGGCAAGCGAGGGCACAGCTTCTGAGACGGCAGTTCAAGAGTCTGAATCCGCAGCGAACAGCGCTATGAGCGGCACGATCAATGTAATATCCAGAGAGGAAGGCTCCGGCACGAGAGGCGCGTTTGTAGAGCTGATGGGCGTTGTGGATGCTGATGACAAAGATGTAACGGTTGACACTGCGGAGATTACCAGCAGCACATCCGTTATGATGACTACAGTAGCGGGCAACCCCCAGGCTATCGGCTATTCTTCTCTCGGATCTCTGAACGATCAAGTGAAGGCTATTCAGGTTGATGGTGTAGATGCTACAGTAGAAAACGTAAAAGCTGGTACATATTCTGTTTCCCGCCCGTTCAATCTGCTTACAAAGGATGGTCTCTCCGACGCAGCTCAGGATTTTGTAAACTTCATTCTTAGCAAAGAAGGCCAGGCTGTCATTGCTGATAACGATTATATCACTGTTGATGACAACGCTGCTTCTTATACGGCATCCGGAGTTTCCGGCGAGATTACAATGGAAGGTTCCACATCCGTAGCGCCTGTTATGGAAAAGCTCCAGGAAGCGTACAAGGCTCTCAATCCTGATGTGACTTTCAACATGCAGCAGAACGGCTCCGGAGCAGGCATCGAAACTGCAACGGCAGGCACTGTTGACATTGGCATGTCTTCCAGAGATCTGAAGGATGAGGAAAAGGTCGACGGTCTTACATGCACGAAGATCGCTCTCGATGGCATTGCGGTTATCGTAAACAACGAGAACCCGACAACAAACCTCACAACAGAGCAGATTGGTAAGATATTCAAAGGCGAAGTAACAGATTGGTCTGAACTTGCATAATAGATTAAATTAACTTTTGCCGGTCTTAGTAAAATAAAAGACCGGCATTTTCTCTGAAGACATTTCTGTCAAATCTTACAGAAGGGTTGTTAAAGATGGGCAATTTTAAAGAAAATGCAATGAGAATTGTGTTCATAATTTGCGCTTGTGTATCTATAGTCGCAGTTGCGCTGATATGCATATTCCTTTTTGCGAACGGCTTGCCTGCTATGAGTGAGATAGGATTCGGCAATTTCCTATTCGGAATGGAATGGAAGCCTAGTCAGAATCTGTTCGGGATTTTTCCGATGATAATCGGCAGTATATATGTCACGGCAGGCGCGATTATAATAGGCGTACCGATAGGGTTGTTTTGTGCTGTATTCTTAGCGAAATTCTGTCCTAAAAAGCTGTACAAAATACTCAAACCCGCTGTTGAACTGCTCGCGGGTATACCTTCGATAGTATACGGCTTCTTTGGTCTTGTAGTTCTTGTGCCGGCTATGCAGGATATTTTTCACACAAGCGGCAAAGGAATACTCACAGCCTCTATTATGCTGGGAATCATGATTCTTCCGACGATAATTACAGTGTCTGAGAGCGCTATAAAAGCTACACCGGAGAGCTATTATGAAGGAGCTCTCGCGCTTGGAGCGACGCATGAGCGCAGTGTGTTCAAAGCTATGCTTCCTGCTGCGAAATCCGGAATAATGGCCGGCGTAATATTGGGAATAGGCAGAGCTATAGGCGAGACTATGGCTGTCGTAATGGTAGTAGGAAATCAGGCTATAATGCCAGGCAGTGTCCTGGATGGCGCCCGAACGCTTACGACGAATGTCGTTTTGGAAATAGGATATGCCAGCGGGCTGCATAAAGAAGCGCTGATTGCTACTGCAGTAGTATTGTTTGTATTTATTCTTATTATCAATATACTGTTTTCTGCAGTCAAGAAAAAGGGGAGTAAAACATGAGCGAAAAAGATACTGCGGCTCTGGTCGAAATAGAGAAAAACAATGTCAATGTAAAGACGTTTAAACAAAGATGGGAGAGCTATAAAAAGCATCCCGGTTCTATGATACTCTTTTTGCTTGTTTGCCTGGCTGCGCTTATTACGTCGGTAGTAATAGTTTACCTGATAGTCTACATACTAGTAAATGGTATACCTAATCTGAAGCCGGAGCTATTCGCGTGGGAGTACAATACTGAAAATGTGTCAATGCTTCCTGCGTTGATAAATACGTTGATAATGACGGCGCTTACGCTGCTGCTGGCTGTTCCGATAGGTGTATTCTCTGCTATATATCTTGTTGAATATGCAAAGCGCGGCAATAAGCTGGTAAAAATTATTAGAATGACCGCGGAGACCCTTTCGGGTATTCCGTCCATAGTATATGGTATTTTCGGTTTTTTGATATTTGTTACGGCGTTTAAATGGAGCTATTCTCTGATAGCAGGTGTATTGACACTTCTGATTATGATCCTGCCTGTAATATTGAGAACAACAGAGGAAGCGCTTATGGCGGTGCCTGATTCTTACAGAGAAGGAAGCTTTGGACTGGGCGCGGGAAGATTGCGCACGGTGTTCCGTATCGTGCTTCCGTCGGCGGCTCCCGGAATATTTGCAGGTGTAATACTTGCTATAGGCAGAATAGTGGGCGAATCTGCAGCGCTGCTCTTCACGTCCGGAGCTACGGCTGCTCTTCCGACGTCGCTGCTCTCGTCGACGAGAACGCTGAGCGTACATATGTATGCGCTGCTGACGGAAGGATTTTATACAGACCAGGCGAATGCAACGGCAGTTGTTTTGCTGGTTATGGTAGTTGGTATCAATGCACTTTCTTCGTTTGCGGCGAAGAGGATCGGTACAAAGGAGTAATCTGAAATGAGTAAACTTAGCATAAAAGGTGTAAACCTTTATTACGGTACATTTCATGCGCTGAAAGATATTAATCTTGAAATAGAAGCAAATGAGATAACGGCTTTCATCGGACCTTCCGGCTGCGGCAAATCTACTCTGCTCAAATCTATAAACCGTATGAACGATTTGGTAGAAGGCTGCAAGATAACAGGCGAGTTCACGTTGGATGGTGAGGACATTTATAGGGACTTGGAGATAAATACACTTAGAAAACGCGTAGGCATGGTGTTCCAAAAACCCAATCCCTTCCCCATGAGCGTGTACGACAATATTGCGTTTGGCCCGAGGACACATGGCGTGCGCTCTCGTGTCAAGCTGGATGAGATTGTCGAGAAATCTCTTAGAGACGCGGCGATATGGGATGAGCTGAAAGACAGACTCAAAAAGTCTGCGCTTGGTCTTTCAGGCGGACAGCAGCAGAGACTCTGCATAGCGCGGGCATTGGCGGTTCAGCCGGAGGTTCTCCTCATGGACGAACCTACGTCGGCGCTTGACCCGATATCAACTTCAAAAATAGAGGATCTTGCCCTTGAGTTGAAGAAAGACTATACTATAGTTATGGTTACTCACAACATGCAGCAGGCCGCCAGAATTTCTGACAAAACTGCGTTTTTCCTGCTTGGCGAGATGGTTGAATACAATAAAACTGAGGAACTTTTCTCTATACCTAAAGATAAGAGGACTGAAGACTATATTACAGGGAGGTTTGGATAATGGCGAGAGCTTCTTTCGACGAACAGCTTGCAAAGCTGAATTTAGAAATGATAAAAATGGGTGCGCTCTGCGAAGAAGCCATAAGCGCAGCGTTGAACTCACTTATGAGCGGAGATGTATCGCATATCAACAGAGTTTATGATATAGACGCGCGGATAGATCAAAAAGAGAGAGATATCGAATCCATATGTATGCGCCTCCTGCTTCAGCAGCAGCCCGTAGCTCGCGACCTGCGCACGATTTCGTCTGCACTCAAGATGATTTCTGATATGGAACGTATCGGAGATCAGGCGTCGGATATTGCTCAAATAACTCAGTATGTTAAGAGCGATCCTACGCAGAGCAAGACGAAGCTCTATGATATGTCGTCTGCAACTATAAAAATGGTTACAAAAAGCGTGGATTCCTTTGTAAAAAAGGATATGGAACTTGCTAAATCCGTGATGAGAGATGACGATATCGTAGACGGATATTTTGCTGAGGTAAAAAAAGAACTGATAGATATTATAGCTCAGATACCTACTAACGGCGAAGTATGCCTCGACCTGCTTATGATAGCTAAATACCTTGAACGTATCGGAGATCACGCGGTTAATATAGCTGAGTGGGTGGCATATTCCATAACAGGGAAACACGTAGATGCAGCTGACATATAAAGATATAAAAGAAAACGAAGATGTAAAGATTTATATAGAGCGAGCGGACGAACAACTGCTCGCTCTGGGTTACACGGAGCATAGCTTTGCGCATGTGTCTCGTGTTGCAGAAGTGGGAGGGTATATTCTCCGCACTTTGGGTTATTCTGAAAGAGACGTAGAATTGGTGAAGATAGCGGGATATCTTCACGACATAGGGAATTTGGTAAATAGAATAGACCATTCTCAAAGCGGCGCAGTGATTTCATTTCGTCTGCTGGATAAGCTGGGGATGGAGGCGGAGGATATTGCTACAATAGTATCCGCGATAGGAAATCACGACGAAGGTACGGGCGTTCCTGTAAATCCCGTAGCTGCCGCGCTTATTCTTGCTGATAAGTCAGATGTAAGACGAAGCAGAGTGCGCAACAGAGAAACAGTTAGCTTTGATATACACGATAGGGTAAATTATTCGGTAATACAGTCCCTGCTTACAATAAACGATGATAAGACAGCGATAACGCTGGACTTGACGGTAGATACGCATTACGGAACGGTCATGGACTATTTTGAAATTTTCTTAGGAAGAATGATTATGTGCAAAAAGTCAGCAGATAAGCTGGGTTTGCAGTTTAAGCTGCTTATAAATAAACAGGCAATGTTGTAATCTTGACGTTGAATATGTCGCTTGCCTGATAGAGGATGGAACGATATGATATATTTGCTGGAAGACGATGAGAGCATTCGCAATTTTGTATTGTATACGCTGAACAACACAGGGCTGGAAGCTGAGGGCTTTGAAAAGCCGAGTGATTTCTGGGCGGCGCTCAATAAAAATTTACCGGAGCTTCTTCTGTTGGATATAATGCTGCCGGAGCAGGACGGCCTTGATATACTGGCGAAACTCCGCAGCAGGAGCGATACGGCAGCGCTGCCTATTATAATGCTCACTGCAAAAGGTGCGGAGTACGATAAAATAATAGGACTGGACAGCGGAGCAGACGACTATGTGACAAAGCCATTCAGCATGATGGAGCTTGTATCAAGAATAAAAGCTCTTCTTAGAAGAACTGTCAGTGTACAGGCTAAAAACGAGTTTGTCATAGGAGGGCTGTATGTCAATGTGCAGAAGCATATTGTCCGTGCAAACGGAAAAGACGTAACGCTCACATATAAAGAGTTTGAATTGCTGTGCCTCTTAGTGCAGAATCAAGGCACTGTGTTTACGCGAAGCCAAATTCTTGAACGTATATGGGGTTATGAATTTGACGGGGAAAACAGAACCGTGGATGTACATATTAGAATGCTGCGCTCAAAGCTTGGGGATTGCAAAAGTTTGATCGAGACGGTGCGCGGCATAGGCTATAAATTGGGAGCTAGCGATGAGTAAGAAAATATTTCGAGTAATTCTTTTAGTCTCAGTTATAACACTTGTTGCCTCTATGGTATTTTTTATGGGCGCAGTTTACGGTTATTTTGATGAGGAAACGAAGGCTCAGCTTAAAAACGACGCAGTTTTGATTGCTGAGGCAGTAGAACAGGGCGGAGACAATTATTTAGACAATCTGCCGTATACTGAAACTCGTGTAACACTTGTTGACGAAGATGGCACAGTTTTGTTTGACAATAAAACAGACGCCGCGACAATGGAAAACCATGAAGAGCGTGAAGAGATTGCAGATGCCCTGCGAAAAGGTACGGGTGAATCGTACAGAATATCTGATACTATATCTGAAAGAACGCTTTACTATGCGATAAAACTGGAAGATGGGCGCGTTCTCAGAGTCGCAACGTCGCAGTATACGGTGGGCGCGATGCTTATAGGCGTGCTTCAGCCTGTGATATTAATATTAATTTTGGCTATAGTTCTTTCGCTTGTGTTCGCTTCAAGACTGTCCAAGAGGATAGTTAAGCCTATAAACGAAATAAACTTGGATAATCCCGAAAAGATTGAAAGCTACGACGAACTGGCGCCGCTTCTGGGAAAAATAGACAGGCAGAATAAAGTCATAAAAGAGCATATCAGCGAACTGCGTCAAAAGCAGGATGAATTTACAGCCATAACGGAAAATATGAGCGAAGGCTTGGTTATAATAGACAGTGATTTCACTGTACTTACGATTAATGCAAGTGCAGTGCGCCTTCTCGGCGCGGAGGAATACTATGAGAATAGTGAAGCTGTAAACGTATTATCTTTAAATCGCAGCGATGAATTCAGCACTGCTGTAGAAGAAGCCGTAGCAGGCAAAAACACAAACGCCGTTATGAAAATCGGCGAAGATATGTGCTATGAGATAATTGCTAATCCGGTTCGTCATGATGAAGAAATATGCGGTGCGGTTATCTTGATTTTGGATGTGACGGAAAAACAGAAACGAGAGGATCTCAGACGCGAGTTTACGTCTAATGTTTCTCATGAGCTTCGCACTCCGCTGACTACCATTTCGGGAGTAGCAGAGATTATGATGAACGGCATTGTAAAGCCTGAGGATGTGAAGAATTTTGCATCAAATATTTATGATGAGGCCGGCAGGTTAATAGTGCTGATTGAAGATATAATGAAGCTTTCTCAGATGGATGAAAAGCCTGAAGTGCTGGAAAAAGCCCCTGTAGATCTTGCAGATGCAGCGAAAAGTGCGGTAAACAGGCTGTCATCTTTGGCTCAAGAAAATGGCGTGACGCTTCAGCTCGTCGCAGACAGCTGCAAGATAATAGGAGTCCGTGGGCTTTTGGAAGATATGATATATAATCTTATTGAGAACGCGATAAAATACAACAACCCCGGAGGGCGGGTGGATGTAAAAGTAGAGCTCAGATACGGTCATCCCGTGGTCATAGTCCAGGACAATGGAATAGGCATACCGAGAGAAAGCCAGGGCAGAGTCTTTGAGCGTTTCTATAGAGTGGATAAGAGTCATTCACGCAAAATAGGAGGTACCGGTCTTGGCCTTTCGATTGTAAAGCATGGCGCACAGCTTCATGGCGCATCCATAACATTGAACAGCAAAGAGAATGTAGGTACGACGGTTACGCTGAGATTTTAATTTTAATCTAGAACCTGCTTTTTAAAGAACTGCTTTTGGATTTTCAAGGGCGGTTCTTTGTATTTATATTGAAATGTAAAAAAGTTTTTTATTGCATAATTCAATTGAATAGAGTTAATGCAGGCTGCAAATGCAAGGCAGTACATGAATGCGCTTTCAAAACAGGTATAAATATGTACAAAATGGCGAATATAAATGAATATTTAAGCCTGAAAAAGTCGAATATATAAAAAGGCTTTTCAAAATCGAAAACGCAAATATGCAGGATGGAAGTTCTTGCATTCATTTTGTGATTAAAAACGTCAAAATTATGCTTTACAAGAGTGTAAATATGTGATAATCTATTGCTGTAATCAGCAATTACGAAAGATGGTTATTGTTTCGTTGCAAAATATCTGAGAAAAGCAGAATAGATATGCGATGAATATCCATTCTTTCTGCCGGCGGAAAAGAGACGTCGCCGGATCGAATGCCGGTTTATTTGAAAGAGATTTATTGAGCTATATATTATTAGGAGGAACACATGAACTTACAGAGACCTAATGCTAACGATGCAACAAGAACAGTCAACCGTTCCAGAAGCGTAGTACCTTGCAGCGGGCTTTGCTCTCGCTGTATTGACGGTTGCAGAGGCAACTGTGAAGTATTTAAGGCTACATTCAGAGGCAGAGAGCTTATTTATCCGGGTCCCTTCGGAGACATCACGGCCGGCGGCGACAAGGACTATCCGGTAGATTATTCTCATCTTAACATCCAGGGCTATGCTATGGGCGCTAAGGGCATGCCCGAAGGCGTAGAACCCGGCCCCGAGACAGCTCGCTTCCCGCTCGTAAACACAGAGACGGAGTACGGCTGGGAGCGCAAGGTAAAGATGGCTGTGCCGATTTTCACAGGCGCGCTCGGTTCCACAGAAATCGCTCGTAAAAACTGGGAGCATTTCGCAGTGGGCGCTGCTATCTCCGGCGTAACTATCGTATGCGGCGAGAATGTATGCGGCATTGATCCTAAGCTTGAGCTGAATAAGGACAACAAGGTTACTCTCGCTCCCGATATGGACAGACGTATCGCGGCGTACAAGAGATACCACACAGGCAAGGGCGAAATGCTCATACAGATGAACGTAGAGGATACAAACCTCGGCGTAGCGGAATATATCATCGACAAGCACGGCATCGAGACAATCGAGCTGAAGTGGGGTCAGGGCGCTAAATGCATTGGCGGCGAGATAAAAGTAGCTCAGCTTGAGCGTGCTCTGGAGCTGCAAAAGCGCGGATATATCGTAACTCCCGATCCTTCAGATCCGATCGTGCAGGCTGCTTTCAAGGCAGGCGCAATCAAAGAGTTCGAGCGTCACAGCAGACTCGGCTTCGTATCGCAGGAATCCTTCCACAATGAAGTTGAGCGTCTCCGTAAGCTTGGCTACAAGAGAATTACACTCAAAACAGGCGCTTACAGTCTCCGTGAGTTGGCAATGGCTATCAAGTTCTGCTCTGACGAGAAGATTGACCTGCTGACAATTGACGGCGCACCCGGCGGCACAGGCATGAGCCCGTGGAGAATGATGGAAGAGTGGGGTATCCCGTCTATCTATCTGCACAGCGCTGCATATGAGTTCGCTAATATACTCGCTTCGAAGGGCAAGAAGGTTGCAGATATGGCATTTGCAGGCGGTTTCAGCTCTGAGGACGGCGTATTCAAGGCTCTGGCTCTCGGCGCTCCGTATACAAAGGCTGTATGCATGGGTCGTGCGCTCATGATCCCCGGCATGGTAGGAAAGAACATTGACATGTGGATGAAGGAGAACAACCTGCCGAAGACAGTTTCTGAGTTTGGTCATACGCCCGAAGAGATTTTCGTTAACTATGAGGCTGTTAAGGATCTCGTAGGTGCTGATGAGATTAAGAACATTCCTCTCGGAGCGATCGGTATCTATAGCTATGCTGACAAGATAAAGGTTGGCTTGCAGCAGCTCATGGCAGGTTCTCGTTGCTTCAATGTTGAGTCCATCACTCGTAATGAGCTTATGTCTCTGACAGACGAGTGCGCTAAGGTTACGGGTATTCCTTACCTCATGGATTGCTACAGAGAAGAAGCTCTTGAAATCCTCAACGGCTGATTTGGGCGCATATTTAATTGATTGAATAAACACAAGCCGAAGGGCATGGCAGTATCAGCTTGTCCTCCGGCTTTTAATTTTTTAATTAAAATTTATAACCGTGAACAGATGTCCCCCGCCTCTATAGGCGGCGGGGGACATCTAAGTCTTCAGCGGCGGTGCAATCCGCCGCTGAAGCCCTAAGAGGCTTCGCCTCTCGTTCACTTGTTGAATGACGGGGCGGTGCCCCTTATTGAAAAAGACACCTGCGGTGATTAAGCCGCAGGCGTTCTTGGGTTTAAGTGTTGCTGACATTGAGTTGCTCTGCAAATTTATTGTAGAGTTCGGGGTATTTCCGCTTCAGCGATATAGGATGATACCCATCATAAGTGACGAAACAGTGTTCACTGGTGCCCTCATATATCAGTGTGCCTTCTTCGTTATAAATTACGTATTCAAAGCTGAAGCGTACGCCGTTAAACTTAGTCAAAGTTACGTGGACGGAAAACAAGTCGTTATAGTGAAGGAAATTTTTAAAATGTCCGCAGGCTGAGATAGCGGGGATAACAACTCCGTTTTTCTCTATGTCGGCATAACTCATTACGTTTTGCTCTACCCACGCCAGACGAGCCTCCTCGACCAGGCGCAAATAATTTGAGTGATGCACAACTCCCATCCTGTCAGTTTCGTAGTAGTGTACTCTGCGTTTGTAGCTCCATGTATCCATTATATTAATTCAGGAATTTATCCAATGTCCTTTCTGGAAAAGCGCGCTTTTCAGCATTATTATTGTCAGAATTATATACTTTTAAACATAATTTGTCAAGAGAAAGCCTAAATGACGAAGCGCAGCCCCCGCCATTCCTCCGCAGCTTGGCGTCCGCTGTGGATATATAACAACTACTGATGAAGAAGAACAATAAACTAAATTCAAATAAAGTATTCGATAGTATCGTCTGCCGTTAGCATTGTATCAGTATTGTAAATTATTACGGCTTCTCTTGATTGGATATCTCCTAATGCGTAGAGGTCTAGTTGTTCGGAATTTAATTTCGACGAAGGCACAATCCTGTTGTGAGAAAACGGAAAGCTATTTGTGATTTGTATTTCATCACATGTTAAATTCGGCATGTAATATGGATCGAAAATATATACATGACTATCCTTTTCTGCTGTGATCAGTACATAATGCCATTCATCGAGATATAATCGCACGACCGCAACTCCGCCTCTGTGCAGGGCGTCGTTTATTTCGCTTTGCTGATCTATTCGCACGTTTCGACCGGATAAATATCGGCTGGATATGCTCAATAGACCTGCAGTCCCGCATCCGTTCAGCCAGTTACTCAGGAACATCATGGCAGCGCATGAGGTGCCGCTTTTTCCCGGCGCTCCGCATGCGCCGTAGCAGTCCAGACAGTACAACATGATGCTGCGTATTATGTCAGGCGGAATTTGTTCGCGATCGAATAGATATATTATTGCGTTCAGCATAGACGTGGGGCCGCAGTCGTATTCTGATATTTGATAATGAAGGGGATTTTTCATGTGTGTATTCCCTTATATTAATTAGAGGTCATTTGCGAGGTATTTTATTACGCACATCTGACAGCCTGTTCAGCGCTTCGTACAGAGTTTCATTCTTTTTAGCAAAGTGCAGACGAATAAGATGGTTCACGTTTTCGCGGAAGAAGCTGGAGCCGGGCACCGCGCCTACGCCGACCTTCTCTGCGAGAAGCTCACAGAATTGCAAATCGCTGTCATAGCCGAATTCGGATATGTCGAGAAGTATATAGTATGCGCCTTGAGGTATGGTATGCCGTATGCCTATTGTGTCCAGTCCGTCTAAGAAGAGATTGCGTTTTTCCGTGTATTTTTTCTGCAAATCCGAGTAATATTCCTCTCCGAAATTCAGCCCCGCAATGGCAGCCTCCTGGAGCGGAGCAGCAGCGCCGACGGTCAAAAAATCGTGAATTTTTTTTGCGGTGTCAATTATGTGCGGCGGAGCTATGATATAACCCAGACGCCAGCCGGTTATGGAATAGGTCTTTGAAAGTGAGCTGCAAGAGATAGTGCGTTCCCACATCCCGGGCAGAGACGACATATAAACGTGGCGGTATGGTTCGTAGATTATATGTTCATAAACTTCATCGGTTATAATAAACGCATCGTATTTTTTAGCTAAATCGGCTATTATTTTGAGCTCGTCATAAGTAAAAACCTTTCCGCTGGGGTTTGAAGGATTGCACAGTATGAGAGCCTTTGGTTTCTGCCTGAAGGCGTCTTCCAGCTCGTTGGGGTCGAAATTAAATGTCGGCGGACGCAGAGGTACGTATATCGGCTCTGCTCCGGAAAGAATTGCATCCGCGCCGTAGTTTTCATAAAATGGTGAAAATACAATTACTTTATCGCCCGGGTCTGCGACTGTCATCATAGCGGCCATCATTGCTTCCGTGCTGCCGCAGGTTACGACTATTTCGCTGTTCGGGTCAATATTGCGGCCTATCAGGCGAGACTGTTTTTTAGCGAGAGCTTCTCTGAAGTTCTGTGCGCCCCATGTTATGGCATATTGGTGAGGTCCGGAATGAGATACTTCTGCGAGACGGTCGAGTATCTCTTTCGGCGGGTCAAAATCAGGAAATCCTTGCGATAGATTGACTGCACCATATTGTAAAGAGACGCGCGTCATTCTCCGTATAACTGAGTCGGTAAAAGTTTCGGTTCTTTTAGAAAGTGTAGGCATAATGTCCTCCGTAATTCAAAGCAATAAAAATATTCTAAAAAATCATATAATCTAAATAGGATTTAATTACATGATACATTTAACCGTAGGATTTGTCAATTTCAAATAAACTATAACCCTGTATAGCTTGCAGCTATAGCAAAACTGACAGTTATAACTATAAAAACAATCCTCTCCATCTGCGATAGAGTAATTTATGCTGGTTTATATAAAGTACAGCAGGAGAAACAAGTTAAACACGAAAAAAGCGTTTCATTCTTTGGTATTCTTTATAGTGAATATTACAGATAAAGCTTATTTGCAAAGAGACCGAGTGTCAGTGTAAAATATATAACAAGCTATTGTATACATATTTTTAGTGTGATAGAATAATACAAGTTAAGTGTTGTACAGCACAGGACGAGTTGCAAATCAAATGAGCAATTTGTCCAAAGTGAAAGAAACTAAAAATGAGGATTCATGTTTATCTGTACATTAAAGGGGAGCGTATGAGAAAAATTTTAGCGTTGATTGGGGCGGCCGCAGCGGCGCTTGCGGGGATACTTGTATTTTTATCGCTGACTAATGACGCTCAATTATCCGAAGAAGAATCGGCTCAAATCCAAACAGGGATTGAGGCTGTCAGGGCTTTGGAATCAAAGAATGTAGCTGATATAGAAAAAAAGATTGAGTCTAACGCCGCCTCTTCCGCAGCAGAATCGGCATCAGCAGAGCCGCAAGCGAGCCAATCCGCGCAGGCAAGTGATAAAAAACCGAGCGAGCGTTTTGCGTCCGCTAACGCAATGGTCTTGGGAGATTCTCAGGCAGAGTCGCTCAGTGGGTATGAAATTCTCAATGACGCGAATGTAGCCGCTAAGATCTCTCAGAGAGTTAAGAATAGCGACGAACAGATAAACAAAGCAATAAGCGCAAATGCTTCAGTAGTTTTTATGACATATGGTGTAAATGATATGGGCATGTATTCAAGCGGCGACGAATTTGCAGAGGAATATGCGAAAAAGCTTGAAAAGCTGAAATCGGGTCTGCCGGACGCTGAAATATATGTCACTTCCGTTTTTCCGGCGTCCGATTCTGCCGCAGCGTCTAACCCCAGTCTTAGCCGAGATATACTTAACGATTATAATGCTGCGCTAAAATCCAAGTCTGAGTCTATGGGTGTTACTTATATAGACTGCAGTGGAATAGTAGAAGAGCAGTATTATGAGCCTGACGGGCAGCATTTTAAGTACAAGATGTATGTGAAATGGGCGAATTTCATGGCGGACAGCGCAGGCTTGTGAGGGACGAAATATGAGATCATGTATGATATGGATAAAAACTGCCCTGATAGTGTGCATTGTGCTGTTTGTTGCGTGGATGCTGATGAGTGGGGAATCTGAGAGCGACGCAGACGTCGGAGCGGTAGAAGCTGCTGTTGCATCAGTTGGATTGGGAAGCATGAAAAAAAGCGACGATCTGACAGTTAAAAAAGTATTCGGCATAAATGCAGGAGACTATGAAGGTGTAGTTTATTATAAAGGCGAAGGCATAATGGATGTCAATGAACTTCTCATAGTCAAACTGAAAAGCGTTTCCCAAGCTTCGGACGTAAAAAAGGCAGCGCAGAACAGATTGGACGAGCAGATAAAAAACTTTACTAACTACGGCACGGACCAAATTGACTTGCTCAATCAAGGCGTTGTTGTCAGCAGGGGGAATTACGTGTTTTACACCGTTTCTGAAAACTCTGATAAACTCAAGTCCGCTTTTGTCGGAGCGTTATAAAGGGAGGCGATACAATGGTTTTTTCCAGCTTGATATTTTTGTTTGCCTTTTTGCCTATAACGCTGATATTGTATTTTTTGGTTCCGAATAAATATAAAAATCTGGTATTGTTAATACTGAGCTTGGTTTTTTATGCTTGGGGTGAACCGATATATGTAATTCTTATGATATTGAGCATGACGTTCAATTATTTCATGGGGAGAGACATAGAATTTAACAGCCGGAATGCGGCGGCAAAAAAGCGAAGCTTGATATTAGCGGTGGCGGTAAATCTTCTTATATTGGGATTTTTTAAGTATTATGGTTTTCTCATAGAAACTGTTAACAGCATATTTTCAACTCATATACAATATAAGAAGCTTGCGCTTCCTATTGGAATATCATTTTATACGTTTCAGACGCTATCTTATATAATAGACGTATACAGAGGCAAAGTGCCTGTTCAGAAAAACATACTCAATTTTAGTTTGTATGTTTCGCTGTTTCCGCAGCTCATAGCCGGACCTATAGTTAAATACATAGATGTGGCGGAGCAGCTGGAAAACAGGAAAGTGAATATAGACATTTTCGGATCGGGCGTGATGTATTTCATCAGAGGTCTGGCGAAGAAAGTGCTGTTGGCTAACAACGTAGGCTTATTGTTTGATGCAATAACCGGGAGTGAAATTGGAGAAATGTCTGTGCTTGGAGCTTGGCTCGGAGCGATTGCGTATACTTTTCAGATATATTTTGATTTTGGCGGATACTCAGATATGGCTATCGGCTTGGGGCGCATGTTCGGATTCGACTTCATGCGCAATTTCAATTATCCTTACATATCAAAGAGTATAACTGAGTTTTGGCGCAGATGGCATATATCTCTGAGCACGTGGTTCAGAGAATACATATACATACCTTTGGGCGGAAACAGAGTTTCAATTCCGAGACATGTTCTCAATATAATGATTGTTTGGTTTCTCACCGGTCTTTGGCATGGCGCCAGCTGGAATTTTGTAGTCTGGGGTCTGTATTACGGAATAATTCTTTTGCTGGAAAAGTATTTGCTGCAAAGTGCGCTGCTCAGGCTTCCGAATATAGTCAGACATCTGCTGACGATGATTGTAGTTGTAATCGGATGGGTGTTCTTCTTCAGTCCGGATATGAGCTATGCAATGAGCTATATAGGCGTCATGTTCGGCGCGGGCGGCGGCGGAATAATCGGAAATATGGGTGCATATTATTTTCTTTCTAATTGGGTCATACTGCTTATATGTGCAATAGGCTCCACTCCGTATGTTCATGCTGCTTTTGATGCTCTGATTTTGAGAACGGAGCGGAAGCATCTCACGATTGCGGTAATCATATATGCAGCGATGTTTGTGGCTTCTGTAGCGTATTTAGTAAGCGCAACGTATAATCCGTTTTTGTATTTTAGGTTTTAGCGGTCATATGGAGGATATGTTATTATGTGTAATATAAAACGGAGAAGAAAACGTAATCCATATATGACAAGACGATACTGGATACACAAGCTGCATACGAGAATTGCGTGTGTAATGCTGGTAATAATGCTGTTTTTTACAGTGGCTAATATTATAAAACCTGACGCTGAATCTTCTGAGAAAGAAAACAGGAATTTAGCGCAGAGGCCGTCTTTTTCTGTATCAGCTGCTGCAGACGGAAGCTTTATGCAGGACTATGAATCATATCAATCAGATCAATTTGTATTCAGAGATATGTGGATGAGTTTGAAAACAAATTTAGATATAATCTCGGGGAAAAGTTATTCGAACGGAGTCTATAGAGGAAAGGACGGTTATTTGATTGAGGACGCCGTTGAGCCTGATGAGAACAACTTAAAAAAGAATATCGGCGCAATTAATTCGCTTGCAAATGAAGATAAATACACGGTATACACATTGATAGTTCCTAATGCGGTTTCTGTAATACCGGATAAGCTTCCGAATTATGCTCCCGTACGGTCGCAGTCTGAAGATTTGGACAATTTCCGAAAGCAGCTTTCGGATGAAGTTAAAGATATAGATGTGTACGACATACTCTCCGATCAGTCTGATAAGCAGCAGTTATATTATCACACGGATCATCACTGGACGACGTATGCCGCTTATTGCGCGTATATCAAGGCCTCTTCTACGTTAGGCATAGACGCGGACAGAGTGAAATACAACTTGTATAAAGTGGCTAATGATTTTGTAGGAACCATGGCGCACACCAGCGGATATACCGGAAAAAAAGATACGGTTGAGGTTTTTTTGCCGAATAATTCCGATGTAGAGTATGTCGTTGATTATGTGGAAAGCCAAACAAAAAGAACCTCGGTCTATGATACAGAAAAGCTGGAGGAAAGTGATAAATATTTGGTTTTCATGGGTGCAAACGAGCCGATAATTGATATAAAAACTACGGCAAAAACAGATAGAAAGCTGATGATTGTCAAGGATTCTTATGCAAACAGTTTTATACCTTTTCTTATTCCGGATTACAGTGAAATAGTGGTAATAGATCCTCGATATTATTACGATGATGTGTATCAGGTGCTGGAGGATAAAGGAATAACTGAAGTGCTGTTTCTATATAACGCTAACACATTTTTTCAGGATTCGGCCATAAGCGGAGTTTTTAATAATTAGCATCTGTAAGAAATATTGTTTTTAAGTTGAAATATTGTTTTCAATTTTTGGCGGAGACTGCGCTGTTTGCAATCATGCCCAGAGCTATAAGCGCTATTCCTGCGAAACCAAGCGCCGACGGCGCAGAATCGCCCAAGAAGATGATTCCGCCGAGCAGTGTGAAAATTACTTCGCCGGATTGAGTAGCCTCGACGACGGCGAGCTGCTTTGCGTTGTGTTTGACAAGATTAGTCGCTTCAAAAAACAGAACAGTAGCGATAACGCCGGAAAACAGCGCGACTATAAATGACTGAATAAGCTGACCGGAGGTGGGAACTCCATGATATATTCCCGAGAACACAGAAAGCAGCGTCCAAAATGGCATGCTGCAAAGAGTCATGCCGAATACGCGCTGTATTGTCGAAAGCTCCGGCGACGCGCAAAGCATCATTTTTCTGTTGCCGAGGGGATATGAGAAGGCGGCTATGATGATTAATGCGAACGCAGTCATTGACGCTGAGTTTTTCATGCAGCGCAGATGCTCAGACTGCAGCAGGAGTATGCCTGCTAGTATGACAATCGAAAAAGTGAGATTCTTTATTGGTATGCGTTTCCCGAATAAAGGTGTGAGAAGTACGCCTGCTGCGATGGTGAGCTGCCATGTTGCTGCAATAAACCAGGATTCTCCGTAGACAGAAGCGAGCGTGAGAGGGGCGTAAAAAAGACCGAACCCGACGGTGCTCCAAAGTATCCAGCCTGCGGGGTTGAGCTTTATGTCATTCAGTATAGGTTTTATCCCGCCGCTCTTTGCTGAAGCGATCCAGAGCATTGGCAGCATGAAAAAATATCTTAGGCTCGCGCTCCATCCCCAGTATCCGCCCGCCAGATTAATGCTTCTGTTGAATACAAAAGTAAAAGCAAAGAACATAGAGGCCAGTATACCGAATATCAAAGCTTTTTTCATGAATGTCTGCTCTTTCGTTATAGGAGTTAAAATACCGATATATTATAGCACTTTTTGTCTATAGTCTCAATACAACAATGCGGCATGGAGATTCTCTGCAACACATAAAATAAAAAGCAGTTTGCAGCTCCGCAAGAAATAAATTATGAAGGAGGATGTATATGAGATATGTGAGTACAGTGCTGTCAGTGACAAACATTGACGCTGCGAGAAAATTTTACGAGAGTTTATTTGGATTAGAGGTATATCAAGATTATGGCAAAAATATTACATTCACTTGCGGATTAGCTCTGCAGCAGGATTTTGATTGGCTTATCAATCTGCCAAAAGAGAGTATACTACGAAGACCAAATGACATGGAACTTGCTTTTGAAGAACAAAATTTTGATGAATTTCTGAACAGGCTGAAGCAGTACCCTAACATTGAATACCTGGGAGATGTTATAGAGCATAGTTGGGGGCAGCGAGTTATCAGGTTCTACGACTTAGACGGACATATAATAGAAGTCGGAGAAGATATGAAAATAGTCGTTCAGCGCTTTCTTGATTCAGGTATGACTATGGATGAAATTTCTGAAAAGATGGACGTTTCTATTGAGGGGTTGGAATTACTATTGAATAATTAGCTTTGTTTTTTGTTAGACAACACATCGAGAGCAACACCCTAGAGATTATTTACCTTTTTTCTATACTGGTATTCGCCGGAAATACATGACATATCAAAAAATAATGTCAATCGTCACTTGACATTAAACATCGAATATAGTAACATAATAGCTGTTAAGTTGCAGTTTTGATTCTGCAAGTTAAAGGCTGTGAAGGGAAAAAAGCCGCTTTCATCGTGTGCAAGAGAACTGCCGGTCGGTGCGAGGCAGTATCGGGTTTGCGGTATAGCTCATCCCGGAGCCGTCGGTCGAAAAGAAAATCTGTCCGAGTAGATTAGACCGGGTTCTCCCGTTATAGAGATCTCACGTTGTTAGACGTGATTGAGTGGGCGTCTGCGCCAAGAAGAGTGGTACCGCGGAGTAAAATATTTTTCTTCGTCTCTTTTATCCAAAATTGTCAAGCATTTTGAGTAAAAGAGTTTTTTTATGCCCGAAATGCGGAAAGGATTATACATGAAAGGTTTTGAAAAGTACACAAGGCAATACTTCCAGCCCAAAGAGATAACTATGGACTGGGCAAAAAAGAGCTATGTAGACAAAGCTCCTATATGGTGCAGTGTCGATTTGAGAGATGGGAATCAGGCTCTTATTATCCCAATGAGCCTGGAAGAAAAGCTTGAGTTCTTTGATCTTCTTGTAAAAGTCGGTTTTAAAGAAATTGAGATAGGTTTTCCTGCGGCCAGCGAAACTGAATATGAATTCTGCCGCACGCTTATAGAACGCAATCTGATACCTGACGACGTAACCGTGCAGGTGCTGACGCAGGCCAGAGAGCATATAATAGCAAAAACGTTTGAAGCGCTCAAAGGAGCAAAAAACGCTATTGTACATCTCTATAATTCTACATCTGTAGCTCAGAGAGAACAGGTGTTCAGAAAGAGCAAAGAAGAAATTATAGAAATCGCAAAGTTCGGAGCTAAGCTGTGTAAGGAGTATAGAGATAAGACTCCCGGGAATTTCAAGTTCGAATACTCTCCCGAGAGCTTCACGGGAACTGAACCTGAGTTTGCTCTGGAGGTTTGCAATGCGGTTTCAGAGATATGGCAGCCGTCTGAAAATGATAAAGTCATATACAACCTGCCAGTTACGGTCTCTCACTCTATGCCGCATGTTTACGCTAACCAAATCGAGTATATGTGCAAGCATCTCAATTACAGAGAAAATATTATAGTATCACTTCATCCGCACAACGACAGAGGCTGCGCTGTGGCTGACAGCGAGATGGGACTTCTCGCGGGGGCGGATAGAATAGAAGGTACGCTGTTCGGCAACGGAGAGAGAACGGGTAATGTAGATATAGTTACGCTTGCGCTCAATATGTACTCCCAGGGTGTGGATCCGGAGCTTGATTTTTCAAACATACCCGAGATAACAGCTCTTTACGAGAGAGTTACGAGAATGCACGTCTACGAGCGTCAGCCTTACAGCGGTCAGCTTGTTTTTGCGGCGTTCAGCGGCTCTCATCAGGACGCTATAGCAAAAGGTATGGATTGGCGTAAAACTCACAATCTGGAGCATTGGACAGTACCATATCTGCCCATAGATCCTACGGATCTCGGCAGAGTGTATGAAGCGGATGTAATCAGAATCAACTCGCAGTCCGGCAAGGGCGGTATAGGATATATACTCGAGACGCAGTATTCTCTCGATTTGCCGCCTAAGATGCGTGAATCCTTTGGCTATCATGTCAAGAGTGTATCTGATCATGAGCATAGAGAGCTGCATCCGGATGAGGTTTACAATATATTTAAAGAAAGTTATGTTAATATAGAAACTGTGCTGCGCGTTCCGGAAGCTCATTTTAAACAGGAGCAGGATGGGATAACCGCGATGGTTACGCTGGAATACAAAGGAAGCGTGTCTCAAATAACGGCGAAGGGCAACGGCAGATTGGACGCCGTCAGCAATGCTATAAAAAATGCTATAGGAGCCGATTACAAATTGGATACTTACACAGAGCATGCTCTTGAGGGTGGACATTCCACGGCCGAAGCGGTTTCGTACGTAGGAGTTCAGGATAAAGACGGCAGTCTCGTATGGGGCGCGGGTATAAACAGCGATATAATAGTATCTTCTATTAAAGCGCTCGTCAGTGCGGTAAACAGACTGCTTGCAAAGTAAAACAGTATAAAAACAACACTTTAATAATTACAAGGAGTATTATCAAATGGGAATGACTATGTCTCAGAAGATCCTCGCTGCTCATGCAGGTCTTGACAAGGTAGAAGCCGGCCAGCTCATCCTCGTCAATCTCGATCGCGTTTTGGGCAACGATGTGACCTCCCCTGTTGCAATCAAGGAATTTAACAAGATGGGCATTGACAGCGTCTTTGACAAAGACAAGGTCACAATGGTTATGGACCACTTCGCCCCGAACAAGGATATCAAGGCGGCTGCGCAGTGCAAGGCTTGCCGTGATTTCTGCAACGAGAAGGAAGTAACTCATTTTTATGATGTAGGCACGATGGGCGTTGAGCATGCGCTGCTGCCTGAGAAAGGCCTTGTGGTCTCCGGCGACGTAGTTATCGGAGCTGACTCTCATACATGCACATACGGTGCGCTCGGCGCATTCTCCACAGGCGTAGGCTCTACAGATATGGCATGTGGTATGGCTACGGGCAAGGTATGGTTCAAGGTTCCGCCGGCGATCAAATTTGTCCTGACGGGCAAGCCTGCGAAGTATGTATGCGGTAAAGACGTTATACTGCACATCATCGGTCAGATCGGCGTAGACGGCGCTCTGTACAAGTCTATGGAATTTACAGGCGACGGTCTCAAATATCTCAACATATATGACAGACTGACTATGGCAAACATGGCGATTGAAGCAGGTGCAAAAAACGGCATTTTCGAGGTTGATGACGAGACAATCAAGTTCGTAAAAGAGCACTCTGACAGAGAGCCTGTTGTCTATAAGGCTGATGACGACGCGGTATACGACGAGGTTATCACTGTAGATCTTTCCACTCTGAAGTCTACAGTTGCGTTCCCGCATCTTCCGGAGAATACACGCACAATCGACGAAGTAGGCGATATCAAGATAGATCAGGTATTTATCGGCTCCTGCACAAACGGTCAGTACAAAGACATTAAAGAAGCGGCTGATATTATAAAAGGTCATAAGATAGCTAAGAATGTACGTGTTATCGTAATCCCTGCTACTCAGGATATTTATCTCAAGTGCATGGAGGAAGGCATCGTCCGCACATTTATAGAAGCCGGATGCGTAGTATCCACTCCCACATGCGGCCCTTGTCTCGGCGGCCATATGGGCATTCTCGCGAAAGGCGAGCGTGCTGTAGCAACTTCTAACAGAAACTTTGTAGGACGCATGGGCGATCCGGAATCTGAGGTTTATCTGGCTAGCCCCGTTGTAGCGGCGGCGAGCGCTATCGCAGGCAGAATCGCAGGACCTGAGGAGGTACTCTAATAATGATAAATAAAGGCAACGCAATTAAGTACGGCGACAACGTAGATACAGACGTTATCATCCCCGCCAGATACCTCAATACAAGCGACCCCAAGGAGTTGGCGGTTCACTGCATGGAGGATCTGGACAAGGACTTCACATCTAAGGTTAAGGACGGCGATATCATAATCGGCGGTTTCAACTTCGGATGCGGATCTTCCAGAGAGCACGCGCCGATAGCTATAAAAGCAAGCGGCATCTCGCTTGTTATTGCTAAGAGCTTTGCTCGTATTTTCTATCGCAATGCTATCAACATCGGTCTGGCTATTATAGAATGCCCCGAGGCGGTTGACAGAATCTCTGACGGAGATGAAGTCGAGGTCGATTTGGACACCGGCGTTATAACTGACAAGACAACAGGCGAGACGTTCAGCACTGAACCTTTCCCGGAGTTTATCCAGAATCTCATTGCTAACGGCGGTCTGGTAGAGTCTATTAAAAAAGGTGTAATTAAATAGTAACAATCTTTTGCAGACAGCGCATGACAACGTGCGCTGCTGCTTAATTTCAGAAAGGAATAACTATGAAATACAATATCGCACTCCTGAAAGGCGACGGCGTAGGTCCTGAGATAGTAGACAGCGCGGTTCGAGTTCTGGAAGAGGTCGCAAAAAAATACGGTCATGAATTCAATTTTACAGAATATCCCATAGGAGGAGGAGCATACGATGTTTACGGCGTTCCGCTTCCGCAGGAGACCATAGACGGGTGCCGTGCGTCAGACAGCGTGCTGCTTGGCGCTGTAGGCGGTCCGAAGTGGGATACTCTCCCCGGTCATCTTCGTCCGGAGAAAGCTTTGCTTGGCATTCGCTCTGCGCTGGGACTCTTCACGAATCTCCGCCCCGCTAAGCTTTATCCCGCGCTCAAGGGCGATTGTCCTCTTCGCCCCGATATTGTGGCTGACGGCTTTGATATCATGATAGTCAGAGAGTTGACAGGCGGTATGTACTTCGGCGAGAGAGGCTATCGCGAGGGCAAGTACGGCACGGAGGCTTATGATACAGAGTGCTACAGCGAGTTTGAAGTCAAGCGCATAGCAAAGGTTGCTTTCGAGACGGCCAGAAAGCGCGGAGGCAAAGTGACAAGCATAGACAAAGCAAACGTACTCGAGAGCTCTCGCCTCTGGAGAAAGGTTGTCCATGAGGTGGCAGAGGATTACAAGGATATTGAATGCACAGATATGCTTGTTGACAACGCTGCTATGCAGCTTGTTAAAAATCCCGCTCAGTTTAATGTAATTGTGACGTCTAATATGTTCGGCGACATTCTGTCCGACGAGGCTTCTCAGATCACAGGCTCGATCGGTATGCTTCCGTCCGCTTCGCTTAACGAGACGACATGCGGTATGTACGAGCCTATCCATGGCTCCGCTCCTGACATTGCAGGGAAGGGCATTGCTAACCCGATAGCTACGATACTATCTGCCGCTATGATGCTGCGTTATTCGTTCTCTCTCTCGGAAGAGGCTGATGCTATCGAGAAAGCAGTGGACAGCGCGCTCAACGACGGCCTGAGAACAGCCGATATAGTGGGGGACAGCGGAAAAACGCCTATTTCCACTACAGAGATGACAGACGAAATAATTAAGAGACTGTAATTTTAAATAGAATATTCAGATATGCGGGAGCCTTAGAATAAGGCTTCCGCTTTTAATATAAGCGCTCTCCGCGAGAGCTGCATATTTTGTTCTCGAGCTTGTCTTTAATATATTGTAATATAATCGGAGGCATATAATAGCTGACCGCCGTTGATTTTTTGTTTCTGCAACGGTATAATAATGCTATGCTCATTTTACACGCAGTACAAGCGATAGAAAGTGAAGTTAAGAATATCGCTGAATTACGTCTGATAAAAAAAGCAGCTGCGGGAGACGAGGATGCGTTTGAAAAGCTGGCGAGAAGTTATGAAAATAAGATATACGGATACGCTCTCAGACTATTGTGCGACAGAGAGGATGCAGAGGACGCGCTTCAGGAGACGTTGATAAAACTGTATAAAAACATAGGTAAGTTTTCGCAAAAGAGAAGCTTCGCCGCGTGGCTTATGCGCATAACCAGAAATACGTGCGTTGATATTCTTCGTAAACGTAAAGGAGTTGAATCTCTTGAGGCCATGTCCGAAATCGGATATGTGCTCCCTGCGACGAAGGAGGACTTTCTTCCGGAAGCTTCGGCTGAGAGAATGGAGCAGCGAAGGATTTTAGCTGCGTTAATAGATAGTTTGCCGGAGAATAAGCGTGCAGTAATAATATTGCGGGATATTGACGGATATACTTATTCGCAGATCGCACAAATTTTAAATACAAGCGAAGGCACTGTGAAATCTCGTCTCAGCCGTGCCCGCGCAGCTCTCAGAGACGGGCTTTGCGCCGAGGGCGTTTTTTCAAACTTTAACAATACAGGAGAATAAATTGTCTAAATTAATTGCAATAGATGGAAACAGCTTGTTGTTCCGAGCTTACTTTGCCATGCCGCCTATGAAGCGCAGCTCAGACGGTCAGCCTACAGGAGCTGTGTACGGCTTTATGAATATGCTTTTCAGCATAATCGAAGAATATGAGCCTACGCATATTGCCGTTGCGTTCGACAGAAAAGAGCCGACGTTCCGACATCTGCTGTTTGACAAATATAAAGCCGGAAGGAGAAAGACGGATCCGGAGCTTTTGAGCCAATTTCCGGTTCTGAAAAAAACTCTCTCTGAGCTTGGGATAACCGTATTGGAACAGGCGGGGAGCGAGGCTGACGACATACTCGGAACTCTTGCGAGAATGTCGGATGAAAAAAACGAGACGGCTTACCTGCTCACCGGCGATAAAGACGCGCTTCAGCTGATAAGCTGGAATACGACTGTGCTCCTCACGAGGAAAGGCGTAAGCGAAATAGAGAAATTTGATGAGGCACATCTGCGCGAGGTATATGATTTAGCGCCGTCTCAGATAGTCGATCTGAAGGCGCTTATGGGAGATTCGTCCGATAATATTCCGGGAATAAAGGGTATAGGCGAAAAAACTGCGCTGAAGCTCCTGCATCAGTTTGGGACGGTGGATGGCCTTTACGCCGGCATAGATTCGCTCCCGGCTAATAAAACAAAACAGAAAATAATAGACGGACAGGCGGATGCAGAAATGTCGCATATGCTTGCGAAAATAGATACTCATGTTCCGATATTGTCTGATTTGGAAACGCTTAAATTTGACGGCTTTGATGAATCTGCGATTACTCGTGCGCTGACTGAGCTGGAGTTTAAATCATTGCTGAAGCGCAGAGGCCTCTCGATGGAGCAAAAATCTCTGGATACAACTGAAATTGCAGATCTCGAGGGCTTAAAGCATTTTGTCGCAGAAGCGGCGGGGTGTAAATGTATAGCTGTTTATTTAAAAAGTGATGTGATATACTTTGCAGGAGATGACAAGCACGAGACTGCGGTCGTTCTCGGTGATTCTTTATCTCGAGAAGATGCGTTATCGGAGCTAAAGCCGCTCCTTGAGAATAAAGATGTAGAAAAACTGACGCATGGCGCTAAGGATACCATGGCTGAGCTTATGAAAGACGGCGTGTCCTTGGCAGGTGTGACGTTTGATACCATGCTCGCGGCGTATACTCTCAATCCAACGCTCAGAAGCTTTGATCTGGAAAAGATAGCTTCAAAATATGCAGCTCCGGGAAATGCCGGCGCAGTATTTGCCATATCCGCCGCGCAGAAAAAGGAGCTGGAACAGCACGGCCTGCATGAGGTTTACTATGGAATAGAGCTTCCGCTTACATTTGTGCTGTTTGACATGGAATGCGAGGGCTTTAAAGTAGATATAGATAAGCTGGCGGAGTTAAGCAGACAGTATGAGCAGGCGACTATTGATCTGCAAGAGGCGATATACGCTTTGGCAGGTCATGAATTTAACATAGCTTCAACAAAGCAGTTAGGCACGGTGCTCTTCGAAGAACTGGGACTGCCGGTGATAAAAAAGACGAAGCGCGGTTATTCCACGGATATAGAGGTCTTGGAGCGTCTGGAGAATGAGCATCCCATGATTCCCCTTATTATTGAATACAGACGAGTGACTAAGCTCAAGAGTACTTATATAGATGCACTTCAAAGTAAGGCGGATGAGGAGCATAAAATTCATACTACTTTTATGCAGACGGCGACAGCCACAGGACGAATATCCAGTGTAGAGCCGAATTTGCAAAATATACCTGTCAGGTCTGAACTGTCAGCTCATATAAGAAGCGTGTTTCTGCCGTCGAGAGAGGATGGCTGGCTTGTTTCGGCGGATTATTCTCAGATAGAGCTTAGAGTATTAGCTGCGCTCTCCGGCGATGAGCACATGAAAGACGCGTTTTTGAAAGATGAGGATATACATACGCGAACGGCTGCTCAGGTTTTTGCTGTTCGGCAAGATGAGGTGACGCATGAGATGCGCTCCAGTGCGAAAGCGGTTAATTTCGGTATAGTTTATGGCATAAGTGATTTTGGATTGGCGAAACAGCTTGGCATACCGCGCTTTAAAGCCGCCGAGTACATAGAGAAATATCTGTCTGAATTTTCCGGAGTAAGAGAGTACATGCACAATGCCGTTGAACAGGCGAAAAAAGACGGATACGCGCGTACATTGTTCGGAAGGCTGAGATATATAGACGAGCTTTCTTCATCAAATTACAATGTGCGTTCGTTCGGTGAGCGCGCCGCGATGAATACTCCCGTGCAGGGCACTGCGGCTGATATTATTAAAAAAGCCATGAATGAGGTATATCTGCGAATAAAGAATCAGGGCTTGAAAGCAAAGCTGATTTTACAGGTTCACGATGAACTCATAGTGGACACTCCGGCAGATGAGGTGGAGCAGGTGAAAAATGTTCTATCAGATGTAATGCAAAATATATGTCCCGAACTGGGAGTTCCGCTGTCCGTTAGTGTAGCGTCAGGGAGAACATGGGCGCAGGCTAAATGATGCTGACTGAGAATATAAAATATGCAGGAAGAAGGAAAAATGGAAAACAAAAAAGAAAATAAGTACGTAATAGGATTGACGGGAGGAATCGGAGCGGGAAAATCCACTGTTTCTTCCGTTCTGGAAGAATACGGCGCCACGATTATAGACGCAGATAAGCTGGGGCATGAGGTTTATGAGCCGGGAAGTGAAGTTAACTGTGCAATACGCAATATGTTCGGTGAGGACTTCTTTGACGAAGCCGGTTTTTTAATAAGACCTAAGCTGGGAGCGCTTGTATTCTCAGATGCGTCTGCTCTTCAAAAGCTGAACAATATTGTCCATCCGGCGATAGTAAAGCTTGCGGCGGAGAGAGCTGCCCGGGCCGACGGCTTGGTGATTATGGACGCGGCTTTGTTGATTGAAGTAGGACTGCATGAGATATGCGATGAGGTATGGCTTGTAACAGTGCGCGATGACGTGCGCATTGACCGTGTTATGAAACGCAATGGATTCACCGAGCAGGAAGTGCGGGACAGAATAAACAGTCAGATAAGTGATGAGGAACGCGGCAGATATGCGTCTGTTGTGTTGGACAATTCCGGCGGACTGCCGGAGCTGCGCGAGCAGATAATTAACGCTCTCGAAAATTTGAACAATAGGAGGCGTGCATGAGTACAAAAAGAAAGAAAAGAGATTCGCGCGCCGCGCTTGTGATTCTGATAGTAGTGACAATTCTGCTGATTATTATTGTAGGCGGATATACAACTGTGAAATCGACATTCGACCCAAAATATCAAGATCTGATTAAAAAGTATTCGTCAGAATACGGACTGGACGAAGCTTTTGTAACGTCTGTAATTTGGACGGAGAGCCGATTTGATCCTGAGGCCGAATCTCATGCTAATGCGGAAGGATTGATGCAGCTTATGCCGGAAACGGCAAAATGGGTTGCGGGAAAGATAGGACTTGATGCGGATGAAATAGATGCTAAAGATCCTGAAACAAATATCAGGCTGGGATGCTGGTATTTGCATTATTTAAGCAATGAATTTGATGACGTGAGAGACACCGTAGCCGCAGCTTATAATGCAGGTCATAATACTGTAGACAAGTGGCTGGCGGACAGTGCGTATTCCAGTGATGGAAAAACGCTCGATGCAATTCCGTACCCTGAGACGGAACAATACGTTAAGAAAATTAACATAGCATATAAAGTTTATACAACGCTGTATAGTTTCTGAGTGAGGAACTAAATTTGAAATTGAAGAAGTTTTTTTCTATATTAATGCTTATTGCGGTTGCAGCTTTGGCGGGATGTCAAAGCTCAGCTCAAGGCTCACAGTCTATTCCGGAAGCATCTGTGCTGCCTATGCCGAGTGCAGAGACTTCCGCCCTGCCGCAAAATCAAACTTTGAACATATCTATGCCTGCGGGAGTGTCTGTATTGGACCCGCTTCGAACAAAAGATCAAGAGTTGCTGGATGTTATGTCGCTTATATATGAGCCTGCGCTCAGAATAGACGCTACGGGAAGACCGCAAAGCGGCATTATAAACAGCATTAACTATGACTCTGAAGACAATAACAAGCTGATATGCCAGTTGAGAGACGATGTGACTTTTCATACCGGAGAGCAGGTTAAAGCTGAGGACATAGTGGCAGAGTTGAAGTATATACTCACTCTTGATGCAGATGTTTGTTCGTACAGTACGTACAAAAGCGTGGTTGACGATGTACAGGCTGATGAAACGGACGAATATAAATTTAGTATAACGCTGAATGAGAGAAGCTCGGATATATATTATCTGCTGAACTTCCCTGTAGTTTCTCAGACAAGCTTTCATTCCGGATCGGAGAATGCAGTCGGGACAGGAAGCTATAAAATAGATAGCTTTTCTACTAATGAAGGTCTCGTTCTCAGCCGCAACGAGAATTGGTGGCGCGCTCAGCCTAGCTTTAGTACAATAGTGGCAAAGCCTTATGCAGACGAAGATGCCAGAAAGCAAGCTTATATTTCGGGAGAAATAGATGTTATGCCGGCGAGTAAGGCAACTGTAAAGGAAATGAAGGGGTACAGTGATACAGTGGTTTACAATATTACTACGCCGTATTATGATTGTATACTGCTCAATCACAGCAATTCACTTTTCTCAAGCAGCAAGATCAGGTCTGCGATGAGCAGTTGTATTAATCGCTCAGCCATAATATCCGGCGCGCTTTCGGGCGCGGGTCTCGCGTCTAACACTGCGCTTAGACCTGACTATTGGTATTTTGAGAATATGCCGGTGGACGCCTACAGCAAATCTCAGGCGCAAGCCGCTCTCGATTCGGCAGGAACGACAACCTCGGAAGACGAATATGGAAATGAGATACGGAACTATAACGGCGCTCCTATGGAATTCACTGTGATATATACAGAATCGACAGAAGAGTACTATAGAAAAACTGTTCTTGAACTGGTGCGGACGCAGCTTAGCGAGTTTGGTATTACTATGAATATAGAGGCTTTGTCGGCGGACGAATATGAATCCAGACTAAAGTCGGGTAATTTCGACGCAGCGTTTGGAAGTTATTACACTAAGAATAGTCAGGACATTTCGTTTTTCTTCGGAAGCGACGATTATTCAAATGCATCCAGCTCAGAGCTAAGCTCGGCTATTAATACGGCAACTCAATCTCTCGAACCCGAAGCTCAAAGCACTGCGTTTAACTCATTGCAACAGCTGCTTCAGTCTGATATGCCGCATATAGGATTGTATTTCAGAGAGACGATGCTGGTGGTGCGCTCTAATATAACTAATGTTACGGCGATGTATTATCAACATGCTTATGACAATATAAACGCATGGGAATATAAAACTGAGACTCAGGCTGTCGTATCCTCCGGCGCCGATGCGGCTCAGTCTGCTTCTCAAGAATAAGAAAAAAATGGATATGTTATTCAGGAATACTTCTCGCTCTTTCGGAAAAAATACTACCGAAACCATTTGAGGAGGTTCAGAAAAATGACATGTTCTACACCTAACTACAGCATTAAATGCACGGTGGACAATTGTATGCACCATTGCACTGACGAGCAGTATTGCTCTCTTGACTGCATCTGCGTCGGTACACACGAAGCAAACCCGACGATGGATCAGTGCACGGATTGCCAGTCCTACGAGCATAAGTAGAACGTAGGCGGATTCCCGCCTGTCGGAGGGGCGCCAAGCCTCTCCGATTTTTTTGTTGTATTGAAGATAAAATTTAATATATTTTTATAGAATTTAAGACATTTATTGGAAATTTGACATTATATACGTTTTTATATATAATAATTCTCAGCCTAAGTGGGCTAAAATAAAGTAATAGGGAAGAAAGACGACAAAGAAGTATGAAATTTTATTACAGGCTGCGGGCTAAAAGCTTGCGCCGAAAGATAGCAGATAATCCCAATTCTTTGAAACAGATGAACGAAGAATTGTCAGAATATAATAAAAAAATAAAAGATATTCATTATGAACGCCGACTCAAAAAGCGTGCTTTTTTGCAGGATAAGTTTCTGCCTGCTATATACAGACATTACGCTAAAAAGCCGATAATAGAAAAAAGTGTTATGCTTGTGTATGACAAAAGCTTTACAATGCCGGATAATTTAAAACAAATACAGAAAGAGCTGGAGCGCAGAAATGAAGGCTACAAGATAGTTCCGTTTCTGGCGATAAAGAATTCACGTTTTACACTTATTAAGCAATTGCAGAATTTTCTGTATTTTGCTCGGTTTACAAAGATTTATGCTCGTATGGAAAATGTAGTGCTTATAGAATTTTTCCTGCCCTTGTATGCAAACAAGCCGAGAGAGGGAACGCATGTCATACAGCTCTGGCATGCCTGCGGTGCGTTCAAAAAATGGGGTTGGGCTACGGCCGATTCAAAATGGGGTTTGGATAGATATACTATGGAAAAATTCCCGATACACACTAACTATACTCATGTTACCGTTAGCTCACCTCAGGTTATTCCTAAATATGCCGAAGCTTTTAACATGCCGGAAGAAAACATAGATGCTTTTGGCTCGCCCAGAACAGATGTGTTTTTTGATAAAAAATACATAAAAAAAGCCGAGGACAAGTTTTATAAAATGCACCCGCAGCTCAAAGGCAAAAAGCTTGTGCTGTATGCGCCGACATTTCGAGGAAACTCAATTAAAAAGTCGTTTAACAGAGATCTTCTGCATATAGAATATTTGCGCGCCAGATTAGGCGATGAATACTGCATAGTTTACAAGCTTCATCCGCTGGTGGCGAATGCATTTGAGCTCGCTCCGGAATATGAAAATTTTGCTGTAGACGTCAGCAAGACCATGGAAATAAATCAGATGCTCTGCATCGCAGATATAGTAATATCTGACTATTCTTCGCTGATTTTTGAGTTTTCGCTCATGCTGCGTCCGATGATATTCTTTGCTTACGATCTGGACGAATATACTGACAGCCGAGATTTCTTTTATGATTATGAAGAAATGGTTCCCGGTGTAATAGCGAAAACGAACGGAGAACTGGCCGATGCAATACTGAATGCTGAGGAGCAGTTTGATTTAGAACGGATGAAACAATTTAGAGACTATTTCATGAGCGCTTGTGATGGAAACAGTACGAACAGAATAATAGACAAGTATATTGCAAGATAGCTATGAAATTTAAAGAAAGCTTCCATCCTTACGCCATGGCGACGATACTCCTATGGTCTTTCGCATATGTCGGAACGACGTTGGCTCTGGAAAGCTATGAGCCCCTGACTCTGGGGTTTCTGCGCTATGTCGTGGCGAGCGTGGTAATGTTGGTTTATGTGCTTATAAATCGCATAAAGCCTCCGAGGCTAAAGGATTGGATATGGATAGCCGTTGCCGGAGGCTGCGCTTATACTCTCTACACTGTCTTTTTTAACATAGGGACAGGCATAGTAGGTTCATCCACTTCAAGTATAGTAATAGCAACAACGCCTATAATTACAGCTCTTATAGCGCAGATCGTATATGGACAAAAGCTTCGCGCCTTGCAATGGATTGCAGCGGTGGTACAGTTATGCGGGATAGCTCTGCTTATGCTGTCGAGATCGGGAGCATATCTTAACGTATCCGAAGGCGTGCTGTGGCTGCTGATAGCGGCGGCTGTGCTGAGTGTGTACAACGTGCTTCAAACTAAACTTACAAAATCTTATACGCCGACTCAAGTTACGGCGTATTCTATCTTTGCAGGGACGATTTTTCTTACCGCTTTTTCCGGCGGGAGTTTGGAGCAGATTCGGAATGCCTCGTTATCATCTAATATATGTCTCGTTATATTGGGCGTTTTCAGCAGCGCTGTGGCGTATGTTTTTTGGGCAAAAGCGTTTTCAAAAGCGAAGAAAACAGCGTCAGTCAGCAATTATATGTTTGTCACTCCGCTTATAGCAACTCTTCTGGCGTATGTGATAGCGGGGGAGGAACCGCACCTGGCGACTGTGGCGGGAGGAGCGATAGTGCTTGCAGGGATGTTGTTGTTTTTCCGCGCAGGAGCACGCGAATAAAAACGAATAACAGATTATATTATACTATTAAAGAACATTATAACCGTGAACAGATGTCCCCCGCCTCTATAGGCGGCGAGTTCCATCTATGCCTTCAGCAGCGGTGTAATCCGCCGCTGAAGCCTTCACTTGTTGAATGACGGGGCGCTGCCCCTTATTGAAAGAAAACATCTGAGAACATATATGTCTCAGATGTTTTTTACCATTTTCTGATGGTTTTAATGACTTTTCCGTAAATTCTTATGCGGCGTGAGTCAGTTTCCAGAAACAGGCGAGACGGATAAGCGCTGTTGAATGGCTGCAAGATTATCCCTCCTGGTTGTTTTATAAATTTTTTAATAGAGCCTAGATCGTTGTCTACTATGACAACTCCTATATCCCCGGATTCCAGATCATCCTGTACGCGAACGAGAGCGAGATCTCCGGCGCATATCAACGGCTCCATAGAATCGCCTTCTACTGTGAATAGGACATACTCTGCGTCGTCTCCGGGCAGCTCTATGCGTTGAGATCCAAGTATTTCGCCTGTGCTGTAGCCGGAGAAGCCGGCTTTTACGCTGCTTACTATAGGTACGCAAATAAACGCAGTATCGCATTTAGGTGAGCCTATGGGGGAGAGCAGCTGATCAGTTGTTATATTCAGCAATCGAGAGAGCTGATATATAATATCGGGGCTGGGCGTCGTTCTGCCTGCTTCCCATGATGCTATGGTTTGCTGTTTCAAGTTCAGATGCGCCGCCAGCTTTTGTTGGGATATCCCTGCGCGCCTGCGGTATTTGGATAGATTATTTCCGAAATGGTTCATGATATGGAGATTTCCTTGTTCAGTGTTTATTAATATGAATATGTATTGCAAATCACTCGGGATAGCGGAATCCGCCGTCCTTTTTGCTGCTGAAGTACAGTAATTTCAATACTCTCTCTATTATAAAGTTGGGTACAAGCCTTGCAATAAAGACGAGCAGCTTGTATGACGCTCCCACGACGACCTCCGCCTTCATGTGCTTGCGCCTGACCTGTTTCAATGCCGCCTCGGCGACTGTTTTGGGCGATTTGCCGTGTGTTTCGTCGTACATCATGGTGTTCAGAGATGCCTCGCAGTCTTTTTTATATGCGCTGTTATAGGCTATACCATCGGCGTATTTTCTGTTTCCTGTGAAATCAGTCTTAGTGTCGCCCGGTTCTATGGAGCAGAGTTGAATGCCGAATTGCTCTGTTTCCAGTCTGACAGCTCTTGTCATGGCGGTTATAGCTGCCTTGGAAGCGCTGTAAAGCGATTGATACGGTATGGGTATCACAGCGGCAACAGAGCTGATAGATATTATTCTTCCGCCGCCCTGAGCGCGCATATGAGGCAAAACGCAGTTGATTAACTTTGCTGTGCCGATGGCGTTCAGAGTCAGCTCTTCTTCTAGCTGCTCCGAAGAATAATCTTCTAAAGCGCCGCCGAGCCCTGCTCCTGCGCAGCATATGAGAATGTCTATTTTGCCGTGATCTTTTATTACGTTTGAAACGCACGCTTCTATGCTTTTGCTGTCTTTTGCGTCCATGGTGTATATATTCGAATTTTCGTCTGATTTGCGAGATGTGCCTAACACTGTGTAGCCGGCGTCGCTAAAGACCTCGGCGCATGCCTTGCCTATGCCGCCTTTTATTCCTGTTATGAGAACTATTTTTTTCATTTACATTCCTCTTTTACAGCTTTATGTAATCTACAGTATATCAAAGTAAATTAAGTTTGTAAATTCTGCGAAAATTGCAAACTGTAGCAAAATTGAGTAAAATAGAGAAAACGAGAGATATATCGAAATTATCGTGCGAGAACGACTGTAGCCGACCTTGTGTTTGTTTCGCTGCGTACACTATAATAACACTTGAAATTAGCACTCGAGTTGAATGAGTGCTAACAACAAGACGGAAAATTAAATCATAATTTGCAATAGTTATTAAGGAGGCAAGGGGTTATGACAATCAAACCGTTAGGTGACAGAGTAGTTCTGAAAACAGTAGAAGCAGAAGAAACGACAAAGAGCGGCATAGTGCTGCCCGGGACTGCAAAGGAAAAACCGCAGGTCGCTGAGGTAGTGGCAGTTGGCCCTGGCGCTGTACAGGATGGCAAAGTAGTGCCTATGAACGTAAAGATCGGAGATCACGTTCTTCACGCAAAGTATTCCGGTACAGAAGTTAAAATGGACGGCGAGCTGTACCTGATTGTGCGTGAGCCGGATATTCTTGCAGTAGTAGAGTAATTTCCAATTTAAGGAGGTATATTTAAAATGGCTAAACAGATTAAATTTGGCGAAGACGCGCGCCGTGCTCTCGAGAGCGGCGTAAATCAGCTTGCAAATACAGTAAAAGTAACACTCGGCCCCAAGGGCAGAAACGTAGTTTTAGATAAAAAGTTCGGTTCTCCGCTCATCACAAACGACGGCGTGACGATTGCTAAAGACGTCGAGCTGGAAGATCCCTTTGAGAATATGGGCGCTCAGCTTGTAAAAGAAGTAGCGACAAAAACTAACGATGTAGCAGGAGACGGTACGACTACGGCTACTCTGATGGCTCAGGCTATCATCCGTGAAGGCCTCAAGAACGTAGCGGCAGGCGCTAATCCGATGGTGCTCAAAAAAGGTATCGCTATGGCGACGGAAGCTGCTGTAGAAGGCTTAAAAGAAATGTCCAAGCCTATCGAAGATAGCAATGCTATCGCTCAGGTTGCGTCTATATCTGCCGGCGATCCTGAAATCGGCAAACTCATAAGCGAGGCTATGGAAAAGGTCGGCAACGAGGGCGTAATCACTGTAGAAGAGTCCAAGACGATGAAGACAGATCTCGTTGTGGTTGAAGGTATGCAGTTTGACCGCGGCTATGCTTCCGCTTACATGGTTACAAATACGGAGAAGATGGAAGCTGTATTCGACGATCCGCTCATCCTTATCACAGACAAGAAGATAGAAAATATTCAGGAGATACTTCCTCTGCTCGAGCAGGTAGTTCAGCTCGGCAAAAAGCTGCTCATAATAGCAGAAGATGTGGAGGGCGAGGCTCTGGCTACTCTGGTAGTCAACAAGCTGCGCGGTACATTCAATTGTGTCGCTGTTAAGGCTCCCGGCTTCGGCGACAGAAGAAAAGCTATGCTTGAAGATATAGCTATTCTGACAGGCGGTACGGTAATCTCCGAGGAGGTTGGCCTCGACCTGAAGGAAGCTACGGTAGACATGCTGGGCAGAGCTCGCCAGATAAAGGTTGATAAAGAAAACACAGTTATCGTAGAAGGCAAGGGCAGTGCAGATGCAATCGCTGCTAGAGTAACAAGCATCAAGAAGCAGATTGAAGAGACAACCTCCGAATATGACAAGGAAAAGCTTCAGGAGAGACTGGCTAAGCTGGCAGGCGGAGTGGCTGTTATACAGGTAGGAGCTGCTACAGAGACAGAGATGAAGGACATGAAGCTCCGCATCGAGGATGCTCTGGCTGCTACACGCGCTGCTGTAGAGGAGGGTATCGTACCCGGCGGCGGCACGGCAATGCTCAAGTCAGAGAAGAACGTAAAGACTCTAGTCAAGGAGACATCGGGCGATGTTAAGACTGGTGTAAATATTGTTCTCAAAGCTCTTGAAGAACCTATTCGTCAGATCGCAGCTAACGCAGGTCTGGAGGGAAGCATTATTGTAGAGAAGATACGTGCAAGCAAGTCTGCAAGCTATGGATTTGATGCTTCCAAGGGTGCTTATGTTGACATGATAGAAGCGGGTATCATCGATCCTACAAAGGTAACACGTTCCGCGCTTCAAAACGCTTCTTCTATCGCTGCTATGCTGCTCACAACAGAGAGCATCGTGGCTGACATTCCGTCCGAAGATCCGATGGCAGGCATGGGCGGCGGTATGCCCGGCGGCGGTATGGGCGGTATGTACTAAGCCGTTCTGCGTTTTTAAAAGACAGTTGGAGCAGGGGAGCGTTAGGCTCTCCTGCTTTTTTTGATAAAATACAGATGTTTTTTTCGCACATATATATCAGTGTCATTTCGACAGTGTGTGCAGAATAATAATGATAGTATATGCGTAGAAATATAGGTGCGAAAGGAGATTCTGTAATGAAAAAGCTGACAGATAATACAGTAACGGCTCGTGTAAAAGAGGCGACAGAAGAGTACGAACGAATTACAAAAGAACAAAAGGACAGAATAACAGAGCTGCGTGAGGAAAATGCTAGGCTGCAAGAGCAGCTTGACGAACTGGAGAAAAGCCGCGAGGCGATTGTAGGCGCGCTTATAGGCGCGCGCAAAACGGCTGATGAAATGGTGGCGGACGCTAAGATTCAAGCTGATACAATATTGCAGCGGGCAGAGGAGCGCTGTGCTGCAAGAGAGCAATCTATTAAAGCTCATATAGAAAAACTGCTCGCACTGCGCGATAGCTGCGAGAGAATAATGAAGCAGATAGACGCTGAGTTGGATCAGGATACTCAGAATAGAAAACATCCGTTTGTACTTGTGCCGCAGTAAGCTCTTGTTCGGCGCGCCTGCATAGTGTATAATTATGTTAAAATCTAAGAAAGAGGTGCGCGACGGTGAAGATTACGACACTTGTAGAAAATAGCTGTGTTTCAAAAGATTTGGAGGCAGTTCATGGTCTGAGCTTTTTGATAGAAACTGAAGGCACGAAAATACTTATGGATATGGGACCTGGCGAGGAGTTCCTGCGTAACGCAGATAAGCTGGGGATTAATATCTCTGATGTAGATTATGCCGTTATATCCCATGGGCATAATGATCATGGAGGCGGTTTGCGTTCTTTCTTGAAAAAAAACCAAAAAGCGAATGTCTATATTCACGAAAAAGCTTTTGAGCCTCATTATGCCGGGACAGGTATATCCATAAGCTTGGATTCCGAGCTTAAATCTGATCCGCGCATAATCCTCACAGGAGATAGGGCTGAGATTACGGATGAAATACTGCTCTTTGCCGATGTGCGTGGTGAGGAGCTGCTTTCGGCTTCAAATAAAACTTTGCTTATGGAGAGAGAAGGCGAAAAGGTTCAGGACGATTTTACACATGAGCAAAATCTCCTGCTGCTTTGCGAAGGGAAAAAAGTTCTTCTTGCAGGATGCGCACATCGAGGAATAGCAAATATTCTGAATTGTGCAGAGAAAATAGCCGGCGGAGAGATGGATCTCGTAATAGGCGGGTTTCATCTTGGTAATCCAAGAACGGGGAAAACCGAACCCGTCGAGCTGATAGACAAAATATCAGAATTTCTGCTCGCGCGCAAGAATACGCGCTATTTGACGGGGCATTGTACAGCTATTTTACCATATGAGCGTTTGAAAAGCAAAATGGGAGATAGAATAGGATATGCATCGGCAGGTTCTGAAATCGAAATTTAATTAAATATTTGGCAAAATTTGAATATTTATTGAGAATTTGCTCCACTTTTTCACAATTTAGAAGTATAATATATAAAATAGCATTTTGTAATTATTATTTATGCACAGAATGCAAGATGTAAAAACAAATTGCTCATGCGCCGGAGAATACAGAACCATAAGGCGAAATTTGTTTTTTATACAAGTTTACATTAAGGAGGACGCAGGTTTATGTCTAATCCATACTCACAAACCACACCCGAAATAGAAAGATACGCCGATCTATGCCAAGAGAACGGTCTTATCGAGCCGTCTCTTTACAATAAACATAAGGTGAACAGAGGTCTGCGCGATCTGCAAGGCAGGGGCGTGCTCACAGGTCTTACGGAAATATCTGAAGTAAACGGTTTTGAAGAGCGAGACGGAAATCGCGTGCCGATACATGGACAGCTGTTTTACCGCGGTGTAAACGTAAAAGAAATTGTAAAAGGCGCTGTAGCTGAGAAACGGTTTGGTTTTGAAGAAATTACTTATTTGCTGATTATGGGAAAACTTCCAAACGCTGAAGAACTGAGGAATTTCTGCGGAGTGCTTGGAGGGTACAGATCATTGCCGACCAGCTTTGTACGCGATATAATCATGAAAGCGCCGAGCCAGGATATGATGAACACGTTGGCGAGAAGTGTGCTTACTTTATATTCTTATGACGATTATGCAGACGACACCAGTATTCCGAATGTATTAAGACAGTGTTTAGAGTTAATATCTCTTTTCCCGATGCTTGCAGTTTATGGATATCAGGCATATAAGCATTATCATGACGGTCAAAGCCTTTACATTCATCCGCCAATTTCATCGCTTTCTACAGCTGAGTTAATTCTTCATACACTGCGCCCGGATTCAAGCTACACAGAGCTCGAAGCCCGCGTATTGGATATTGCATTAATATTGCACGCTGAACATGGCGGAGGTAATAACTCCACTTTTACAACGCATGTTTTGACGTCTACAGGCACGGATACGTATTCTGCTATCGCGGCGTCTATAGGGTCGCTGAAAGGTCCTAAGCACGGCGGCGCAAATATTAAAGTAGTGCGCATGTTCGATCAAATGAAAAAAGATGTAAAGGATTGGACAGATGAAGAAGAAATAAGAGAATATTTGACTAAGCTGCTCGACGGGGAAGCGTTCGACGGCGCAGGTCTCATTTATGGTATGGGTCATGCGATTTACACGCTTTCTGATCCGAGAACGGACGTTTTCAAGCGATATGTAGGACTTCTCGCTAAAGAAAAAGGGAAAGAAGACGAGTACCAGCTCTACACCACGGTGGAACGGCTCGCTCCGGATGTAATAGCAAGCAAGCGAAAAATGTACAAAGCTGTTTGTGCTAATGTAGACTTTTACAGCGGCTTTGTTTATCGCATGTTGGGTCTGCCTTTCGAATTGTATACTCCGATATTTGCTATAGCGCGTATCTCAGGCTGGAGCGCGCATAGATTAGAAGAACTCGTAAATTCCAGCAAGATTATAAGACCGGCTTACAAGAGTGTAATGGAACGCACCGATTATCTCCCTCTTAGCGAGAGATAGAGAAATTAAAAAAATACGCAGATGGCTTATTTTAGGCCGTCTGCGTATTTAAAATTGTAGGTTTAAGCGTTAATTTCGATTTTCTGTATGTTCTTGATAGAATCCGCAGCATTAACGCCCGGCTCGACCAACATTACGGGTCCCATCTCGCTGTCGAGAAGAGTGTTATCCATCTCAAGTGCGAGGTAATAAGCTTGAAGTTCATCTATTGCTTCTTTTTCAAGAGTACGGCTGTTGCCGTCTTGACCTGTTATTGTTACGGAGGAATAGTCTGTGACACCAAGGTAGTTGAGTACATCGCCTATCATATAGCCTCTGTATTCGACTATATCACTATCAAGTGTTCCGACATCTCTGGCCTGAGAGAACGCGCCTTCTGTCAGCCCGTCTAAATCGTCCAGCGTGAGGGAGGTTTTTTCTGCGCCGGAGACCTCTATCGTCCAATCGCTAGGGTAATCCAGCTGGACGTCTGATGTGGATTGGTATTCGCTCTGTGTTTCCGTCGGCTGTGCAGAGTCGGCGGCTTCGGATGTTGCTGTAGAATCAGATTGGCTGCACGCTGCCGTACCGAGAAGCGCGGCGGCGCACATGGTTATTGCAAAAAGTCTTTTCTTCATGTATATCTCCTTGTGTTAGCTTAGGCTAATTTAGTGATTATTATTGTATCACAACAAGGAGATTTATGCAAGTCAAAGAAGCCGCTGTACGTCTCGGCGCAGTCTGTTAATTATACGTTTCTCCAGACGTGATATGTAGCTTTGGGATATTCCGAGAGAGTCGGCAACTTGTTTTTGCGTGTTTTCTTCGCAGCCGCCTAATCCAAATCTCATAGTGATTATTTGCCGGTCTCTCGGCGGAAGCTGATCGACGGCGCCCTCGATTAAAGACCGCTCGACATCCGTTTCTATCTCTTTGTAAACTATATCTCCATCGGTACCTAATATATCGGACAGCAGCAATTCGTTTCCGTCCCAATCAACATTTAGAGGTTCGTCAAGGGAGACTTCTGTTTTCATTCTGGTGCTTCTGCGCAAACACATTAATATTTCATTTTCAATGCATCGGCTGGCATATGTAGCGAGTTTGATGTTTTTGCCCGGGTCGAAAGTCTGAGCCGCTTTTATAAGTCCGATGGTTCCGATAGACGCCAAATCTTCCAGTGGTATGCCGGTGTTTTCAAATTTTCGCGCAATATAGATAACAAGCCTGATGTTGTGTTCGATGAGAGGCTCTCGTACGCTTTCATCTCCGCCGCGGAGTCTATCCAGCAAAGCAGATTCTTCTTCTTTAGTGAGAGGCGCCGGGAGAGCTTGGCTTCCTCCTAAATAGTACAAATCGTTGAGATTTAGCTTATCTAAAAGCGCTGCTAATAAACCCTTGTATTTTTTCATCATTTCCCCCTGATTTTATAAAGCCTTAATTCTGTGCTGAGCAGTGCGTTGCAGCCGCTCATGTTTACGTTCTCTGCGAGGGCAATGCAGCATCGGCATTCATATATTCCGGCGAGAACTATTCTTTCCGGCTCAATGCAGACTAGGCCGCTGCGGCCCGATGCCGTATTGACAATTAACTGAGCGTGCATTGTGTTTATTACCTGTCGCTGAGCTTCGCTTAACTGAGATAAAAAATCCGCTTTGTCTACGACAATAACACTTCGTCCGAATTTATCTTTCAAGGCGTTTCCTGTATCTACGCCGGCTGTGAATTCAAGCTGTTCGTTGCCGAAAATTACAGCCAATTTGTATCGTTCTTTTATTTTGGGATAACTATGTCCTAGAGTATGCCCCAAAATCAATGCCGCCGTGATTCCGGCCAAAGCGTATCTCGCACCGCCAAAACTTTCTATTTGAAAAGTGTACATGAGCGCCATACCTGCTCCGCCGGCGAGAAGCCCAACTCCCAGAAAAGCTGCGAAGTATTTCCAAAATAGCCGTCTATCCGGAGCCGCCGCATATGTCATACCCGCAGCTATAAAGAGCTTTATAATGATATGGCTCATCCATGGTATTGCGAGAGCCGCGCAAGAATAAAGTCCGCCTATGATTGCACCAATAGAGCAGCGTAAGAGTTTTATGCGTCTCTGAAGGACGCGGTATGACAACGCTAACAACAAAAAGTCCAGCAGCCAGTTATCCAGCAATACTAATTCTGCATAAACTACGTACATATTCGCCCCCAACCACTGTGACTAGTATAATTTATGAAGTTTAAAATACTTGTAGAACGACGCTGTGCGCAGCTATTTATGAGTTAAAAAAAGCGTTCCTAAATTTGATGAAAAAAATTAAAAAAAGCTATTGACAAAGAATAGAAGGGAAGATATAATATAATACGTTGCTGAACGGAAAACAGCGGCGAGCGGTAGTGCTGGAATAGGCAGACAGGCACGTTTGAGGGGCGTGTGTCACACGACGTACGAGTTCAAGTCTCGTCTACCGCACCAGGATGGAGCGACTTTCGGTCGTTCCTTTTTTTATATTTATAGTCTGTTGCTTGACAGCTGCATGTAAAAAGTGTACTCTATTTAAGTAGATGTAACTAACCGAGGTGAAAAATGAGTGTGAAAGTAAAATTTGCGCGGTTGAGGGAAAATGCCAAAATACCGGTACGCAGAAGCTGCGATGCGGGATACGATATATATGCTTGTTTTGATGAACAAGAGATGAGACTGGAGCCGAACGAGACTAAACTTGTTCCCACCGGCATAGCAAGCGCGTTTGACGAGGGGTGGTGTTTCGTGCTTAAAGAACGCGGGAGTACGGGCATCCGAGGCTTTGGCCAAAGGGCCGGAGTTATGGACAGCGGCTTTCGCGGAGAGTGGCATGTCGCGCTGACGAATCATAACGATGTTCCTTTGATAATATCTAAGGACGGCGCGGAGAGAGAGGATGCTGTAGTATATCCGTATGAGAAAGCTATATGTCAGGCTCTGCTTTTGCCTGTGCCGAATGTGGAAATATCAGAGATAAGCCCGCAGGAATTAGCTTCCATTCCGTCCGAACGCGGCGATGGTATGCTGGGCAGCTCGGGAAAGTGAGGCTTAAAACTGTTTTATGAAAGAAGTTAAATTTAAATACGACATAAATCGCAGTGAATACAGAATTATGTCGTATTGGGATACATTTAGAAGGCAAAAGTTCAATACAATAGTAATACTGATTTTACTCGGTCTGTCAATAATGTCGTTTGCACTGACGCCTGAGTTGTCGTCTATAAAGACAGGAGTCTGGGCTGTTACGGCTCTTTACATAATCTTCGTGTTTGCTTCTTTAGAATCCAGAGTAAAAAAGTATATGCGTTCTATTAATTTAAAAGAAGAGACTAACCAGGAGATTACGTTTAATGACGACGGTATCTTTATAGTGAATAAATCTACGGGTGTTGAGGGATCTTCAGATTGGGGCGGAATTTACAGATTTTATGAAACTGCACAGTTTTTTGTATTGTATCCGACAAAATACTCTATGTTGATTTTTCCAAAGCGAAGCATATCGTCCAAAAACGTGACAAAAATAAAAACTATCGCAGGCAGAAATCTTTCTCCAAAGCAGAATTTTTTAAAGCCATAAACGTATGCTGCGCCGCATGTTTGCGGCGCAGCTTTTACGTTTGTAATATGCTTTTGACATTAACTGTAGAACCTGCGCATACTTTTTAATGCGCTTTTTTCTAATCTGGAAACCTGAGCTTGGCTTATCCCTATCTCTCCCGATACTTCCATTTGAGTTTTGCCTTCAAAATATCTCAGATATATTATATTGCGCTCTCGTTCTCCCAGTCTGGAGACGGCGTCCCGAAGGGCGATAGAGCTTGTCCATTGATCGTCAGAGCTGCGCTCGTCCGCGATGCTGTCCAAGACGTAGAGCGCGTCTCCGCCATCCTGATATACGGGCTGAGAGAGTGATATAGGGTCTTGTACAGCATCCATGGCGTATTGCACGTCTCCCTCGGACATTTCGAGCTGTTTTGCAATCTGTTCTACAGTTGGCTCGGTACCTAATTTTACTGACAACTCGTTGCGTATTTGAAAGGCCTTATATGCTGTATCTCTAAGAGAACGACTGACTCTGATAGAATTATTATCCCGCAGGTATCTGCGTATTTCACCTATTATCATAGGGCAGGCATATGTGCTGAATCGCACGTTCATACTTGTATCAAAATTGCTCACGGCTTTGATAAGTCCGACGCACCCTACTTGAAATAAGTCGTCCATACTCTCCGCTCTTCCTGAGAAGCGTTGGACTATACTAAGCACGAGGCGAAGATTTCCCCATATGAATTCGTCTTTTGCTTCTTCATCTCCTGCATAAATCCTTTCAAAATAGCTGTGGAGCTGGCTTTCTGGTATTACGGGTAATTTGGAAGTATCAACTCCGCATATTTCTACTTTTCCTGCCATGCTTTATCCTCCTATGAAAGCCTGCGAAGGCTTTTGACTATCTTAGATTTTCCTTCTCAGCGTGCGATTATACCGATTACGCGATGTAAAATTTTTACTAAAGGAACGAAAGACGTGAATTAAGCATAAAATAAAAAGGCGGAGTAAAGAAAGGAGGGTACGCCATGAGGCTGAACAAGCTGCGTGAAAAGCAGGTAGTAAATGTTCTGGACGGGCGTGCGCTGGGGTATATTTCAGATATTGTCTTAGATCCGGCCACGGGCTGTATAATTTCTATTGTGGTTCCGGGACATACAGGGCTGAAATGCCTGCTTAGATCTAGGTCATATGTAATTTCGTGGAAAAGCATATGCAAAATCGGAGACGATGTAATACTCGTGGAAATTGACTCTTCTGTATGCTTTGTTTCTGAATAAACTTTGACTTATTGTCCCAGTTATGCTAATATTAATTGAAAAGCGTGTTTTTTGACGGCATGTTTCAAAAAATAGAATATGCGTTTTTGGTTTTATTATTATTCACTAAAGGAGCGGTCTGATGAAGTGCATATATTGCGGCTTTCATGAGAGTAAAGTAGTCGATACACGTCCGCTGGACGACGGCGCGTCTATACGTCGGAGGAGAGAATGTATGAAATGCTCGCGGCGCTTTACAACTTATGAAAAGGCTGAGTTTGTTCCCGTCATGGTTATTAAAAAGGACGGACGGCGCGAAGCTTTTGATATAGAAAAAATCAGACGCGGCATAATCAAAGCGTGTGAAAAGCGATCTGTCTCCATGGATGTGATAGACAGCATGGCGCTTTCTATTGAAAAACAGGTTCAAAATAGCGATAAACAAGAGATTAACGTAAAAGACATAGGCGATATGGTTATGCACGCGCTTAAAGAAGTGGACGAAGTCGCGTATGTGCGTTTTGCGTCGGTATATAGAGAATTTAAAGACGTAAGTACGTTTATGGAAGAACTAAAGAAGCTTCTAGGTGATTCGTGAGGGAGAAAGATATGCAAAAACATCAGCTTCGGTACTTGTCAGAAATAAAAAAAGGCTTGATTCAGAAAGAGATAAACGGGATGATTTATTATTCCGTACCCATGCTGGATGATCTCGGCGTTAAGAACGGATTTATGGCGAGAAAAGGCGGAGTGAGTCCGGCGCCTTTTGACAGCTTAAATTTCAGCATGAAACGAGAAGGCAGCTATGAAAACTTTATTACTAATTTTAGTATAATGGCGGACAATCTCGGTTTGAATGTTGAAGATATGGTAGTATGTAATTATGAGCATGGCACGAATGTAGAGTTTGTATCTGACGAGCACAAGGGCATGGGAATAGTACGCGATAATGAACTGCCATACTGCGACGGACTTATTGTTCAGGATTCAGGTATAACAGCGGTGAGCCTTCACGCCGATTGTGTACCCATACTCTTTGCAGATAAAAAGCTGCGCGCTGCGGGTACATGCCATGCCGGATGGCGCGGAGTTTTGGGAGGAGCTGTATTTTCGATATTAGATAAGCTGGCTCTGATTGGAATAGAACCGGAAGACGTCTGCTTTGGCGTAGCGCCTTGTATTCATGAGTGCTGTTTTGAAGTACAGGATGATGTAAGTGTTCCCTTTGTTGCAGAATATGGAGAGATAGTACGTGAGCGCAGAGAAGGAAAGCAGTATATAGATCTCCGTGCAGTAATAGGGCTTCAGCTCATGCGCAGAGGAGTCCCGGCGGAGAATGTCAGCATGAGCAATTTGTGTACTTGCTGTCTGCCTGATTTATTCTTCTCTTTCAGGCGCGACGGATTGGATACGGGAGACATGGCGTGCGTTATTGCGCTGCCTTAGTCCCTCTTGACTTTTTACGTTTTTTGTTATAAAGTTGCAGGTAAAGATTTTTTTGCTGTGTGTTAAAGCTTAGATAATTGAAACAGGAGGATTATATGGCAATATTTTTAACAGAACCGTCCAGAACATTTAGTGAATATCTTCTCATTCCGGGATACTCATCCGCAGATTGTATGCCTGCGAACGTTAGCCTAAAGACGCCGATAGTCAAATTCCGAGAAGGCGAGAAGTGCGAGCTAATGATGAATATTCCTCTTACGTCTGCTGTTATGCAGGCTGTTTCTGATGATAAGATGGCGGTCGCTTTGGCGAAGGAAGGCGGCATTTCTTTTATTTACTGTTCGCAATCCATTGAGGATGAGGCTGCTATGGTCTCGCGTGCAAAAAGCTACAAAGCCGGTTTTGTAGTAAGTGATTCTAATATATCGCCTACATCTACTCTTGCGGATGTAATCAGACTCAAGGAAGCAACCGGGCATTCTACAATGGCGGTCACAGAGAACGGCGCTCCTAACGGCAAACTTGTGGGAATTGTCACCAGCAGAGACTATCGTATAAGCCGAATGGCGCCTGATATGCTTGTGCGCGAGTTTATGACTCCTCTTGAAAAGTTGGTAGTAGGAAAAAGCTATACAACTCTTAAAGAGGCTAACGATATAATTTGGGATCACAAGCTGAATGCGCTTCCGATTGTAGATGACGACGGGAACATGATGTACTTTGTTTTTCGGAAGGACTATGCATCTCATAAAGAAAACCCGCTCGAACTTATTGACGATCATAAGCGTTACATAGTCGGAGCAGGCGTTAATACGCGCGACTATATGGATCGCATACCCGCTCTTGTGGAGGCGGGCGCAGATATATTGTGTATAGATTCATCCGAGGGTTATTCTGAGTGGCAGTCTCGTACAATAGACTTTGTTCGCGCAACGTATGGCGATGATGTAAAGATAGGCGCGGGCAATGTCGTAGACGAGGAAGGCTTCAGATTTCTTGCGCAGGCAGGTGCGGATTTTGTAAAAGTTGGTATTGGAGGCGGCTCCATATGTATTACGCGCGAACAGAAGGGCATAGGCAGAGGTCAGGCTTCCGCTGTAATAGAAGTAGCGCGCGCACGCGATGCTTATTTTAAAGAGACGGGCGTGTATGTGCCGATCTGTTCGGACGGAGGTATAGTATTTGATCATCATATAACATTGGCCTTGGCTATGGGTGCTGACTTTGTCATGTTAGGCAGATATTTCTCCAGATTTGACGAAAGCCCGACAAATAAAATAAATATTAACGGCAGCTATATGAAAGAATACTGGGGCGAAGGCTCGAGCCGCGCGCGCAACTGGCAGCGTTACGATATGGGCGGCGATGCTAAGCTGTCGTTCGAAGAAGGTGTGGATTCGTATGTTCCATATGCAGGCAGCTTGAGAGATAACGTGGCCGTAACGTTAGGAAAGGTTCGCAGCGCGATGTGCAACTGCGGCGCTTTGACGATACCTGAACTGCAGAAGAATGCTAAGCTTACGCTCGTGTCTGCTACAAGCATACACGAAGGCGGCGCTCACGATGTAATGCTCAAGGACAACAACTTCAACCAATTCCACAAATAAAATATTTGTTTGGAATTAACCGGGATACGGATGGACAAAAATTAAAAAACCATATTAACATCAATCTTTCGTTTACACTCATATTAATTTTGTGTATAATAAAGGTGTAGGTAGATGTGTTTTATAGATTTACATCGTTACTTAAAAAACTAAGATGAGGTATGATAAAAATGGCACAGAAATTTGAGGGAACAAGTAATTACGTAGCGTCACCAGAGCTGATGGCAGCGGTCAACGTCGCTGTAGCGCTGGAAAAGCCGCTTCTGATAAAAGGCGAGCCCGGAACAGGCAAAACAGCGCTTGCATCCGCAATAGCTCAGTCTATGGGCAAAGACCTTTATATTTGGAGTATTAAATCTACTACAAAGGCTCAGGATGGTCTGTATGTTTACGATACAGTTCAGCGTCTTTATGACTCTCAGTTCGGCGTTGAAGGCGTAGACGACATAGCGAAGTATATAAAGCTGGGTAAACTGGGCGAGGCGTTTAAATCGGACGAGCAGGTTATTCTCCTTATAGACGAAATAGACAAGGCCGACTTGGAATTCCCGAACGACCTGCTTTGGGAGTTGGATAGAATGGAGTTTTATATTAATGAGACTCAGGAGACTGTAAAAGCTAAAAACCGCCCGATAGTTATCATCACGTCTAACGCGGAAAAGGAACTGCCCGATGCATTCCTGCGCCGTTGCATATTCCACTACATTGCATTCCCGCACCGTGAGCTGATGGAAGAGATAGTCAATGTACATTTCGACCACGTAGAAGAACGTCTGCTCGATCAGGTAATGGAAACATTCTATGAACTGCGCGCCATGAGAGACATCCGTAAGAAGCCCAGTACATCCGAACTCATAGACTGGATAAGAGCTCTTGAGCTGGGTGGCATCCCGCCGGAGAAGATCAAGAAGAGCATTCCGTATGCAGGTGTACTTCTCAAGAAGGATGAGGATTTGGCGCTCGTACAGAGAGGCTGAAGCCTATGTTTAGCGCATTTTTTTACTTGCTGCGTGCCCGCGGCATAGATGTATCACTTAACGAATGGATGACGCTGATGCGTGCGTTAGAACTCAATCTGCATCATTGCAGTCTGACAGAGTTCTATTATGTATCGCGTATGATTCTCGTTAAGTCGGAAGCTGATTTCGACAAATTTGACATGGTGTTTATGGAATTTTTCCATGACATTGCTATGGAGGACAACACGCCATCCGATGAGCTGATGGAGTGGCTCAGGAATCCCGAAATGCCGGATGTCAAAAATATGGACTTCTCCGATATGCTGCGCACGAAGAAGATGGATGTAGACAAGGTTCTCGCTGATTATAAGCAGCGCCTGCGCGAACAGACAGAACAGCACGACGGCGGCAACTACTGGATCGGACGCGAAGGATTCACTCCCTTCGGCAACTCCGGTCAGCGTCTTGGCGGTATTCGTGTTGGAGGTCAGTCTCTGTATCGTTCCGCATTCCAGGTTATTGAGCAGCGTGAATATCGTGACTTCCGCGAGGACGATGTTTTTGAGATGCGTCAATTCCAGGTTGCTCTGAAGCGTTTGCGCCGTTATACGGCTAACGTCGATCTCCCGAGAACAGAGCTGGATGTAGACGAAACAGTTAAGAAGACATGCGATAAAGGCGGTATGCTTCAGATCGAAATGAAGAAACCGCGCAGAAACTCCATAAAAATTCTCCTTCTTATGGATTCGGGCGGTTCGATGTACGCTTATTCTCGCTTGTGCAATACGCTGTTTCAGGCTATTCATAAGACGTCTTTCTTCAAGGATATTCGCACATACTATTTCCACAACTGCATTTACGGCAAGCTGTACAATTCTGCTAAATGCCGTTATACTGACAGCGTGGATACAGAATGGGTTATGCGCAACTATGGTAAGGATTATAAAGTTATCATAGTCGGCGATGCGACTATGGCTCCTGAGGAGCTGTTTCACAATGTCGGCAGCGGCTGGGGTCAGCGCGTCCGCCTGACAGGCGTACAATGGCTTAACAGAATTGCTGATTTCTATGATAAGGCTGTATGGCTTAACCCAAATAAAACAGAGGTATTCCGCGGTAACTATTGGGAGCAGACAGAGGAGCGTATCCAACAGATATTCCCGATGTATAAAATGTCTATCGACGGCATGAACGATGCTATGTACAGACTTATGGTAGCTAAATAAAATAATTTATTTTAGTCTTTTTAAGAGCTTATTTCTGGATTTCAGAATGAGCTCTTTTTTATATTTGCTTAGGAATTCTTTATGCAAATATATACCATATTATAATAAAAAACGGGCTGTATTGCTCAAAAACCATATTATAAGAGGTTTTGGTTTATTATAAATAAAAAATGAGTTATAATGTCATTGAAGTAAGAAATAAAGTTTCAACTAAGTTTTGTGAGGTGACCGTTATGTTTGGTGATTATCTGTATTTGCTGCGCTCACATGGGCTGAAGGTTTCTCTGACTGAATGGATGACGCTTATGGACGCGCTCAAAAGAGGAATGTGCAAAGATCTAAATGATTTTTATTATATTTCTCGAATGATATTGTTAAAATCAGAATCAGAATACGACAAGTATGATACAGTATTTATGGAATATTTCCGGAATATAGCTGAGCAGAAGCTGGAACCTTCGGAGCAGATGCGCGAATGGCTCAAACCGCCGGAAATGCCGAAGCTGGATCATTTGCACGCTCATGGTAAGCTTAGGTCTAAAAAAATGGACGTGGAAAAAGCAATCAGGGATTTTAAAAATCGCATAGAGGAACAAAAGAAAAAGCATGAGGGCGGCTTTAAGTACATAGCTCGCGCGGGGCATACCACCTTTGGAAACTCAGGTCAGAAACTGGGCGGAATAAGAGTCGAAGGAGCTTCAATGCATCGCTCTGCTTTTAAAGTGATAGAACAGCGTGAGTTTAAAGACTTCAGAGAGGATGGAGTTTTTGAAATGCGACAGTTCCAAGTTGCGCTCAAGAGAATGCGCAGATATACGGCTAATATAGATTTGCCGCGCACAGAGATAGATGTGGATGCTACCGTGCGCAAAACATGCGACAAAGGCGGCATGCTTCAGATCGAAATGAAGAAACCGCGAAGGAACTCAATAAAAATTTTGCTCCTGCTGGACTCCGGAGGGTCGATGTATCCGTATTCCAGGATGTGCAACACCTTATTCCAAGCTATCCACAAAATGTCGTTTTTCAAAGACATTAAAACTTACTATTTTCACAACTGTATTTACGGCAAACTGTATAAAACTCCGAAATGCTCTTATGCCGAAAGTGTAGATACAAACTGGGTGCTGAAAAACTGCGGAAGCGATTATAAGGTTATAATCGTAGGCGATGCCACCATGTCTCCGGAAGAGCTTTTTTACAACATAGGCGCCAGCTGGGGACAAAATGAAAAGCACACGGGCATTGAATGGCTGAAAATAATAGCGGATCATTATGACAAGGCCGTATGGCTCAACCCAAATAAAACAGATGTTTTTGAGGGAAATTACTGGCAGCAGACAGAAGAAAAAATTCAGGAAGTGTTCCCCATGTTCAAAATGTCAGTTGACGGAATGAACGACGCAATGCACAGGCTTATGGTTGCCAAATAATAAAAATACTGATAAAATTAATACAGCTCGTACTGATGCGAGCTGTTTTTGATATTAATGTTGTGAGGTGTATTAAATATGATAGATGAAATACTGAAATATAACAAGAAATTTGTGGAGAGTAAAGAGTATGAAAAATTCGAAACGAGCAAATATCCGGATAAGAAAATCGCGATACTCACGTGCATGGATACGCGCCTTGTCGAGCTTCTTCCTGCCGCTTTGGGTATAAAAAACGGAGATATAAAACTAATTAAAAATGCGGGAGGTATGGTATCGTCGCCGTTCGGCAGTGCTGTGCGCAGTCTGCTGATTGCTATAGTTGAGCTTGGTGTAGAGCAGGTTATGGTAATAGGACATACGGACTGCGGCGTGGCAGGAATAGATACGGACGAGATGATGGAGCATCTTATTCAGCGTGGGATTTCTCGTGACACTATAGATATGATGAGATATTGCGGTGTAAACATTGAGGAATGGCTGGGAGGATTTGAGAGCGTAGAATGCTCAGTCAGAGAGTCTGTGGATATGCTGCGCAGTCATCCTCTGATACCTAAGGATGTTGAAATTTTCGGATATGTGATTGATACTGTAACCGGAGAGCTAATGCCGATTGAATGATTCTATTTTTCTTTTGCAAGCAGAGTAAATGTAAGCTTAGATGAATCTATTCTTTCGCCATAAGCCGTATATCCTAAGCTTTTGTAAAGAGATATGTTCCAGTAGCTCTTGCTGTTAGTGTATATCTCATATCTTGATGCAGGGCATATGTTTTCCAGCTCAGAAATCAAAGCTTTAGCTATGCCTCTTCCGCGAAATTCAGGAAGTACGACAACTTTGCATATTGTAACTATATTGCCGTTTATGTGTGCGCGTGCCGAGCCTATGATTCGACCATTATGTGATACTTTAAGAACAGGACCAAGATCAAATTCTTTGAGAAGCTCAGCTAATGTCTGTGCGAGTGGTTGTATGTCATACATATTGTGAATCTCAGCTTCTGTTTGGAAAGCGGCTTTTTGGACTGAGAGTATTTCTTCTGCATCGGATTTGTTGGCTTTTGATATTGTCATTGTTATAATTTCCTTCGAATTATATTCTGAAAATATTATAACACGTTCGCTTTTGTCCGGAAAGCGCTGCTATTGATATCGTGCGAATTTTGTAATATAATTAAAATGTATGACAGAGAAGGAGGGCAAAATATGGATAAAATTAAGGAATTGCAGCATCTGATTTCCGACAGCAGGAGAATAGTATTTTTTGGCGGAGCAGGTGTTTCAACGGAGAGCGGCATTCCCGACTTCCGCAGTACGGACGGGCTTTATAATCAAAAATATAAGTATCCGCCCGAGACTATACTAAGTCATACTTTCTTTATGCGCCGGACAGAAGAGTTTTACGACTTCTATCGTGAAAAGATGTTGATAGAGGGAGCTAAACCGAATGCAGCTCACATAAAACTGGCTGAGCTGGAGAAGGCAGGTAAGCTCACGGCGGTAGTCACACAGAATATTGACGGATTGCATCAGATGGCAGGTTCAAAAAAGGTATATGAGCTGCACGGCAGCGTTGAGAGAAATTACTGCATGAAGTGCAATAAATTCTATACTTCAGATGCTATTAAAAACAGCGACGGCATTCCGCGCTGCGAATGCGGAGGGATAATAAAACCGGATGTGGTTTTATACGAAGAGGGTCTGGATGGAGACACGATAGAAGGCGCAGTTCGCGCAATATCTGAAGCCGACTTGCTGATAGTGGGAGGAACGTCCTTGGTCGTATATCCGGCTGCCGGGCTGATAGATTACTTCCGAGGTGAGAATTTGGTTTTGATAAACAGAGGCGAAACGGCGAGAAACAAATCTGCTTCGCTATTTATAGACGGAAGCATAGGCGAGACGTTGAGCCGGATTGTAGTGGATTAATAAGAGTATATATGCGACAGTGCGCTGCGCGTCTTGCATCTTTGCAGTATGTGAGACGCGCAAGATTATATTATTTTAAGGAGAAAACTGCAACGTGAGGATTTTTGGCGCAGAAAATATAACAAAGACGTATACCGACAGAGTGCTTCTGGTCGGTGTCACTCTCAATTTAAATGAAGGAGATAAAGTCGGAGTAGTAGGCATAAACGGCACAGGTAAATCTACTCTGCTAAAAATAGTAGCTGGGATAGAGACTGCGAACAGCGGATATATTCAGCGTATTCCCGGAGTGCGCATATCTTATCTTCCGCAAAACCCCGAGTTTAAAAATGGAGGTACGGTTCTTGAGCAGGTTTTCAGCAGCAATCCGCAGCTGCGCACAGCGAAAGAATACGAGGCAAAAGCGATACTCACCAGATTGGGGATAACGGATTTCGATAAGCAGGTGAGTCTGCTATCCGGCGGACAGAAAAAGAGAGTGGCTATCGCAGCGGCGTTGGTGTGCCCGTGTGAGCTCTTAATACTGGACGAGCCGACAAATCATCTTGACAGTGAAATGGTTGCATGGCTGGAGGATTTTCTTTCTAAGTTTAAGGGCGCGCTGCTTATGGTTACTCATGACAGATATTTTCTGGACAGAGTTGCAAATAGAATTGTTGAAGTTGATCATGCCCACGTGTATAGCTATCCCGGCGGGTATCGCAAGTTTCTTGAACGTAAATCAGAAAGAGAACAGCACGATTTATCTGCTCAAAGACGCAGAAAAAGCCTGATGAAAAAGGAGCTGGCGTGGATACAGCAAGGGCCTAAGGCGCGCGGAACAAAGAGCAAATTTAGAATAGAACGCTTCAGCCAGCTTGTGAAAGAAGAACAGGCAAAAAACCCCGATAAAGAGCTTACGCTCGCGTCGTTAGCCAGCAGACTGGGCAAGAAGATAATAGAAATACAAGACGTTAGCAAGGGGTATGATGGAAAAACACTTATTTCAGACTTTTCTTATAATCTTCTTAGAAACGATCGAATAGGTATTATAGGCCCTAACGGATGTGGAAAATCAACGCTGCTCGATATGATAGCAGGGCTTACGGAGCCGGATAGCGGGAGTATTGTGCGCGGCGAAACTGTAAAAATAGGATATTTTTCTCAGCAAATTGAAGAAGTAGATCCTGATATGCGCGTCATAGAATACGTTCGTGAGATAGGTCATACAGTGCAGACGAGCGAAGGCACGATAACTGCGGGTGCATTGTTGGAAAAATTTCTTTTCCCGCCTGCGGCTCAGTTTGCGCCGATATCCAGACTGTCCGGCGGAGAAAGGCGCAGGCTTACATTAATGCGAGTTCTTATGGGCGCGCCGAACGTACTGCTTCTGGATGAGCCTACAAACGACTTGGATATTGAAACTCTGTCTATATTAGAAGATTTTATAGAGGGTTTTGAAGGTGCGGTGATAGCCGTGTCTCATGACAGGTATTTTCTTGACAAGATAGCAGAGCATGTTTTTGTATTTGAAGACGGCGGAAAGCTCAGAATGTACAACGGCGGATATACTAACTATATGGAAGTTCATAATGCAGAGCTGGCTGAAAAACCAAAGCCGAAGCCTAAACCCAAAAAGGCAAAGCCAAAACCTGCGCAGGAAGCACCTCCCCGGTTGAGGTTCAGCTATAAAGAGCAGCGTGAATATCAGACGATAGATGAAGATATAGAAAAGCTGAATCGAGAGCTTGACGAAGTCAGAGGCGAATTGGAAAGAAACGCATCGGACGCCGCCAAGGTCACTGAGCTTGTGGAATATATAGAAGAATTGGAAGCGAAGTTGTTCGAGAGAGAAGAACGCTGGCTATATCTGAGTGAAAAAGCAGAGCAGATTGAAAAAGATAAAAAAAGCAGACAGCAGTAAAATAACAACCACCGAGTATATCGGTGGTTGTGCTGTATCATATCAAAAGAATTTAAATTTAATTTTGTGTCCGGTTTCAGAAATGGAAGCATAGCTAGTACATAGTACTGTACTGCGCAGCGTTATTGCACAGCATAAAACACCTGCTGCGGCTGCGATTATGTGAGCTGTCGGGTCTGCATTTTGAGGATATCCGGTATAAAAGCAGGGCAGCGACAGTATAGAATATGCTGACGATACGATGGAGAGGATGGCTGCAATAAAAACATACCGTGTCCGAGGTCCGTCAATAAAATAGGCTTTCATGGAGGCGGCAGTATCATCCATAAGTGCGGATCGAACGAGCTCGGGAGAAGTAATGTCTGTATTTAAAACCAGACTTTCATCGCTTTTGGGCATGGCTGAGAAGGCGCTTATCATGCAGAAAAGCAAAGGCAAAGCAAATGCAATCTCGAGACATACCAAGAAGTTGCCATACTCGGTTCCGAGAGATATATTGCAAACAACAAAAATAACGTTGGCAGCATAGGCGATGTTTGCTAATACTATCCATCTGCGGAAAAGCTTCCTCAGATGAGCTTTTTTCGCTATGCCGTTTATGTTGTATTCATTTTCATTCATCGTAGTCTATTACCTCGGAGAGATTTTCATAAACCGCTTTGAGCATTTCGATGAATAAAGACTGTACGTCTTCGCTGAATCCGGAAAAAGCTTTTATCTCAAGGTTTTTCATAACATGGCTGACACGCTTCTGCATGATATGACCTTTTTCTGTCAAATAGACATATGATGTTCGACGGTCAGAGTCGAGATGTCTTCGCTCAACCAACCCGTCAGATACCATTTTGCTTATAAGGCTTGTGACTGTAGCAGGTTCTATCATACATCCTATAGCTATGTCTTTTTGAGGGCTTCCGTCGTGGCTTCCCAGATAATCCAGAACCTTAGGTTGGCCGTGTGAAAGTCCTGATTTATGAAGAGCGGAAAAAAGACGCTTATTAAACTTAGCATTTGTGGTCATTAACAAACTGTACAAATCAACTCTTGTGTCCATGTGTATTCCTCCGAGAAAAACGAAACTTAACTTATTCAGATTTGAAACTATTATATTTCTAAATCATTTACAGGTCAATAGAGTGGGTGTTAAATATTTGTAACAAATTAATATTCTGTAATTATATCGGAGAAGTTGAGGAATTGTAAAATCGGCCCAGCCTTTTCTTTTATACATATGCTTAACCAGTAATTATGCAAACGTATGCTTTGCAGCATGGAGTCTATATCGGGAGATAAAGTATTAAACTTATACATAGGGGATGCAAGACCTGTTCCTATATATTTTAGATAAGCTTCTTTGCGCGTCCATAGCCTGTAGAATTCAGAAGTATGGTCGGATGCCGTTGAGTAACTGGCGTACTCCTCGGAGGAAAATGATCTGCGAGCGACGTTATCTCTGGCTGCGGATATAAACTCTGCGTCTATGCCTATATTATTATCGCTGACAGCGCAGCAAACAAGTTTATTGCTGTGAGTTAAAGAAAAGTGAGGACCGCGCTCTATATACGGTTTACCATATTTGTTGTAGCTAAAAGAATAATTCTTACAGCCGTATTGCTCTAATAAGTGCCTGAGAAGGAGTCCTGAAGCGAGTGATTCCAGCTTTGACGATTCAGTTTTGTAAGAGTCAATTTTATCTAATCTCTCTTTAGGCAGCAATTTAGTAAGGGTTTTATAATCGCAATATTTTATATCGTACAATGTCAGCGCTGCTAATATCATAGTCTTCCTCCGTATTTATATTTTTAATTATAACTTTTGTCTTTTCAAACTACAAGTGCAAGAAAAAAATCATAAAATTTGACATATATTTTTATATATGCAATACATTCCCAGATTTTTGTGGTATAATAATATTGAAGATGAAAAACAATAATAAATTTAATTGTTTAAATATTTTTTACTTTACTTCTGAAGGTTCATACTGAGACCTTATATACTGTGGAGTAAGAATAGCGGGCAAATGAATTAAAAATAGGAGTGATATTATGAAAAAAATATTGAGTATTGCTCGTTCAGATTCGAGCGGCGGCGGCGGAATTCAAGGTGACATCAAAACGATCACTGTACACAAAGCTTTCGCGGCGACAGTTCTAACTGCGGTTACAGCTCAAAACTCTAAGGGCATACGTGACGTTATAAATCTGACGCCTGAGATGGTTAAGCTTCAGTTTGACACAGTTATCTCTAATTTTATGCCGGATTGCATAAAGCTGGGGATGCTGGGTACGAGCGAGATAATTGACATCGTAGCGGACAAGATAAAAGAACTTGGCGTAAACGAAATTGTAGTTGACCCTGTTTTGGTATCTAATCGCGGCGAGATCATGTTGGATGATGAAGCTCTTGAGCGTTATAAAGAACGCATTTTGCCTTTGGCGCATGTTCTCATTCCCAACATTCCGGAAGCTGAGCTGCTTTCAGGATGTAAAATAGAGGAAATGTCAGATATGGTAAAAACGGCAGAAAAACTGGCGGATATGACAGGTGGCTCTATCCTGATTAAGGGCGGTCATCTTCCGAGCTGTGCAGACGATCTTCTTTATACTAAAGGAGAAGCTATCTGGTTTGCTCAGCCTCGTGTAGAGACCCGCAATACGTTTGGCGTAGGGTGCGCTTTTTCGGCTGCTATGTGTTGTTATATTGCAGAAGGCTTCAGCGTTCGTTCCAGTGCGTCATTTGCGAAGAAATACGTTCTCGGCGCGATAAAGAATGGAATACCGCTGGAAGGCAGAGGTGTTATAAACCATATGTACGAGCTTAAATAAGCCCGCGCTTGATTTTTTGCAAAAAAAGAGTATAATATAACTGACAAGGATGTCGCAGAATTTGCGGCGTCCTTTTTATTTTGAAATCTTTCAGGAGTATAGTAGATGAAACGCATTGTGGGAGTTGTGCCGCTGATAGATTACGGCAAGAGCAGCTATTGGATGCTTCCGGGATACATGAAAGGATTGCAAGAGGCGGGCGCCATACCTATAATTTTGCCGCTTACAGATGACAGAGAGTCTTTGACTCAGCTCATAGGCGGAATAGATGCGCTTCTCCTTACGGGAGGTCATGATGTATCACCATCCAGATATGGAGAAGAAAAACTAAAAGAATGCGGCGAAATAAGTCCGGAACGTGATAATATGGAATATTCACTGCTAGAGCTTGCTTTGGAGGCTGACATACCGATTTTGGGGATATGCAGAGGAATACAGCTTTTAAACGTATATATGGGAGGTACTTTATATCAAGATTTGCCTTCCCAAAGACCTTCGCAGATTACACATGCTCAAAAGCCGCCTTATCATATCCCTGCGCATTCGGTAAAACTGCTGGATAGTCCGCTGAAAGAGATAATAGGCGGGGATAATATAGAAGTAACAAGCTATCATCACCAAGCGATAAAAAAGCTGGCGCCGGGGCTGACTGTTGAAGCTCTTTCGCCGGATGGACTTATAGAAAGTGTGTGTATACAGAATGCGAGGTTTGTCCATGCAGTTCAGTGGCATCCGGAATTCACTTATTTTTGCTCAAAACCCAGCGCGAAGCTGCTTAAAGCATTTGTTGAGGCTTGACATTTGCATTAAGTGTGATATATTGTATTAGAGCGCATTTTTTCGCTTAGCTTAGAGTAGAATAGCAATTAGAGGAGATAAGTAATATGAGCAAAAAAATTAAGTATGCAAAGGTTTATCTGCCCGAATCTGAAATGCCGAAATACTGGTATAACGTGATGGCAGATATGCCCAATCCCATAAAACCCTATATCAGCCCGGCTACAGGTAAGCCGGTAGTACCGGATGAGCTTTCCGCTATCTTCCCGCCGGAGCTTATAAAGCAGGAGCTGACGACAGAAAGAGAGATAGAGATACCTCAGCCTGTTCGAGACGTATATCGTCAGTACCGCCCTTCTCCGTTGGTTCGCGCCATAGGATTGGAAAAGGCGCTGGATACTCCCGCGAAAATATATTATAAATACGAGGGCAACAATCCTTCCGGAAGCCATAAGCTCAACACCGCACTGGCGCAGGCTTTCTATAATAAAGAAGCGGGCATAAAGAGACTTACTACAGAGACAGGCGCAGGACAGTGGGGCACGGCGCTTTCGGTAGCTGGCGCTATATTCGGTTTGGATGTAGAAGTGTACATGGTAAAGGTGTCTTATCAGCAGAAGCCGTATAGAAAGATTCTTATGAATACATACGGAGCGAACGTATATGCAAGCCCGAGTGACAGAACGGAGGCCGGCCGGGCTATGCTCGCAGAGGATCCTAACGGTCTTGGCAGTCTCGGCGGTGCTATCAGCGAAGCGATTGAAGTAGCGGCGCAGAACGATGATACGAATTATGCTCTCGGAAGCGTGCTCAACCATGTAGGTCTGCATCAGTCTATCATAGGTCTTGAAGCTATCAAGCAATTCGAGATGATGGACGATTATCCCGACTATGTAATAGCCTGCAACGGAGGCGGTTCAAACTTCGCGGGCAGCGCATTCCCCTTTGTAGGCAAGAAGCTGAAAGAGAACCTTAATACAGAGTTTATCGCTGTTGAACCTTCCGCTTGCCCGAAGCTGACAATGGGCAAATTTACTTATGACTACGCTGATGTAGCAGGGATGACTCCCATTTTACCTATGTATACTCTCGGTCATAAGTTTACACCCGCCGGCATTCATGCGGGTGGACTGAGATTCCATGGCGATTCTCCCATTCTGAGTCAGCTTTATCATGATGGAATAATAGGCGCTGTGGCTTATCCTCAGAGCAAAGTATTCGATGCAGCCGTTCTCTTTGCTAAAACAGAGATAATCGTACCTGCTCCCGAATCTTCTCATGCTATAGCATGCGCTATAGATAAAGCTCTGGAATGCAAGAAGACAGGCGAAGAAAAGACTATATTCTTCAACCTTTCCGGACACGGAAACCTAGACCTTGCCGCTTATGAATCCTACCTCAATGGCGACATGGAGGACTATCAGTATTCTGAAGATGATCTGGCTAAAGGTTTGGAAACGGTACCGAAGCTTTAATTCGGCAGATTTATAAGATTTATAATCACAATAGGCGTCCCCGTCTCTTATGGCGGAGGATTCCATCTCAGTATTCCACCCGAAGGATACAAAAAGCTTCGGTTTATCAGGCACTTTATTTAACAAATATAGCGGCGAAGTATTCGCCGCTTTTTTTCGACATAAAAACAGAAATGCTGTAACATTTTTTTTAGAGAAACGTACTATATACTAAGCTTGATGAAAGCGAAAAACAAACTTCAAGGAGGATGTTTCTCATGTGTTGTGGTAATTCTAATGGTTGCGGTTTTGACAGTTGCTGGTGGATTATAATTCTTCTCCTCTGCTGTGGCGGCTGCGGCAATGGCTGCGGTAATGAACGCAGCGGCTTCAACGGCAACAGCTGCTGGTGGATTATACTTCTCCTTCTCTGCTGCGGCGGCTGCGGCAACGGCTGTGAAGCTGAGACTTCCAGCTGCGGATGCGGCTGCTAAATTCTTGAGATGACTCATTGTGCGGCGGGTATTCCGCCGCACTTTGCGATATCAATGCAATTGTGATTTTCCTCTCGGCAAATCCGACGTATATGTTGCTGCCGTCTTGCGGAGAGGTCAGGACACTCCGCAATTTTGCATTGTTATCTGATGAGTGAAGCGAACAGTTTTATAACTGCGTTAATTTTCGACGTGCGATACACGCTTGCGCAGCATGTCGAATTACTTACTGACGGCTTACGCGGCCGTCTTTTTTTATTTGACATTTTTAAAGTTGCCTATTTGTCCGTAAAATAAAAAAGCTCCTGCGTGTAATTTAAACAGGAGCTGCATTTTAAATTATGCTGTTTGTGATAATCCCTCAGCGTCTTTCTCAGCTTGAAGTTTTGTCATTTTACGCGATTCGCGTGTGAGTATAGTAGCGACCAGAACTACAGTTACAATGTCCGCTATGGGAGCGGAGTAGAGAACTCCGTCAACACCCATAAACATGGGCAGGATGATTATTAGAGGTATCAGGAAGATAACCTGTCTCGTGAGCGATACGAAAATGCCGATTCGCGCTTTGCCTATAGATGTGAAAAAATTTCCCGTAAGAGGCTGCAAACCGTTTACGAATACAAAGAACAAGAATGTTCGGAAATAGTTTTCCGCAAATTGATAATAAAGTTCGCTGGTACCCGATGTGCCAAAGATAGAGACTATCTGCCTGGGGAAAAGTTGGAATAGCGCGAACGAGACGAGTCCGACGCATATGACCAAAATGGAAGCTTTTTTCAAAGTTTCTTTTACACGGAGATAATTTCTCGCGCCGTAATTAAATCCGAATATTGGCTGACATCCCTGAGATATACCAACTACTATTGCAATGAATACAACGTTGACCTTGGTGACAATTCCTACAACTGCCAGAGGGATTTCACTGCCGTATATGCTCATAGAGCCATAATAACGAAGCGTATTGTTCATCACTATTTGAAGCAGCATTAGCGAGAGCTGATTTATGCATGGCGATATACCGAGTTTGACAGATTTTAGGATAATCTCAATTCGTGGTTTTAAAAGCTCTTTTGTGATGTTGCCTTGTTTAAAACGGCGCAGATATCTGATGACGAGAAGAGCAGAGACTATCTGACCGATTATAGTGGCGAGCGCCGCGCCTGTCATGTCCATATTCAAAGGGAAGATGAATACATAATCGAGTACGACGTTTATTAAAGCGCCTGTAATGGTACACATCATGGAATAGACCGGACTTCCATCCGCTCTTATCCAGTTTGTACCGCCGAGGGTGAACATCATGAAGGGCAGTCCTATTGCGATGATTCGTCCGTATTCTATAGCGTAAGGGTAAACTTCGTCGGTAGCGCCAAAGAGATACAGCAATGGCCCTAAAAAGATGCTCATTATAACTCCGAGAGCTACGCCGACGATAGCTAGACCGGAAATACCTGATCCGATGGTGCGGAGTGCGCTCTGAATATTGCCGCGTCCTTGATCGAGGCTGAAATTTGCCGATGTGCCGACGCCGAGCAGCAGCCCGAGAGCCATGCCTATTGTAGTCATGGGAAAAGCGATGTTAGTTGCTGCGTTGCCCAGAAGTCCGATTTTCTGACCGATAAAGATCTGATCTACAATGTTGTATAATGCAGATACCAGTCCGGCGACGACAGAGGGAATGGCAAATTTGCATATCAAAGAGGTGATTTTAGCAGTTGCCAAGGGGTTATGTGTTTGTGTGTTTTCCATAGGTGTTTCCTCCTATAATAAAACTATAATAAAAAGACCAAATGAATAGGAATTGGTCACATATGTATTCTAACACCAAATAATAGTTAGGTCAATAACAATATCGGAGTTTTTTGTAAATTAATACAGCCTTGTTTTTCAGCGAAAAATAGGCCGCATTGTTTTTTAATGTTCTGTACTTTGTATTGAGATTGAATTATGTCATTCTTTTAAATTCGCGGGAAATGAAAACTATTATAAGCGCAAGTGTTACTATGTCTGCAATAGGCGCTGAGTAAAGAACTCCGTCTATGCCCATAAAGAGCGGAAGTATCAGTATCAGCGGCATAAGAAATATAATCTGCCTTGTAAGTGATACGAATATTCCCATTTTTGCTTTGCCTATAGATGTGAAGAAATTGCCTGTCAGAGGCTGGAAGCCGTTTATGAATGTACAAAATAAGAATGTACGGAAGAGCTTTTCTGCGAATTCATAATAAAGCTCATTAGTGCCAGATGTTCCGAAGATAGAAACTATTTGTCTTGGGAAAAGCTGGAATGTGCAAAAAGCAATAATACCTACGCAGAATACAAGAAGAGCAGCCTTTTTAAAAGTAGATTTTACGCGATCATAATTCTGTGCTCCATAATTAAACCCGAAAATAGGCTGACAGCCTTGCGATATGCCTACAATAATGGATACAAAGACTACGTTGACTTTAGTCATTATACCTATGACGGCAAGAGGAATATCGCTGCCGTATATGCTCAGGGCGCCATAATAACTTAACGTATTGTTCATCACTATTTGTACGAGAGTAAAGGACAGCTGATTTACACACGGTGAGATACCAAGTTTTGCGGATTTGAGTATTATTTTTATACGTGGTTTCAAAATATCTTTTGTCAGCTTGCCTTGTTTGAAGCCTTTTAGATACAAGATTACGAGAATAGCAGAGACTATCTGACCGATTATAGTGGCGAGCGCCGCGCCTGTCATGTCCATGTTCAAAGGGAAGATGAATACATAATCTAGTATGACGTTTATTACAGCGCCTGTTAGAGTGCATATCATGGAATAAGTCGGGCTGCCGTCTGCACGTATCATATTAGTACTTCCTAAAGTGAATATCATAAACGGAAAACCTATAGTGATTATACGAGTATACTCTATGGCATAGGGATACACGTCTTTAGTTACTCCAAATAACGTGAGAAGAGGATCTAAAAATAAAAAAGCCAGCAATCCCAGAGCCGTACCTGATATTGCAAGTCCTGTTATTCCCGAACCTACTGTACGCAATGCGCGTTGGATTTCTCCGCGGCCTTGATCCAGGCTGAAATTTGCGGCTGTGCCTACGCCGAGAAGCAGACCGAGAGCTATCCCTATGGTGGACAGAGGAAAAGCTATGTTCGTCGCGGCATTGCCTAGCAATCCCACTTTTTGACCGATAAAAATCTGATCTACAATATTGTACATTGCTGACACAAGACCGGCGATCACGGATGGAACAGCAAATTTGAGTATGAGTATGGGAATGCTCTGCGTTGCTAACGGATTTAATGCGGTTTTTTCATTCATGCGTTTACTCCTGTTTTAGAATGAACTGTAAAAAATGAGCCGATATTGTCGAAGCAATTCAGCAGGCATATTATAACATTTGCGTTCAAATATCTCAACAAAAATCGGAATACTTGATTTTTCTGTGCTGTTGGCGTATACTTTAAAAGGTATGTGTCTAAAATTTGGGGTCACATAACATCACTAAAGTTTACAACATTAATTTAAAGGCGGGTAAATCATGAAGGTCACTAGCTTACTTGGCGAGAGATATAAAGACAGCTCTTTTGAAATTGAGAGTCAGAATTTAATGACGCGCGGCGGATACATAAAACAGGTCGGCGGCGGATTATATTCTTTGTATACTCCGGCGAAGCGCATTCAAAATAAAATAGAAGAAATATTACGTCAGGAAATGGACAGGATAGACGGTCAGGAGGTTTTGTTCCCTGTTGTTATGCCTGCGACATTGTGGCAGTCCTCGGGTCGTTTTGAATCTATAGGCAGTGAGCTTTGCAGATTTAAAGACCGCGCAGGCAGCGATATGGTTCTGGGAATGACACACGAAGAAGCAGCGGTTCATCTGGCTATGAATGTAGCAGGAACATATGCTAAATATCCCTTTATGATATATCAGATTCAGACTAAATTCAGAGACGAACCCCGTTCTCGCGGAGGACTGATTAGAGTCAGGGAATTTACGATGAAAGACGCTTATTCTTTCCATACATCTCAGGAAGATCTGGAAGCTTATTACGAGCGTGCATACGAAGCATACGAGCGCATATATAAACGCTGCGGTGTTCCGGAAGTTATTGCGGTTAAATCAGATTCAGGTATGATGGGCGGAAAAGTCTCTCATGAATTCATGCTGCTGACTGATATTGGTGAAGATACCATTGTTATTTGTCCCGAATGCGGATATCGTTCAAATATGGAGGTAGCAGACTGCATAATTCAAAACGAGGCAGATGATGTGCTCGATCCGCTGGAGCTGGTTGAAACATTTGATAATAAGACTATAGAAGAAGTGTGCGACTTTCTCGGCGGAACGCCTGAAAAATCCTGTAAGGCTGTAGTATATCAGCGCAATGAAGATGACAGCTATGTACTTATATTTACTCGCGGTGATGTCGAGGTAAACGAGACTAAGCTGAGAAATTGGCTCAAGGCGGATGTTCATCCTGCTCAGGAGCTCGAAAAATCAGGTCTTGTGCAAGGCTGCATAGGCCCCTATGATATGAATGCCGATGTGACCGTGCTGTATGACGAGTCTCTTAAAGGCGCGACAAATCTTGTGTGCGGAGCAAATAAAGAAGGCTTCCACTATAAGGGCCTGAACATGGATAGAGATATTGGCGAAGTAGAATATCTGGATTTAGGTAAAGCGGTAGAAGGAGGCATATGCCCCGTATGCGGAAAACACAGCATATCTATCTCCAATGGTATAGAAGTAGGAAATATATTCCAGCTTGGTACGAAATATACAGAGACTATGGGAATGACATATGACGATAAAGACGGCAACCGTCAAAATCCTATAATGGGATGCTACGGGATAGGCGTCGGCAGGCTCATGGCGTCCATCTGTGAAGTAAAGCACGATAAATTCGGTCCTATATGGCCCATGTCTATCGCTCCCTGGCAGATTCACATATGTGCGCTGCGTGCGGACAATCCGGATGTAAGAGAGAAGGCAGATGCTTTATATGACGAGCTGAGCAAAAAAGCGGAAGTGCTCTTTGACGACAGAAAGGTAAGCCCTGGGTTCATGTTCTCAGATGCAGATCTATTCGGCGTTCCGATCCGCGTTATAATAAGTCCTAAGACACTGGCTCGCGGCGTAGTAGAGCTGGTTACAAGAGATAAATCTATAAAAGAAGATGTTGCGATAGAGAACTGCGCAGAACGCATACTGAAGCTCAGAGACGAAATGCTTGCAGAGTTTGATATCTGAGATGAGATTTAAGATAGCCATTGTAACAGCGTCGGATAAAGGCGCCGCAGGTCTGAGGTCGGATGAAAGCAAGCTTGTAATAGAACGCATGACGAAATCTCTGGGAGAAATTTCAGAGTACCATCTCTTACCGGATGATAGAGCAGAATTGGCAGATAAACTGCGTGCTATTTGCGACAGCAGAGCGGCAGATGTTATTTTTACTACAGGCGGGACAGGCCTTTCTCCGCGAGATGTAACTCCGGAAGCAACTCTGGATGTTGCAGAGCGATTAGTTCCGGGGATGGCGGAGGCTATGCGCGCGTATTCCATGCGCATTACTCCAAACGCCATGCTCTCCAGAGCTGTTTGTGCAATACGCGCAAGCACGCTGATAGTAAATCTCCCCGGAAGCCCGAAGGCAGTTCAGGAATGTCTGGAAGCGGTTCTCCCGGCCATAAGGCATGGATTGGATTCGCTTAAAGGCAATGTAATCGACTGCGCTCGCTAGAAGAAGCACAGTGTATTTAAGAGATGTAAATACAATAAAAGACGGTATTTGCTTTTATATTAGCAAACCGTCTTTTTTGTTTGTTGATACTGTAATGCGTATAGTTGGTTTGAAGTTATACGACTCTTGCTCCGAAGGGTGACAGCGCCAGCTTTGCTATTTTAAAGCATTGAAGTCCAATGAAACCCGCCTCTATAGGCGGCGGGTTCCATCTGAGCCTTCAGCGGCGGTACAATCCGCCACTGAAGGCCTGAGAGGCTTCGCCCCTCGTTCACTTGTTGAATGACGGGGGCTGTGCCCCTTATTGAACCCAAAATACATTTAGAATTACAGAAAGGCTTCCGCCGCCGTATTGCACATCTTTTCCGAAAGGGAATAAAAGAAGCTTTGCGAATTTAAAACATTGTACTCCTATTGGTATTCCAACTATAGTGATATACCAAAGGACGCCTGCCAGCAACCAACAGATACCTTGCCATAGCCCGCATAATAAAAACCAAAGTATGTTTCCAATACAACTCATTTACGTAACCTCCGAATATCAAGCGGATCAATTTGATTAAAAAATATATTATCGAGAATGAGATGTTGTATGAAAATATTGTCCCTTATTTTTGTATTATGCCGCTTTCATCTATCTTTTGAACAGCGCGTCTTATTATCTCAGGCGGCGCAGTCAGGGCGAAGCGGACATATCCGTTTCCGAGCGAACCGAAGCTGTCTCCGGGTACGCACATGACACCTGTACGGTCGAGCAGCTCTAATACAAAATCGACGGAGCTGGAAAAACCTTCAGGCAGGGGCGCCCATACGAACATAGTTGCGTCAGAATCAGGGCATTTCCAACCTATGCTGCGCAGTCCTCCGCAAAGCGCGTCTCGTCTTTCTTTGTAACCTTCTCGCTGCTGAGCGAGAAAATCCTGAGGTCCTTTCAGAGCCGCGATCGCAGCATATTGAACAGGTAAGAAAACACCGTAATCTATTTGGGAGCGCAGTTTGCGGAATTGATTTATCATATCAGCATTGCCGAGCGCAAAGGATATGCGGGCGCCTGTCATATTATAGGTCTTGGACAAGGAGTTAAATTCGATACCTACGTCCATAGCTCCGGGCGTAGAGAGAAAAGATCCGCCATGCTCACCGTTTAGTATAATTTCGGAGTATGCGTTATCATGTACCACCATTATGTCATATTTTTTTGCGAATGCTACCAATTTTTCATAAAATGATTTGTTCGCTGTTTTTCCCGTCGGATTGTTGGGATAAGAAACTATCATTAACTTTGCGTTCTTGGCTTGTTCAACGGGTATAGCATCGAAGTCGATCAGAAAATCATTTTCAGCCGTGAGAGGCACTTTATAAAATTTTGCACCTGCCATGAAAGGACCAAAGCTGAAAATAGGATATCCGGGATTTGTTACTATTACAGTATCTCCGGGATCTATAAGTGCGAAAGCTATATGTGCAATACCTTCCTGCGATCCGTTTACTGAGGTTATCTGTTCCGGCGCCAGGGTTACGCCGTACCTCTTTGAATACCAGTTTTGTACTGCCGATGTAAGAGCAGGTGTGTCGTTAATGGAGTAACCGTACATTTTGGGGTCAGACGCACATTCGCTAAGTGCTTTGACGATATGCGGCTGAGGCAGAAAATCGGGAGTGCCGATAGTTAAATTTATAACTTCACGTCCTTTTGAGACTGCTTCAACTCTGCGTGCTTCCAAAACGGAAAATATATTTGGAGTTATGCTCGTTGCAATTTTAGAGAATTTCATTTAAATACCTTTCAAATAATTATATAAATTGACAAAGTGATTATATCAGATATGTTAAAGGTGTGCAATGCCAATACTGACACTCGAGACTTAATATGTTAGAATAACTATATCAAGCTATTATTTAGGAGATTAAAATGCGTAAGGTCGTCGCCGGTATAGTTTCTGCGGCAGATAACGGTCGTTCCTTTCCGTTATTAAAAATGGGGAATATATCAGTAGTACAGCGTATAGTAATTACTTTAAAGCAAGCGGGTGTGTTCCCTGTTGTAGTTCTTATAGGATTAAAGTCTGCCTCAGAGATAAAAGCCGAGCTTGCAAAAGAGGGCGTAATATTTGTAGAAAACCAACAGGTAGATGAAGAGCAGTTTCAAGCGGTAAAGCTGGGATTGAAACTGCTTAAAGGCAAAGCTGAGCGAGTAGTATTTTCGCCGGTAAACGTACCCATGTTTTTGCCTGCTACGCTTTCAATGCTGATAGGAGCTAAGGGTGGAATAGTGACTCCGGTGCATGATTCTGCAGGCGGGCATCCGGTCGTAATAGATATGCGTCTGGCAGATAAAATTTTGGAATACAATGGAGAAAGAGGACTGGCCGGAGCTATATCCGAGCTGGAATCCGAACGTGTAAGAATACAAACTGATGATGAAGGTGTGATTGCAAATGCTCATACAGCCGAACAGTTGGAAAAGCGTTTGCAGGATCATAATAATGCTATTTTACGCCTGAGTGCCAAGCTAAGTTTGGAAAGGGAGACGGAGTTTTTCGATGACAGAACAAAGCTTTTGTTGTACTTGCTGGAATTTTCGGGATCTGTAAAAAACGCATGCGACAGTATGTCTATATCTTATAGAAAGGCGTGGCAGCTCTTAGATGAGCTGGAAAATGTGCTTAAATTTGATATAGTCATAAGAAGGCATGGCGGGGCAGGCGGAGGAAGAACTGAGCTGACAGATAAAGGAAGAGCTTTTCTGCACAAATATATAGAGCTTGAGAGCAAAGTCAAGAGCTATGCTCAGTGCGAATTTAGACAAATATTTGGAGAAATATAGCGAGTTGCATTTGAGAATTACTTGCAGCTTTGCGTTAATGAGTAGTATAATTTATAGTAGTTCCTGAAAATTTAATTTTCCCCCTGTATATGGAGGTTCAGATGTTTATTATCAATGTAAACGGCAGTCAGTATGAGGCTCGGCATGACGGAAAATTGCTCCCGTTTTTGCGTGATGAGCTGCGGCTTACTTCCTGTAAGGATGGATGCAGCGAGGGTGCGTGCGGCACATGCACTGTTCTCGTAGACGGGAAAAAAGTAAAAGCATGTATTCCCAAGCTAAGTACGCTGCAAGGTAAACAAATCATGACTCTGGAAGGCATACCGCGTGAAGAAATGGAGATATATGAATTTTGCTTTGCAGAAGCGGGCGCGGTTCAATGCGGATTTTGCATTCCGGGGATGATAATGTCTGCCAAGAGCCTGCTGGATGTCAATCTCAACCCTACGTTGGCAGAAGTAAAAAAAGCAATAAACGGAAATATTTGTCGCTGTACGGGATATAAAAAGATTGAAGAAGCGATATTAATGGCGGCGGAGTTCTTTCGAGAAAAGAAAAGCATTCCGAAACAGCCCAGCGAGCTGAGAATGAACATGTATGCACATCGCATAGATGTAAAGGAAAAGATTAACGGTACGGGGATTTTTGTAGATGATATAGTCGTGCCCGGGATGATATATGCTTCTGCCGTTCGTTCCGGATTCCCGAGGGCAAAAATAAACAGTATAGATTTATCGGAGGCGATTCAGCATCCTGATTGTGTGGAAATACTTACGAAAGAAGATGTTCCGTGCAATAAAATAGGTCATATTAAACATGATTGGGATGTACTTCGCGGAGTGGGCGATATAACCAGATATGTAGGAGATGCCATAGTCTTGGTGGCTTCCAGAAAAAAAGAAACGCTTGAAGAGATAAAATCTCTTGTCAAAATAGACTTTACAGAGCTTCCGCCTGTGACCTGTCCGACAGACGCTCTCAAAGCAGACGCGCCTCTTATACATGAAGACGGGAATGTGATGAGCAGAGCTGAGTTAAAACGCGGCAATGCAGACGAAGCGATTAAAAATTCAAAGTATGTAGTCACACGCAAATACAAAACACCCTGGCAGGAACACGGTTTTATGGAACCGGAATGCGCTATAGCAATGCCGGAGGGAGAGGATGGAGTAAAGCTTTATACCAGCTCGCAATCCGTATATGACGAGCAGAGGGAAATATCTCTTATGCTGGGGATTCCGCCGGAGAAGGTTCACTCTCATGCCGCCCTTGTGGGCGGAGGCTTTGGCGGAAAAGAGGATATGAGCGTTCAGCATCATGCTGCTCTCATGGCGTGGTATACGAAATTGCCCGTTAAGGTCAAATTTTCGCGACAGGAGAGTCTGGATTATCACGTAAAAAGACATCCGATGGAAATGGAGTTTACAACAGCGTGCGATGAGAACGGCTATCTGACCGGAATGAAGGGGATAATCATCGCAGATACAGGCGCGTATGCATCGCTCGGAGGACCTGTGCTGCACCGCGCATGTACTCATGCGGCGGGACCTTATAATTATCAGAACATAGATATTTTAGGTATGTCTGTATACACGAATAATGTAGTCTCCGGCGCTTTCCGAGGCTTCGGAGTAACACAGAGCTGCTTTGCAACAGAGAACAACATAAATCTTTTAGCTGAAATGGTGGGAATATCTCCCTGGGAATTCAGATACAAGAATGCAATACGCCCGGGGCAGGTTTTGCCGAATGCACAGATTGCAGATGAAAGTGTGGCAATGGCAGAATGCCTGGAGGCGGTCAAGGATGTTTATGAATCCAGCCCGTATGCAGGGATAGCGATAGGGTTTAAAAACAGCGGGACAGGTATGGGGAAAAAGGACATAGGCAGAGTTTTGCTGAGTGTAGAAGATGGGAAACTGCATGTTCGCACCTCCGCTTCGTGTATGGGTCAGGGAATAGCTCAGATGTGCGCTACTGTTATATGCGACGTAACAGGGTTAGATCCGAGACTGATAATTCACGAACATCCGGATACTCTACGAACCCCTGATTCGGGTACGAGCACTGCATCGCGCCAGACTGTTATGACGGGAGAAGCTTCCAGACGTGCGGCGGAAAAGCTGAAGCTGGCTTTGCAGAGTAAGGAGCTTTCGGAGTTGGAAGGTAAGGAGTTTTACGGTGAATACTCTGCCAAGACAGATCCGCTCGGCGCGATAAAAGAAAACCCCATAAGCCACGTCAGCTACAGCTATGGAGCCCAGGTCGTAATACTGGATGAACAAGGAAAACTGCAAAAAGTAGTTGCGGCATACGATGTAGGGACTCCGGTAAACATTCAATCTGTAGAAGGACAGATTGAGGGCGGAATAGTTATGGGTCTCGGCTATGCGCTGACGGAAGAATTTACGTGTGAGGGTGGCTATCCTAAGAAAAAGCTGGGTACGCTCGGGCTTATGCGTGCTTTGGAGACGCCCGAGCTGGAGGTTAGGCTTGTTCAGGCGAAAGGAAAAATTCCCTATGCTCTGGGAGCGAAAGGATGCGGCGAGCTGTGCATGATTCCCACCGCTCCGGCGGTCGCTCATGCGTACTACAGGCTGGACGGCGAGCTGCGCACTTCGCTTCCTGTTAAAAATACTTACTACAAAAAGGAAAAGAAACAGTGAAATCGTGCGGTGATTTAAGCTGTATTATCGCAGCGGCGGGCATGTCCAGTCGGATGAATGCTTTCAAGCCTTTGTTGGAATTGGATGGGAAGAAAGTCATAGAGCGAACTATAGAAAGTGCGCTTTCTGTATCAAAAAGCGTTGTGCTGATTTTGGGAAATCGTGCGGGAGAGGTGCGTCGGGAGACGGAAAAGTACGGTGAAAGATTAATAATAACAGAGAATGAGAACTATGCAGAATCTGATATGCTTGCATCTATAAAATTAGGTGTAAAAGCTATGCCGAGGTGCAGCGCGTTTTTTATTCTTCCGGGCGATATGCCTCTTGTAAATACAGCGACATTTAAAAAGCTTGCAGAGGCTATGCCGGATCAGGGAGGAATTGTATTTCCTGTTTATAAAGGGAGGCGCCGACATCCGCCGTTGGTTTCATATAGATTCACGGACAGCATACTCAATTACAATGGAGAAGGCGGACTGCGCGGGCTGTGGAGAAAGCTTGGCGAAGCAAAAGAGGTGAAAGTTGAGGATGAAGGCTGCGAGCTGGATTTGGACTATAATAGCGACTATCTCAGAGCAAAAGAGATATTGAAGCAGAGGAGGCGGCTATATGGAGAACATAAGCAGATCTGTAAAGAAAAAGGATCATGAGCCTAAAGTCAGCGGAAGAGCGTTATATGTAGGAGATTATGATAAAGGCGAATGTCTTATAGGTAAGCTGCTGCATTCGGAGCGCGCTCATGCAAGGATATTAAATGTAAAACTTCCTGAACTGCCGGAAGGCTGCATGGTAGTAGATAAAAGTGATGTCACAGGCGACAACAATGTAAATATAGTAAAGGACGATACGCCTGTATTCGCACGTGAGACAGTGGAATACATAGGTGAGCCGATATTAATGGTCGTTGCGCCGGATGAGCGTACAGCGAATGATATATTGAACGGCATACAAGTTGAATATGAGGATTTGCCTCCCGTTTTGGATATACGTGATTTTGACACTGTATTTTTTGATTATGAGTACGGAAAAGGCGATGTGGATAAAGCGTTTGCAGATGCAGACAAGATATATGAAGAAGAGTTTGAAACAGGTTATCAGGAACAGGCGTATCTTGAAACACAGGGAATGATAGCTGAACCCGGTGCGGATAAGATGACGGTTCATGGCTCCATGCAGTGTCCTTATTATGTCCATGGAGCAGTTATGCGCGCTTTGGGATATTCCGCCTCCCAGGTTCAGATAAAACAGGATGTGACCGGAGGTGGTTTTGGCGGAAAAGAAGCATTTCCTTCTATACTCGCGTGCCAAACTGCTGTTGCAGCTAAAAAAGCGGGACGGCCTGTACGTGTGATTTTTGAAAGACGAGAAGATATGGAGTTTACCTCAAAGCGTCATCCGTCCTTATGTAAGTACAAAGCCGCAGTCAAGGACGGCGTGGTTACAGCTATGGATATAGATGTTTTATTCAATGGCGGCGCATATACGACTCTTTCTGCTGTGGTATTGCAGCGCGGAATCATATGCGCAAACGGGGTTTACAATATTCCGAATTTGCATGTGCGCGGCAGAGCTGTAAAAACAAACACTTCTCCTTGCGGTGCTTATAGAGGCTTTGGCGCTCCGCAGACGTTTTTTGCTGTAGAAATGCTAATGGATCACATAGCAGATGACTTAGGGAAAGAACCGCTTGTTTTTAAAGAAAGACATCTTGTAAAACAAGGCGACGCAACCTCAACCGGCGGCGTATATCATTTTCCTGTGCCTCTTCCTGCTATGATCGAAGAAGTGAACGATGCAAGCGGATATAGAAAGAAACGCGAAATGTATACAAAACCGCAAACGGGACGTTATCGCAGAGGCATAGGGATTTCTATGCACTTCCATGGCGCAGGTTTCACGGGTTCGGGCGAACGCGATGTGATAAAAGCCGTGACCAAGCTGCACAAATATCCCGACGGAAAGGTGGAAATCCTTGCGTCAAATTCCGATATAGGTCAGGGAATAAAAACTACATTCTCTAAAATAGTTGCAAATGAACTTAATTTACCTTTGGATAAAGTTATAATAGAAAATCCTGATACGGACAGAGTTCCGGATTCGGGTCCCACTGTAGCTTCGCGTTCGCTTATGACTGTCGGAGAGCTTTTGCGAAGGGCGGCGATAAAACTGCGCAGCGAATGGAGAGACGGTGAGGAGCAGGTTGTGGAAGAACATTTCAAAGAGCCGGATTTTGTAATACCGTTTTATCTTGATAAATTTCAAGGTGATGCTTATCCGACTTATGCGTGGGGTGTGAATGCGATTGAGCTGGAAGTAGATACTTTGACAGGAATCGCAAAAATTCTGGGGGCGTATGCTTCTTTTGATGTAGGAACTCCGATTGACTACAATATAGTAATGGGTCAGATGGAAGGCGGGCTGCTCCAAGGCATAGGCTATTCCTCCATGGAGATAATGAAGACAGATTCTAAAGGAAGAATCCGAAACAACAGTCTCAGCGATTATATAATTCCTACGGCGTTGGATGTGCCGAATTTGGTGTGTATGCTGCACGTAGAAGAATATCCGGACGGACCGTATGGAGCTAAAGGCGCAGGAGAGCTGCCTCTGGTTGGAGTTCCGGCGGCGTATACTTCGGCGTTGGAACAGGCGCTGGGAAGAAAGGTTAATCATATCCCGTTTACGCAGGAGGATACTCTAAAAGCTTTAAGCGAGGTAAAAGCATGAAATTCACTTTAAACGGAAAAGAAATAGAATATTCAGGGAATCTGTCTGCGCGCTTGTTGGATGTTTTGCGTGATGAATACCGTTTAACGGGAGTGAAATGCGGATGCAAAGAGGGCGAGTGCGGCGCATGTGCCGTTATAATGGATGGAGAGCTGGTTAACTCATGTATGGTAGCCATGGGCAGGGCGGCAGGATCTGAGATAATTACAATAGAAGGATTCAGAGAGACGCCTCAGTTTAATGCTCTGGACGAGGCTTTTGCGGAGTTTTCTGCAGTTCAGTGCGGATATTGCATTCCCGGAATGATTCTCGCAGCTCATTCTATTTTATGTAAAAATCCGAATCCTACAGAAGAAGAGATACGAACGGGGATAAGCGGGAATTTGTGCCGCTGTACCGGCTATAACGCTATAGTGAATGCCATCGTGTCAGCATCCAAGAGCTATCCTTATGCAGAGGAGGAGAAGTAATATGGCGGGCTTTATACCTAGAGATTTGAGCGAAGCGCTGGAAAAGTTGGCGTCGAATGAGCTGACCGTATACGCCGGAGGCACGGATCTGATGGTCGAAGGCGATGATAGTTTGGATTATCTTTTCATAGGAAAACTGCCCGAGCTTCGAAGCATTCAGACGGACAGTGAATATGTACGCATAGGGGCTGCATGTACGTTTACGGAGGCTTTGGAGCATCCTGATGTGCCTGATATTTTGAAAGAGGCGCTCTCTCGCATTGCGGCTCCGGCAATACGAAATATAGGTACGATGGGCGGAAATGTTGCAAACGGAACGGCAAAGGCGGACACGGTTCTTGTTCACTTTGCGGCGGACAGCAAAATAAAGCTTCTGTCTAAAGATGGAGAGAGAACGATAAACATAGAGGATTTTTATTTGGGACGCAAGCAGCTGAATTTGCGAAAAGGAGAGCTTGTAGCGGAAATACTCGTGCCGAGATATATTCCGTCGTACTACTATAAGAAAGTGGGTGCGCGGGAAGCTTTGGCGATATCAAGAGTGTCTTTTGCGAGTGTATATGAAGTAGAGGATGGAATAATAAAGCGGTTTTCGGCAGCTTTCGGAGCTGTATCAGGGAAAGTTCTCAGATTCCGTGAGCTGGAAAACAGCATAATAGGAATGACGCTAAAAGAGGCGAAAGCCATCAAACCTGAGCTCATGAAGAAATATGATGATGCGATAGTGCCAATACAAGGGCGCGTATCGTCAGAATACAGAAAAACAGTTTGTTTGAATTTATTAGACGATTGCTTAAAGGTGATGGGAGTATAAGAACAAGCCCTCGGCACGAGGTGTTATGCTCGGCTGAGGGCTTGTTTGTCAATATTTTGCAGACGCTTTTTGCAAGGCGCGTTCCTTTCTGCTTTTAACGGGTATCTGAGCCAATATTATAGCAGCGAACATGATTACGCAGCCTAATATCTCTTTTCCGCTGAGAGACTGATCTAATATCAGCCAACCGGCTATTACTGATATACACGATTCGAGACTGAGCAGCAGAGAGCATACTGTAGGGTTCATGCCCTTTTGCGCTATTATCTGAAGCGTGTAGGCGACTCCGCAGGAAAGTACGCCGGCATAAGCTATGGGAAGCCATGCCTGTGTTATAGAGGCAATGCTGGGTTTTTCAAATATGAACATACATATTGCAGATAGTATCGAGCATACGAAAAACTGTATGCAGCTTAGCTTTACTCCGTCAGCTTTGGGAGCGAAGTGGTCTATAACTAATATATGTATAGAAAACAGTAATGCGCAGAACAGCATAAGTATATCGCCCTTATTTATGGAGAACTGTTCGTTAATGCAGAGCAGGTAAAGACCGACAAGAGTCAGACCGACGGAGATCCATACGATCCAGCTGCATTTCTTTTTTAAGAACAGACCAAGTATAGGTACAAGAACGATGTAACAAGCAGTTATAAATCCGGCTTTTCCGACAGAAGTGTACATTATTCCGATTTGCTGCAAGTTGCTTGCTGCAAACAGAGCAGCGCCGCAGCAAACTCCGCCGATAATTAAGATTTTTTTATTGCTTTTCTGTTGCTTTTCCGCGGGCGGAGTCTTTTTGCCCATAATCAGAATTACAGGTATAAGAACGATTCCGCCCAATAAGCTTCGAGTTGCGCTGAACGTGAAAGGTCCTACATAATCCATGCCTACACTCTGCGCGACAAATGCAGCCCCCCATATTGTTGCGGTCAATATCAGAAGCAGTGCGTTTTTGAGTTTCATTTGAGTCATTCTGTATTGTTCCTCTTAAATAAATAATTGTTGTATGGTGCGCAGATGTAGATCTTATGATAAAACTGCGCTGCGCTCCATTTTATCACTTTTTTTCGCTTCATACAACACTGGAGTATAAAAAGAACGAAATTTGACAAATATTATAAAATATAGTATTATAAATTATAGTAGAACCAGGAGGCGTTTATGTCATCAATTGATTTGGCTATATTAGGAATAGTGATCGAAAAGCCGCGCAGCGCATACGACATACAAAAAGATGTGGAATATCATAATTTTCAGCGTTGGACGAAAATAAGTGTTCCGTCTATCTATAAAAAAGTTCTTAGACTGAAAGAGAAGGGATATCTAAACAGTGAATACGTCAAAAGTAATCATCTGTCTCAAAAAGCAGTCTATAGTGTTACTGAAAAAGGAAGGAACTATTTCAATATTTTGATGAAGCAGTATGCAGCTTCGCCTGTTCAGGCATTGTTTGACTTTAATGTTGTAATATCCAATATTTATAAAGTTGACAAAGAAGAAGCTATAGTGCTTTTAAAGACGCTGCGCGAAAATATAAAAAACTCTCTCAAACAGACAAAAGAATATGCAGAGCAGTATGCGGATATACCTCTATCTGGGCGTACCATTTTTGAGCAACAAATCAATGTATACCATGCACTGCTGGATTGGTTGGATGGATTTGAATCCGAATTCACAGAAGAAGCCTGAGACAACAATTTCTACGCTCACTATTCTGTTTGAAGCTCCTTTCTGGGTAGGAATCTATGAAAGAAATTATGGTTCGACGTATCAGGTTTGCAAAATTACCTTTGGTTCTGAACCTAAAGATTATGAAATATATGATTTCATATTGACAAAATACACTTCTTTAAAGTTCAGCGACCCGATAAATATAGAATTAAAAAATAAAAAAAGTATCAATCCGAAGAGGATGCAGCGTGATATAAGCAGCTTGATAAAAAAACGTGGGATAGGAACTAAAGCTCAGAATGCCTTGAAACTACAGCATGAAGAAAACGCTGCAAAGAGGAAAAAACTCGCGTCTGAACGAAAGCGAGTAAGGCAGGATTTAAAGTTCGAACAGAAACGACAGAAGAAAAAAGAAAAACATAAAGGTAAATAATATAAATGTACTGCTATTGTCATTCCCGATTACATGGTTTATAATAATCATTGGACAAATGAAAAAGTTTGTTTAAGGGAGCTGATGACTTATGTACCGCAGTCCATATCTGCAAGGGTATATTGATTTGAGCTTAGAAGTTATAGAAGATGGCGACGCATTTATGGCTGAAAAGCTGCACGATATAATAATATCTGTTTTTGAAAATGAAATAGAAACTGTGTTTGACAGAACAAGCGGGGCTGAAAAAGCAGGAGGACATATTGATTACATTGAAGAACTGAAATATTTGAGAGGAGAGCTGCAAGGCTTTCTGAATAAATTAGAAGATAAAGAACGTGTTCGCGTTCTAAATGAAGAAGTGGACAGAATCAGAAAGATGGATGCAAGTGCAACTCTGATTATAAATAGAGATTGTAGAAAAGTTACTCCGGTGACGGAAAAGTTTAAAACTGCTCTTGCAAATATACGTCAGTTAAGTGACAGAGAGCTGGACCCGGAGGACAAAAAAGTTCTAAAAGGCAGGCTGGCGTCGCTCGAATTGTCCAGACGAAATAAAAACCAAGATATAACAGAAGAAAAACTCAGAGACGTTCTGGAATTTATATCAGAGAGAAACATAAATGTAAGTCTATATGTTTTGCCTTATCTTGGAGAAGCGGCTAAATCTATACGCGGTATATTAAACAGTAAAAATATAAGAGATTAACATATCGACATTTGAAGATAAAAGTGTTAAAATATACTCTGGAATTTGTAGTTCGCGTTTTGAAATTTAAGAGAATTATCTGGAGGTATTACAATGATTATTGTATACGCTGAATGCAAGTGCAAACCTGGGTGTGAAAGTCAAATGCTGGAAGCGGCAAAGGGTATGCTGGAGCCCACACGTGCTGAAAAGGGCTGCATTAGCTATGAACTCATACAGAGCGAATCTGATCCGTCAGTATACGCTTTCTTGGAAAAATGGGAGAGTCAAGAGATATTAGACATGCATATGAAGACTGAACATTTTACAACACTCATTCCGAAAATGGAAGCAGTATCTGAAAGCGGACTGGTAGTCAATGTATTTAAACCGCTGGCGTAGTTTGCGTGTTAAGTAAAATTCAGCGCGGAATAAATTACCGCGCTTTGTTTCATATTGCCATTTTGTGTCTTGTAATAAGGCGTTATATGTTATATACTTATATTATGTGTATGAAGTGATTTAGTTTGTGCTCAAAGGCGGAGCAGCAATTAAAATTAATAGTCGGAGCCGTAGTGCGAGGACTAATTTTTTATACTCATGTCATGCATAATTCGAAAGGCTGAAATTGCATTTAAGTTCTTGCCTTTGCAAGAACTATTATGTGTTGACTTTCAATGAATCTGTGTCTGCTAATATGATTGCGTATTAATTGTCAATGATTTTGCGTAATATGTGCATAATTCAAATGAAAACAGACTTCGTAATAATAGTTCTTCGCTAGCAATGGTATGAAAGTTTTACAGAATCTTTTTTCAAAAGATCTAAATATCGCAGTTTATATCAGCTTGCAGCGTTTATTATTAGTATATAAGCCGCAAAGCTGTGTCAATTAGATGTGTTTATACACTTTTTTGGAGGAGATATAACAAAATGAAAAAGAAGGAGATCAAGAAGGTACTGGTCGCCAACAGAGGCGAGATTGCAGTGCGTATTCTGAGAGCCTGCCATGATTTAGGCCTGAATACGGTTGCGATATACTCTAAGGAGGATATCCTAGGCGGATTCCGTACTAAGGCTGATGAGTCTTATATGGTAGGCGAGTCGCTCTCTCCGCTCGGCGCGTATCTTGCAATTGATGAAATCGTTGCACTCGCTAAAAAACGCGGCGTTGATGCAATACACCCCGGCTATGGCTTCCTCTCCGAGAATGCCGACTTTGCACGTGCGTGCGAAAAGAATGACATTATCTTTATCGGACCGCCTTCCGATGTTCTTAGCAAAATGGGTGATAAGCTCAGCGCAAAAGAATTGGCGGATAAATGCGGCGTTCCGACTATCCCGGGCAGCCGTGAACCTTTGAAGAACACGCAGGACGCTATTGAAAGAGCTAACAGCTATGGATATCCTGTCATTCTTAAAGCAGCAGCAGGCGGCGGCGGACGCGGTATGCGCGCGTGCTACAATGATGAGGAAGTAGCTACTAATTTCGATCTAGTTACAGAAGAAGCGCGAAAGGCTTTTGGCAATGACGCTATCTTCATGGAGAAGTTCCTTGTAGAGCCTAAGCACATTGAAGTTCAGGTTCTGGCTGATGAATATGGCAATGTAGTTCATCTCTACGAGCGCGACTGCTCTTTGCAGAGACGCTATCAGAAAGTAATAGAATATACGCCCGCGTTTTCTCTGCCTGAGCATGTCCTGAGCAAACTGCGTGAAGAAGCGGTTAAAATTGCAAAAGAAGTCGGCTATGTCAGCGTAGGCACAGTTGAATTCCTTGTGGACAAAGACTACAATCATTACTTCATAGAGATGAATCCGCGTATTCAGGTTGAGCATACTGTTACGGAAGTCGTTACAGGTATTGACCTTGTTCGCGCTCAGATTCTGGTAGCTTCCGGCGAACCTCTGAGCAATCCGGTAATAGGCATCAATTCGCAGGATGACATTACAACTCGTGGTTTTGCGCTTCAGTGCCGTGTTACAACAGAGGATCCTGAAAACAATTTCGCTCCTGATACCGGTAAGATAACAGCGTACAGAAGCGGCGGCGGCAACGGCATACGTCTGGACGGCGGAAATATATACTCAGGTTCCGTAATATCGCCTTATTACGATAGTTTGCTGGTTAAGATTACGTGCTACGATTCGACATTCCCGGGGGTAGTGCGCAAGGCGCGCAGAGCTTTAACGGAGATGCGTGTACGCGGTGTCAAGACCAACATTGCATTCTTGGGTAAGATTCTCCAGAATCCTGTATTCCTGGAAGGTAAGTGTCATACTAAATTCATTGACGAAACTCCTGAGCTTTTCCATCTGCATGATTCTCAGGACAGAGCAAACAAGATGCTCAAATATATCGGCAACATTGTTGTCAACGATCCGACGGCAGGTGCAAAGCTTTATGATACTCCCAGATTTGTTACTCTGGAGGATGAGCCGCCCAAGCCGGGTCTCAAACAAATGCTGGATGAAAAAGGCCCCGAGGCTGTCAGCAAATGGGTAGTAGATCAAAAGAAACTGCTTATCACAGATACAACCATGCGCGATGCACATCAGTCTCTGTTGGCTACTCGTGTTCGTACTAGAGACATGGTCAAGGGAAGCGAAGCTATGGCTCAGATTATGCATAACTGCTTCTCGCTGGAAATGTGGGGCGGCGCTACATTTGATGTTGCGTACCGTTTCCTGTACGAAGATCCGTGGGAGAGACTGGATTGGCTCCGTCAGAATATTCCGAACATTCCTTTCCAGATGCTCCTCAGAGGCGCAAATGCAGTAGGTTATAAGAATTATCCTGATAACCTCATTAAGTCTTTTGTTCGTGAGTCTGCACGCAGCGGCATCGACGTATTCCGCGTGTTTGATTCTTTGAACTGGATACCGGGTATGGAGATTGCTCTGGAAGAAGCTGCTAGCTGCAACAAGATTGCAGAAGCTACGATCTGCTACACAGGCGATATCCTTGATCCCAAGCGCGACAAATACACGCTTAACTACTATGTAAACATGGCTAAAGAGCTGCGTAAGCGCGGCGCTCATATGATTGCCATTAAGGATATGTCAGGCCTGCTTAAGCCTTATGCTGCTGCTAAGCTTGTAAAAGCTCTGAAGAACGAAGTAGACTGCCCGATACACCTGCATACACACGATACCAGCGGCAACCAGGTTGCAGCTTATCTGATGGCGGCTGAAGCGGGCGTAGATATTGTAGACTGCGCAGTCTCCAGCATGTCCTCTCTGACAAGCCAGCCGTCTATCAATTCTATACAGACAGCTCTGGCAGGTACGGAGCGCGACCCCGGATTCGATATTGAGAAGCTTGAGCGTCTCAGTGAGTACTGGGAAGATGTTCGTAAGCGTTATGATGTATTTGAGTCTGACCTCAAAGCTCCGTTCACAGAGATCTATCGCTATGAGATCCCCGGCGGTCAGTATTCAAACCTCCGTCCGCAGGTAGAGAGTTTGGGTCTCGGACATAGATTTGATGAAGTGCGTGAGATGTTCCGCACGGTAAACGATATGCTTGGCGATATTGTTAAAGTTACACCATCGTCTAAGATGGTCGGAGACCTCGCTATATTCATGGTGCAGAATGATTTAACACCTGAAAATATCGTAGAACGCGGTGAGACTCTTGCATTCCCTGATTCAGTAGTGAGCTACTTTGAAGGCATGATGGGTCAGCCTGCTTGGGGATTCCCGAAAGACATTCAGCGTGTGGTACTGAAAGGAAAAGAACCTATCACATGCCGCCCGGGCGAGCTGCTTGAGCCTGCTGATTTTGATGCAGCTGAAGCGCATCTCAAGCAATTTATTGAAGAACCGACTCACCGTGACGTTATCAGTTATCTGCTCTATCCGAAGGTAGTGGAGGACTTCTTCCGCAAACGCGAAGAATACGGCTATATCACACGTCTCGGAAGCCATGTATTCTTCCACGGTCTCGCAGTAGGTGAAACAAACAAGGTAAATATCGAAGACGGTAAGACCTTAGTTATCAAGTACCTTGGTCTGGGTGATGTAAACGACGAGGGTATGCGTACTGTAAACTTTGAGCTGAACGGTATACGCCGTGACATTCAGGTTCGCGACAACTCTATGAGCGAGTCTTTCGTTCCCACTCGTCTTGCAGATGCGACAATTCCGGGTGAGGTTGGCACGTCCATCCCCGGTGCTGTAAGCAAGGTAAATGTCAAGGTCGGCGATGAGGTTGCTGTAAATGACGTAATTGCGGTTATTGAAGCAATGAAGATGGAAACCAGCGTAGTTGCGCCGATTGCAGGTAAAATCAAAGAAGTTCTCGTCAATCCCGGTCAAACGGTTAAGTCAGGTGAGCTGCTAATCGTTATTGAGGGCGAAGAAGAATAGAACTAAATAATAAAACTGCACTCCCGTTTGTTATTTGCGGGAGTGCTCGTTTATATAATCTGATTTGCGGCTTATTCACAGATATGGTATAATCTATACCAGAATGCGCAAGCGGGGGTGATGTAATGCGTAAGGTTATAATTTCAATTGGTTTTATTTTGGCAGCAATATGCTTGATAGTTAATATGGTGTTTCGTTCTTTGGGGTATACGAATATTGCCAATGTATTGATAGTGGCAGGCGCTGTACTACTTATAATTTCCATAGTGATAATGGCGATTATGTCTAAAAAATCTAATGCGGATGTTATGCACGACAATATTGATCAGGATTAAAATGAAAAAAATAGATAATATAAAAAGAGTTCTTGCTTGTGCAAAAAAGGAAAATATACGCCCGGCAGGGATTAACGATGTAAAAAGTATATTAGAGATATACAGACCTTATGTAGAAAATACCGTATATACTTTTGAGTATGAAGTGCCAATATATGAAGAATTTATAAAAAGGTTTGAAGAACATGTCAACTTCTGTCCTTGGTTAGTTTACGAGTGCGATGGCGAAGTTTTAGGATATGCTTATGGCGGTAAAGCCTTTTCCCGCGCGGCATATCAATGGTGTGCTGAAGTTTCAATCTATCTGAAAGAAGATGTACAGAAACGCGGTATAGGTCCTAAGCTGTACGCTGTTCTGGAAAATATTATGGAACTACAGGGATATAAAATTTTTTATGCTATAATTACGTCGAGTAATTTGAGTTCTATAAAGTTTCATGAAAGATTGGGATATATGACAATAGCTGTGTTTCCTGAATGCGGTTTTAAATTCGGCGACTGGCATGGCGTAACATGGATGGAAAAAAGAGTCGGAAAAAATGAAAAACCGAATGAAGCTCCACTTGCATGGAGTGAGTTTATTAATAATATATAAATTTGATGTGTTAAAAAACGTTTTGAGTTGTATGATTCTAAACGTTTTTTTATTCTTGAAATCATCTTAATTAAAGCAGGTGTTTAGATTCAATATATTTCAGCTAAAAACAATATAATTTTGTTTTTTACATGTATTTAAAATGTATAAGATTTCATATTTTACATTTAATATATATAATATCTATGCGGCAATAGCTGCATAGACATTATATAAGGAGGAGCAATTTATGAAGAGATTTATTTCTCTGGTGTTGGTATGTGCTGCACTTACTCTTGCTTTTGCTGGATGCGGGCAAAGCTCGGCTGAGGAGAGCAGCAGTACAAATCAAACAAGCGCTGAGGTTAGTACTCAAAGCACACAGCTTTCTGAAAAATCCAGTCAGCTTAAATATGTGTTCTTATTTATAGGTGACGGCATGAGCTATCCTCAGATTCAGGCTACAGCAGATTATCTTGGCGCTATTAAAGATGATGATTACATGAAAGCGGAGCCAAGCCTGGAGGACAACGAAGGCGCCGTTTTAGACGGTCCGTCCGCACTTAACTTTATGAACTTTGAGGTTGCAGGTTCTGCTGTAACATATGACAGCAACAGTTTTTGCCCGGATTCTGCATCTACAGCGACGTCCATTTCCACAGGTCATAAAACATATTCAGGCACAATAAATATGGACGAGACAGCAACTCAGAAATATGAGACAATTACTGAAAAAGTGCATGAGCAGCTTGGCTGGAAGGTAGGCGTTATTTCATCTGTTAACCTAAATCATGCTACGCCTGCAGCTTTTTATGCTCATCAGGCTAGCAGAAACAATTACTATGATATTGGTCTTGAACTGATAGAGTCCGGATTTGAGTATTTCGCAGGCGGTGGCTTAAAGAACGTTACCGGAGATGACGAAGCAAATCCTCAAGAGGATTTATATAAACTGGCTGAGGATGCGGGATATAAGGTGTCAAAAGACAATGAGAGCAATAAAGCCGTAACGGCTGATGACGGCAAGGTTATTCTCATAGACGAGAACTTGGCAGACTCAGATGCAATGGCTTATGAATTGGATCGCGGCGAGGATATGATGTCGCTTGCCGATTATGTAGAAAAAGGCATTGAAGTGTTAAATAACGACACTGGTTTCTTCATGATGTGTGAAGGCGGAAAAATTGACTGGGCATGTCACGCAAACGATGCAGCAACAACAATCAATGATACTTCGGCATTCGCAGATGGTGTGCAGGTTGCTATAGATTTTGCCAAAGAGCATCCGGATGAAACGCTTATCGTAGTAACGGGCGATCATGAGACAGGTGGCTTAACGATCGGTTTTGCCGGCACAGACTACGATACATATCTCAGTCTGCTTGAAAATCAGAAGATTTCATTTACACAGTATGACGAACAGTTTGTTGCGAAATATAAAGAAGAAAAAACAGATTTTGATACAGTCTTAAAAGACATTGAGGAACAGTTTGGCTTGAAAGCCTCCGGCGATGCTGACGATAAAATGGTCTTGACAGACTATGAGCTCAACAGGCTGAAGGCGGCGTATGATAAGAGCGTTAACGAAACGGCTACTTCTGATTACGATCAGGAAGAGTATGTACTCTATGGAGAATATGAGCCGCTGTCAGTTACCATAACTCACATAATAAATAACAAAGCAGGTGTGGACTTTACTTCTTATTCTCACACAGGCTTGCCGGTAGGAGTTTTTGCTGACGGTGTAAACGCTGAGAACTTTGGCGGTTATTATGATAACACTGAGATATATGAAAAATTTGCAGATATTCTCAATGTAAAGTAATATTGGTATAGCAAATAACAATACGAGAAGTGCCCTCCGAGTATTTGCCGGAGGGCACTGTTCAAATATAACAAAGGGGGGAATATTTCTGCGTTTTAAAATATTAAAACCAACCAATAAAAGCGGTCACAACATGTGGATACCGGTGGCGATGTCGCTAATTTTGTCCATTGTGCTTTTGCTGCTGCCTACAGGTTTTGAAGGAAATGAAATATACACAGAATCGGATATCCAATCCGCTCGCATTATTAGTTGTGATAACTCAGCTATAGTGGATACTGGGTTAGTTAGATCCGGAGAACAGAGATGCACTATTGAGATATTGGGAGGGATGTTTAAAGGACAAGAAACTACGGGAACAAATATGCTGAACGGGTCGCTTGAACAAGATAAATTGTTTTCGGAAGGCGATACTGCCATAGTGCGGATTAATTATTCTAATGACAGTATTATTTCGGTCTCCATGATAGATCACTATAGAATCCCGCAGGAAGTTGTTCTTATAGGTATATTCTGTCTGCTTCTTATAGTCTTTGCGGGAAAGACAGGCATACGAGCACTTTTGAGCTTTATTGTTAGTATTCTTATGATATGGAAGGTTTTGGTACCGTCGTTCTTAAAGGGATATAATCCCGTTTGGGTTGGTGTTGGAGTTGTGATGATTTTGACATGTGTAATAATAAGCTTAATATACGGCTTTGGCAGAAAATCATTGGCTTCTATACTTGGATGTGCGCTGGGAATAGCGGTCACATGCATATTGGGAATCATATTTACAGATGCTTTTAAAATACATGGCGCTGTAATGAGCTATTCGGAAAGCCTGTTGTATTCAGGTTATTCAAATTTGGACTTGACAGAAATTTTTATAGCTACAATTTTCATTGGTGCATCAGGTGCTATAATGGATTTATCTGTAGATATAACGTCTTCGGTAAGTGAAGTGGTGGATAAAAAACCTGATTTAACTTGGAAAGAAGCTGTTCGCTCCGGAATGTCAGTGGGAAGAGCAGCATTAAGCTCTCAAACGACAACTCTTCTGTTGGCGTACTCCGGCGGATATGTTACTCTGCTTATGGTGTTTATGGCACAGGGGACTCCGATAAATACAATGTTCAATTTAAAATATGTGTCGGCAGAGATTCTTCATACAATAGTGGGTTCGTTTGGATTATGTACGGTTGCGCCGTTAACTGCGCTGACGAGCGGCTTTCTTCTGACTAAACATGAGGCAAAGAAAAAAATTGCGGAAGAATAAAAAATATTGCATACCTTATAGTATTTTCTATGCCCGCAGTAGAACTGCGGGTAGTTTTTATTGGCGCCGAATAGGCATGAAAAAACCACTCGTTGAACGAGTGG
>OLPU01000036.1_pt1 | contig 121548 bp, 113 predicted proteins | sample 1673111 | NCBI WGS metagenome assembly OLPU01 (sample SAMEA3136755, study PRJEB25190) | human gut metagenome | reverse complement strand
TTATTTACTGTAACCCGCCTAATGCTTTGCGGTCAAAAAAAGCTATGCTCCGCAAGCGGGATATTCCGGCTATGAGTATGAACTGTCAATACATCTAAATACTTCTTACATTTCCTTTGCGCTCGTCCGCGTCTTGCGGACGGGCGCATTTTGCTTTTTTCAACTTTTTTCTGAAAAACGCACTCAAGAGCCATCTCCCGAACGGGTACGGAGCGAAAGGGGCAGAGAGGACAAGCCCTTAACTCCCGTCCTCTACTCCACGCGGGAAGGAGGTGAACTCTATGGAGCTATCTTCTTCCGACAAGGAAAGAATACAACATCAGTACGACGCATTAGCAAAGAAAACTTTGGTCGGCGAAGCGAAAAGCCACCGCCGCACTCTTGCGAAACGCGCAGCACGCGAAGTTACTTTTTCGGATTTGAGCGAAAGCGAACTCGCGCAGCTTTTCACAACGGACGAATACGAAAGCGATTATTTCCGTTTTCAAGTGTCCGGCTTTGATGTACTCGTCAAAAATGAACTGCTTGCCGAAGCCCTTAACGCTTTGCCCGAAAGGAAACGCGACATTATCCTTTTGTCCTACTTCTTGGATATGAGCGACGCGGAAATTGGCGAACTGCTGAATGTTGTACGCACGACGGTTTTCCGGCACAGGAAATCCGCGCTTGCGAAAATCAAACAGTATTTGGAGGGAAAAGCAGATGATGAATACCGTTAGGAAATCTGAAAATCTGTTGCCGTTCCCTGTCATTTCCGCAGCGGCAAACGGCGACACAACCGCCATGTGCGCGATCTTGAAGCATTACGAGGGTTACATAGCGAAACTTTGTACCCGCACGCTGAAAGACGACGCGGGCAATACCTATTCCTATGTGGACGAGGAAATGCGTAACAGGCTGCAAGTGCGCCTTATTACCCGCACCCTTGCTTTTCATGTAGGATAATCTTTTAGCCCATGCGGGGAGCGTGTCCCCTTTCCACGCTTCCCGTTATGGGCTATTTGTCGTTCCGCAAAAGCATATCCGCTGTTGATGTGCTTTTGCAGGCCGACAAAGCCTATTGTTCTTTGACAAAGAAAGCGGCCTTTGGTGCGCAGCATAACAGGCAAACGGGTACATTCCGTCTGTACCGAGCCAGTCGGCGGGTACGCCATGACAGCTTTTCCCCATAGGGGAAAAGCCGAGCGAGAACTACCGCGCCGTAAAACAGGTTTAGCAGCTTGTGGGCGACGACATACAAGGCGGCACAATGATACTCCCGCGTTGAACACCCTCAAAGTATTGCGCGGCGCACCCATAAGCATGGGCCGGGGTGAAACTCCCGTGAGGTTGCAGCTAACAACCGCCCGTTTTTGCCTTTTTAGTTCATATTCTCTTTCTATCCCACGAAAGGGGGATTTTCTACTATGGAACAAACAAATAAGCAAGAAGCAAAATCCCCGATTGTACGCGAATACAAGATCGGGGATATAACCTATATCGTCAAAGCCGTTGTAAAAGACGGTGTAAGAGAGGACGCCGCGACAAAGGTACGCCGCCTAATCCACAATGACCTAAAACAAGAAAAAAGCCCGGTATAATGCCGAAAATGTAATCCTATTGCAGACGGACGACGGGTTTTGTGGTATAATATACATAACCTGTTTGTCCGGCTGTCGGAATAGGAGGTAACATGAAACAGTCGGATAAATTAACCGCATACTATGTTCGTGCGGTGCATAAAACAGATATTTTGTACCTTGACAATCAAATGCAAAGACTTCTTTATCACGCAGCCCCCAACGGGTATGCAGCACTTACCGCGAAAGGCGGTGAGCGCAAATGACAAAGACATTTTCTTTTCAGCAGATTGCTGTCCCCAAAGTGTTAAGCGAAGAAGTCCGCGAAGCCATTTCAAATAATGTCTTGCAATTCTATGTGCGCGATCAGCAGCAGGAAGCACAGGACGAGGGCATAACGGCTTTGTATGAAAGGCTTTCGCAAGAGGACAAATTGGAGGGCGAGAGTAACAGTATTGCCAACCAAAAGAAGATTTTGGAACGGTACTGCCGGGAGCATGGCTATACGGCAATCCGGCACTATGACGAGGACGACGGGTATTCCGGTACAAACTTCAACCGTCCCGGATTTCAACGTATGCTTGCCGATATAAAAGCTGGAAAAATCAAGCGCGTTATCGTCAAAGATATGTCCCGTTTCGGGCGTGATTACCTGCAAGTCGGTTTCTACACCGATATGCTGTTCCCCGATTTTGGCGTGCATTTTATCGCGGTCAATGACGGAGTTGACAGTACGCGGGGCGAAAACGAGTTTACCGCAATCCGCAACGTGTTCAATGAAATGTATGCCCGCGACACTTCAAAGAAAATACGCGCTACTTGGCAATCAAAGGGAAAATCCGGCGAACACCTTACTACAATCCCGCCTTATGGCTATATGAAAGACCCCGACAACAAAAAGAAGTGGATTATTGACGAGGAAGCCGCAGCCGTTGTGCAACAGATTTTCGCGTTGTGCGTTTCCGGCATGGGACCGACACAAATATGCCATTGGTTAGAGAAAAGCGAAATCCTCAATCCTACTTTCTATTGGCTGTCAAAGGGCATAAAGGTAACAAACAAGCCGAAGCCGGGGGCGAACCCGTACAAGTGGACGAATGAAACGGTTTCCCGTATGCTTGAAAAGATAGAGTATTTAGGGCATACCGTAAACTTCAAAACCCGCAAGCAATCCTACAAGAGCAAAAAGAAGTTGTGGAACGACCCGTCCGAATGGGTGATCTTTGAGAACACGCAGCCGCCGATTGTAGAGGAAAGTGTATTTCTCATTGTGCAGAACATACGCAAATCCCGCCGCCGCCCCACCAAAATGGGCGATATGGGTATTTTCTCCGGGCTGCTTTATTGTGCAGAGTGCGGCGGTAAAATGTATCAATGCCGAGCAACGAACTTCACCGAAGAACAGAAATATTTTATCTGTTCCACCTATCGGAAAGGCAAAGATTTGTGTACGACCCATTCAATCAAAAATGTTGTTCTGTATGAAATCGTCTTGAAAAATCTACGGGAAGCAATCGACTATGTAACAGAGTATGAAGCCGAGTTTGTGCAGGAAGCAGCAGACAGCCGTTTGCGAGAGCGCGACGCAGAGTTTTCCCGCAAGCGCGAAACACTTTCCAAAGCCGAAAGCCGTATTGCCGAGTTGGATAATCTGTTTAAGCATTTATATGAGGACAATGTAACCGGGAAATTGTCTGACGAACGGTTTATCAAAATGTCCCATGATTATGAATTGGAACAGAGCAATCTAAAAGCTATGGCAGAAGTGCTACGGGAAGAAATTAAGCAGCAGGAAAAACAAAAGACCAACGTTAAAGCGTTTATCAGCGCGGTAAAGAAGTACACCGATATGCAGCAGCTTGACGCTGCTATGCTACGGGAGTTTATAGATCGTATCGAAGTTTCCCATACCGACAAAAAATCCAAGACAAGGGAAATCACGATTGTATATAACTTCATCGGTGCATTTGATTTTGGACGGGCGAAAGAAAAAGCCCAAAATACAACTCAAAAACAGCAAAGAACGGCATAGCCGTTTGGCTACACCGTTCCTTGCTAAAATGTTTTCTTAATTCACCGCCCCATTAGGAGGCGGCTTTTTTTGCAGTTGTCCCGTCTCTGCAAAAAATAATACAAACACCGCTTTATATTGCTGAAGCGAGTAATATAAAGTATAATAAGCGATTTTTTAAAACCTAATTCTAATTCTAAGTATAACGACTTTTACGTTTCTAGTCAATAGCTTTTAGGACTTAATTTAACATTATTGTTACGTTTAGAAACTACAGTGGGAATTGATTATTTGTGCGGCGATGTGGTATAATAAAATATATGTTTGAGTTAAATATTTTGGGAGGGCAAAAGTTTGGATACAGGATGCGGATTGCACAGCGAAGAATTTGACGCGCTGAAAATAATGGAGCAGATAAAAGAGCTGACCAAGAAAATTACAGACACGTTCTGCAATGCGGAGCTTACTGATCTGCTGAATGACTCGTTTATGCAGAAACATACAGAATATGACAATGTGGCTCAGTTTGCCGAAGCGGGGGGATTTGATTTTTCTTCTAAAGAAAGCGTAGATGCAATATCTGAAGATGAGCTTAATAAGTTCGCGGAGGCACACACTACGTTCAAAAACTGGGATGATATGCTTATCAGCGCTATGGAGGAATACTCTGCTAAAGTTGCGGCTGAGGATGAAAAGAAAAATAAATCTGAATCTGAGTAAATTTTATCGAGAGAGCGTCTGTTACAATACGATAAGTTGAGGTTTTTAGGATGGGAATGGGAAAAAACGAAGATGCAGCTAAGCTGGCCGGCGAGCTGAAATATCAAAATATAAAGCTGGATGTTTTTACAGAAAAGCTTAAAGAGGCTCTGAGGGCAAGGGACTTTCGAAGCTATACGAAAATCCTGCTTAGGATGTATTCGTCGGTTTCTCTCCCTCTTCCGGGGAGCGTCCTAGATCTGCTTGCGTTTGATGTATCTGCCGCTCAGAAATATGACATTGCAGAAAGCTATCTGAAAGAGATTTTGCTCTGCATAAAAGAAGATGAAGATGATTGAAGCTTTACTGTTATGTATATATAAAAACGGACGTATTATACGTCCGTTTTTTATTATAGTCGAGTTAGCTGTTATGCTTTTATGGGCTGAGCGTTTGCGCTCATTTTGTTAAGAGCGTGAGACAGCGGCTTGTATATGGCGAACGCAACTGCAGAGTTTACGCCTGCCTTCACAAGATTAAAAGGAATGATTGCAGGAAAAAGCAGCGCTTTGACCGCTTCTACAGGGGCGCCCATAAACAGCGGAGTGATAATCAGATTTGCAACTCCCATAACAGCAGCCATAGCCAGACACCCAATGACGAGAGATACTACCGTCCAGCCTGTGCCGGGACGCAGTTTTTTTACGTTGCCTGCGACGAGTACGAGAGTACATGTGGATATTATGTGCATTATTATACCGTATAATCCGCTGGCTGCGCTGACCGTTATTCCCTGAATGATAGAGGTTACTATTGTCAGTATGCAGCCTGCCAAAGGACCGAAGGCGAACGTCCCTATGAGAATGGAAATGTCGGCCGGGTCGTATTCGAGGAAGGATACAGCCGGGAAGATAGGGAAGTGAATCAACGCTACGAGTACGATAGAGATGGCGATGAACATAGCCATAGTGATGAGCTTTTTCGTGTTCATAGATTTGGTCATAAGAAATAACACTCCTGAAAGTTTAGACATATTTCTTAAAAATGCGATTCGTACAAAAATACATGAAGAGGAAGAACGCAAAAAAGCCCCGGAAATAAATCTCCGAGACATAACGTACATCGCGCGAAAAACACGGCAATGAAAATGACTTCTTCTACCATCCAGACTATAACTGTCGGTGATGGAATTGCACCATCTCAGCCTGAAACAGGCTCGCGGACTGTGACCGCCGATCGGGAATTTCACCCTGCCCCGAAGAATCGCTTATTTAAGTTACTTATATAGTATCATTTATATATGGCTTCGTCAATATATTCCGCGAAAGAATATAAGACAAATTAAGGAAATATTTGGTTAGTTTAGAATAACTCGATTTGACTATCACAAATAGAAAATGTATAATAAAGCTGTAAGAGAAGGTTTAATAATATTTGCAGCGCGATTAGTTTATCGTTTATATTGATTAAAAACAGCGCTGAAAATGTCGTGCAAAAACAGGAAACAAACGGCAGAAAAAGGATAATAATTTAAGAAGGAAATAATTATGAAAATTACATTTCAAGGTGCGGCTCATGAGGTGACAGGAAGCTGTTTTCAGCTGTCCGTATGCGGCAAAGAGATACTGGTAGACTGCGGTATGCGTCAGGGTGCGGGTCTAAGAGATCAGCAGCTTAGGGTAAACGCGGCGGACATAGACTGTGTACTTCTCACGCACGCTCACATAGATCATTCCGGATTACTTCCTCTGCTTTACAAGAGGGGCTTTCGCGGAGAGATATTCGCCACAGGCGCGACGTGCGATCTGTGCAGCATAATGCTGAGAGATAGTGCACATATACAGGAATTTGAAGCTGAATGGAAGTCCAGAAAGGGTAAGCGTTCCGGCAAAGGCGAGGTAGAGCCGCTTTACGATTCTGCGGATGCAGAAGGCGCGATATCTTTGCTGCGTCCGATGGATTACGGCAAAGAGTATACGCTTTTCTCCGGGGTGGTTGTGAAGTTTACCGACGTGGGTCATCTGCTCGGGTCGTCGTCTATAGAGGTTTTTCTCGAGGAGGACGGTGTAAAAAAGAAACTTATCTTCTCGGGAGATATAGGAAATCTGAATCAGCCTATAATAAAAGATCCTCAGTATCTGGACACTGCCGATTATGTCATAATGGAATCTACATATGGAGACAGAAGCCACGGCCCCGTTCCCGATTATGTAGGAGAGTTTACTAAAATAATTCAGCGCACATTTGACCGCGGAGGAAATGTGGTCGTTCCGTCGTTCGCAGTAGGAAGAACTCAAGAAATGCTGTATTTTTTGAGACAGATAAAGCAGGACGGATTGATAAAAGGGCACGACGGTTTTAAGGTATATGTAGACAGCCCTCTTGCAAACGAGGCGACGACGGTATTTAATAAAAATGTGCGCGGGTATTATGACGAAGAAGCTATGGAACTGATAAAAAGCGGAATAAACCCGCTGACTTTCCCGGGGTTAGTCACGGCGATAAGCGCGGAGGAGTCGAAAGCGATAAACTTTGACGCAGACCCGAAAATCATAATTTCAGCCAGCGGAATGTGCGAAGCGGGCAGAATACGGCATCATTTGAAACACAATCTGTGGAGAAAAGAATCTACAATACTTTTCGTAGGATATCAGGCCGTCGGAACTCTCGGCCGCACTATAATAGAAGGCGCAGAATCTGTTAAACTTTTCGGAGAGCAGATTAGTGTAAAATCGGAGATAGTGACTCTCTCCGGCATAAGCGGACATGCGGATCACGAAGGGCTGATACGCTGGCTGACTAATATAACCCCCAAGCCGGAGCGCGTATTTGTAGTTCACGGAGATAATGAAGTCTGCGAAAAATTCGCTACAGAACTTTCGCAGTCGTACGGCTACAGCACAGTGGCTCCGTTCCCGGGCACACAATACGATCTTGCGCTGAACGTCTGCACGGAATACGGAGAGCCGCTCAAGCCGAAGGAAGCTCCGGCGCGCAGGTTTGCTCCTGCATATCAGCGTCTTATCGCTGCGGTTGAGAGACTCTCTGCTCTTATCAGACGCTGCGATGGCTTCGCGAACAAAGATATAGCGAAAATAGCTGATTCTGTGAACAACATCTGCGATAAAATCGAGAAAGATTTGTGAGTATAGATAAACAATATCCGGCGCGGGATTATTCGAGCCGGATTAATTATATTGCGGCCTTTGTGCAGCGATGTAAAAACGAAATGCGTAATTTATTGCCGAAAGGCCAAAGAATTGATTGGCAATGTGTGTTTGCGGGATGAAATTGACAAAATTTACTGCAAGTGATATAATCTCTAGCGTGATTGCCCGGTCGGATTTAACAGATATTTTGTGATATTCCGGCAATATTTTAGGGGTTGGGACGTGCGGTCTGCGTTGATAAAGATGCTGCAAATATGCCATTAATAATCAGCGCATTGTGATTGCACATTATTCATAGGCGCGTTTTGGACGCCGTGCTTTTCTTCTCTGTTATATTTTTATTAATGCATTGTGAGAAAAGTATTTGCTTTTGACGGCATTGCCGTTATAATATAATAAGCACTACAATATTAAATCGGAGGATTATCAACAATGACAACACTTGATACAGTTCTGGAAGTAATTGCGGAGTTCGTTGACGTAGATCCGGCTGACATCACTTTGGATACTACAATCGAGAGCCTGAAGATCGACTCTCTCGATATGGTAGAGATTGTAATGTCTCTGGAAGAAAAGTATGACATTCAGATTGAGGAACAGGGCGAGATCAAGAAGATTGGCGATCTGGTTGAGCTCATCGAGAGTAACAAATAATGATTAAGACACCTATTTGTGAACTTTTTGGGATTGAATATCCCATTTTTCAGGGCGGCATGGCTTGGGTCTCGGACGCAAGCCTCGCTTCCGCTGTCTCCAAGGCGGGCGGATTGGGGATTATCTCCGCGATGAACGCAGGTCCTGATTATCTCCGTGAAGAAATTAAAAAGTGCAGAGCTGCGGTGGATGGCAAGCCCTTCGGCGTAAACCTGATGCTCATGAGTCCTTTTGCAGACGATATTGCTCAGGTTATAATTGATGAAAAAGTAGAAGTTGTAACGACAGGCGCAGGTCTGCCGTCCAAATATCTGCCTGCGTGGAACGATGCGGGTGTAAAATGCGTCCCCGTGGTGCCTTCTACGGCTATTGCGCGCAGAGTTGTGCGCCAGGGTGCGGTTGCCGTAATTGCAGAAGGCGGTGAATCCGGCGGGCATGTAGGCGAGCTTACGACTATGGTGCTTGTGCCTCAGGTTGTAGACGTTGTTGACGTCCCTGTTCTCGCTGCCGGCGGCATAGCGGACGGACGCGGAATAGCCGCGGCGTTTATGCTGGGCGCTCAGGGTGTGCAGTGCGGTACGCGTTTTCTCACAGCTACGGAATGCACGATACACGAAAACTACAAGCAGCGCATACTTAAAGCTAAAGATATAGATACAATGACCACGGGCAAACGCCTGGGGCATCCCGTAAGAGTGCTTAGAAATCCGTTCGCACGCAAATTCTTTGCGATGGAATACGATTCTAATATTTCAAATGAAGAGATAGAGAAGTTCGGCGCGGGCTCTTTGCGCATGGCGGCTCGCGAGGGCGACCTGGAGAACGGCTCTTTCATGTCCGGACAAATTGCGGCAATGGTGAAGGACGAGGCTCCGTGCGAAGTAATAATCAAGCGTATGTTTGAAGAAGCTGAGGAAGTGCTGAAAGGGGCTAGTAAATGGGTAAAATAGCTATTGTATTTTCCGGCCAGGGTGCTCAGTATCCCGGCATGGGAAAAGAGCTTTATGAATCCAGCCGCGCTGCTAAAGCTGTTTTCGATATGGCGGAGAGCATACGCCCCGGTACGCTCGCGCAGTGCTGGGAATCGGACGCTGCAACTTTGGCGATAACGGAGAATACCCAGCCGTGTCTTTTCGCTATGGATCTTGCTGTGGGAGAGGCTCTGCGTGAGGCCGGCGTGAAAGCGGATGGCGTAGCGGGCTTTTCTCTCGGAGAGCTTGCCGCGGCTGCTTTTTCCGGTATGCTCAGCTTTGAAGATGCGTTTCGCATTACGGTAGAGCGTGGAAAGCTTATGCAGGCGTGCGCCGAAAAAAATCCCGGAGCTATGTATGCCGTTATGCGCATGACTCCCGAAAAGGTGGAAGAGCTTGCGGCTAAATTTGAACAGGTATATCCGGTAAACTATAACTTCTCCGGTCAGACTGTAGTCGCCGGTTCGCCGGAATCGCTGAAGGAATTTGAGGCGGCGGTAAAGTCAGAAAAGGGACGCGCTATAAAACTCAAAGTGGGCGGCGGATTCCATTGCCCGTTTATGAATGACGCAAGCGCAGAGTTCCGTAAATTTCTGGACGGATTTACTTTTAACGAGCCTGATATTCCCGTTTATTCGAATGTGACGGCTCAGCCGTACAGCGGAGATCCGCGCGAGCTGCTTGCAAAACAGATAATCAGCCCTGTAAGATGGGCGCAGTCTGTTGCGAATATGGAGTCTGACGGATTTGACACATTCGTGGAGGCCGGCGCGGGAAAGACGCTCAGCGATCTTATAAAAAAGATAGGCGGAGCGGAAATCGTAACGCGGGCAGAAAACGATGAAACACTCAAAGAAGCTCTTGCGGCTTTAGGTATAGAAGGCTGATTGAATATGAGTAATAAAGTAGCAATAGTGACGGGAGGCAGCAGAGGAATAGGCAGGGCTATTGTGCTCCAGCTGGCGAACGACGGCTTTGACGTCGCGCTGGTATATGCCGGAAATACAGAAGCTGCTCAGCAGACTCAGGCGGACGCCGAATCTGTAGGCGTAAAGTGCAAGGCTTATCAGTGCGACGTATCTGATTTTCAGGCTTGCGGTGCGCTTGTGAAAAATATATTGGAGGATTTCGGCGGAGTAAATGTGCTCGTCAACAACGCTGGCATAACCAGAGATATGCTTTTTATGCGCATGAAGCAGTCTGAGATAGATTCAGTTATAGATACGAACTTGAAAGGCGCTATGCACATGGCGCATCACACATGCGCAAAGCTGATGCGCGCAAAAGACGCAAGAATAATAAACATATCTTCTGTTGTCGGAATGAACGGCAATGCAGGACAGGCTAATTATGCCGCTGCTAAAGCAGGTCTCATAGGCTTTACTAAGAGCCTGGCAAAGGAGCTCGGCGGAAGAGGAGTGACCTGCAATGCAATTGCTCCGGGAGCTATAGACACGGAGATGACTCGTGCGATTCCTGAGAAGAAGCTTCAGGAGCTGGCGGATACAATTCCGCTCAGACGTATAGGTCAGCCTGAGGATGTGGCGAAGGTCGTAGGCTTCCTCGCTTCTGACGCGGCGTCTTATGTCACGGGTACGGTTATCCCGGTTGACGGCGGCATGGTTCTTTGATTGAATATGCGCCGGAAAGGAGAAGCAGATGAAAAGAAGAGTTGTCATTACCGGTATGGGCGTTATTTCTCCTATCGGAAATGATATAGATACATTTTGGAATAATGCAGTGCAGGGCAATATCGGAATCGGCCCCATTACACGTTTTGACGCATCAAACCTCAAAGCTAAAGTGGCGGCTGAAGTAAAGGATTTTGTTCCGGCTGATTTTGATTTGGATAAAAAAGATGTGCGCAGAATGGATTTGTTCACGCAGTATGCGATGGCAGCCGCTAAGCAGGCTGTGGATCAAAGCGGGATCGTGGGGAATATAGATCCTGACCGCTTCGGCGTGTATATCGGCTCCGGCACGGGCGGTATGATTACATTCGTGAACGAAACTAAGAAGATGCTTGAAAAGGGACCGGGCAGGATTTCTCCCAACTTCATCCCGACCATGATACTCAACATGGCGTCAGGCAACGTTGCTATAAAATACAATGCACAGGGACCTTCCCTCCCCACTGTAACGGCGTGCGCAACCTCTACAAATTCTATCGGCGAGGCTTACCGCGCGGTTATGCACGGATATGCCGACGCTATTATTACAGGTGGTACAGAAGCTACCATAACAGAGCTCGCTGTCGGCGGATTTGTAAACTGTCAGGCTCTCAGCCTGTCTGAAGATCCTGCGTTGGCGTCGCTGCCTTTCGACAAGAGACGCGGAGGCTTCGTCATGGGCGAGGGAGCCGGTATAGTTGTGCTCGAAGAGCTGGAGCACGCTAAAGCGCGCGGAGCGAACATAATTGCCGAAGTATGCGGCTACGGAAACACGTGCGATGCTCACCATGTAACAGCTCCTCGTCCGGATGGTTCGACAGCGGCGAAGGCTATCGCGATGGCGGCTAACGAAGCGGGGCTTAGCGCAGAGGACGTGCTGTATATTAACGCTCACGGCACAGGCACGCCTCTAAACGATCCCTCCGAGACAATCGCTATAAAGAAGGCTCTCGGGGACGACATTGCGTATAAGGCGCATGTAAGCTCTACAAAGTCCGTGACAGGGCATATGCTCGGCGCGGCAGGCGCGATAGAGGCTATCGCAAGCGCGCTGGCGCTGAAAAACGGCGTGGTTCCGCCGACGGCAGGTCTGGAGCAGCAGGACGAGAGCTGTGATTTGGACTGCACACCGATAAACAGTAAGGAAGCAGACCTCACGGTTGCTCTTTCCAGCTCGCTGGGATTTGGCGGTCACAACGCCTGCATAGCTCTGCGTGCTTACAAGGGCTGACGAGGGAGAGAAATGGACATAAAATTAGTCAGAGAGCTGGCTGAGATAGTAAAAGAGCTGAATCTTTCAACTATCGAGGTCGAAGAAGGCGAGACCAAGATTAAGATAGAAAACGCTAAGGCAGAGCGGGAGGCGAATTCCGCTCCTCAGCTCGCTCCCATTAACACAGCAACTCAATTTGTAGCACCGAATCCGGCTATGGAGAAGGACCCCGGCTTGGACTTCAATGACGTCAAGACGGTCGATTCGCCGATGGTTGGCGTTTTTTATGCTGCGCCGAATCCGGACAGCGAACCGTATGTCGCATTGGGCAGCAAAGTCAAGAAGGGCGATGTCCTATGTATAATCGAGGCGATGAAGCTTATGAATGAGATTGTCGCCGAGCAGGATGGAGAAATTGTGGACATTTGTGTTTCCAATGGAGATGTAGTCGAATACGGTCAGACACTTTTTAAAATATTCTGAGATTTCGGAGGGGAGAGATTTTCGTGACTAGAGATGAACTGAAAGATATTCTGCCGCATCGTGAGCCGATGCTGCTGGTAGATGAGGCGCAGCTTGGAGAAGACGGCGTTGCTACCGCATACTATCATGTCACAGGCGACGAGTGGTTCCTCAAGGGTCACTTCCCGGGAAACCCCGTTGTTCCCGGCGTCGTACTTTGCGAAATCATGGCACAGGCATGCGCTGTCATTCTCGCGGATGAGCTCAAAGGGAAAACGCCTTATTATACAAGCATCGACAAAGTTCGTTTTAAAGGCATGGTAAAACCCGGAGACACTATAGTAACTACTGCGCGTTTGGACAAAAAGCGCGTTCCGTTTTATTTCACTTCAGCGGAAGCGCATGTGAACGGGAAGCTTTGCGCTAAGGCTCAGATGTCCTTCGCTGCTCTGGAAGGTCAAGAAGGTTAAACAGTGTTTTCTAAGATACTAATAGCAAACAGAGGCGAGATCGCCGTAAGAATAATACGCGCGTGCAAAGAGATGGGCATTTCTACGGTGGCTGTCTTTTCGGATGCGGACAGAGAGGCGCTGCATGTCAGCCTCGCGGACGAGAGCATTTGCATTGGACCTGCGCCTGTGCAGGGGAGCTATTTGAATAAAGAATCTATAGTTATGGCTGCGAAGCTGACAGGAGCTGAGGCGGTGCATCCCGGGTATGGCTTGCTTTCGGAGGACAGCGGCTTTGCTTTGCTTTGCGAGGAAAATGATCTCAAGTTTATAGGGCCCAGTGCAAAAACGATAAGCCTGGCGGGCGATAAAGACGAGGCCAGAAAATCTATGAAGAAAGCGGGCGTGCCTACCGTTCCGGGAAGTCCGGATATTGTACGAGATGCAGAAGAAGCTAAAGAATTGGCTTTGGAAATAGGTTTTCCGCTTCTCATAAAGGCCAGATCCGGCGGCGGCGGCAGAGGCATCCGTAAGGTTAACTCTATAGACGAAGTCAAGCGCGCGTTCGAGACTGCGACGGCTGAGGCGCAGAGCGCGTTCGGCGACGGCGCGGTGTATATGGAAAGATTTATGCGTCCTGCGCGTCATATAGAGATTCAGCTCATCTGTGATGATTACGGCAATGTTGTCTGTCTCGGAGAACGCGAATGTTCCATACAGCGCAAAAACCAGAAGCTTGTGGAGGAGAGTCCTTCGCCTGCGGTTTTCCCCGAGCTGCGCGAGCGCATGATGGCCGCTTCTGTATTGGCGGCAAAAGCGGTGGATTATCGCGGATTGGGCACTGTAGAATATTTGTTGGATACTGAGAACAACTTCTACTTTATGGAGATGAACACCAGATTACAGGTAGAGCATCCTGTCACAGAGCTGGTTACTGATATAGACCTCGTAAAATGGCAGATCCGTGTGGCGGCGGGGCTTCCGCTGGAGTTTACACAAGACGATGTGAAGATTAGCGGTCACGCTATAGAGTGCAGAATAAATGCAGAAAATCCGCTTCAGGATTTCAGACCTTCGTGCGGTACTATTACAATGCTTCACGTCCCTGGGGGACCGTGGGTCAGATTTGATACTGCGCTCTATCAGGGTTATTCCATACCGCCTTTTTATGACTCTATGATAGCAAAGCTTATAGTTCATGCTCAGACTCGCGAGGAGGCTATGCGGAAAATGATAGCCGCGCTCTGCGAGGTAGTTATTGAAGGCGTGGAGCACAACAGAGAGCTTCAGGTTGCTATTATTTCCGATGAGGATTTTCAATCCGGAGATTACAATACGGGTTTTATGGAAGAGCACAAGCTGCTGTTCTAAATTTTAAAATATTATTAGGGGAGTGAATGAATGCCGCTTCAAAAAAGTCTTTTTTTGAGACCGAATGTGACTCTCGAAGGTATAGATAAAAATAAAGGCGTGAGCAGGGATAAGCTTGCGGTTTGTCCGGCTTGCAAAAAGACTTCTTACGTATCCGGACTGCGCGAAAACTTTAATATATGCCCTCATTGCGGTGCGTATGAAAAAATGAGTGCGAGACAACGTATAGAAATGCTGGCGGACGAGGGAACGTTTAAAGAGCTTTTTGCTGACATGACGTCGAGCGATCTTATAGATTTTCCCGGATATGCAAAAAAGCTTGAAGACGCTGTCAAAAATACGGGAGAAAATGAAGCGGTCGTAACAGGAGAATGCGAGATCGGCGGTCAAAGATGCGCGCTTTTTGTGATGGAACAGAGCTTCCTCATGGGGAGCATGGGTACGGTTGTCGGAGACAAGCTGGCGAGATTGTTTGAATACTCCATAGATCGCTCGCTCAGCGTCGTGGGCTATACGGCTTCCGGCGGCGCGCGTATGCAGGAAGGTATTTTATCTTTGATGCAGATGGCGAAGGTAAGCGGAGCGGTAAAGCTGCACAGCGATGTAGGGCTGTTCTACCTCACTGTGCTTACGGATCCGACGACGGGCGGCGTGACGGCAAGCTTTGCCATGGAAGGCGACATCATCCTTGCGGAGCCGAACGCGCGTGTGGGATTTGCCGGTCCGAGAGTGATAAAGCAAACTATAAGACAGGAGCTTCCGGAGGGATTTCAAAGATCTGAATTCCTGCTGGAGAAAGGCTTTGTAGACAATATAGTAGAGCGAAGTGAACAAAAGGCAGTGATAGCGATGCTGCTGGAATGCCACGCGGGGAGGGAAGCATGAGTGCATATGACAGTGTAATAAAATCCCGTGCCCAAGGCAGGCCGACAGCAAAAAAATTTATAGAGAATATTTTCACTGATTTTTTTGAGCTGCACGGAGACAGACTTTTCGCCGACGATGCAGCTGTGGTCGGCGGCATAGCTAAGCTGGACGGAGAGTTCGTGACAGTAATAGCTATAGAAAAAGGCGAGGATACTAAAACTAAAATCAAACATAACTTCGGAGCGCCGAATCCAGAGGGTTACCGCAAGGCTCTGCGCCTTATGAAGCAGGCGGAGAAATTTAAGCGACCGGTTATTTGTTTTGTAGATACATCGGGAGCATACTGCGGAATCGGAGCTGAGGAGCGCGGTCAGGGAAGCGCGATAGCTACAAACCTTATGGAAATGATGATGCTGCAAACGCCGATTATATCCGTAGTAATCGGAGAAGGCGGGAGCGGAGGCGCGATTGGGCTGGCGGTTGCCAATGAAGTATGGATGATGGAAAACGCATACTATTCAGTCATATCCCCCGAAGGCGCCGCGAGCATAATCTGGAAGGACGCTTCCAAAGTGGAGCAGGCGGCTGAAGCGCTGAAATTCACAGCGGCGGATTTAAAAAACTTCGGCGTGATAGAAGAAATATTTATGGAGAATAATGGTCAGGATTTTTCGGATGTTTATTCGCAAATGAAGAAGGAACTGATTGAGAAAATAGCGTATTATGATTCGCTTTCCGGCGAGGAACTGGCGCGTCGTCGATATGATAGATTTAGAAAGATAGGGAGAACGCAGCAATGATAGTTTTAGTTACGGACAGTACTGCATATTTAACCCAGCAAGAAGCGAGAAAGCTTGGAGTGATATATGTTCCGATGACGTATACGGTAGACGGCGTTCTGAAAACGGAAGGATATATTGACGAGTTTACATATGACGGAAGTCTGAATTACAAGATTAACGACATGAAAACTTCGCAGCCGGGCATGGGAAGGATTCTCAACACTTTTGCTTCTCTGCGTGCTTCGGGTCATGAGATTCTTTGCGTGACGCTCTCCTCCAGATTGAGCGGAACATTCAGCAACGCATGCGTATGTGCAGAAGAGCTGGGCAAAAAGTCTATTAGAGTAGTAGATTCCCGCATGACTGCCGGAGGTCTTTTTATGCTGGTGCGCCGTGCGAGAGAGTTGATAGACGCCGGCGGCACGCTGAATGATATCGCAGATAAGCTTGAAACGGAAAAAGACAGAGTTCATACATATTTCTCAGTGCGCGATCTAACCCCTCTGCGCAGGAGCGGACGTCTGGGACTTGTGCGCCAATCTGTAGGTACAATCTTGAACCAGCGCCCAATATTGAAAATCCACGACGGGGCGGTAGTATATTACGAAGTATCGCGCGGATTGAACGAGCAGCTTAGGAAGCTCGCGGCGCGCGTGCCTGAGAATGCGGAAGAGATAGTGGTTGAGTACATCACAGAGGCTCAGGCGGCGAATCGTCTGGCGGAGATGCTCGAGAAAAAATGCGGCGCCAATGTCCAACTGAGAAAAGTCGGACCGGTCTTGGGGATACACCTTGGATTTGATGTCATAGGAACATCCTGGAAGGATGCTGCTGAACAATAAACTGATTGCCTGTTGCTGAGGATTTCAGCAACGGGCTTTTTTACTGTAAATAATTTTTATATATTAACAGATATTGACTGTTTAAAAAATAATGTATAGATGTTATTATAATATAGGAATTCAGCCTATGATATATTGCTATACTGAAAAAGGTTATATTTGAGAAATGACCGAGAAAAAACTTGTATAATGCGTGATAGAGTAGTATAATAATTATGATTTCGCACTTATATGCCGACATTAATCAATGTAGGCGAAGTACACAAATTATATGGAGGAAAACAAAAAATGAAGAAGAGATTTATCGCTGCTGCTATGGCTGCGATGGTGTCCGCGTTTGCTTTCGCGGCTTGCTCCGGCGGCTCCGATTCTGCAAGCACGGCAAGTGCAGACGGCGCTGAAGCTTCCGGCGCTGCGACAACAGCTACAGGCGAAGAAATTAAAATCGGCGGTCTTGCACCGCTGACGGGCGATGTTTCTGTTTACGGTATAGCGGCAAGCAACGGAGCTAAACTGGCCGTCGCTGAGGCTAATGCAAACGGAATGAATATTTCTTTTGAGTGCCTTGATGAAAAGGGCGATCCGAACGAAGCCACAAACGCTTATGATAAACTCGTTGCAAGCGGCGTAGTAGGCATCGTCGGCGACGTTACGTCCAAGCCCTCTATTGCAGTCGCTCAGGTTGCAGCTCAGGACAACATGCCGATGATCTCCGGTACGGCTACTGCTGATGAAGTAACAAGCGCAGGTCCTAATGTATTCCGCGCATGCTTTACGGACCCCTTCCAGGGCGAAGTTATGGCTAAATATGCGGCAGAAAAACTCAGCCTCAAAAAGGCCGCTATTCTTTACAACAATGCCGACGACTATTCTGAAGGACTTATGAAGTCCTTTGAATCCACGGCTGCTACTGTCGGTCTTGAAATAGTAGCTAAGGAATCTTACACCGGCGGCGACGTAGACTTTAAGTCTCAGCTCACAAAGATTAAGAGCGCAGGCGCTGATTGTCTGTTCGTACCTGTTTATTATCAGGATGTAGCTCAGATCGCTGCTCAGGCTAAGGAAGTCGGAGTAGATGTTCAGCTTCTCGGCGCTGATGGATGGGAAGGCGTTATTAAGCAGCTCGGCGGCAACGGCACAGAGACTGTAGACGGCGCATACTTCTGCTGCCAGTTCTCTTCTTCCAGCGAGGATGAAAAGGTAGTTAACTTTGTAAACGCATACAAAGAAGCTTATGACGAAGAGCCCTCTCAGTTTGCAGCTCTCGGCTATGACGCTATGATGATCATGATCGAGTCCATCGAAGCAGCAGGCTCCACAGACAGCCAGGCTATTATAGATGCTATGCAGGCTATTGAGTACACAGGTCTCACAGGCACAATAACATTTGACGAGAACGGTACTCCTGACAAGGCGGCTACAATCACCACTATTGAAAACGGTGAGTACAAGGTTGTAGAAGCTTACAAGTAAGACGATATTGTCAGGCTAGATATTACGAGAGAGGGATGATGTGCTTATCCCTCTTTCTTAATAATAAGAGGCTAAAGCCCTCTGTCGGCTTGGCGGACAGCTTTTGAGACCGCAAGAGCTGTATCCAAGTTAAATTTCGGTCTAGGTGGTATATTAATGGAATTTTTATCTCAGATTATCAATGGTCTGCATGTTGGCAGCATCTACGCTCTCGTTGCGTTGGGCTACAACATGGTATACGGTATCATTCAGCTGATAAACTTTGCTCACGGCGACATAATCATGGTAGGCTCGTATGCGGCTTATGTCGTTTTGGCAATGCTGGGTCTGCCGCTCTGGGTAGCAGTAATAATTTCCATAGCGTTTTGCGCGCTGTTAGGAATGTTTATTGAAAGAATAGCTTATAGGAGACTGCTTAAAAAGAATGCTCCGAGAATTTCTTTGCTAATAACGGCTATAGGCGTCAGCATGTTCCTTCAGAATCTATCTCAGCTTATATTTGGATCTGAAGGAAAAATGTTCCCTACAGTCGTAAATATAGATCCGATTACAGTCGGAGATAAGCAGATAAGTTTTATCACTATAATAACTATTATAGTAACTGTATTGCTTATGATAGGCTTGCAGATTTTGGTTAAGAATGCGCGTATGGGTAAGGCAATGCGCGCCGTCTCTGAAGATCCTCAGGCGAGCCAGCTCATGGGTATAAATACGAGCAGTGTAATCGCATTTACATTCGGATTAGGCTCGGGTCTCGCGGCGGTAGGCTCTGTGCTCTACAGTGCGGCATATCCGCTTGTGACTCCATACATGGGCTCTCTTCTCGGATTGAAGGCGTTTGTAGCGGCTGTTCTGGGAGGTATAGGCAGTATTCCCGGAGCGATGCTCGGCGGATACGTGATAGGTGTAGCTGAATCTCTGACAAAAGGGTATATTTCGACCCAGCTTGCGGATGCAGTGGTATTTGGCATTTTGATTATAGTTCTGATCTTCAAGCCGTCCGGCCTGCTGGGGAAGAACATAAAAGAAAAGGTATAGGGGGAAGTAATTATGTCAAAGAAACGTCTATCTTCCTATATAATTAATTTTGTAATTGTATTGGCAGTGTTCATAGTATTACAGCTCTTGATTTCTAATGGTGTCATAAGCCGTTATTATGGACGTATCATAAACTTAATATGTATAAACACAATCCTGGCGGTCAGCTTGAACCTTTCTACAGGTTTTCTGGGTCAGCTTGTTCTGGGGCATGCCGGATTCATGGCGGTCGGCGCGTATTTTGCCGCGCTTATAACGCTGAACTCCGGAGACTCGAGCGCTGCTTTGTTTCCGGTTGCTCTCATCGTCGGCGGCATAGCTGCGGCGATAATAGGTTTGCTGATAGGCATACCGGCGCTGAGGCTGCAGGGTGACTATCTGGCTATAATAACACTTGGCTTCGGCGAAATAATTCGAGTCATATTTAATAATCTGCCTGTTTTTGGCGGAGCTAAAGGTCTGAATGGCATAGCGTCGCATACTACTTTCGCATGGGTTTACGTATTGGCGATCATAACTATATTCGTCTGCTATACTCTGATTAAATCAAAGAACGGACGTTTGATAGTGACAATAAGAGAGGACGAAATCGCGTCTACAGCTTCCGGTGTCAACACGACATATATCAAACTGTTTGCATTCGTGCTGTCTGCTTTCTTTGCAGGTATAGCGGGCGCGCTTTATGCGCATCAGGTCGGTGTTATATCGCCGGATAAATTCGATTTTAACTATTCAATAGAGATTTTGGTTATGGTAGTGCTGGGAGGCATGGGTTCGGTTACAGGCTCTGTAATCGCCGCTATAGTGCTTACTATATTGCCCGAGGCTTTGCGCAGCTTTTCTGACTACAGAATGCTGCTCTATTCCGGCGTTTTGGTCGTAATGATGCTGTTTAAACCGCTTGGATTGCTCGGGCAGGTGGAGCTTTCTCTCTCCGGCGCAGCCAAGGCTATAAAGAGACGCTTCTCGCGCGGCAAAGCGCAGACGCCGCCTGCTCAGGAGGAATAACGTATGCTGTTGGAAACTAAGAATTTAGGAATAACATTCGGCGGGCTAAAAGCTTTGCAGGGGCTTAACCTCACGGTTGATATGGGCGAGATAGTGGGACTCATCGGCCCTAACGGCGCGGGCAAGACTACGGTATTCAATTTGCTTACGGCGGTTTATGAGCCGACTGACGGAGAGATATTCCTCGACGGAAAAAGTACGGCAAAGAAAAAGACGTATCAGCTCAACAGAATGGGAATAGCGAGAACCTTTCAGAATATCAGACTGTTTAAAGATATGTCGGTTATGGACAATGTAAAAGTTGCGTTCAGCAATGAGACAAAGTATTCTGCCATTTCGGGAATAATGCGTCTGCCGTCATTCTGGAAAGAGGAAAAACGCATAGAAGAAAAAGCTATGGAGCTGCTCTCAATGTTTGACTTGCAGAGCCTTGTGGATGTAAAAGCCCGCCATTTGGCATACGGAAAACAACGCAAGCTGGAGATCGTACGTGCGCTCGCGTCCAACCCCAAGGTGCTGCTGCTGGATGAGCCGGCAGCGGGCATGAATCCGACGGAGACGGCGGAATTGGCGGATGCTATAAACTTGATTAGAGAAAAATTCGAGATAGCTATTCTGCTTATTGAACACGATATGAGCTTCGTAATGGGCATATGCGACAGGTTAGTTGTTCTGGATTATGGCAAAGAGATAGCCAGAGGGCTGCCCGATGAAGTAAGGAAAAACCCCGACGTTATCGCTGCGTATTTGGGAGGTGAATGATAACATGTCAATGCTGGAAATTACAGATCTCAATGTGTTTTACGATGCGATACACGCGATAAAAGGCATATCGTTTTATGTAAATGAAGGTGAAATAATCAGTCTCATCGGCGCGAATGGCGCGGGAAAGACGACAACTATGCACACTATCTCAGGTCTTATAAAGCCTAAAACTGGCACTATAGTATTCGAAGGTCAGAATTTAGAAAAATTAGCGCCGCATAAAATTCCAATGTTAGGGCTGGCGCAGGTTCCTGAGGGAAGGCGCGTGTTCTCAAAGATGACAGTTATGGAAAATCTGGACATGGGCGCTTTCAACAGAAAAGACAAGGCGGAGATAGAGCGAGATAGAGAAATGGTCTTTGAACGCCTGCCTCGTTTGAAAGAGCGTGTTAAACAGCTGGCGGGGACTCTGTCCGGAGGAGAGCAGCAGATGCTCGCTATCGGCAGAGCTTTGATGTCAAAACCGAAAATGCTGCTTATGGACGAACCGTCTATGGGACTTTCTCCTCTGCTGGTGCAGGAGATATTCAGCATTATCGAAAGCATAAACAAGCAAGGCGTGACAATTCTCCTCGTGGAGCAGAATGCAAAAAAAGCGCTGGAAATATCCAACAGGGCGTATGTATTGGAAACGGGCAGCATAGTTATGTCAGGAGACGCTGCCGAATTGGCAAAAGACGAATCCATCTCCAACGCTTATCTTGGCGGCTGATGAAAAGTATTAAAGAATTTTGTCCTCTGTATGGCAATGCCTGCAGAGGATTTTTGTAGACATTATCGGTTAGAATGCGGAAATTGTTATATATTGTGAGGTTTTGTTGCAAACTTGTGAATTATATGTTAAACTTATTAAGTTATTAATTGACAAAAAGCAAGCGGAGGGATAAATGAGAACAGGTATAAAGGTTCTGTCCGTTCTGTTGGCCGTATTGATTGTGTCTGCAATCGGGCTTGGCGTTTGGGCGTATTCAATATATAAAGGAGTTGCAGAGGATCCGCTTTCAGCGTTTAAAATACCTCGGGCTTCTACTGTGAGCACGGTAGTTGAGAGTGAACAAACATATGAAAAAACCGAGGGTATAATAAACATATTGCTTCTGGGGATAGATACTACAGAAGCCAGAGAGAAGAACAACAAGGGCTGGCGCAGCGACACGATAATACTTTGCTCGTTTAACTTCAACGATGGAAAAGTAACTATGATTTCTGTTCCCAGAGATTCATACTGCGATTTTATAAATGTAATAGATGTAGACACAGGTGACGTAGAATATGTGACGACAAATAAAATAAACGCTGCTTACACTTTTGGCGGAGGACCTGATGCATTCGGCGCGGAAAACGCGATGGATTGTCTTTCTCAGTTTTTTTCATGCGAAGGCAGGCTTGAGGTTCCGATACACTACTATGCGTCTATTGATATAGATGGATTGCCGGAGTTGGCGGACGATTTGGGCGGAGTAGACGTAGTGCTTGAGCAGGATATGATAGACATATATAACAAGGACACAGGTGTGACGACCAGCTATGGCTATAAAGGAGATACAGTTACTATCACCAGTGAAAATATAGATAATTTTGTCCGCTCGCGCTCGTCAGATGCAGGCGGCGAAGATGGGCGTGCGCTGCATCAGATGCTGTTTTTGCTTTCCGCTGCGAAGAAAATTCAGCAGCAAGGCGCTATGCAGTCCATGACGGCGCTTGTAAATACGCTTTTGAAATACATAAAGACAAACCTGAGCATGGAACAATTTGTGGCTCTGGCCAATTTTGTGGATGGGAAATACAGCAGTGATGGGAAATTCGATATAGATGAAGATCTTACAAGATACAGAGTTCCGGGCGAAGGAAAGATGGAGACTGTGAACGGAAATAGAAGATGGTATTTTCATCCCGATATGGATGAGCTCTATGCTTTTTTGCTTGAGGAATACTATGACCCCGACGCCGAGGTTTATTAACTGTTTAAAAATAATTAATAGCATACTTGAATGTACGTTTTGTGAAAACAAGTATTAGAGCTTTACTTTATTGTTTTTTTTGAGTATACTATTACTCAGGCGCAAAAGCCTGAAATACCTTTATCTAGGAGAGAATTTATGACAAAAAGACGTGTTTTAAAATATATTACGACCGCAGCGGCAGCTCTGATCGTTTTTGGATCTTTGACCGCATGTTCAGGCACAACAGGTTTGAACAAGCCTGTAGCTACTGCAGAATCAGGTCAGCAGATTCAGTATCAGGAAGTGACGGGAACTGTGTCCTATGAGCAGGCGGACAGCAAGCTTAAAGTGACAGCGACGAGCAATCTGACGGACGGCACTATTTATAAAGTGGCGGTGGACGGCTGCGATGGTCAGGCGGTAGATTCTAAGATTCTGACAAAAGGCTCGGAGGAATCCCCTGATGTAGAATTTGATATAACGGATGCATGGCCGAGTGATATTCGAATTTCTCTCGTGGCTCAGCCCAGCGGAAACGGCAAGCAGCCTTCCGAAGTCACGGACGTATACGGGAAAAAGTTTGAGCTTATGAGCGGAGAAGATGTGATTTGGAATACTGAAGGCAATGTGCTCGTGATTCAATCTGATATAATTACGATAAACAAATAAGTGATCGTATTCTTTCGAGTATAAAAGCTCGCTTCTATTCGGATAGAGGAGCGGGCTTTTTATTTGACATTGTTTCCTCGAATAATATATAATTCCAAATAACGCATTAAAAAACAGGCGGTGAAATATGGAAAAGAAGAGACGAAATGACATACTGCTTGTCGCGGTGATTGTAGCAGCAGCGGCCGCTGCTCTCATATTGTGGCTCAGCTTGAGGCAGGAGGGCGTGATGGTGCGTGTCAGCGTTGACGGAAAAGAGATAGCGGCATATCCTCTGTCTCAAAATATAGAGGTTGCAATAGATGAATTAGGTCATAATACTCTGGTTATTCAAGACGGGTATGCGTATATATTAGACGCGGATTGTCCGGATCAGCTGTGTGTAAAGCAGGGCAAGATAAGCCGGGGCGGTCAGAGCATTATATGCCTCCCGAATAAGCTCGTCATAGAAATTGAAGGCGGAGAAAATACCGTGGACGGTGTATCGCAATGAAAACGAGCACGAGTATGAAGCGACTCGCGAGATACGGTCTGCTGGTTGCGTTGGCGATAATTCTCAGCTATGTAGAGAGTCTGATACCTCTTCCGTTTTTTATGCCGGGGATGAAGCTGGGCCTTGCAAATATAGTGGTGCTTATGGCGCTGTACACTCTGCGTTCGGCAGACGCCGTTGTAATATCGTTTATGCGCGTATTGCTAGTAGGGATATTATTTAAAAACGGCGTCAGCATGGCGTATAGCTTCGGCGGGGCTTTGCTCAGCCTATTTGCAATGATATTATTGAAAAAATCAGGCAAATTCGGGATAACGGGAGTCAGCGTCGCCGGTGCGGCATGTCACAATATAGGTCAGATCGCAGTCGCGGCGATAATGCTGCAAACCTCTCAGCTCGCGTACTATTTGCCCGTGCTGTTGATTTCAGCAGCGGTTACAGGTGTTATAATAGGCTTAATAGGCGGGATGATAGTAAAGCGGGTTGAAAAGGTCGCGAGAATGTGAAGAGCGGAGTGATTAAATAAAATGTTGAAAAAAAACAGAAACACATTGGGCGCTCTCTGCGTAATAATGTGTGAGAGCATTTTCGGAGGGAGTTATCTTTTTACTAAATCGGCCACAAACTCCGTATCAGCTTTTACACTTTTGGGATGGAGATTCTTCGTAGCTTTTCTGCTTCTAACGGCGCTTGTGCTGACGGGTGTGATAAAAGTTGATTTCAAAGGCAAACGGATAGGGAGCTTGCTGGCGATAGCGTTTTTTCATCCGGTGCTCTACTTTACCTGCGAGACTTTCGGAATAAGCATGACGTCTGCGAGTGAGAGCAGCACGATTATAGCGGCGGTGCCGATAACTACAATGATAATATCCGCGCTTATTCTAAAGGAAAAGCCGACGAGGGTTCAGGTTGCGGGAATAGCTGTTACAATATCAGGCGTTGCGGTTACTGTGTTGGCTAACGGAGTTGAGGTCAGCTTTAGCGCGGCGGGATATGTAATATTAGTATGCGCGATTACATCTTTCAGCCTGTTCTCTGCGTTTTCGAAAAAAACAACTCAGTTTACAGAAATGGAAAAGACTTTTGTTATGGTCTGCTCCGGAGCGTTGGTGTTCGGCGCGGCGGCTTTTATAGACAATGCAGCGAGCGGTACTGTCGCTCAAATGCTGACGCTTCCGTTCCGAGATACAGGTTTTCTCGTGTCGATTTTATATATGGGCACGGGCTCCTCGGTTTTGGCTTTTTTCCTATATAATAAAGGTCTGGCGCTCATAGGGACGACAAGAGCATCGTCGTTTGTAGGAGTTTCTACTGTAGTTGCGGTGATACTCGGTGTCTTGATTTTAGGAGAACCGTTTTCAATGCCAAAAGCCGTCGGAGTTGTACTCGTTTTGGCAGGTGTGTATATAGCGAACGCTCAGTTTGCGTTAAAAAAAGGCAGTGCGACTTTTGAAAAATCTCTTGACGCACACTCGAGAAAGTGATATACTTTAAAACAAGTGAATAGTGACCACAAACCGTTGAAGTGGAGATAAAGTCAGGATATGCACTCACAGAGAGCCGGGATGCTGAGAAGCCGGCAGTAAGCAGCTTGGCAAATGGACCACGGAGGGCGCGGTCAAAGGAGGTCAGCTCCGAGTATCCGCGACGTTAATAGGGCATACGTTAATTGTCCGGAGTATGTTGGTACTCTTAAAGTGCAGGTTATATCCTGAATCAAGGTGGCACCGCGGAAATATTTTAGATTCTATTCCGTCCTTGGCAGAAATGCTTTGGACGGTTTTTTGTTATTTTCAAGGAGGAATGCGATATGTACAATTTGACCCTGGAACAGGCGAAGGCTCTGTCGGCTGAATACAAATCTCTGCCGATAAGTACAAGTATATATTCGGATATGCGCACGCCGATAGAAGTGCTCAGAGTCCTGAAGCGTCTGAGCAAACATTGCTATATTCTTGAAAGCTTGGAGGATCAGTCGCGTTGGGGTCGGTACACCTTCCTCGGGTATGATCCAAAGCTGGAATTGACCTGCAAGGACGGCGAAATGACTATAAAAGGCGGGACTACAATGACGATAAAAACAAACGATCCCGCACGCTATATACGCGATATAGCGGATCAGAACAAGGCTCCGCGTCTGCCGGATATGCCGCCTTTTGCAGGAGGTCTTGTGGGCTATTTTTCATACGACTATATCAAGTATGCCGAGCCGACGCTGAATCTGGACGCTGAGGATGAAGAGGGCTTCCGAGATGTAGATCTGATGCTCTTTGACAAAGTTATAGCATTTGACAATCTCGCACAAAAAATAATTCTCATAGTCAACATAAAGACTGACGAGTTGGAGGAGAATTATCAGAAAGCGAAGCTTGAGCTAAAAACAATGGCAGAGCTTGTCAGAAACGGAATCGGGGCGGAGCATGAGCCGCTCAGGATAAAGAGCGAATTTCGTGCTTTATTCGACAAGCAGGGCTTTTGCGATATGGTTAATAAGGCTAAAGACTACATATATGAGGGCGATATTTTCCAGGTCGTGCTTTCCAACAGACTGGAAGCAGACGCAGAGGGAAGCCTGCTTGATACATACAGAATACTCAGAACGACAAATCCTTCTCCGTATATGTTCTATTTTTCCAGTGACGATATAGAGATCGCCGGAGCGTCTCCGGAGACGTTAGTCAAGCTGAAAGACGGAACTTTGTCTACGTTCCCGCTGGCAGGCACGCGCCCTCGCGGAAAGACAGACGAGGATGATGCAAGACTGGAGAGAGAGCTTCTCGCCGATCCAAAAGAACGCTCAGAGCACAACATGCTCGTGGATTTAGGCAGAAACGACATAGGCAAGGTCAGTAAATTCGGCACTGTAAAAGTAGATAAGTACATGGTGATAGAGCGATTTTCTCATGTAATGCACATCGGATCTACCGTTACAGGTGAGATAAACGATGACAAAACAGCTCTCGACGCAATCGGCTCCGTGCTCCCTGCGGGAACGCTGTCCGGCGCTCCTAAGATACGCGCCTGCGAGATAATAAACGAGCTGGAGGGGAGCCGCAGAGGAATATACGGAGGCGCGATAGGCTATATTGACTTCGCGGGAAATATGGACGTTTGTATAGCAATAAGAATTGCGTTTAAGAAAAACGGAAAGGTTTTTGTACGCTCGGGCGCAGGCATTGTAGCGGACAGTGTGCCGGAAACGGAATACATTGAGTGCATAAACAAGGCTAAAGCGGTTATGAACGCACTGGAAATGTCTCAGGGAGGTATAGACTGATGATACTGCTTATAGACAACTACGACAGCTTTTCCTATAATCTATATCAGTTGATAGGAGAGATTAATCCGGATATAAAAGTAATACGAAACGACGAGTTGACTATCGGGCAGATAGAGGCGCTCAAACCGGAACGAATAATTCTCTCGCCCGGACCGGGGAAACCGTCAGATGCAGGAATATGCGTAGAAGCTGCGAGATACTTCGCGGGGAAAGTACCTGTGCTCGGAGTCTGCTTAGGACACCAGGCGATATGCGAAGCGTTTGGCGCGACGGTAACTCACGCTAAGAGGCTGATGCACGCTAAGAAGTCGGAAATAACGCTGGACTGCGAATGCGGCATTTTCAATGGCCTGCCTGAGAAAATACTCGGAGCTCGTTATCACTCTCTGGCTGCTCTGCCCGAAACTATAACAGAAGAATTGAAAGTTACGGCAAAGAGCGACGACGGAGAGATAATGGCGGTTAAACACGCGAAGTATGACGTATATGGATTGCAGTTCCATCCCGAATCTATTCTCACTCCGGATGGCAGAGTGATATTGGCTAACTTTATAGGGGAGAAAAAGTGATGATAAAAGAAGCTACGGCTAAAGTTATAAATAAAGAAAACCTTCTGTTTGCAGAAGCGAGCGAGGTAATGGATGAGATAATGAGCGGAGAGACGTCTCAGATTCAGACGGCGGCTTTTCTCGCGGCTCTCAGCACAAAGGGTGAAACTATTGAGGAGATAACGGCATGCGCGGAAGGAATGCGCAGACATGCTCTCAAACTGAATCACAATTACGATCTGCTTGAGATAGTAGGCACGGGAGGCGACGGAGCTAAGACGTTTAATATTTCCACTACATCTGCATTTGTAATCGCAGCAGGCGGAATTAAAGTCGCTAAACACGGCAACCGGGCTGCTTCATCGAAGTCCGGCGCGGCGGATGTGCTGGAGGCGCTGGGCGTGAACATAGACCTGACGCCTGAAAAGTGCGTGCAGCTTTTGGGCGATGTGGGATTTTGCTTTATGTTCGCGCAGAAGTATCATTCGTCTATGAAATATGTCGGGCCCGTCCGCAAAGAATTGGGTATACGCACGATATTTAATATTTTAGGCCCTCTGACAAACCCCGCTCTGGCAAATATGCAGGTGCTTGGCGTTTATTCTGAGGAGCTCGTTGAGCCTATGGCAAAGGCGCTCAGCAATCTCGGCGTGCGCCGTGGAATGGCGGTGTATGGTAAAGATAAGCTGGATGAAATATCGGTCAGTGCTCCGACGGTCGTATGCGAGTTTAACAATGGAGAGTTTAAAACATATGAAATATCTCCTGAAGATTTTGGACTGAGTCTGAGAAGCAAGGCCGAGATAGTCGGCGGAACTCCGGAAGAAAACGCGGCTATAACACTTGATGTTCTTTCGGGGAAAAAGGGTGCGAAACGCGACGCGGTGCTGATGAACTCAGGCGCGGGGCTTTATATCGGAGGCAAGGCGAAGAGTCTTGCCGAAGGTGTGGAGATGGCGGCTCAGCTCATAGACAGCGGCGCTGCGAAAGCCAAGCTGGAAGAAATGATAAAGGCTTCCGGAGCTTAGGAGATTGATATGATACTGGATAAATTAGCGGACAGCGCCAAAAATCGAGTGGCGTTGAAAAAGGCTGAGATTCCGGCCGAGGTTCTTAGAGACAGGGCGGAGGCTTTGTCCGTGAGCGGAGAATTTGCGTTTAAAAATGCGCTGAAACAGGAAGGCATGAGCTTTATCTGTGAGGTGAAAAAGGCGTCGCCCTCAAAAGGACTGATTTCACCTGATTTTCGACCGCTGGATATAGCGCGGGAGTACGAGGCTGCGGGCGCAGACGCAATATCAGTTTTGACTGAGCCGGAGAGATTTTTGGGAAGCGACGAATATCTAAGAGATATATCTGCGGCTGTGAGCCTGCCTACTCTGAGAAAAGACTTTGTAGTTGATGAATATATGATTTACGAGGCGAGGCTTCTCGGAGCGTCGGCCGTTCTGCTCATCTGTGCGATACTGAGTGCAAATCAGCTTGAAAAATTTGCTCAGACAGCGCGAAAACTGGGCCTTTCCGCTCTTGTGGAAGCTCATACTGCTGATGAAGTGAAGATGGCTCTGGACGCAGGAGCAGAGATAATAGGCGTAAACAACAGAGATCTCAAAACATTTGAAGTAGATATAAACACAAGTCTCAGACTGCGCGACATGGTGCCGCAAAATGTGCTGTATGTCAGTGAGAGCGGAATACGAACGGCTCAGGACGTTGCGAACCTCAGAGCAAACGGTACGGACGCCGTGCTGATAGGCGAAACGCTCATGCGCAGTGCGGATAAAAGATCGGCTTTAGACAGCCTGAGAGGTGAGATATGAAAACAAAGATAAAAATATGCGGTTTATTCCGCGAAGAAGATATAGAGTGCGTGAATGAATGCAAGCCGGATTTCATAGGCTTTGTATTTGCAGAGAGCAAGCGTAAGGTAGACGCATACACCGCGGGCAGGCTGAGAGCCATGCTGAAGCCGGGGATAAAAACGGTGGGCGTGTTTGTAGACGACAGCACGGATAGAATATTCGACCTTTTTGACAGCGGAATAATAGATATGGCGCAGCTACACGGCAGGGAGAGCGAGGACTATATACTCAAGCTGAAACGCGCAGGAATCCCCGTTATCAAAACTTTTAAGCCTGTCGCGGGCAGATTGTACAGCGGAATAGACGATTCTCCCGCTGATGAAGTGCTGATAGACAGCGGCGCCGGCAGCGGACGGACTTTTGACTGGAACGCATTGAGCAGACTTCGCCGCAGATATTTCCTAGCCGGCGGGATAGATGAAATGAACATAAAGCAAGCGCTCGAGCTTCGCCCGTATGCCGTGGACATATCCAGCGGAGCAGAGACGGACGGCGTTAAAGACGCCGATAAAATTAAAAAGCTCGTGGCGGCGGTCAGGGGGTACTGACATGGTATTTATACTCAAACCGGGCGCTGAAAAAGAAAAAATACAGCAGTTTATAAAAACTTGGGAAGATAAGGGCTTCGATACAATACTCAGCGAAGGCACGGAGCATACCGCCGTATGCCTCATAGGCAATACAGCTCCGATAGATATGGACACGGTCGTGCAGACCAACGATATAATTGACTTTGCCCGCAGGATAACAGAGCAGTACAAGGCTGCGTCCCGCTCCGTTCATATGGACAATACGATAATAGACGTCGGCGGGGTTAAAATAGGAGAAGGTACTTTTACTGTAATATCCGGACCATGCTCTGTAGAGAGTGAGGAACAGATAATCAAGGTGGCTCAGTCAGTTAAAAAAAGCGGAGCGAAGCTTCTGCGCGGCGGCGCATTCAAACCGCGTACATCGCCGTATTCTTTTCAAGGGCTCGGCGCGGACGGATTGAAAATGCTGCTCAAGGCTAAAGAGGCGACAGGTCTGCCGATAGTGACGGAGGTAATGAACCAAACTCAGCTTCCGCTTTTTGATGATGTGGATGTAATACAGGTCGGCGCGCGCAATATGCAGAATTTTGATTTGCTGAAGGCGGTTGGCCAAATGAAAAAACCCGTTTTGCTCAAACGGGGTCTGGCAAATTCTATAGAAGAGCTGCTTATGAGCGCCGAATACATCATGAGCGAAGGGAATTCTCAGGTGATACTCTGCGAACGCGGCATACGCACATTTGAGACAATGATGCGCAATACTCTGGATATATCAGCGGTAGCAATTTTGAAGCAAAAGACGCATCTGCCGGTTATAGTAGATCCGAGTCATGCGAGCGGCATACGCAGTCTCGTAGCCCCTCTGAGCAGAGCGGCGCTGGCGGTCGGCGCGGACGGCCTCATGATAGAGTCTCATAACGATCCGTCCAAGGCGCTTTGCGACGGAGCTCAGTCTCTCGATTTGGAGCAGTTCGATGAGATTATGCAGGATTTGAAGCGCAGGGTTGTTATAGAGCAGAAAGCAATGTAGATTAGGAGGCAGCAATGCAGAATATAGAAGAAAATTGCAGAAAGGGCAGATATGGCATACACGGCGGCCAGTATATTCCTGAGACTTTAATGAACGAAGTCCTGGAGCTGGAACGTCAGTATGAGTTTTATAAGCATGATGAGCAATTCAACAGAGAGCTGGAGGATTTGCTTAGAAACTATGCGGGCAGACCGTCTCTGCTCTATTATGCAGACAATATGACTAAGGATCTCGGCGGTGCAAAAATATACCTGAAGCGTGAGGATCTTAACCACACAGGCTCGCACAAGATAAACAACGTGCTCGGGCAGGTTCTTCTTGCTAAAAAGATGGGCAAGACGAGAGTTATCGCAGAGACAGGAGCAGGTCAGCACGGCGTCGCCACCGCTACGGCAGCGGCGCTGCTCGGCATGGAGTGCGAGATATTCATGGGAAAGGAGGATACGGAGCGTCAGGCGCTGAATGTGTACAGAATGGAGCTTCTGGGAACTAAGGTGCATACAGTTACAAGCGGCACTATGACGCTCAAGGATGCAGTAAGCGAAACTATGCGCGAATGGACGGGCAGAGTGCACGATACTCTGTATGTTCTCGGTTCCGTAATGGGTCCGCATCCATTCCCGATGATTGTACGTGATTTCCAGAGTGTGATAAGCAAAGAGGCAAGAGCGCAGATACTCGAGGCAGAGGGAAAGCTCCCGGCGGCTGTTCTGGCGTGTGTCGGAGGCGGCAGCAATGCTATGGGCGCGTTTTATGAATTCATACCTGACGACGGCGTTCGGCTGATAGGCTGCGAGGCGGCGGGAAAAGGCGTGGATACGGCGTTTCATGCCGCTTCTATCGCCAAAGGCAGAGAGGGCATATTCCACGGCATGAAGTCGTATTTCTGTCAGAACGACGAAGGGCAGATAGCCCCCGTTTATTCTATATCCGCAGGCTTGGACTATCCCGGCATAGGACCTGAGCATGCGTATCTGCATGATACGGGCAGAGCAGAATACGTGCCGGTCACTGATGACGAAGCGGTGAACGCGTTTGAGTATATTGCGCGTACAGAAGGCATAATCTGCGCGATAGAGAGCGCGCATGCCGTGGCGCACGCGATTAAAATCGCACCAAAAATGAGCAAGGACGAAAGTATTATAATTTGTCTCTCGGGCAGAGGAGATAAGGACGTGGCGGCTATCGCCAGATACAGAGGGGTGGATATTCATGACTAGAATTGCAAAGGCATTTGAAAACGGCAAGGCGTTCATAGCGTTCGTCACGGGAGGCGACCCCAGCCCGGAGAAGACAGTGGAGTTTATACTCGCGATGGAAAAAGCAGGAGCGGATCTGATAGAAATAGGAGTTCCCTTTGCCGATCCGATAGCGGAAGGTCCCGTAATTCAAAATGCGAATGTGCGCGCTCTCGCGGCGGGGGCTGATATAAACGCCATGTTTGGCATTGTCGAGGCGGTGCGTGAAAAGTCGGAAATCCCTCTAGTATTTATGGGATATGTAAATACGGCGTTCAGCTATGGCTACGATGCTTATTTCGCTCGCTGCAAGCAGGCCGGGCTCGACGGGGTCATCTTCCCGGATCTGCCTTTTGATGAAAAAGGCGAGCTGGAGCCTTATGCTAAAAAGCATGGCATTGATCTTATATCTCTTGTAGCGCCTACGAGTGAGGACAGAATAAGCAAAATTGCTAAAGAGGCGTCCGGCTTTTTATATGTGGTATCTTCTATGGGAGTTACGGGAATGCGCAGCGAAATAAAAACAGACTTGAAGAGCATACTCGATACGGTACGCGCGTCTACAGATATTCCCGCTGCGGTCGGATTCGGCATAAGCAGACCGGATCAGGCTCAGAAAATCTCTCAGATATGCGACGGCGTAATAGTAGGCAGTGCGATAGTTAAGCTATGTGAGGAATATGGTACGGATGCCGCTCCGCATATTTACGAATACGTAAAATCTATGAAGGACGCTATAAGATAGCATGTGGCGCATATACTGTGTTTTTATAGGATATGCTTTTGGATGTGCGCTTACGGCGGAGATAGTTTCGCGCAAAATAGCAGGGCGCAGCTCTTTCGATGTGGGTACAGGAAATCCGGGCATGGCAAATATCGGCGCGCAGCTCGGGAAGAAAAGCGCGGCTATAGTTCTCGGAGGAGATTTACTAAAGACCTTCTTGGCGTGTTTAGCGGCTCATTTGTTTTTTCCGCAGTACGGAACGCTCAGCGCGGCGTATGCCGGATTAGGTGCGGTTCTTGGGCACGATTATCCTGTTTGGCACAGATTTAAAGGCGGGCAGGGTGTGGCGTGTACTTGTGCTATGTTGGCATGTATTTCGCTGCCGTATGCAGCCGCATCGTGTGCTATTGGACTTATTGTGTCTGTTATAAGCGGGTATCTTGCGATCGGAGCGTTAATAATCCCGGCATCGTTTTTGATACCTGCGTTTTTTATCAGCGCTGAGTGTGGGATTGTTTGCTTGGCGTGTCTGGCGCTTATGTGCATATCTCAGCTGCCGGCGCTTAAAAAAATAGCAAACGGCGAACAGAAAAAAGCTTTCAGGAAGTAATATTGTGAGTTTGTCCTATTTTGTGAAGCGACTGATGAAATAATTGTATCAGTATCATGGACATATGGTCTTTGTGCTTCACTCCTTCTGAAAGAAAAAGTTCTGTCAATTTACTGTCTTTAGTGAGCATACTGTTTCGTATGCGTGCGCCGATGCTGAAATGATAGATCCATAAGTTCTCATATTTGCAATTCGAAAATTCATAGAGAGACTCGCGGTCGAAAAGCTTTTCCAACTCGGGAAAGCTTTTTTTTATTGCTTCTAATAATTTCATATTATCACCTTAAAGTATTTTACTATCAAAAGATAGTAAAAGTCAATACTATTAAACGATAGTAGTTAGACTGTTTCTGAGGTGATGAATATGTATTTCCCCAGACTTAGAGATTTAAGAGAAGACAAAGACCTTAAACAAAAAGAGGTGGCTGCCGTACTTGGTATAGATCAGAGAGTATACAGCAATTATGAAACAGGCAAACGAGAAATCCCTGTAAGGTTCGTTATAAAGCTGGCTGATTATTATAATACTTCTTCTGACTATATTTTGGGAAGAACAAGTATAATGGAACCGTATGGAAGACGCTGACGGCGCGAAAAAGAGTGAACAGTGCATATTAAAAGCCGCCCTTTCATAATGATGTACAAACATGGAATTTATGAAAGGGCTGACTATGAAAGAGTATATAGAAATGAGAGTTATTGCCGAAGCAAAATACATCCTGGAGACAGGCTCGACAGTGCGGCAGACAGCCGCGAAATTTAAAATAAGCAAGAGCAGCGTTCATAAAGATATATCTTCCAGACTTAGTGAGCTGGACCCGGCTCTGGCGCGCAGAGTCAGCGAAGTTATGAACAAAAACTTGCGGGAAAGACATATCCGCGGAGGAAGAGCCACTATGCTGAAATACAAAAAAGAAAAACAGCAGGAAAAAGCAGAATAAGTTAAAAAAACGTCCGTCTGCCGACGGGCGTTTTTTATTAAACAAGTCCTTTTTCTTCCAGAAATTCATGCGCTACAACTGAAGCGTCTTTACCGTCTATGTCAACCTGTTTGTTGAGTTTTGCCATAGTGTCTTCGTCGATTAATCCGTCCAGTTTTGCAATAACTTCCTTCAGCTCGGGATATTTGTCTATAGTGGATTGTTGAGTGAAGTTTACAGAATAGTACGGAGGGAAGAAATTAAGGTCGTCTTCCAATTTGATAAGCCCTGTTTTGACCAGAAGCGCATCTGTTGCATAGCCGTCTATTACATCGACCTCACCGGCTTCCACAGCAGAATATCTGATACTTGCATCCAGACCGCTGACGCTCTTGAACTCTACGCCGTATTCTTCCTGAAGCTTAGGCAGACAGTCCTCGCGCTGTATGAATTCTACAGTGCAGCCCAGCCTTAGCTCATCAGCTACCTTTATTAAATCGCTGAGCTTGGAGAGGTTGTATCTTTCTGCAATTTCTGGAGTAACGCACATGACATAAGTGTTGTTGAAACCGAGCGGAGCAGATGTGTATATGTTGTGTTCGCTCATCATTCTATCCGATACTTTTTTGTATACTTCGTCAGGGTCGGTCGTAGTCAGATCCTGATGGAGCATACTTACAAGAGCAGTGCCGGTGTAGCTTGTTACCATATCAAGCTCTCCTGTCTCCAGAGCATTGAAATACACGCTCGCACCGTTGAGATTCAAACGCTTTTCTACAGTTATGTCTGTATTTGATTCTATTAAATCTGCATACATATAGCCGAGAATTATAGCTTCTGTAAAGTTATTTGAACCTATTACGACCTTTTTTTCGTTTGCATTTGTAATTGAAGAGACTGCGGTAGAAAGCAAAGGAGTCAAAACGAGAACAGCGCATATAGTAAGTACAATCGCGCGTTCACGACGTTTTTTCTTTTTGGGTATGTTCTTTATCTTGGACGCAGGCAGCAAACCCTCGGGCGTTACTGCATGTTCCAGACGCGCAAGCAGGAAATCCAGAGCGAGAGCGAGCAGAGAGGCGGGGATAGCGCCTAGGAGCACAAGCCCTACATTTCTGGAGTTCAATCCCAGATTGATAAACCAGCCGAGACCTTCCGCTCCGGCGAACGCCGCTATGGTCATAGTGCCTACGGCTGCGACAGCGGATATTCGTATACCGCTCATTATGCTCGGTGCCGCTATGGGCAATTCGACCTTGAGAAGTCTTTTCCAACGAGACATGCCCATGCCCTTCGCTACTTCCATTATTTGCGGGTCTATGCTGGATATTCCTAAAAATGTATTTTTTATTATGGGCAGCAATGCGTAAACTATGACCATGAGTATCGCAGGCTTTTCGCCGATACCGACTATGGGTATTGCGAGAGCGAGCAGCGCAATGCTGGGGATGGACTGCAAAACATTTGCTATGCTTATCACTATATTAGAGACGACTTTGTTTTGCCGAATGAGTATCCCTACGGGAACGCCTATTGCAAGAGCGATAAACACGGCGAGCATAGTCATGTTCATATGCTGGATGAATAAATCCAACAATTCTGCTTTTTTATCTATAAAAAGCTGCCAAAAATCAGCCATTTGAGTCACTTCCTTTCTCTTCCGGTTCGGGCGTGAATTGTCTGCTCAATGTCGCGAGCAAGCATCCTTTTGTTAAAAAGCCCTTTAAATAACCGTCGTGATCAGTTACGGGAATGACTCCGGTTTGATTATAATCTACTTTAGATACTATTTCTTCAAGTGAGGTGTCGTTAAAAACTGTGATATAATCGTCAGTGATAAAAGCGTCGATAGGCTGGGCGTAGTCTTCTATGTGGATTATATTAGATAATCGAAGCATTCCCGCCATCTTTCCGCCTCTTGTGACGAGCAGACTGTCTACGTGATATATAGACATCTGCATTATGGCTTGCATTACGGTTCTGTTTATATGCGTCTGGACGGGATTCTGAAGCATGAAGTCCTCCGCATAAATAAAGTTGGGGTTGCTCCAAAGCCGATTTCGCCCTATGAAGCTGTCCACATAATCGTTCGCAGGATGCTTCAAGAGTCTTTCCGGTGTGTCGCACTGGACTATTTTTCCATCGTGTATTACACATATGCGGGTAGAGAGCTTAATGGCTTCGTCCATGTCGTGTGTTACGAATACTATGGTCTTATGAAAATTCTCGTGTAATGCGCTCACTTCGTTTTGAAGTTCAGACCGAGTGACAGGGTCGAGCGCGGAGAATGGTTCGTCCATGAGTATTATGGGCGGGTCGCTGGCGAAAGCCCTGGCGACGCCTACTCTCTGCCTCTGTCCTCCGGAAAGTTGGGACGGATATAGATTTCGGTATGCTTCAGGGTCAAGATTGACGAGCTGAAGCATTTCGGTCACTCTGTCGTGTATTTTATCTTCCGGCCATTCCGCAAGCTTCATGGTCAAAGCTATGTTGTCCTCTATGGTCATATGAGGGAACAACCCTCCCTCTTGAACTACATAGCCTATTTTTTTTGGAAGTTGAGTTTCGTCTAACTCTCTTACATTTACTCCATTAATTATTACATCTCCAGAATCAATGCTTATCAACTTGTTTATAGTTTTTAAAAGCGTTGTTTTGCCGCAGCCCGATGAGCCTATGAGTACCATGAATTCGCCGTCTGCGATTGTGAGATTAATTCCCTTGAGTACCTGCTTTGTTTTGTATGATTTACGCACCTCTTTGAATTCTATCATAATTTTCACCTTCTTCCTGTGTTGGAGATGAAAGAGAGTTTTAGTTACGGTATTAGCTTACTTATAGGCATAGTTTCTATAAATTATATAGTAAGAAAGTGAATACAATAAATATAATTTGAAAATAATTTGAAAAAATTTGTGAAAGTTTCTAATATCTAAAGTAAAATTCCGGATTAATATGAAAGTTTGATATCAAAACTTATTTGTTAATGAAAAGTTACAAATTTGTATGTCATTTCGGTTGAAAAAAGAATCAAATTGCTGTATCATGAAGTGTAAGGTGCAGTCATGTTGGATAAGATATTTTGCACCCTTATTTCAACCTTGGTCAGCATTAGGCTGAGATACGATTACTTTAGGAGTGTAACAATATATGGGATTGTTTGATTATAATGATGTAGGCATTGACCTTGGTACCGCCAGCGTGCTAGTCTATGTTAAAGGCAAGGGTATTGTAATGCGCGAGCCTTCTGTAGTTGCAGTAGACCGCACGACAGGTCAGATGCTTGCCATCGGCGAAGAGGCGCGTATAATGCTGGGCAGGACGCCGGGCAATATTGTCGCTGTTCGTCCCTTGCGCGACGGCGTTATCTCTAATTTCCACGATACTGAGCGGATGCTTAGGTATTTTCTGCGTAAGGTAATAGGAAGGAAGATTTTTTTCAAACCGCGCGTAATCGTCTGTGTGCCGAGCGGAGTTACGGAGGTCGAGAAAAGGTCGGTTATCGAGGCGACGGAAGAGGCGGGCGCGCGACATACTTTCCTGATAGAAGAGCCCATAGCCGCCGCCATTGGCGCAGGTTTGGACATAGCAGCTCCTAATGGAAATATGGTTCTGGATATTGGCGGAGGTACGGCAGACATAGCTGTTATATCACTGGGCGGTTCTGTAATCAGCGATTCTATTAAAATCGCCGGCGATAGATTTGACGAAGCGTTAGTCCGTTATGTAAAGAAAAAATACAACATGCTCATAGGCGAACGTACAGCGGAGGAGATAAAAATAAACATAGGCTCTGCTTTTCCGAGAAAAGAAGAGGCGTTTATGGAAGTTACGGGCAGGAACCTCATCTCCGGCTTGCCGAAGACGATAACCATAAGCTCTAATGAGACAATAGAGGCGTTTCATGAACCATTGGGACGCATAATGGAGACGGTGCACGGCGTTCTGGAACGCACCCCGCCGGAGCTGGCTGCTGATATAGCAGAGAATGGAATTTGCATGACGGGCGGCGGCGCGCTGCTTTATGGGCTGGACAGGCTGCTTACGGAGCGCTGCAAAATACCCTGCTACGTAGCTGAGGACGCTATCTCCTGCGTGGCGATAGGAACGGGCAAGGCGCTTGAGAATTTAGATATATACAGCAGAAACTCCATTTACGATTATAAGCGTGGAGATTATTACGATAACTATTGATGTTAATTGTTCAGAAAAAGTCGTTTGCAGCTCGCTGCGGACGGCTTTTGTGGTTTTGGCAGTTTTATTAACCGTGAACAGATGCACTCCGCCTCTCGTTCGCTTGTTTAATGACGGGGCGGTGGCCCTTATTTAAAATCTAGGTGTAAAAATGATGAAGCGGAGGCTTTCAAATTGAATGTTGGAAAAAACTATGATATAATTATAGACACGGATGATTAAAATTAGATGTGTTAATGCGTAGGTATTTTATACTTTATGCCGCCTTGTTTAACTGTTTTGAAAGGGAATAAAGTTGCAAATGAAGATAGACAATGTGAATAACTTGACTGAAAACAGATCTGTAAATTTAGAAATTTTTAAACATATTGACAGTGTGGTAGAGATGTTCGAGCAGAAGCGCGATGTCTACAAGTTGATAGCAGAAGAGATTCAAGAGTATTTTGAAACCGCTGTTTTCTCAAAGAGCAGATATTCGCTTAGTATGGTGCATAGAATAAAAACTTCGAACAGCATACGTGAAAAACTCGTACGCAACAGTTATATAAGCAGCTATAGCTCTGATGAAGAAGTCCTCAGCAATTTTCAAGATTTGCTGGGATTCAGAATTGAATGCAAATTCATAGATGACGAGAAATACGTTTATGAGCTTATTAAGAGCATTTTCTCCGATTCAGATGACGGGATATATTTCTACGAACCCGATATGCCTAAAATCCGTTTGAAGCTGAGCGACCCTCAGCCCCAAAAGCAGCGCAACGGATTTGACATTTACAAAATAGACGGACTTTTTCAGCTTGGCAGAGAAACGATAAGCTTCGAGCTGCAAATAAAGGCTCTGGTCAATAACTTTTGGGGAGATATAGAACATAAAATAATTTACAAGAACCATTCTTATCAGACCGGGGACAACTTTGTTCAAGATCTTATGACGTCGATAAAAAAGAGCTTGAATATGATAGACAGCCAGCTGTATGTTCTGTACAAGAGATTCACCCGCTCGGAAAAAGAGTTTCCGGATAAAACAAACCTCAGCTCAATAGAGAATTTCGTATCCCGTATTGTCTATGATACATTTATCGGGCTTATGAAATCTCAGGTTGGGTTTGCCATTGATTTTAAAAACAGCTGCGATGCAGTTGTCAGATATATAATGGAAGTGAACAATGCGCAGGATCTTGAGGATTATGGCAGAGTGATGCTTAATGTGTTCTACACATTGAGCAGCGTCCAGGAAAATCCCATCAGAGTGGATACCCAGGTCGTATTTGAAAGAGAGCTGTTTTACGACGATGTATTTTCATTTAATATTTATCAGGCATCTCTGCGTCTGATAAATATAAATTACAAGTGGCATTTATTCTTCCTCATGCTGTTTACATTGGAGAGAGGGAAAAACGCGGACGACCTGGAGAGCTTTATCAGGTATTATAAAAATGCGTTTTTAAAAAACAGATCGTTTGAAAAGCTGGAAAAGTTTGGCTCGCAGCTTTCTCATACGATACAGATAGATATTCTGAACACTTTCTCCGAGGTATTCAAAGAATGCGAGAACATAGATTACGTATGCCAGCGCGGGATGGGCACAGTCCATGCCGCGATAAACAGCATGGTGCCTTGTATTGTGAATGAATTGAATAAAGGCAAAAAGTGGGAGGATATAAAAGCGACAAAATTGACGATGCTGCGGCAGAGAATGATGATACAGGATGTTTGAAAACTGAATAATTTTAAGACCCTCCGCTGCCGTCTAGGCTTGGAGGGTCTTTTCTGCTTAGCAATGAAGTGACTTTGAATTTAACGATAAAAAACATTGCCTCCGACGAACTCTCGCAGAATGCTTGTGGGAGGAATTTCGTCGTCGATGTTAGCTTCTCTTATGTAATTCAGGAATTTAACGAGCTGGCGCACTTCCGAGAAGCAGGGGCTCTCAGGGTGTACGGCGAGCAGCAGCGGGTATACTTGGCGCTTCAGCACGACGAGCTCGTATACGAGAGATGAGTTGAACACAGCGTCGGCGTTTTGCTGATACGGGAATATCCAGCGTTCTTCTCCCTGACGCACGCTGTCCCACATGGAGAGCGTGTGTTCGACAGTAGATCCGCGAGTAGCGCAGTCCCGTACAATGCGCCTGAGAAGCCGCAGATTAGTAGTGGGGATTCTGTTGTGCGCGTCTAAATTGAGCGTGATGAGTGCGCTGACATATATTTTAAACACAAAGGCGTTATCTATATCAGAATCGAGCAGCGTCGGGTTTAGCGCATGCAGACCTTCGATCACGAGCACAGTGTTTTCATCTAAGCTCACTAATCTGTTGCGCCAGACACGTTTGGAGGTGACAAAATCGAATGATGGCAGTTCTACGACTTCGCCGGCGAGCAGACGTCTAATGTCTTGGTTAAACTGCTCTATGTCTATGGTGTTTATGTGTTCGAGATCTATGCTGCCATCTTCTTGCAACGGGATTTTATCTCTGTCCATATAATAATCATCCAATGAAATCATTATTGGAGATTTTCCCTGAACTCTTAGCTGCGTGCATAATCTGTTTGCGCTCGTGGTCTTGCCTGATGAGGAAGGACCGGCTATGAGAACGATTTTGGCGTTGCGGTTTACTATTTCGTTCGCTGTAAGCGCAAAGCTGCGTTCGTGCAAGGCCTCGTTAACTCTGGCGAGCTCTCGGATTGTACCGTTTTGAACTGCATCGTTGAGGTCTGATACCGACAAGCAGTTCATTAATGAATCCCATCTGTTGCTTTCGCATAGAGTTTCAAAAAGATTTGGAGCGACATGGCAGGGCGTTATAGTATCGGGATCGTACCTGTCGGGGCGCATGAGGAGCACGCCTCCATGGTACCGCTTGACGTCGAAGACAGTGACGTAGCCGGTGCTCGGGAGCATTTCGCTGTAGAAATAATCTTTATAGTCGTCTATGCTGTATACATCAAAATAAGCCTGAGTGCGCCAGCGCAGCAGATTCAGCTTATCTATGTTTCCTACATCTGCAAAGTAGTCCATAGCATCGAAAATATCCATTCGCTCGCGTACCAAAGGCAGATCGGCATGAATGACTCGTAGGCATTCTTCTTTGAGCACGCGTACGTCGTCGTTTGTCAGAGGTGTCTCTTTATCAATAGTAATGTATATGCCCTGGCCGATTGAGAACTGTACGAATGTCTCCGCATCAGGAAAAAGCTTGCGGCATGCGTAGAGAAATATGAATTGGAGAGTGCGCTCATAAATATCTCTGCCTGTATCTTCGGTCATTCTGATGAGGTTGACGACTCCGCCGCCTGTGCGCATGGCCCAGCGCATGGAGTATGTCACCGCGTAAGAAATGTCGCCGGGTTTTCTGTTGGGGACATAATTGAGAGAGAATATCTCGCCTCCTATTTTCGCTGCGACAGGTCTTGTTTTCAAAGATTCTGTGTCCATGTCCAGCTTTTTGATTAACTCGAGCAGAGTTTCGCCGGGGTTTGCAGTTATTTTTTGACCGTCTATTGTCAGAAGCATAATTTTAAACTCCTTGATGGTTATTTTGAATTGATTAAAGTTTGCTACATATGCTATAATAACACTGACTTATGATGATTGTAAAGTGAAATTGTGAAATTTATAGCGATTTCCTGCCTTGTTGATTTATATGACAAAACAATCGGAAAGGGCCGGTTTGTAATAAAAAATGAAAAGAAAAATATTGACAGTTATTTTGGTGCTGCTGATAATCGTTTTCTGCGTTGCGGGATATATGTTGTACGATTATTATCATCAATATGCTGTAGGTGATAGTTTTTACAGTGACATAGCCGACGGAGCAGTATCGGCAAATGAGAATACATCAGAGGAGGACATCGGAATATCGGTAAATTTTGATGAACTGCTCGGCGTCAACGACAGGGTGGCGGGATGGCTGTATTCAAAAGATACGGTTATTAACTATCCCGTGGTTTATCCTACGGATAATTCGTATTACCTGACGCATCTTATGGACGGAGAGCGAAACAAAAACGGAACTCTTTTCATAGACAGCAGAAATGCAGAGCCGTTTACGGATACAAATACAATAATTTACGGACATCATATGAAAAGCGGGAAAATGTTCGCCTCTTTGGTGGAATATGGAGAACAATCGTATTATGATGAGCACCCGTATATGTACTATCTTTCGCCAAACGGCAATTACAGGCTGGATATAATAAGCTCATTCGTTACGGAATCGACTTCTTTCGCTTATCAGCGGTCGTTTGAATCAGAGGCGGATTATGCAGCTTTTCTGGAGAAAATAAAAGCTGCTTCCGACATTCAGAGCAAATATGAAATCACACCGCAGGACAAGCTGGTTGTGCTTTCCACATGCACGTATGAGTTTGCCGATGCGCGTTATGTAGTTTTTGCTAAGCTTACGCCTCTCGGTTAAAAAAGCATTTGCAATTAATTTATGAATAATTCTCCCCAACTGTGCGCAGTATATTACAAAAAGCGTAAAACAGGAGGGGAGATTTTTGAATGAAGCTCTGATAGCGCTGCAGGTTATAAACACGTGCCTGATGACAATGCTTCTGGCAGCGAACTTAAAGATACGCGGCCCTAAAAAGCCGAGCGTAGATAAAAACGCGCAGGAAAAGCGCGAAAAACTAAAAGGATTGAATAAAATAGCGCTGAGCACACCTCTGACTGAGCTGGCGCGTCCGGCTAAGATGGAGGACGTCGTGGGGCAGGACGAGGGTATACGCGCGCTTTGCGCTGCACTGTGCGGGAAAAATCCGCAGCATATAATAATATACGGACCGCCCGGAGTGGGCAAAACCTGCGCCGCGCGTCTTGCGCTTGAATTGGCGAAAAAGAGTAAAAATACGCCTTTTAGAGCCGAGGCGCAATTTGTAGAAGTGGATGCGACGTGCGTGCGTTTTGATGAACGCAGTATAGCCGATCCGCTGATAGGCAGCGTGCATGACCCTATATATCAAGGCGCGGGCGCATACGGGCAGTCGGGAATACCGCAGCCCAAACCGGGCGCGGTAACTAAAGCGCACGGAGGAGTTCTGTTTCTCGACGAAATAGGCGAGCTTCACCCTATGCAAATGAATAAGCTGCTAAAAGTAATGGAGGACAGGCGCGTATATTTTGAAAGCGCATACTATGATGCTTCAGATAAAAATATACCTCAGTATATTCACGACATATTTAAAAACGGTATGCCGGCAGATTTCAGACTCATCGGCGCGACAACGCGCAGACCTGAAGAACTCCCCGCGGCTCTGCGCTCGAGAGCGATAGAAATATTTTTCAAGCCTTTGCAGCTCGAGGAATTGATAACCATAGCGCGTTCCGCAGCCAGAACGGCGGGTATGGCGATAGAGCCTGACGCATTGGAGACGGCGGCGAGCTGCTCAGGGAGCGGAAGAGAAGCTGTCAGCATTGTTCAAATGTCCGCGAGCATGGCAGACGCAGAGGGAAGGAGCTGCATCTCCGGCAATGATGTAAAAAGAGTACTGGAAGCGGGCGGTTTTGAACGAGTATACAGAAGCAAAGTGTCTCCGAAGGCGCGTGTCGGAGTAGTAAACGCGCTGGGAGTGGCGGGAAGCGTCGGAGTTTTGATAGAAATTGAAGCTGTGGTGGAGAAAACAGTCGGAAACGGGACTTTGCGCATCTCGGGAGTGGCAGAGAGCGAAACGATAGATGCGGTAGGCAGACAGCTTACTAGAAAGAGCACTGCTTTCAGCTCTGTACAAAACGTACTCTCGGCTTTAAAATTCTGTTTTGGATTAAATACAGATGGTTATGATATATATGTAAATGTACGCGGAGGCGCATTGATGGACGGCCCTTCGGCGGGGCTGGCGCTGGCGGTTTGTATTTATTCGGCGATGACAGGGGGGGCGGTTCCGGGAAATACCGCTTTTACGGGAGAGATTGGATTGCGCGGGGACATACTGCCCGTCGGCGGAGTGCGCTCGAAAGTGCGCGCGGCGAAAAAAGCGGGCGCAGATATTGTATACATACCCGAGGGCAATTCGGAAAGCGCGGAAGAATGCATAGCCGTTTCCCATGTCAGAGAGGTTATCCATGGAGCTGCGTCGGCGCTGAGATGTGAAGCTGTTTAATACACGAAATTGACACAGTTAGATATATAATAATAACATTGATTTTATTTAAGGAATAAGGTATAATTGTTTTTATTCCGGAAGGGAACTGTTTTCCTCCGGTTGGCGTTACATAGAGTGTTACTTGTCGCGCGGCATTGTGGGTTAAGGCAATGCCGCGTTTGAGGATACACATGCTATCCTCTGGGGAGAAACAGGAGGTGTAAGAAATGATCATAGATATTGAAAGGCTGCCTATGGTAGCGTTAAGGGGACTCGTAGTATTCCCCTATACGGTCGTTAATTTTGAAGTGGCGCGTGAGATTTCGATAGAAGCGCTCACTCGTGCAATGAACGGAGATCAGAGGCTTTTCCTCGTTACGCAAAAGGACATGCGCGTAGAAATGCCTACGGAGGATGACGTATATCAGGTTGGCGTAATAGGCAAAGTGCGTCATGTGATTAAGCTTCAGGGCGACGCGGTGCGTGTGCTTCTGGAGGGTGTTTGCCGTGCGAAAATACGCTCCTGCGAGTTGGAAGAGTGCTTTATGGCGAACGTAGAGGTGTGCGAATCAGATGTGGAGTCTTCTCCCGAGACTGAGGCTTATATGCGTTCTCTGCTGGAGGTTTATGAAGAATATGCCGCTGCCAGCGGAAAGGTATCTCAGGAATCAATACTTGCTCTGACAGAAGTTTCCTCTCCGGCTAAGTTGGTGGACACCATGGCTGTCAATCTTCTGAAAAAAGTACCGGAGAAGCAGGATTTGCTCGAAACTTTTGACGTTTATGAACGCTATGAAAAGATGATAGAATACGTAAAGCGGGAGATTGAAATTGCGAACATAGAGCAGGAGATATCAAACCGCACACGTACACAGATAGAAAAGCAGCAGCGTGAAATGTACCTCAGAGAGCAGATGCGTTCTATCCAGACGAGCCTGGGCATGGATGCAGATCTTGAAGAAGAGGTCATGGAGATAGCGCAGAAGGTCAAAGATCTGCCCGTCAGCGAAGAAACACGCGAAAAGCTGAACACAGAAGTCTCCAGATTGGCTCGCATGAACAATCAGTCTGCGGAATACAATGTCTCGCGGACGTATCTTGAAACAGTGATAAGCCTGCCTTTCGGAAAATATACGGAAGAGGAAATAGATCTCGATCACGTTGAAAAAGTACTGGATGAAGATCATTATGGCATGAAGCAGGTTAAGGAGCGCGTGATAGAATACCTCGCCGTGCGCAAGCTCAAGAATGATATGAAAGGGCCTATTCTCTGTCTCGCAGGGCCTCCCGGAGTGGGCAAAACGTCTATAGCAAGCTCTATTGCCAAGGCAATAGGCCGAAAGTTCGTGCGCATGAGCCTTGGCGGAGTTAAAGATGAAGCCGAGATACGCGGCCACAGAAGGACGTACATCGGCGCGATACCCGGGCGCATAGTTACAAGTATAAAGCAGGCGGGCACGATGAATCCGCTCTTCCTGCTGGATGAGATAGATAAGCTTTCTAACGATATGCGCGGCGATCCGGCCTCCGCGATGCTGGAGGTTCTTGACCCGGAGATAAACAATGCGTTCCAGGATCACTATCTGGATATCGACTTTGATTTGTCTTCCGTTATGTTTGTAACAACTGCAAACGACGTATCCATGATACCGCGTCCGCTGTATGACAGAATGGAAGTAATAAATCTGTCGAGCTATACGACATATGAGAAAGAGCAGATAGCTATGCGGCATCTTATTCCCAAGCAGCTGGAGAAGAACGGGCTGACACCGTCTATTCTCAAAATTGAACCCAGCGCTGTACAGGAGATGATAACAGGCTATACGTCAGAGAGCGGAGTGCGTTCTCTCGAGAGAATGATAGGCGCGGTCTGCCGCAAGGCGGCAAGGAAATATCTGGGCGGTAAAAAGTCTATGATAGTGCGTGCGTCCAATCTTCACAACTATCTCGGAGTACCCAAGTATTCCGAAACGCATATGTCGCATGAGGACAAGGTGGGCGTGGTGACAGGTCTGGCCTGGACGGCGGCGGGCGGCACGACTCTGCCTGTTGAAGTATGCGTAATGCAGGGCAAGGGCAACGTAGAGCTGACAGGTCAGCTGGGAGACGTTATGAAAGAGAGCGCGCGCACGGGTATCTCTCTCGTTCGCTCCATAGCGCCGAAGCTGGGCATAGACGAAAAGTTCTATACTAATAAAGATGTACATATACACGTGCCGGAGGGCGCGATTCCAAAAGACGGACCTTCCGCCGGAATTACGATGGCGCTCGCGGTCACCTCTGCGCTTTCGGGACGCAAGATACGCGGGGATTTCGCTATGACGGGAGAAGTAACTCTTACGGGAAGAGTGCTTCCCATAGGCGGACTGAAAGAAAAGACGCTCGCGGCTCTGCGCGAAGGGATAACAAACGTAATAATCCCGGAAGAGAACCTGAAGGATAAAGAGGACTTCCCCAAGGAAATTCTGCGCAAGGTAAAGTTCTACCCTGTGAAGTCCTTTATCGAGGTGGTCGAGCTTTGTCTCCTGCCTAAAGAGGAGGAACAGCAGACGGTGCAGAGCATACCTGCTATGACGGCGGAGGAAACAGGCAGAACCGCAGCCGGCACGGCGGCGAGCTAAGGACGGAATATGCGTATAAAAAATGCTGTGTTTGAACGCAGCTACAAAGATAGAAAAGATTATTTTAACGAAGGTTTGCCGGAGATAGCGGTGGTGGGCAAGTCTAATGTGGGGAAATCCTCGCTCATAAACTCGCTCACCGGCAACGGCAAGCTGGCTCGTGTCTCGAAACAGCCGGGAAAAACAAGGCTGATAAACTATTTCCGTTTAAATCTCTATCCGCAGACCGTGCAGCCGGAAAAGCTGATAACAGGCATAGATGAAAAATACGCCGATTTTCAGCCGGATCAGGAAATGAGAGAGCTGAGCGACAAGGCGTATCTGGTGGATTTGCCCGGTTATGGCTTTGCCAGAGTTTCCAAGGCAGAAAAGGACACATGGAATGATATGATGCGCGGGTACTTCGAAATTTCGGAGTATCTGCGTGTTGTACTTATTTTAATGGACATAAGGCATAAACCCACCGCCGAGGATAAGGCAATGGTGGAATATGTGGAGTATTTTTCTCTGCCGTATATTATTGTAGCGACTAAGGCGGATAAGATTGCCAAGTCTCGCAGAAAGTCTGAGGCAGAGAAGCTGCGCAAAGAGATAAGATCTTCGTTTGCATACGACATAATTCCCGTATCCTCAGAGATAGGATACGGCAAAGAAAATCTTCTCGATGCTTTAGACGAATATCTCACGGATTGACGGAGGATAAATGAAATTATTTGCTATTTCTGATTTACATTTATCGCTGTTTAAATCAAAAGAGATGGATGTCTTTGGCAAGCATTGGAAAAATCATTGGGGGCAGATTACTAAGGACTGGAATGAGAGAGTAAGCGACGAGGATGTAGTCCTAATCTGCGGAGACATAAGCTGGGCAATGCATTACAGAGAGGCTAAGCCTGATCTCGACGCTATATGCTCCATGCCCGGATACAAGCTGATGCTGCGCGGGAATCACGATTATTGGCATTCGTCTCTTACTAAGACGCGCGCCATGCTCAGCAACAAAGCTGATTTTATTCAGAATAATGCAATCAGGCTGGGAGATTATGTTTTTGCGGGTACGCGCGGATGGAAGCAGTGGGAAGACGGTTTCTCAGACGAAGATAAAAAGATTTATACCAGAGAAGTATCCAGGATGAAGCTCTCGCTCGAGAGCGCCGCCAAGCTGGGCGGCAGGCTGATAGTCCTTACGCATTATCCGCCTTTCGATGCGAATAAGAACGAAACGGATATGACACGCGCGATAGCAGAATATTCACCTGAGAGAGTTGTATATGGTCATGTTCACGGACATGCGTTTAAACACAATGACTTTTCAGATTTTAAAATGAGTGGCGCGACGTACAGTCTGACATCCTGCGATTATTTAAATTTTCGACTCAGAGAATTTGTGTAATAGATTATTTTTTTAAAAGGAAAGATCAATGAAGATAAAAGCGGCGCGTTTATACGATTCTATGGATATGCGCATTGAAACATTTGAGTTGCCGGAGCCGGCGGCCGGAGAGGTTCTCCTGCGTCCGATAGCCAGCGGATTGGATTTGTCGGACAATCAGGCGTTTCGTGTTTGCAGCAGTCATATTAGAGTCCCCATGTCTACACCATCCGACCCTGTGATTACAGGTCACGAGCTTTGCGGAGAGGTTGCAGAGGTAGGCGAGGGGCTGGAGAGCAGTTTTTCTCCGGGAGACAAAGTGGTGCTTTTTCCGAGCGTCAGCGGAGCGGAGAGAGCGCAGGTGGGCTTCACGTTCTGCGGGTGCGGCGGAAACGCACAGTATGCAGTAGTGCCTCGCGAGCTTGTGGAGGCGGGCTGCCTGATGAAGTTTGACGGAGCGTACTATGAAGGCTGTATGACGCTGACGCTTGCTAACATCATAGGCGCGTTTAGGAGCATGGTTCACCTTCGTCCGGGAGAATATATACCGACTACCGGACCTAAAACGGGAGGCAAAATCGGACTTTTTGCCGGATGCGGTCCCGCAGGGATGACTGCGCTGGATTACGTTCTGCACGGCGACATTAACCCTGCCCAGGTGTTGGTAACGGACAATGACCCCGAGAGAATGGAGTTGGCTCGCAGGATATTTTCAGTCGGCTATGCTGCCGAAAAGGGGATTGAGCTGCAATACGTAGATTCGTCCGTTCCCGGTTCGACAGATTATGTGTTCGAGATAACAGGCTGCGAGGGATACAGCGATTCGATTGTTTTCGCGCCGGTGGCTTCTGTCTTTGAACGTGCGTCCACCAGCGCGGCTGCAGGCGGGTGTGTGTGCTTTTTCGCGACGTCCGCAAACAGGAAATATATGGCGAGAATGAATTTGTTTCGTGCGCATTATGAAGGCGTCATAGAAAAAGGCTTCTCGGGAGGCTGCCCTGAGGATTTGAAATTGGCGTTGGAGCATTTTTATAAGCACGGTTTGACTTCCGCATCAAAAGTAATAACTCATGTCGGCGGCTTGGACGCGACTATAGACGCTACCAATCTATGTGAGCTATCGACAGAAAACGGCTGCAAGAAGATTATATATCCGCAGATAGCTCTCCCTCTGACCGAAATTACGAATTTTGATAAGTGCGCTGACAGCAAATTGAGACCTATCGCAGAAATAGTGAAAAAACACGGAGGATGGAGCAAAGAGGCGGAAGATTATCTTCTGAAAAACGCACGAAGCTCTTCCGAGATTGGCGAAATAACATCAGAAAAGAATTAACAATTTATTAATACTGCTTTTTGTCCATGCTTTACGCATGAGCCGAGGTTTACAACAGCGTCATTGATGTGCTATAATTAAAAAAGTACATGTTGTGGGGATGCGTATGTCTAATGCTAAATCAATAGTTGAATTGGGGACTTCAAAGCTTGTTTGTGTGATTCTCCCAAAAAACACTCGGAACGCGGCGTCTCCGGGTGCGGCATGTATTAGATACGATGGTATTCGTAACGCTAGATTTGTCAATAGCCGAGGTCTTTTAGATTCGGTCGAAGATGTAATTTCTATTGCGGAAAACAAGGCCGACCGTGAAATTCATGAGACCGATGTCAGCGTCCCCGGATGTTTTACACGGGTGCTCATGGCTCGCGGAAGATTGACTCTTCCGGGCGAGTGTGTTACACAGGCGGATGTGGATAGCCTTTTGGAGCACATATCGCCGAGAATAGACAAGTCTTGGGTGAGAATAGGCGTTTTTCCGGTGTATTTCTTGGATGATAAGGGAGAAATGTATCTTAATCCTCCGATAGGCGTAAGTACGCGCAAACTCAGCGCAGCTGTCAGCTTCGCTTACGCTAACGGGAGATATATAGACACTGTGACGCGCGTGTTTAAGCAGCTTCATATAGGAATAAACGATTTTCTTTGTGAAGCGCAGTGTCAGGCTATGTATTTTATACCTGCTAAAGTTAGAGACGGAGCGGCGATACTGTTGGATATTGGATATTACGATATAAACATATCTGTAATATTCGGCGACGCGGTTATCGCGCATACTACAATACATAAAGGAGCGTACTTGCTCACAAGAGACCTCTGCGATCAGCTTGTAATAGATGTTATGACTGCGGAAAGTCTCAAACGCAACCACATATTTGGCGTGGTTCCTGCGAGCAGGGTTTATGGAAAAAACGCTCTGGGGAAGATGATCCCATTTGCAGGAGGCGTAGTCAAGAAAGTGCTGGAAGAGCGCGCGTCGGACATCTGTATTGATATAAGTGAGAAAATAAGAGAATTTTCCGATATAGTGGCAGAAGATACTCCTGTGTATCTCGCAGGAGCAGGCATGGCGTCTAGAGGAGCGGATATGTTTCTTCAGACAAAACTTGGCCGCAAGGTAATAGTCCAGCGCCAAAAAGGCGCGAATGTCTATCCGCCATTTTACAATTGTGCGCTTTCTATGCTTGACAATGAAGCTCAGTCGGTATATCATTTTAACAGTGGAAGTGGCATAAAACGAGTCGCTGATAGACTCAAAAAATTCTTCAGATAAGAATACGTTTAATTATAAAAAAACTATCCATTAGATAAAAAGCTCAGGGGGTTAATATGGCTTTGGAATTCGAGACGGCAAACAGCAATTTTGCCAAGATTAAAGTTATCGGCGTCGGCGGCGGCGGCGGCAACGCGGTTAACAGAATGGTAGCATACGGACTTCAAGGTGCGGAGTTCATTGTAATAAACACGGATAAACAGGCGCTGTATCTCAGCAGTTCTCCGCAGAAGCTGCAGATCGGCGAAAAGCTGACAAAAGGTCTTGGTTCCGGTGCAGATCCGCAGATCGGAAGACGCGCGGCGGAAGAATCGCGCGACGACATAGAGCAGCTTCTCAAGGGCGCAGATCTTGTGTTTATCGCGGCCGGTCTCGGCGGCGGAACGGGCACAGGCGCAGCTCCCGTTGTGGCGGAGATTGCACGCGACATGGGCATTTTGACCGTCGCTTTCGTTACAATGCCGTTTTGGTTTGAAGGTCGTCCGAGAGCGAGAGCGGCAGAAGAAGGTTTTGAAGAGCTGAAAGATATTGTCGACAGCATAGTACGCATTCCTAACGACAAGCTGCTCGAGATTATGGGAAAGAGTACGCCTCTGCTCGAAAGCTTTAAATTGGCTGACGATGCTTTGCGTCAAGGTATCCAGGGTATTACCGACCTTATCGCTAAGCCTGCTCTTATCAACCTTGACTTTGCAGACGTCCGCACGGTAATGCTCGAACGCGGCATTGCTCATATGGGTATTGGCGTCGGGACAGGCGAGAATAAACTTGTAGACGCTGCTAAACAGGCTATACTCAGCCCGCTTCTTGATACTAACATTCAGGGTGCGAAGGGCATTATCTTTAATATTACAGTAGATCCGACGGCTACTCTGAACGAGATCGAAGAGGCAGCTAAACTCATAGAAAGCGCAGCAGATCCTGACGCGAATATTGTTATGGGTGCTGACGTAGATATGAACCTTGAAGATGAGGTTCGCATTACTGTAATTGCCACAGGTTTCGGAAACGGCGGTCCTTCTGTTACGGTGAAGAAAGTTAAAACTGCCCCCACAGTCAGCGATACGCGCAGAGATTTTAACGATCGTCTGGAGTCTTTTGAAAGCGGAAAGATTATTGATCAGAGAGAAGAAATTGATGAGGAAGACGAAGATGTTAATGAACCTACAATTCCTATTTTCCTTAAAAAATCTCCGAGACGTTTCCGCAATGACGATTAATATGCAGTAAACAGAAACGGGTTGGCCGCTTATTAGTGTACCAATCTGTTTCTTTTTGCGTTGACTGCATAGCCGCATTTATTCGAACATATTTATGTTTGAGGAGGTGCGGGTTTGTGACTAAGAGGAGAATTCGCAGAGGGTTATTTCTGCTTGCGTTTATGATAGCGGCTGTAGTTGTTTTTTCGTCCGAAAGCAGAGAAGACATAAGACAGACGGGGACGGAAGCAGGCGTTGACCTTCCTGTTATAATGTATCATAGCATCTTAGATTCTGACGCGAAAGCAGGGAAATATATTGTGACGCCGGCGCAGCTGGAAAAAGACGTCCAATATTTGTTGTCGCAAGGATATACGCCGATCAATGTGGCGGATTTGATTAATTATGTGAATGGCAGTTCAGATTTGCCCACAAAACCTGTAATGCTGACTTTTGATGATGGATTTTACAATAATTACAGCTATGCATTCCCTATAGCAAAGAAGTATAATGTTAAAATAGTGATAGCCGCTATAGGAACGTGTTCGGATCTGTTCAGTCAATCTGAGGAAGAGCTTCACAACACGTACTCGCATCTCACATGGGATAACATGCGGGAGATGTTGCAAAGCGGTTTTGTGGAAATACAGAGCCATACATATGATATGCACGGAGAAGGCTCGCGCAAGGGGTTTGAAATGCAGCGAGGAGAGACTGAAGAGCAATACAGGCAGGCTGTCTCAGAAGATTTGAGGAAAATGAGCGACAGAATGCAGGCAGAGCTGGATGTATCTCCTACTGCGCTTATGTACCCCTTCGGGTATTACAGAGATGATTCGGATGATTTCTTGAAGTCTCTGGGATATTCTGCGACTTTTACCTGCTATGAACATCACAATATCATAACTCGCGATTCCGATAGTCTGTTTGGCCTCGGACGATACAACAGGGCGTCGGGAAAGACTTCAGAACAGTTTTTTGCGGGAATATTGACATAGAACATAGAAGCTAGAGCTTTTTTGTAATAAATTATCACATTAAAGGAGAAACAATTAAATGTTATCAGAAGGTAGTCCAGCGCCGGATTTTACTCTCTCAGACCAAGACGGTAATCCGGTCAGCCTAAGAGATTTTCGTGGAAAGAAGGTCGTGCTCTACTTTTATCCTAAGGATAACACAGCAGGGTGCACTCGCCAGGCGAAAGCTTTCGCTGAAGTGTTCAGCGAGTTTGAAGCCGAGGGTGCGGTGCTCATTGGCATAAGCAAGGACAGCCCGAAATCACACAGCAATTTTGCGGCAAAAAATGATCTCCCGTTTATTCTGTTGAGTGATGCGGAGTTGGATGTAACTCAGCGGTTTGACGTCTTGCAGCGTAAAAAACTGGCGGGACGTGAATATCGCAGTATAGTTCGTACGACGTATATCATCAATGAAAACGGGACGATAATCAAAAGTATGTCGAAAGTTAAACCCGATACGAACGCTGAGGAAGTCCTCGGCTTCTTACAAGCGGCGAATTGATTGCTAAGCCGCTGTCGAGCGAATAAAAGTCTGTCGCCGAGCCTTAAAGGTCTCGGCGATTTTTTTGCGCATAAACATGTAAAAAATATTTTTTCCAAATTTTGATATTGCTGTTTACAAATACAATTCTTTAGTGTATAATGTCACTATTGATAGGGGAGTAGTCAGCGCGATATGCGCAGCGAAATCGCCATACCCGACTCAAGTCCGGTTTTGCTTTAATTGACGAGACTTATCTGTAAGTTTAACTTGCGGATAGTCTCGTTTTTTTAATATATATCTGCAAAATAAAAGAAAGGGATAATAAAGGAATATTCATGAAAATTACAGGGCTGACTAAGGAGCAGGTCGAACGGTCGAAAGCTCAATTCGGTGACAACCGAATGACGGAACAGAAATCGGAGACCTTTTGGCATAAGCTGTTCAGCAATTTCGGCGATCCGATGATAAAAATACTTTGCGTCGCATTGCTGATAAACGTCATTTTTACGTTTTTAGGAAAAACTGAATGGTATGAATCTGTCGGCATTGCTCTTGCTGTTATTCTGGCGACGTTTGTCTCCACATTTTCAGAGTTTAGGAACGAAAACGCATTTCAGAAGCTGCAAGAGGAAGCGTCGAGAATATTTTGTAAGGTATATAGAGACGGGAAGGTCGCTGAAGTTTCTATCAACGACATAGTAGTAGGCGATTGTATTATGCTGCAGACAGGAGACAAAATCTCTGCCGACGGCGTCATAATTGACGGCAATATAAAAGTAGATCAATCCGTACTCAACGGAGAGAGCAAAGAGGCTGGGAAGACAGCTATTCCGGATGATTACAAAGATGATGAAGCATCATTGGATTTCTTAAATCCGTATAAAGTATTTCGCGGAGCGGTCGTATGTTCCGGCAGCTCGGTTATGAGAGTTACTACCGTCGGAGACAAATCTGTTTACGGTCAGATAGCCAGCGAGCTTCAGCAGGATACGGACAGAGAGTCGCCGCTTAAATTAAAGCTTGCCGGATTGGCAAAAGGCATAAGCAAGTTCGGATATATAGGCGGAATAACGATAGCTCTGGCGTTTATGTTTCAATCTGTTTTTGTCAGCAACAGCTTCGACGGAGCGCAGATAGCAGCATATTTTTCGGACTGGATGACAGTCGTAAGCGATGTTATAAATGCCGTTATGCTTGCGGTCATAATCATAGTGATGGCGGTGCCCGAGGGTCTTCCTCTTATGGTCGCGCTCGTATCAGCTTTGAATATGGGCAAGATGCTCAAGGACAATGTGCTGGTAAGAAAAATAGTAGGTATAGAGACGGCGGGCAGCTTGAACATACTTTTTAGTGATAAAACAGGAACGATTACCAAAGGCAAGCTTGAAGCTGTTACATTCGTAGACGGCAGGGCGGAAGAAAGCAAGAATTTCGCAGATATTGCACAGGGAGTGGCGGACAAACTCCTGCTCAGCATATACAACAATACTGACGCGGTTATTTCTGAAAAGGACGGAGAAGTACAGATATACGGCGGAAACGCTACGGAAAGAGCCGTGCTGAGATATGCTGTCGAATCAGGCAGAAATGCAGTTCATGCAAAGAAATTAACGTCAATACCGTTCAGCAGTGACAAAAAATACTCGGCGAGCACTGTTGACGATGGCGGAGCTTTTAGTGTGATCAAAGGCGCTCCTGAGAAAATGCTCGCCAGATGTTCGTATTATTATGACGAAAATGGTGAGAAAAAGACTTTTGACGACGAGCGCAGACAGGCTCTGGATGATAAAATAAACGCTTTGGCAAAGCGTGCAATAAGAGTGCTTGCCTTTGCAACGTCGGATGATGAGATAAAGGACGACGTACTTCCCGAAGGCGAGTGGACTCTCATAGGCGTATTGGGAATACGCGATGAGGTGAGACCTGAATCGGTGACGGCGATCAAAGAGGTGCAGGCTGCGGGAGTCCAGGTCGTTATGATAACAGGCGACAGATTGGATACGGCGGCTGCGATTGCAAGAGAAGCCGGAATAGTTCAAAACGAGAGTGATATAATGCTCACGTCAGATCATCTGGCGCAGCTGTCTGACGATGAAGTTAAGAGCAAGCTGAGCGATATAAGAGTCATCGCTCGTGCGCTTCCGAGTGATAAGAGCAGGCTTGTAAGATTGGCGCAGGAGATGGGGCTCGTAGCCGGGATGACGGGAGACGGCGTCAATGATTCGCCCGCTCTCAAGAAAGCTGATGTAGGCTTCGCGATGGGCGGAGGAACAGAGGTGGCGAAAGAGGCCAGCGATATAGTCATTCTCGACGACAACTTTAATTCTATAGATAAGGCGATACTTTATGGGCGCACAATCTTCAACAGCATACGAAAGTTTATAGTATTTCAGCTTACGATAAATATAAGCGCCGTATTGGTATGCTTCGCAGCGCCGCTGCTGGGAATTCCTCAGCCGCTTTCGATAATTCAGATACTATGGGTAAATTTGGTAATGGATACGCTCGCTGCTTTGGCTTTCGGCGGCGAACCGGCTCTCGAGAGGTATATGCAGGAGGAGCCGAAGCGCAGAGACGAGAGCATAGTCAGCAAATACATGTGGACGGAAATAGTGACGGCGGGTATATGGTGCTTTGTCCTTTCAATGTTTCTCTTGTTCTCAGATACGGCTGACAGAGTGTTCCGAGATAATCATGATTTCCTGATGACTGGGTATTTTACGTTCTTCATATTCTTTGCTGTGTTTAATGCGTTTAATGCAAGAACTGAAAAACTCAATCTGTTTGATAATATAATAAAGAATCACGGTTTTTGGCAGATAATGATTGTTATAATCATAATACAGATAATACTCACTAACTTTGGAGGAGATATACTTCATTGCTACGGTCTGCACGCCGGAGAATGGCTGTTCGTGATTCTGCTCGCTTTTACAATTATCCCTATAGACCTGCTTAGGAAAGCAGTTCTGAGGATAATAAATAAATAGTCTACCCCGCTTGCCCGCGGTCTGAGGTTGTGATAAAATCAAACTGAAGGCTGCGGGCTTTTTTCATTGCAGCAGAAGCATTACACAAAGGAGGAAAATGAAAATGCAGAATGTAAAAAGAAGCATGGGCATGTTGTGTGCGATTGCTATGTTTGTGTGTCTGCTGTTTGTACCGGTTCAGAAGGCTGAGGCGGCGACAGCGGGAATGACTACGCTGAAAGTAAACAAAACTTATACAAGCTATGACATCACGGGCGACGGCAAAAAAGATACTATCAAGATTACTCCGCAAAAAGTAAAAGGAGAATATACAAGCCTGGTTATTTCTGTAAACGGAAAAAAGACCACGCTGAAAGGGCATTATTACAGTGTGACAACTAAGCTCATCACGCTGAGCAATGGCAAAAAGTATCTCTGGGTGAGAGGACAAAGCGATAATAATGACGATCCGTTCCAGGCGCTGTACAAATACAGCAGCGGGAAAATGAAGAAGGCGCTCGATTTCAGCTCTAAAATTAAAAATTTCGGAAAACATCCGGGTACTATTGTGACAAAGGTATCAGGCAACAAAATATATGTCGAGCAGTTTCTTATGAGCGCGCCGCTCGGAAGTGTGGGATTTAATTACACGTATGAGTACAAAAGCGGATCATTCTCCAGAACGAGCAGCACAGCCAGCATAAAATACGTATCCTGTCTCAACGGCGGATACGGCACACTGAAAAAAAGCAAGATTCTGTATACCTCGAGCAGCTGTACAAAGAAATACAAGACACTTGCTAAGAGTACGAAAGTAAAGCCGCTGAAAATATATATGAACGGCACGACTATAAGCGTGTATGTGAAAACAAAGTCAGGTTCGACAGGCTGGCTTAAATGCAGCAGAAGCTTTTCCAACGGTACGCTGCTGAAAGAGTGCTACTATGCAGGCTAAAAAAGCCTCATATTGTACGATGAAAAAATATTGACATACGCTATATCGTGTGTTAAACTTATTAGGTGAGCCGCTCGACTCGGGTTTTAAATCTCCGCTGCGGAGTACCCTCGTCGGCGAGACTGGTATGAGGAGGAGCTAAACAATGTACGCAATTATCAAAACAGGCGGCAAGCAGTATAAAGTTGAGCCGGATCGTTTTGTAGATGTTGAGAAGCTGGATGCGGAAGTCGGCGCTGAAGTTACTTTCGATGCGCTGATGGTGGTAGACGGTGAAGTAACAACTATCGGAACGCCTGTGGTAGACGGTGTTAAAGTCGTGGGCAAAGTCCTTGCGCAGGATAAAGCCAAGAAGGTTGTAGTTTATAAGTACAAGCCTAAAAAAGACTACCGTAAGAAGCAGGGTCACAGACAGCCCTATACAAGAGTACTGATTACTTCTATAGGGTAAACGCTAAGTCTAAAGTGAGGTGAAATTCTAATGGCACATAAAAAAGGCGGCGGCAGTACCAAGAACGGCAGAGACAGTAAGGCTAAGCGTCTCGGCGTTAAGCGCAGCGACGGCTGCGTCGTGCTCGCGGGCAATATTCTCGTTCGTCAGAGAGGCACAAAGATTCATCCCGGTGTAAACGTAGGTCGCGGCGGCGACGACACTCTCTTCGCTCTGGAGTCCGGTGTTGTTCGTTTTGAGCGTCTGGGCAGGGATAAGAAACAGGTTAGCGTATATCCTCAGTAATTTGAGAGATGTATTTGTTTAAAGAAATTTGCCGCGGTTTACTGCGGCTTTTTTCATACTTAATTATGACGATTGACGTCGGATTATGGCGTTGAGAAAAAGAGGAAATATGCAGTTTGCTTTTGAAAATGGAGATACTATAATAACGGGCGAGAGAATAGATCCGGCGATAGTTTTTGACTGCGGTCAGTGCTTTAGGTTTTTCCCGGATGGCGATGACGAATTTTCCGGCGTTGCTCATGGCAGGCTTTTGAGGGTTTTGGACAAAAAAGATGCTATCGTGCTGAAAGATGTGGATGAGGCTGAGTTCAACTCGAGATGGCGTGACTTTTTTGACCTCGATACCGATTATTCCGCAATAACAAGCGCGTTCGAAGAAGATGAAATAGTGAGCGCGGCGGTACGCTCCTGCCCCGGGATGCGTCTGCTTAATCAAGAGCCTTTCGAAACGCTGATTACGTTTATTATATCTGCGAACAACAACATACCGCGTATACGAAAAATTGTAGAGGCAATATGCAGGCTTTGCGGAGACAGAATTAATTGCGAAGGAGAGCGTTATGCTTTTCCGTCTCCGGAGCAGCTCGCCGCGCTTTCGGAGGAAGATTTGAAAAAATGCGGAGCGGGCTATCGTGCGGCATACATAGCTGAAACATCGAAAGTCATAGCAGACAGAAAAGTGGACTTAAACGCTGTAGAAAAGTTGGAGTATACCGCGGCGAAAAAAGAACTTTGCAGACTTAAAGGAGTAGGGCCAAAGGTTGCGGACTGCATACTTTTGTTTTCTATGCATAAAAAAAATGCGTTTCCTATGGATGTATGGATAAAACGCACGTTGAATGTTCTGTTCGGTTTTACGCCTAAAAATGACAAAGAAGCGATGGAGTTTGCAAGAGACAGATTCGGCGAATGGGGCGGAATAATCCAGCAGTACCTTTTCTGGTACGCCAGAGAAGTGAAAATGGGCAATTAAATTTATTGCATAAAATGGAAATAAACGGCTCGGATTTATTTGACATAGCTTTGTATATTATGTTATATTATTAAGGATACTGGATGAAATAGGTGAGTGCGACGTTAGAAGTTAAACTATTCTCCATGCACAATCGGATATGCGCATGGGAGATGTATAGTACAGAAGATAATCAATTCTTTGCCGGTGGGGCAAGACCGTTTAAAAGTGCATCGACACTGGAGAGCATACGGCCTTCGGAGTTTTTGGAATATCCGTATACAAAAAAGCAGATGAAACAGCTCGAATACATCGGAAAAATGTCGGGCTATTTTAAAGACATACTTCAAAAATACGATAGAGTACAGCCGGAAGACAATTATGATGGCCTTATCAGAAATACCTTCGGAGATAAAAGTGAGATATATCGCCTTTACAAAGAAAAGGCCCTCCCTCCGTGCAAGCCGGAGTTCCAGCCGGTTTTATATATCGACTTTGAAGCTATAAATATGCGCATATGCGGATGGTATGCGGAGCTGCATACAAACCGAGGAATAATTAATTTTGAAGGCGTAGCCAGACCATATTCGGACACTAAGATGATTCAAAGGCTCTGGCGCTTGGCGTATGATAAGCTTCTTCCTTATGATCTGGACACGCTGCTGTCTGCTAAACATATCAAGACATACAAAAACTATTTTCTCAGTATGTTCAGAAAAGCAAAAAGGATATATACGTATGGAGATACAGACGCGCTTTTCGTAAAGACAACTTACGGAGAAGATGTGTACAACTATTTTAAAGTAAAAAATGTAGATGCAAGTCTCAAGCTGGGTAACAGAACGCTGTCTTTAGACAAAACATGTAAACTGTTTGGAGTCCATGTAGAAGGAGATGCGCACAATCCCAAATGCGACGTAAAAAAATTGATAGGCTATATGGAAGAAAGTAAAAAGCTGTAAAATATCAGCGGCTCCGCCATAAAATCGGCGGGCCGCTGTTTTTTAGATGAGAATATTGTTTTCAGTATTTTTATCGAAAAGATGGACGACGTTTCCGCCAAATGTGAAGTGAACTGTATTTCCTGCGGCGAGCAGCTCGGTGTAATTGTCAGGCAGCTCAAGTATGGACAAAATGAGAACGACCTCTTGATTTTCGGCTTTCAGGTGCAGATGAACAGTGCTGCCCATCATTTCGCTTACTTCAACCTCTCCGCTTATGCTGCATGGCGCATCTTCTGCGCAAAGCATTATGTGTTCGGGACGTATTCCGACGAGGATATCTCCCTGGGCGTCTTTCTCTTCCAGCATTTTTTGCTTCTGACTGCTTAGAGCAATTCGTGTTCCGAGAAGTGCGATTTCCCATCCATTCTCGCCATGCTCCAGCGAAGCGGGAAGTATATTCATCTGCGGGCTTCCGATAAAGCAGGCGACGAAGAGATTGTTCGGATGTTCGAAAACCTCCTGCGGCGTGCCGATTTGCTGCACAAATCCGTCCCGCATTATTACTATACGATCTCCGAGAGTCATGGCCTCTGTCTGATCGTGAGTTACATATATAAATGTAGTGTCTATTCTGCTGCGCAGCTTGATAAGCTCTGAGCGCATCTGTGCTCTTAATTTTGCGTCCAGGTTAGATAGCGGTTCGTCCATGAGAAAGACCTTAGGCTCGCGCACGATGGCTCGGCCTATGGCAACGCGCTGTCTTTGTCCTCCGGACAGAGCGCGGGGCTTTCTATCCAGCAGCTTAGTTATTCCGAGTATATGAGCTGCGTCTCGAACTTTTTTGTCTATAGATTTTTTATCTTCTTTTCTCAGTTTTAATGCGAACGCCATGTTGTCGTATACGCTCATATGAGGGTAAAGAGCATAATTCTGAAAGACCATGGCTATGTCTCTGTCCTTTGGCGGAACATTGTTGACAAGCGTGCCGTCTATGTATAGCTCGCCGGAGCTGATGTCTTCGAGTCCGGCAACCATGCGCAAAGTAGTGGATTTTCCGCAGCCGGACGGCCCGACCAGCACGATAAATTCTCCGTGCGTTATGTCAAGGCTGAAGCTTTCGACTGCTACGACGTTTTTATTGTAAACTTTTTTTATGTCTTTTAATGTGACGTTTGCCATGATGTAGTTTTTGCGTCCTCCTTAGTAGCGATAGAGCTATTTTGCGCCAAAGTGGGAAATATTATGCTGAAAAGAAGGAATAGAGGCAAAAAAGGAATTTGTGTGTGAAATTTGAGAATAGTATTTGTAGAAAAAGCATTTGACTTTTTTCGTCATTAATGCTATTTTATTTACGGTGAGATACCAAAAATAAATTATATGGAGAGAAAACATGAGGAAAACAAAGATTAGTAAACTGATCGCCCTCGCTATGGCAGCTGCGACGGTATTCGCTCTGTCTGCATGCGGAGGCTCCGGAACTCCAAGCGCTTCTGCAGATGAATCTGCAAATGTCTCTGAGACTGCCGCTCAGACGGCAGAAACGACTCCTGCTGAGGTACAGACGATTCAGGATGGAAAGCTTATTGTTGCGGCTGAGTTCACATATCCGCCGTTCGAATATATGGCAGACGACGGCACGACAGAGCTTGGCCTGGATATAGACTTGGCGAAAGCAATAGGCGAAAAGCTGGGTCTTGAGGTTGAGTTTGTGAGCACGCAGTTTGACGGAATACTGGACGGCCTTGAGCTGGACAAGTATGACGCTGTTATCTCTGCTGTGACGATTACAGCAGCAAGAAAAGAGGAAGCGGATTTCACACAGCCCTACATTGAGAATTATCAGTGCCTCGTAACGCTGGCTTCCAATGAAGAAGCGATAAGCGACATAGATGAGCTTTCTAATCATTCCGTAGGCTTCCAGACGGGTACAACATCCAACATCTTCGTTGAAGATAAGGTCAATACGGGAGATCTGGAGAATGTAAATACTAACATGTATGACAAAGCTATGGATGCTTTCTCCGATCTTGAGCTTGGAAGAATCGAATATGTGATATGCGACAGCTCTGTAGCTGATATTTATGTGAAGAATAAGCCCGACGTATTCAAGACTGTTTGGACTCAGACTGACTCGCCTGAGCAGTTTGGTATAGCAGTGAAGAAAGGAAACACACAGCTTCTGGAAGCTATCGACAATGTACTTTCTGAGCTCATGGAAAACGGCGAATTTGACGCAATGCGCGAGGAGTGGCTCGCTCAGGTATAAGTAGTATTTAAGATTGGTGCACGGCTTTTTAACCGTGCGCCTTTTTATTTAATGTTTTTAGGCAGTTGAGCGCAGTATGGTACGAAAAAAATCACCCGCTATGCGAGTGCGCGCGGATAGTTCTGCAAAAATTCTCCAAATGAGTATAATTATAATAGTACATGTTCAAGCCTGCTAAAAGACGAGAGGAGAGTTTACAGCCTTCGTGCAAACCACCTGTTATGATTTTAAAAATAAAGAACATAAAAAAACACAGCTCCGAGGAGGAGCTGTGTGATTTGCTTTTTGAGATTAGTGTTTCTCGCCGAGCGGGAAAATGGTCTTGCCGTGCTCTGTATTCATGATTGTACCGAAAGATGTGTAAATCGCACATAGACCGCATATAATGCCTACGACGCCCGCGATGGTAGCTACTGTGTGGCTGCCTGTGAAGTTCTCGATAGCAAGCAGGAAGAACAGAATTACGAGAGTGCCGAAAATAGCCTGTGTAGCTCTGTTGTGCTTGAGTGTGCCGATGAACATTGCGAGTGTGTACAGACCCCAGAGCAGCAGATAGAAGCCCATGGATAAGCCGTCTGCGCCTGCGATGCCGGCAGCGGAGAAGGGGTTGATCCAAATGATGACTAAAGACCACCAAAACATGGAGTAGGATACGAAAGCTGTTCCGGTGAATGTGTTGCCGTGAGCAAATTCAAATATACCTGCTACGAGCTGTGCAAGTCCGCCTACAGCTACGCCCATGGCCAGGATGACGACAGAAAGCTCTGTGAGACCTACGTTGTGCAGGTTGAGCAGAATGGTCGTGCAGCCGAAACCGAGCAGTCCGAGAGGGCCGGGGTTTGAGACTTTTTTTTCTGTTGACATGATCAGTCCTCCATAATAAAATTTGAAAATTATGTGTAAAGCATTTATATCTTATCATATTTTGTCAGAAATTTCAATATATACATATTCATATATGTATTAAATAGCAGAGATAAATTATTCACAAACTGAATGTTCGGATTTTGATTGTCAAAGATTAAATATATACAAAAAATTATAAAAAATGCGTTGAAATTCCGAACATTTGAAAAATAGAGATTTACAATATACACAATTTGAGCTATAATGATTATCTGATAATGTACCTTAGGTTTTGGGTGCAAATATGCTGTACTTTTTTAAGGAGAGATGCTGATGAAAGTAGCTGTAATAATGGGTTCTAAAAGCGATTGGCCTGTACTCGAAAAGACTGTCGCAGAGCTGAAGAAGTTTGGAGTAGAAGTGGAGGCGCGCGTAATGAGCGCACACAGAAGTCCGGAGCTGGCTGCCGGTTTTGCTGATGAAGCTGAGCAGAACGGTTTTGAAGTGATAATTGCGGCGGCGGGCAAGGCGGCTCATCTCGCAGGCGTCATAGCCGGACATACCACGCTTCCGGTTATAGGTCTGCCGATAAAATCCTCGACTATGGACGGATTGGACAGCCTGCTTTCTACAGTGCAGATGCCCGACGGCATACCGGTAGCGACAGTTGCGATAAACGGAGCAGGAAACGCGGCTATCCTCGCTGTACAGATGCTCTCGCTCAAATATCCTGAGCTGAAAACCAAATTGGCAGAGAAGAAAAAAGAGATGCTCGACGGAGTGTTGAAAGCGGACGAGCAGCTGCAGGACGAGATTAAAAATATTTGACAATTTTTTATAAAGAAAGGTTATTATCATGGAAAAGACAACGATGCTGTATGAAGGAAAGGCTAAGAAGGTTTTCGCTACAGATGATCCTTCAAGTGTAATAGTAGAATACAAGGATGACGCTACGGCTTTCAACGGTCTGAAGAAAGGTACGATCGTAGGCAAGGGCGTAGTTAACAACAAGGTTTCGAATCACATGTTCAGGATGTTGGAAGCTAAGGGAATACCAACTCATTATGTAGAAGAGATCAGCGATCGCGAAACTATAGTAAAAAAAGTGGAAATAGTCAAAATTGAGGTTATTGTCCGCAATATCGCAGCGGGCAGCCTTTCCGAGCGTATCGGTCTGCCGGAAGGTACAAAGCTTCCTGTCACTGTTCTCGAATATTGCCTTAAGGATGACGACCTTGGCGATCCGCTTATCAATGATTATCACATCGCGGCTCTGGGCGTAGCTACAAAGGAAGAGATGGAGAAGATTTCTTCCATGGCTTTGAAAATCAACGAGATTATGCGCGACTATCTAAAGGAAGTAAACGTAGATCTTATAGACTTCAAACTGGAGTTTGGTCGTTTTGACGGAGACATTATCCTCGCTGACGAGATATCTCCCGATACATGCCGTTTCTGGGATTCCAAGACAGGCATGAAGCTGGACAAGGATCGTTTCCGCCGCGATCTCGGAGGAGTAGAGGACGCGTATCAAGAGATACTGCATCGCTTGATGGGCGGCTCAGAGGCGTAATTTAAAAGGTAGGAGTAAATAATGCTAAAATGCAGAATGCAGCAATGCAATCGCTGCGCAGAAGGCGTGTACCTGAGAGCCAAACCGAATGACGACGCAATGCAAGAAGAATGCGGAGTATTCGGAATACTCATGAGCGACAACAAATACGACCCTGCCGAGGCATGTTATATCGGACTGTATTCTTTGCAGCATCGTGGGCAGGAAAGCGCCGGGATAGCGGTTTCCTATGGCGACGATATGCGCCTGCATAAAGGCATGGGGCTTTGTTCCGAAGTCTTTAAAGACGGCATGGAGAATATAATGGGCGGCACGATAGGCGTCGGCCACGTGCGCTACTCCACGACGGGAGACAGTCAGGTGCTTAACGCACAGCCGCTCATGATGTCTTATAAAAACGGCAAAATGGCAATGGCGCATAACGGAAACCTCGTAAACGCACATATTCTCAAGAATAAGCTTGAGGAAGACGGCGCGATATTCCAGACTACTATAGATACGGAAATAATGGCGTATCTTATTGCTAAGACGGCAAAGCTGGGTTTGGTCGAAGGTATTAAGAAAATGATGAGCATTGTGCGCGGCTCTTATGCTCTTGTAATAGCTACAAATGATTCGCTCATAGGCGTGCGCGATCCTCAGGGAATCCGTCCGCTTGCATTGGGCAAACTGGACGACAGCTTTGTTCTTTCCAGCGAGACATGTGCATTCGATGCGATTGATGCAGAATACATACGTGATGTGCGCCCGGGCGAGATAGTAGTTATCACAAAAGAAGGTTTCAAATCATATCAGACGCACAACGAAGTTGATACGAAGCTCTGCATATTCGAATATGTTTATTTTGCACGTCCGGATTCCGTAATAGACGGAATAAGCGTGTATAAAGCGCGCGAAGAGATGGGCAAGCGCTTGGCGCAGGCGTTCCCTAAGGATGTGGATCTTGTCAGCGGCGTTCCGGATTCCGCTACTCCGGCGGCCGTCGGTTATGCGGAAGAGTCCGGCATTCCATATAAGCTGGCTCTGTCTAAAAACAGATATGTAGGTCGTACTTTTATCCAGCCGGAACAGTCCTTGCGTGAGCGCGGGGTTAAGCTCAAGCTGAATGCAATGGAGAGAAACGTCAGAGGGAAAAAGCTCGTTCTCATAGACGATTCAATAGTTCGCGGAACTACCAGTAAGAAGATAGTAGAAATGCTCAGGCTCGCAGGGGCGAGAGAGGTTCATATGCTGATAAGCTCTCCTCCCGTGGCGTTCCCGTGTTATTTCGGCATAGACACTCCGTCGCACGATCAATTGATAGGTTCTCAGCACAGTGTAGACGAGATTTGCCGCATAATCGGAGCGGATTCGCTGCATTATCTCTCTAAAGAGGACATGCTCAAAACAGTCGAAGGGGCAGGATGCAACTTCTGCACGGGATGCTTTGACGGAGAATATCCTGTCGATATCCCCAAGGAGTGCGAATGGACGCAGAAGCTGGATCTGACAGAAGCGCTGAAAACAGACGAAAGCAAATAAGGAGAAAATTATGGCAAAAATCACATACAAGGACGCGGGCGTAGATGTAGAAAGAGGATACGAAGCCGTAAAGCTGATGAAGGCTCATGCTAAAAAGACGTGCGGCGCGGAAGTCCTCGGCGATCTCGGCTCATTCGCCGGAATGTATCAAATTAACGACGAAGACGTGCTCGTGTCGGGTACGGACGGCGTAGGCACAAAACTTAAAATTGCAATCACACTGGATAAACACGACACAGTAGGTATTGACTGCGTGGCTATGTGTGTAAATGACGTAGTATGCCACGGAGCGCGTCCGCTCTTCTTCTTGGATTACATTGCAACAGGCGCTCTGGACCCTAAAACAGCGGCGGAAATAGTAAAAGGCGTTTCCGAAGGCTGTATGCAGTCCGGAAGTGCGCTCATAGGCGGAGAAACGGCAGAGATGCCCGGGTTTTACGCCGCCGGCGATTACGATATGGCAGGGTTCAGCGTCGGCATTGTAAAAAAGAGCGAGATAATAAACGGAAGTAAAATAAAACCCGGCGATGCCATCATCGGTCTGAAATCGAGCGGCGTACACTCGAACGGATTTTCTCTCGTGCGCAGAGTTTTTGACATAAACAAAAACGCGCTCAGCGAATATGACGAGAAGCTCGGGATGACGATAGGCGAAAAGCTGATTACACCTACGAAGATATATGTAAAAACAATACTTGCACTCAAAGACAAATTTGATGTGAAAGGCATAGCTCACATTACAGGCGGCGGCTTGATAGAAAACGTACCGAGAATGCTGCCCGCGGAGGGAAGTCACGCGGTGATAGATCTCTCTGCTTGGGAACTGCCGCGCATTTTTGAAATGATAATGGAGCGTGCAGATTTGGATATGAACGACGCCTGCAATACATTTAATATGGGCATAGGTATGGCCGTGGCTCTGCCGGCGGATCAGGCTCAGGCTGCGATAGACTTTATCAATGATGAAACGGATGATGAAGCTCTGCTGATCGGAGAGATAGTGCCGGGAGATAAGGGAGTGTCTTTCAAATGAAGCGCATTGCCGTAATGGTTTCCGGCGGAGGTACAAATCTACAGGCTATTATAGACAATGTAAGCTCGGGGAAAATAAAAGCCGAGCTGGCGCTTGTCATATCGAGCAAGCATGGAGCTTATGCCCTGGAACGCGCAAAAAAAGCGGGAATCCCCACTGCCGTGATAGCTAAAAAGGATTACGACAGCGAGGAGGATTTCTTCGCTGCCAATCTAAAAGCCCTTGAGGATTGCGGAGCGGAAGGTATAGTCCTCGCGGGATATATGTCAATACTCAGCAAAGAGCTGGTTAAGAAGTTTGAGAACAAGATAATCAACATACATCCGGCTCTCATACCGTCGTTTTGCGGAAAGGGCTATTATGGAGAGCGTGTGCACAAAGCAGTTATAGCATATGGCGCGAAGCTATCCGGCGCGACGGTGCATTTTGTAGACGAAGGCGCTGATACAGGCCCCATAATAATGCAGGAGAGCGTTCCCGTGCTGCCGGATGATACGCCGGATGAGCTGGCGGCGCGCGTGCTTAAAGTTGAGCATACCATTCTGCCCAGAAGCGTAGCGTTGTTTTGCGAAGATAAGCTGAAGGTAGAAGGAAGAATAGTGCGAGTTCTGGTATAAGGTCTTATTTTTTGAGAAGGAGATAAATATGGCTAAAAGAGCTTTTTTAAGCGTTTTTGATAAAACAGGTATAGAGGATTTCGCTCGCGGCTTGGTGAGCAATGGCTTTGAGATACTTTCCACAGGAGGTACTCAGCGTGCGCTCGAAGCGGCAGGCATTCCCGTTACTAATGTATCAGATATTACAGGGTTTCCCGAGTGTCTCGACGGTCGTGTAAAGACTCTGCATCCCATGATTCACGCAGGCATACTTGCTATGCGCGGCAACGAAAAGCACATGGAGCAGATCGCTGAGCTGGGCGTTACGCCTATTGACGTAGTAGCTGTTAATCTGTATCCGTTTAAGCAGACTATAAGCAAACCGGATGTTACTCTCGAAGATGCTATAGAAAACATAGACATCGGCGGTCCGACTATGCTGCGCGCAGCTGCTAAAAACTGGCAGGATGTAGCTGTAGTGATAGATGCTGCGGACTACGCAAAGGTTCTGGAAGAGCTGAACAACGGCGGTGTGACTCGTGAGACAAAATTCTACCTGGCTGCTAAGGTCTTTGAGAACACTGCGGCTTACGATGCGCTCATTTCTTCGTATCTGCGCGGCATAACGGGCAACGCGTTCCCCGATAAGCTCACTCTTACTTATGAGAAGGCTCAGACAATGCGCTACGGCGAGAATCCGCATCAGAATGCAGCTTTTTATAAAAATCCGCTCATGACGCCCGGCGCTCTCAGTGAAGCAGAGCAGCTCAACGGCAAGGAGCTTTCTTATAACAACATAAACGATGCGAACGGCGCGCTGGATGTACTCCGCGAATTTAAGGATGAGGTAGCTGTAGTAGGCGTGAAGCATGCCAATCCCTGTGGCGTAGGCGTAGGCGCAACTGTAGCTGAGGCATATCAAAAGGCATATGACGCAGATCCGATTTCTATATTCGGCGGGATAGTCGCGACGAATGAAACAATTGATCTCGAAGCTGCTGAGAAAATGGCACAGATATTCCTCGAGATAATAATCGCTCCCGACTATACTGAGGAAGCTCTCGCTGTGCTGTGTAAGAAAAAGAACCTCCGCGTGCTTCGCCTGCCCAGCGTTAAAGAATACAAGGCAGAGCTGGACATGAAGAAAGTATACGGCGGAATGCTTGTCCAAGAGCCGAACACATCTCTGCTTGGCGAAGAACTGACCGTGGTCACAAAGCGCAAGCCTACAGATAAAGAGATGAAAGACCTGATTTTTGCTATGAAGCTCGTTAAGCATACCAAATCTAACGGCATTGCAATAGCTAAGGATGGTCATTCTCTCGGCATAGGACCGGGACAGACCAACAGAATCTGGTCTACAAACATGGCTATAGAAAGATCGGGAGAAGAAGTAAAGGGCGCTGTACTTGCTTCCGACGCGTTCTTCCCGTTTGACGACTGCGTAGAGGCGGCAGGCAAAGCCGGCATTACGGCGATAATTCATCCCGGCGGCTCGATTCGCGATGAGGATTCTATCAAAAAAGCTGATGAATACGGCATTGCTATGGTATTCTCGCATATGCGCCACTTTAAGCACTAAGGAGATACTCATATGAAAATTCTGGTAATAGGCGGAGGCGGGCGAGAACATGCCGTTATTTGGAAACTAAAGCAGAGCAAACGCGAGACGGAGATATACTGCGCTCCCGGCAACGGCGGAATTGCATCTTTGGCTGCTAACGTACCTATCGCTGCGACTGATATTGAAGGCGTTGTAGATTTTTCAGTAAAAAATGCAATTGATTTGGTAATAGTTACTCCGGATGATCCGCTCGCTTTGGGTATGGTAGACGCTCTCGAAGAGAAGGGCATACGCGCGTTCGGCCCGAACAAAGCCGCAGCTATAATAGAGGCGAGCAAATCTTTTTCTAAAGATTTGATGAGAAAATACGGCATTCCTACAGCGGCTTATGAGGTATTTACCGATTATGGCAAAGCCAAGGAGTATATTGAAGTATGCCCGCTGCCGACTGTACTCAAAGCGGATGGTCTTGCGCTGGGGAAAGGCGTGCTTATATGCGAAACGAGAGAGCAGGCGAGAGAAGCTCTCGATAAGATAATGAAGGATAAGGCTTTCGGCTCCGCGGGCGACACTCTTGTTGTAGAGGAGTTCATGGAAGGTCCGGAGGTATCGGTGCTTACATTCTGCGACGGAAAGACGCTGCGCCCTATGGCGAGTGCGCAGGATCATAAGCGCGCTTTGGACAACGATAAAGGTACAAACACCGGAGGAATGGGGACCTTCTCTCCGACGCCTAAATACACTCCCGAGGTACAGAAATACGTGGAGGAAAAGATATTTGCCCCCACTGTAGACGCTCTTATAAAAGAAGGCAGACCTTTCAAGGGAGTTATATTCTTCGGTTTGATGCTCACAAAAGACGGCCCCAAAGTGCTTGAATACAATGCGCGCTTTGGCGATCCGGAGGCTCAGTCCGTCCTGTTCCGTATGGAAAACGATTTGCTGGATGTTATTGATGCAGTAATTGACGGAAAGCTTGATGAAGTCGAGCTGAAGTTTAGCGATGACGCCGCGGTTTGTGTAGTAATGGCGTCGGGCGGTTATCCCGGAAGCTATGAAAAGGGCAAGGAAATAACAGGCCTTGAGGATATTGACCCTGACGTAATGGTATTCCACGCGGGGACGAAGCTGGACGGCGGAAAGCTCGTCACGAGCGGCGGCCGTGTGCTTGGCGTAACGGCGAAGGGCGCGACGATGGAGGAAGCGAGAAAGAAAGCTTACGCCAATGTTGAAAAAATTAAATTCGAAGGCGCTCACTATCGTAAGGACATAGGCATAAAGAAATAAAATAAATATATAATAAAAGCTGTGAGAAATTGCTTGCATCTCGCAGCTTTTTGTTGTATGTGCATATTGAAATGACGGGGCGGCGCCCCTTATTGAAAAGTTGAATTATTTTAAGCGCAATGTCATTATTCAGAAAAACACACTCTCAGCGCTTCGAGAGTGTGTTAATGAGCCGATTTTAGAAAATTGAGCTTAATTGAGGAATAATCGTTGAAGCAGCGCCTATTATGAATATAAGACAGATAATCCATAAGAAGAATAGCTTTTTAACTATCCCGATTATCAGTCCGGCAAACAGCAATACTGCGAGTCCTATAATGTATGCCATATTCTGCGCCTCATCTGTCTGTATAAGGCTTGTGTTCGCGCTTTTCCAGGAAAGCGCTCATGGCTTCTGCTCTGTCTTCGAGGTTGCAGCAATCGGCATAAAGGCTTGTTTCGTACTTCATACTGTCTTTCTGATCGGAATTGAGAGAATAAAGTATAGCGGATTTAAGACGCTGCATAGCGCCGGGCGCCTTGTCCGCTATGGTTTTAGCCAGCTCGAGGGTTTTCTCTGCCAGTTCGTCGCGAGGCACTATATACTGCGCCAAGCCCATGTCATATGCTTCCTGCGCGCTGAAGATACGTCCTGTGGCCAGAATATCAAAAGCTCGTGCTCTGCCTAAGGCTCTTGTAAGACGAACGGTTGCGCCCCACGCGGGGACGGTTCCGAGATTGATAGTAGGTATGCCGAATTTTGCCTTGTCCGAGGTTATGACTAAATCGGCTGCTGCTGCCATCTCTATACCGCCGCCGAGGTTGTAGCCGTCAACCGAGAGTATAACGGGAACGCGGCAGCTCTCGATGGCGTCCATTACTGATTTTCCGTTTTCGGCGAAGTCAACGGCTGTCGTCTCTGTGAGCTGACTTTCGTATTTTATGTCTCCGCCGGCTGTGAAGGACTTTTGAATAGAGCTGTTAATTACGGCAACTCGAACGTCTCTGTCTGCTTCTGCTTGAGCTAATGCCGATGCAAGCTCGGCGGTCATTTCGACGTTCATCGCGTTGAGAACTTCGGGTCTGTTTAAAGTTATTGTGGCTATGTGTTCGCTTTTAGAGTAGAATATGTATTGCATTTTTACTCCTGTGTGTTTTGCGACTCATAATTTTCAAAATTATCCTGGCTTTTCCAAAGGCGTTCAATGTCGTAGAATTTGCGCTCGTCATTGTGGAAAATGTGTACCAGAATGTCGCCAAAGTCCATAACTATCCAGCGTGCTTCCTGATAGCCCTCTATGCGGGTTTTGAAAATACCGCGTTTAGCCATCTGCTCTTCCAGCTCATCGGCAAGAGTTTTAATGTGCGTGCTGGAACGGCCGCTGCAAATAATGAAGCTGTCGGCGATAATAGTTATGCCTTTAACATCTATGAGTACAATGTCCTCCGCTTTGCGGTTGTCCAATATTTGAGCCATATCGTATACCAGGCTGTCGAATTTACTGTTCACGAAAAACCTCCCAATTATATTAATCTTTTTTGTCTTTTCTAACGCGCTTGCGCTGATCCAGAAGATAGTTATACGCTTCTACAGAGTTAGGCTCTATTCTGAAACCTCGCTCAAGCAGATTGGATATCTCGCGCTGAACTCCGAGGAAAGTGGTTCCGGAGAGAGATTTTTTTGACATCTCTCTCAGCTCCTCTATTCCGTCAAATTTGCGATTGGGTTCTATTATATCAGAGACGTAAATTATCATCTCCAAGCGTGTCATATTTCTGCGCCCTGTAGTATGGTATCTCACGGCGTTGAGAATGTCGCTGTCAGTTATTCCGTAGTCGCGTTCCATAAAAAGCGCAGCGACAGGACCGTGAAGCAGACGCGGTTCTTTTATTGTGACTTCATTGAGCGGAAGATTGTTTTCCTGAGCGATAGTCAAGAGCTGGTCGTCCGTCAGGCATTTAGCTAAATCATGAAAAATTGCCGCTGTTTGAGCTGTACGTTCTTCGACTCCGAATCTATGCGCTAATTCAAGCGCTGTTTTTTCAACGCCAAGACTGTGATTGTACCTTCTGCTGTCAACTGCTTTGCGTAAAATCCCGAGATATTCATTGCGCTTTTGCTCCGGCAGGGCAGTCTGCAAGACTCCGTGTTCTGTGAGATAATGCGCTACTTTTTTCCCCACGAGAGAATCTATGGGTTTGCCGGCGCGCATGTATTCTCGAACTTTGGTGGAGGAAATGTCAAGCCCCATTCCGTGACCTAACAATATGTTTTTGTGATAAATACGCTTAAAATACGCGAGCTTGTCGAAAACGGCATGTATGTCGTCGCCGGGACGGGGGATACATATAAACTCGGTCAGCTCGAATACACGTTTATAGTCTTTCCATTCCTCCAGCTTGAAAAGAGTGTCCGTACCTATTATATAGTACAGCTCAGCATAAGGCATTTGAGCTCTAAGTTCTGTCAGCGTATCAACTGTATATGTAAAACCTTGTCTGTCAAGTTCGATTCGGCTTAAAGTGATATAAGATCTTTCAGAGGCTATCATATCTGAAAGCATGGCGCGGGCGTTTTTGTCGAGGACTATTTCGCCTTTTTTATGCGGAGGGTCTCCGAGCGGCATGAAAAGAACCTCATCGAGATTGAATTCATCTCTGGCCATTTGAGCCATGTATAGATGTCCGAGGTGAGGCGGATTGAAAGTGCCGCCCAGTATGCCGATTTTTTTAGACAAAATGCTTTCTGTTTGTGTTTGCGTTTTGGATTCCTGAGTTTGAGTATTGGAGTGCAAAGTAAATCCTTTCGGTTTGAAAATACTGTTTTGGAATTAGCTAATCCCATGCAATTGTTCAATTCTTATTATACTACACCATGCGGGAAAAAATCAATCTGAGGGTATGAAAAATGAGAAAAACGCACATAATTTAACAGCAAAAGTAAAAAGGAGGAGATTGGAATGAGCAAGAAGATTAAGCGTTACCTCATGAAACAGATGACAGGCAGAAGCAGGGCGGCGAGGACTCTGGACGCGGTTTTAGGAACGGCGTTTGCATTTATAATTTTTATGCTGTTGTTTTGGCAGCTGGGAGCAGGAGTGTACAGATCGGCGCTGCTCGCGGGCTGCGCGGCTGCGCTGATACGAGTTTTTTCTGTTTGGCGTTCTAACTGTAAGTTGGAAAAGTATGTCGACAAAAGCATATCTAAGCTGCGTTCGTCGCTTACTATAGAGCATTTTTTGCTGAGCTCTAAGCGGGATGAGTACATAGTCAGGTGTTTGGAACGAGAAACAGGTGGAAAAAGCTTCAGCAAATGCGGCGGCGGCTATTCAGACGGCGAAATGTTCGCTGCGGCGTTATTCAATTATCCTAAGCAGCCTGTGAATGAGCAGCAGCTTTTCGAGGCGTACAGCATGGCGAAACGAAGCGGAGCCTCCGAAGTATGTGTTCTATGTGCCGCTGATTTTTCTGCCGGCGCGAGGGAGCTTGCGCAAAGGAGAAATATAAAGCTAATAGGAAAAGGCGCGGTGTTGTCTATACTCAAAGGAACTGAACTCGAAGCGAATGAGGCAGAAGCTCTGCATGCGCTGGAGGCTCAGGCAAAGGTCAGACTTACGCGGGAGCAATTTAAGAAAAAAGTGCTGAACAGAGGAAAGACGAAAGCATATGCGCTTTGTGCTGTTTTGCTGACAGGATGGAGCTTTGTTGTTGGTTTTTCGATAGTGTACCCGCTTATGGCGAGTATGTGTGTGGCTATGGCGTTTTACAGCTATGCTTCGGAAGCGGCGGAGGCTAAATGACAGCTTCTGCCTCTTTTTTGATTGTTCATAAAATAACGAATATATACAGAGTATATACGTGTACTTTGCTCTTGACAAAACATACTTTTTCGGATAGAATGTAGAAAAATAATGTAGGGTTGCGATTAAAGAAGATTGTGTTATTGCTTCTACAAGCCTTTGAAAACTGTGCGTTATGCGCATAAGGCGGGAATAAAAGCTAAGTCTCTTTGTAACAAACCGTTGTCTGTTTGGGAGAAAGGGATTTTTTTGTATAATCTCAGCAACTCATGTATTTTTAGTCGGTTTCTGACCGAGAGTCAGGGAGACCGACGTATTAATTATCTGACAGATTGTATTCTGATTCTTGATATGTGATTTTTTGACACATGGAATCAGAGCTGCACTATAGATGGTCAAATCTGCGAGGCGGCTTTTTGAAATGTGAAGAAGTTGATTAAACCGCAAAAAACAGATCTGGGCTGTCAATATACGCAAAGGAGAGTTTTTTATGAAGATGACAGGAGCTCAAATCATTATCGAAACCCTGATAGAGCAGGGTGTAACGGATGTTTTCGGTTATCCCGGCGGCACCGTTATAAATATTTATGATGAGCTGTACAAAGCCAGCGACAGAATTAATCATGTACTGGCTGCACACGAACAGGGTGCGACGCATGCCGCTGACGGTTATTCCAGGGCAACAGGCAAGGTTGGTGTAGTCATCGCTACCTCCGGCCCTGGCGCTACTAATACCGTAACTGGCATCGCTACGGCAATGATGGATTCAATCCCCATGGTAGCGATTACGGGCAACGTCCCTTGCAATCTTATCGGCAAGGACAGCTTTCAGGAAATTGACATAACAGGTATCACTCTGCCTATTACTAAGCACAATTTCTTTGTTAACGATATCAAGGATCTGGCAGACACTATCCGCGAAGCGTTTAGAATTGCAAGATCCGGCAGACCCGGTCCTGTTCTCATTGACGTTCCTAAGGACGTTCAGGTTTCTGTTGCTGATTTCGAGACTAAGGAAATAGCGCCGGCGTTCCCTCAGAGAATAGCGAAGGAAGAGGAAATTGACGCTGCTGTTGCTGCTATCAACAAAGCTAAAAAACCGTACATCTACATAGGCGGCGGCGCGGCGGGCCGCGGTATGACTAAGCAAATAATGGAAATGGCAGAGAAAATAGACGCATGCATAGGCTGCTCTTTTATGGGACTTTCAGCCCTGCCGAACTCATACGATAGATTCCTCGGAATGCAGGGAATGCACGGTCATTATGCTTCCACGCTTGCAAATGAAGAAGCGGATTTGATTTTCGGCGTAGGCGTGCGTTTCAGCGACAGAGCTACAGGCGACACTTCCAAATACGGAAAAGGCGCGACTATCGTCCAACTCGATCCCGACTTTGCCGAAATCAATAAAAACGTAAATACAGACGTAGGCATCGTATGCGACATCGTGGATGCTTTTGAAAGAATTCTCGCAAAAGTAGACAAGCAGGAGCATCCTGAATGGATGAAGAGAGTTCAGGGTCTTGTAGGCGAAGAGCAGCAGCTTATCAGCGAGGCTGAGGAAGCAGCAGGAGATATGCTTACACCTAAGAAAGTAATCGACATCATGAATGAAGTCAAAGACGACGACACTATCGTGGCTACCGACGTAGGTCAGCATCAGATGTGGGCGGCTCAGTATACTGACTTCCAGAAGGCGCGCAAGATCGTATCCAGCGGCGGTCTCGGTACTATGGGCTTCGGTCTGGGCGCTTCTATCGGCGCTCACATTGCTTCGGGCGACAGAGTAATTCTGGTAACAGGCGACGGCAGCTTCGGTATGAACTTGACAGAGCTTGCTACAGCGGTTACTTATAAAATACCTGTTACTATAATTATAATGAACAACGGTGCGCTGGGTATGGTTCACCAGTGGCAGGCGCTCTTCTTTGACAAGCGTTATTCCAATACCGTGCTCAATCGTAAGACGGATTTCGTAAAACTGGCTGACGCTTTCGGTCTGGAAGGCTGCCGTGCGACTACGGCTGAGGAATTCAAGGCCGCGCTCGAAAAGGGCATGAAGACGGACGGTCCTTTCATAATTGATACGATTATCGACGAGGATGCTCTTGTTCTGCCGATGCTTCCCGCCGGCGGTTCTGTAGACGACATCATTGTTAAGCCCGAGCTGTAGGAGGTGCTGAAAATGAAAGACAATAACAAATTCGTAATTGCGGTTTATGTTGACAATAGATTCGGCGTATTGACAAGAGTAACAAGCATGTTCACGCGCCGCGGATTCAATATTGATACACTGACAGTAGGCGAGACAGAGTCTCCTGAGTATTCCAGAATAACCATCTCCTTGAGTGGGGATGGATATGCTAAAGAGCAGCTCCTCAATCAGCTTAGAAAGCTGCACAACGTAAAGAAACTCGAAATCCTCGACGATGAAGAGCAGATCATCAAGCGCGAGCTGATGCTTATAAAGATTAAAAACACCTCTCAGACACGTGCCGACGTAATGGCGGCTGTCCAGGTTTATCGTGCGAAGATCATAGACTTTACGACAGAAGCTATGTGTATCGAAGTAACAGGCAGCTCAGACAAGATCGACGCATTTATCAAGGTTATGCTTCCTATGGGCATAATCGAAATGTGCCGTACAGGCGTTGTGGCTCTCGAAAGAGGCGGCGCGAACCTTCTTGAGAAGGAATAATATAAACTGGCTTAAAACTATATTTTCAATCAAAGGGGTACATACTCATGGCAAATATTTACTATCAGCAGGATTGCAATCTTGCTAAGCTGAACGGAAAGACAGTAGCTATCATCGGCTATGGTTCTCAGGGGCATGCTCACGCTCTCAATCTCAAAGAATCCGGCGTAAAAGTTATCGTTGGTCTTTACGAGGGCAGCAAGAGCTGGGCCAAGGCTGAGGCGGCAGGTCTTGAGGTAATGACATCTGATAAGGCAGCGGAAGCCGCTGATTTTATCATGATACTAATTAACGACGAGAAACAGGCTAAGCTCTACAAGGAGAGCATAGAGCCGAATCTGACAGAAGGCAAGACTCTGGCTTTTGCTCATGGCTTCAACATTCACTTTGGCTGCATTAAGCCTCCGAAGAACGTAAACGTGGTTATGATCGCGCCCAAAGGCCCCGGCCATACGGTACGCAGCGAGTATCAGGCGGGCAAAGGCGTTCCCTGCCTCGTAGCTGTCGAACAGGATGCAACAGGAGATGCCCTGGATATAGCGCTGGCTTATGCTTTGGGTATCGGCGGAGCGCGTGCAGGCGTGCTTGAAACTACGTTCAGAACAGAGACGGAAACAGACCTTTTCGGCGAGCAGGCTGTCCTCTGCGGCGGCGTATGCGCTCTTATGCAGGCCGGATATGAAACTCTCGTAGAAGCCGGATATGACCCCAGAAACGCTTACTTCGAGTGCATCCATGAGATGAAGCTTATCGTAGACCTCATCTATCAGAGCGGCTTCGAAGGCATGAGATACTCTATCTCTAACACAGCAGAATACGGAGACTATATAACAGGTCCCAAGATTATCACTGAAGATACGAAGAAGGCGATGAAGAAGGTTCTCGCTGACATTCAGGACGGCACTTTTGCTAAGGAGTTCCTGCTGGATATGTCGGATGCAGGCTCTCAGGTTCACTTCAACGCTATGAGAAAGATCGCTGCTGAGCATCCCGCTGAGGTAGTAGGCAGAGATATCCGCAAGCTTTACAGCTGGAGCGATGAAGACAAGCTCATTAACAACTAATTAATAAAAAACAAGCTGGCAGGGGAGAGAACTCGTTCTTCTCCCTTGTTTGCAAAGAGGAAATAAAAAATGATAAAAGACAGAATTGTTGACGGCTTCAAAAACGCGCCGCATCGTTCGCTTTACCATGCGCTTGGTCTGACAAAAGAAGAACAGAGCAGACCGCTGATTGGTATTGTATGTTCATATAATGAAATAGTCCCCGGCCATATGAATCTGGACAAAATAGCTCAGGCGGTTAAGCTGGGCGTAGCTATGGCGGGCGGAACTCCTATAATGTTCCCTGCGATTACCGTATGCGACGGAATAGCTATGGGACATACAGGTATGAAATATTCTCTTATCACCAGAGATCTGATTGCGGATTCTACAGAAGCTATGGCAATGGCTCATGGCTTTGACGGATTGGTTATGATCCCCAACTGTGATAAAAACGTGCCCGGCCTTCTGATGGCGGCGGCTCGTATAAACATTCCGACTATCTTTGTCAGCGGCGGCCCTATGCTGGCGGGCAGAGTCGGCGGCAGAAAGACAAGCCTATCCAGTATGTTCGAGGCGGTCGGAGCGTATTCCGCAGGGAAAATCGGAGAGGATAAGCTCTGTGAATTTGAAGAAAAGGCATGCCCGACATGCGGTTCATGTTCAGGTATGTACACGGCGAATTCCATGAACTGCCTGACAGAGGTTCTGGGTATGGGCCTTGGCGGAAACGGAACTATTCCGGCGGTTTACTCAGCGAGAATTGAGCTTGCGAAGCACGCCGGTATGCAGATAATGGAGCTGGTAGAGAAGAACATCTGTCCGCGCGATATAATGACAGAAGCGGCGATCAGAAATGCTCTGACAGCTGATATGGCTCTCGGCTGTTCGACGAACAGTATGCTCCACCTTCCGGCGATAGCGAATGAGTGCGGAGTAGAGTTTAATCTCGATATGGCAAATGAAATAAGCGAAAAGACGCCTAACCTCTGCCATCTGGCTCCCGCAGGGAATACGTATATGGAAGATCTCAACGAGGCAGGCGGAGTATATGCTGTGCTTAAAGAGCTGACAAAGCTCAATCTGCTCGATACTTCTGTAATGACATGCACCTGCAAGACGCTCGGAGAGAATATCGCCGATGCGGAGAACAAGGACGACACGATAATTCGCACTCCTGAGAATCCGTACAGCGCTACGGGCGGCATAGCTGTTTTGCGCGGCAATCTCGCGCCCGACGGATGCGTAGTAAAGCGCAGCGCGGTAGCTAAAGAAATGCTCGTACATGAAGGCCCTGCCAAAGTATTTGAAAGCGAAGAGGAAGCTATAGCAGCGATTTACGACGGAAAAATACAAGCAGGCGATGTAGTAGTTATTCGCTATGAAGGCCCGGCGGGCGGCCCCGGTATGCGCGAGATGCTGTCTCCGACGTCTGCAATCGCGGGCATGGGTCTGGATAAGCAGGTAGCTCTCATAACAGACGGGCGTTTCTCAGGCGCTACGAGAGGCGCGTCCATCGGTCACGTATCGCCCGAGGCGGTGAGCGGCGGAACGATCGCGTATGTCAAGGACGGAGATATCATTTCTATAAATATTCCCGAGTATAAGATAGAGCTGAAAGTCTCTGATGACGAATTGGAAAAGCGCAGGAAAGAAACCGTAATCAAGCGCAAAGAAGGTATAAAAGGCTGTCTCGCTCGTTACGCCTCTATGGTCAGCTCGGCTGATAAAGGCGCAATTATCAATAAATTTTGACAGCGCACATTTCTATAAATAAGCAGATTTAAGGCGCCATCGGCGTCTTTTTTCTAAACACACCGAAATTGATTCGGATGAAGGTGAATTTAGTATGACAGAACAGCAATTAAAAAAATACTCTTGCAGAATATCCGCGCTCAGCGTTTTCAGAGGGGTTTTAAAAGACAGCGTAATTTCTGCGCTGCTGGCGTATTTAAAAAGCGAAGGAGACGTCTGCGAACGCCTGTCGCTTTACGGAGATTTTGTATATGAGGTTAACAACAGAGGAGGCTGCTTCTCTGATGTTCTGCGCCGTGTTGTATTCGAAGATGAGAATGCGTATATTACGTCTGTGGCTTGGAAAAAGGACGTGTCGAAGTCTATTCTTTCTAACACTGCCGCGGAGCTGAAGCTTTTTGCAGAGCTGACAGATTTAACGCCGGATGAGTTGACATCGGCGCTGGAATATGACGGATATATTCCGATGTTTGAAAGCGCTCATGTGGATTTTGAATCAGAGTATGCTAAACGAGCAGAGAATATAAGCAGCACAGGTTATGGAATATTTGCGTCGTCAGGTATGTTCCGCGTAGAAGGAGATGAAATACTGCCTGTTGCGGCGGCTGATACTATAAGCATGGGAAGCTTCGTAGGCTATGCGGATGAAAGACAGCAGGTCATAGACAATACCCGCGCGCTTGTCGAGGGCAGACCTGCGGCTAATGTGCTACTGTGCGGAGATGCGGGCACGGGCAAATCCTCTACGGTAAAAGCTGTAGCGAATATGTTTTATGATTGCGGTGTGCGCTTGATAGAGCTGCGTAAGGATCAGCTTAGAATGCTGCCCGTTGTTATGGGGCGAATTTCACGTAATCCTCTCAAGTTCATAATTTTTATAGACGATTTATCGTTCAACAAAAATGACGACAGTTTCAGTATGCTCAAAGCGGCTCTGGAAGGCTCTGCATCTGCTAAGGCGGAGAATGCCGTTATATACGCCACGAGCAACAGACGGCACATAGTAAAAGAGACCTTTTCTGATCGTGCGGGAGATGATATACACCGCATGGATACCATGCAGGAGCTGCTCTCTCTGTCAGATCGCTTCGGCTTGGTGGTCTATTTTTCCAGACCGAATAAAAAACTGTATCTCGATATAGTGCATGAGCTGGCTAATCGTGCCGGATTAGATATAGATACTAAGGAATTGGACTTGAAAGCAGAAGCATACGCATTAGGCAAAGGCAGCAGATCGGCTCGCGCCGCTGAACAGTTTATCAAAAATCTGATTTAAATACTTCGGCATTCTGACACATATCTGATATAGAAAGGAAGATAATTATACTTACACTGGATAACGTATACAGAGCGAATTATACATTAAAAAACATAGTAAGAAAGACTGATGTAATACACGCGCCGAAAATCAACCCCGGGAGCGACATATATTTAAAAACGGAAAACCTGCAAATTACGGGTTCTTTTAAAGTGCGCGGAGCGTATTACAAAATGTCGCGCCTCAGCGAGGAAGAGCGCGAAAAGGGAGTAATAGCCTGCTCAGCCGGGAACCATGCTCAAGGCGTTGCGCTGGCGGCTCAAAAGAACGGCATAAAGTCCATTATATGCCTGCCGGACGGAGCGCCTATCTCTAAAGTGGAAGCGACGAAAAGCTACGGTGCGGAGGTATGCCTTGTAGAAGGAGTGTATGACGACGCATACAAAAAAGCCCTCTCTCTCAGAGACGAGCTGGGAAGTACGTTCATACATCCGTTTGACGATGAGGACGTCATAGCCGGTCAGGGAACTATTGCCTTGGAGTTGGTAGAACAAATAGCAGATATGGATGCTGTTATAGTGCCGATAGGCGGAGGAGGACTTATATCCGGAATTGCGTTTACTCTTAAATCTCTCAACCCGGGGATAAAGGTATACGGAGTTCAAGCGTCCGGAGCGCCGTCTATGATTAACTCTATTCATGATGGGCATATTGAGACATTGAGCAATGTGGCGACTATAGCAGACGGAATAGCGGTTAAAGAACCGGGCTCAATTACATATGATATCTGCTCCAAATACGTTGACGATATAGTGACCGTGAGCGATGATGAAATTTCGGCGGCGATACTCGCTCTTATGGAGCAGCACAAGCTGGTAACGGAAGGCGCAGGCGCGGTGTCGGTCGCGGCGGCTATGTTTAACAAAGTAGATTTAAACGGGAAGAAGGCGGTGTGTATACTCTCCGGCGGAAATATAGACGTTACCATTCTCTCCAGAGTGATAACAAGAGGCTTGCTGATGTCCGGCAGAAACTGCCAGCTTAATATAGAGCTTGTGGATAAACCCGGTCAGCTGCAAAACGTATCGCGCATAATTGCCGAGCTGGGCGGAAATGTAATTTCTGTACACCATGAGCGCGCGAACGAAGGCTCAGATGTAAATGGATGCTATCTCCGCCTGCTGCTCGAAACGAGAAACTTTGAGCATACGCGCCAAATACGAGATGCGCTGGAGAGCTTCGGTTTTAAAATACTGTAACGAATGTAAGACACATAGAAAATAATAAATATATAAGCCTACGGCAAGAATTGTTTTCTCGCCGTAGGCTGTCTTATTATATGCTATTCAAGTCCCAGCTCTTTCATCTGAGCGTCTGACAGTCCAAAATACTGTTCAAGATCTTCTGTTACTATGTCTATGCGTTCATTAAGCATATTTTTAAGGCTGGCGAGGTTATTTTCCCATACTTCCATGCTCGAGGGAGAGGAGATTTCCTGGGCAGGAGAGCCGGTGTTCGCCCAACGTGCGATATGACGTTCCATCTCAGGACGTATTTCTTCAGCCATTTGATCGAGGATTGCGTTGGTTCGCTCAGATCTGAAAGTATGGGTCAGATGATAGGCGTATCTCTCAATGAAATAATTCTTCCATTCTGGATTTTTGAGAAGCGCTCTGGGCAAAACTGTGGAAAAGCCGTGAGCAATTCCGTGACCGACTTCGTTGAAATATTCCTCAATGTAGTTCCATGTATAAGTCGAAGGTGAGAGTCCCCAGTCCAAATCGTAAAGCATCCAGCGATACTTGTTCGTGCCGCTTCCGTCTCGCCAAAATCTAACATTTCCGGAATCGGTGTTGTTGAAGAAAGTCTCTGCTATTATATAGTCGGCATATTCTTCAACGTCAACTCTGCTGCAAACGTATTTGTAAGCTTCATCATCAGAAAGGTCGTGCGTCCGGACATATTCGAGAAGCTCGTTCCAATCGTCGAGGCTGCCGTGCTTCACGTCTCTGTTGCCTTTCACTACGTCTATTAGCTTTGAACCGTAATCACTGCCGAAAGTTTCTCCGTCTACGTCTTCGTTTCCTGTGGCAGCGGCTGAGCCGTCGGACGCAGTGCCGGTTTCACTGCCTACGTCAATATTGTCTGTGCTGGAAGTGCCATAGTGATTTTTGATGTAGTTTTCATCCAGCTGTTCACGCAGATTATATAACCCCCAATATTCGCCGTTTATGTATACTGCGCAGGGACGATACTCCATGTAATCCAAGTCCATATAGTTTTTGCAGACTTGCGCGAAGAAAGCATCTCTGAGTTTAGTCGAATTTACGTCCTGACCGGAGACGCGAAGTATCAAGCTGTTAAATGTCGTAACGTCATAGTCGCGGAAGAAGGGATAGGTAACTTCGGAGGCTCCGTAAGAATCGCGGAATTTTATGACCAGCGATTTCTGATCGAGCGCGCGTGAATATTGACCGAAGATTTTAATACCTGCGGGAACTTCAATCCCCTTTGTGCCGTCTGCTTCAAACCATTCAAAACTAATTTCGCGTTCGATGTCTTTCCAATAGTTTGCGCCGGTGTGCGGGAAGTCTGCCTCATCAGAGCTGTAGCCTGCGCCTTTAGAATATATGCCGTTAGTTTCTCCGAAGAATTCGTCGTCGTTTACAGTAATACAAACAGTGGGAATCGTGTGAGATTCGTCGATTATGTAATTCTCCGTAGAACATTCGCTGGTCAGCTTGCCCTCAGAGACTGCGATAGCGCGGACGGGTGTGGATTCTGTGATAGAGATGGGGGAGGAGTATCTATTTGAGCTTGTGGTGGGCTTAGAACCGTCGGTGGTATAGTATATAGACGCGCCTTCCTCAGATGTTATTTCAACGGTATATCCGGAATCTACATATCCGCCTGCTGAAAGCGTGGGCTTTTGCGTATATGTTTTGTATGTTTCTGAAGGATTCGCAGCTCCGGGAGTAGCGGTTGTGAAGTAAACGCGCTCATTGCTGCCGTTTGTTCTTCCGCTTGTTATCCCGCTGTACTGTACGCCTGTGTTGATAGTATCCAGTATGCTTCCGTCAGGCTTAGAGAGGTAAACGTCATCTCCGTCGGCGTTTAGAGATATGTCAGCTGCGAGAAGCCCTGTCTGCTGCTCCGCAGGAAGGCTGCCGCAATAGACGACTAGGTATTCTCCCGGCTGTATTGTTGTGTTTTCCGGGAATTTAAAGCGAAAGGGCTCGTCCTTGCTGTCGGAGAGCCCATAGCCGCTAAGATCAACTGCCTCGCTGCCCGAGTTGGCCAGCTCGATCCAGTCAGGGTCGTCCGATCGGGCGACCTTGTTAGATTTTGTTTCGCTGAGATAAACTGCGGGCAGATATGTCTCCGAGGCCTGAGCAATTTCAGTAAAGCTTTGAGTAGTGTTTGCTGCGCCGGGAGTCGGTTCTGCGAAGTAAACCCAGTTTGAATAGTCGCCCTCGGCTCTGCCGCAGGAGGCGCTGCCCAGTTTAGAATCTATCACGCTGACGTCTATCGTGCGTCCCATCTCCTGAGAGAGAATGAGCTTTGTATCATTCTTGCTCAGCTTAAAATTAGCGTGAAGCTCTCCGTTCGGATCTGTTTTATCTTTGCCCGATAGGAATACAAGACGAATTTCGCCGGGTTGGAGAGACATTTCCGGAAAAATCCACTTTTTAGTGTCTGTCTCGTCGTCAGAAAGCCCGAAGCCTGTTATGTCAACCGCTTCGCTTCCCGTGTTGATTATTTCGACCCAGGAGCTTCTCTCGCCGTCGCTGTCGACTATGGAATAATCGTTGTTGACAATATATTCGTTGATTTTAATGGGCGATTCTGCAACGGCCTGGTCAAAGTCAGGAGTCGTGTTGGTCAAGCCCTCGTTTTTTGCTCCGGGTGTAGGAAGTCCGAAGTAAAGATATGTGCCGTCGTCTGCGCGGCCATATGATATATCGGAGGGCATAGATTCGAGATTCATCGCTTGTACGGTGTTCCCGCGAGCGTCTGTCAGCGCGAGAAACTCGCCTTTGCTGGAGAGTTTGAAGCCCGTTCGAAGGATTCCGTCTTCGTTGTCGGTTTGTTCGTCGCCGGAGCAATATACGAGAAGATAATCTCCGGAATTTAGAGTAATGTTAGGAAATTCAAATTTATATTGGTCTGTTTCCTCGTCGGTTAACCCCCATCCCGAGAGGTTGACTGATGAGTTTGTGCCGTTGTAAAGCTCAACCCAATCGGGCGCCGAGCCGTCAGAGGCGGTGAGCGAGTATTTATTTGAAGTAACGACTTCGTTTATAACTACTGTGTCAGTTGCCGATTGTGAACTGCTGCACGCGCTCAGAGGCAGCGCCATAGCGATAGCAATGATGGCGGTCATTGCAAGAGAAATTGTCTTCTTCATCATTATATTACAGAAATCCTTTCGAAGCTGTTTAAAGCTCCTAATATTTTATCATTAAAAACGACTTTGGTCAACAATACTGTTATGAGTATGTGAATCAGAGGTTAAGCGAGCCCTAATGCCTGCATTTCTGAGTCAGATAGATCAAAATACTCTTGAAGCTCCTGTTCGGCCGTGTCCACTCTGGCAGTTATAATAGTCTTGAGCTGTGTGATTTTTACTTCCCAATGTTCCATGCTGCGCGGAGAAGCAATATCGTATTCAGGACAAGCCAGAGAATATTTCGTTCCGTCTTTCCAGCGTGCGATATGCCTGGGCATTTCGGTTCGGATTTCGTCCGCCATCTGGTCGAGTATGGCGGTGGTGCGTTCGGCGCGGAAAGTGTGAGTTAGATGGTAGGCGTATCTCTGTATGAAATACTGCTTGTATTCCGCGTTCTGCATCAGACCTCTCTGCAAGGTGGTGGGAATTACGTGGTTGTAGCCGTGCCCTTCAGAGTGGAAATACTCTGACAAATAGTTCTTAGTGTGCGATTCTGACATCAAAGAAATATCCAGATCGTAAAGCAGCCATCGAAACTTGCCGTCTCCGTCTGTGCTCCGCCAATATTTTATGTTGTCAGTATCCGGGTTGCAGAGGAAAACCTCTGTGATGATATAGTCAGTAAATTCTTCTATATCAACTTTTTCAGAGACATAGGCATAGCTGTCAGAGTCAGACAGGTTGTGCGATTTTACGTATTCGAGCAGCTCTTCCCACGATTCGTCCGACCCGCTGCGTACAGCGCCTTCCTTTTGTATTATGTCTATGCTCTCTGTGCTTACGCCATAATGATTTGAAATGTAATTTTCATCTTCCTGCTCGCGCAGATTATAAAGTCCCCAGTATTGTCCGTTTATGTAGACTGCACAAGGGCGGTATTCCATATAATCCAGATTCATCTCGTTCTTTGTTATCTGAGCGTAAAATGCGTCGCGGAGCTTGGTGGAGTTGACGTCCTGACCTGATGTGCGCAAAATAAGACTGCTGAATGTAGTGACGTCATAATCGCGGAAAAATGGATATGTGATTGAGCTTACGCCATAAGCTCCTCTGAACTTTATCGCCAATGATCTTTGGTCGTATGCGCGGGAATATTGACCGAAGATTTTAATGCCGGCGGGGGCTTCTATCCCTCGTGTGCCGTCCGCTTCAAACCATTCAAAGCTTATTTCTCGTTCGATGTCTTTCCAGTAGTTTGCGCCTCGATGCGGATGGGAACCGGAGCTGTATCCCGAACCCTCGGAGTATATGCCGTTTTCACTGTCAAAAAACTCGTCGTCATCAACGCTTATGCAGACGACCGGGATATCGTGTTTTTCATCTATAATGTAGTTTTCTGTTGCACACTCGCTGGCGAGCTTGCCCGGTGTAACAGCTATGGCGCGCACAGGCGTAGATTCAGTTATACTAATAGGACCGGAATAAACGGCGGAGCTTGTCGTAGGCTTTGAGCCATCGGTGGTGTAGTATACTGTGGCTTCGCTCTCTGCCGTTATTTCCACGCTGTATCCCGATTCGACATAGCCTCCGGCAGAAAGCGCAGGCTTTTGGGTATAAGCTGTGCAGTATTCAGAAGAATTGGCTGCCCCCGGCGTGGGAGTGGTGAAGTATACACAGTCGGTCGATGCTCCTGTTCTGCCGCGAGTTATACCGTAATGCTGCACTCCGGTATTCATAGCGTCTGCGACACTGCCGTCGGGTTTGGATAAAAACACATTTTCTCCGTCAGAGTTCAGGCTGAAGGTCTCTGCTGCCAGGGAGCTGAGCGGATCGTCCGGCAGATATTGCAGATAAACGATGAGGTATTCTCCCGGCTGTATTGCTGTTTCCGGAAAAGTATACAGGAAGGGCTGTTTGCTGTCGTCCGAAAGACCGTATCCGGTGAGATCTACAGAGGCAGTCCCGGCGTTGTGAAGCTCTATCCAATCAGGGCTGTCTGTCAGAGCGGATTTACCGGTTTTTACTTCGCTTATGTAAAGGTTGTGCAGTTTAGTACGGTCGATTTGGGAAATATCCGAAACTCCATCTGCTGAAATCTGCGCTTCTTCCTGCTGAGAGTTCATCAAGGCTTGAATCTATGGAGACTTCATCTATAGAATGCCCAAGCTCTTGAGAAAGGATAATAGAAGTGTCGGATGAATTGAGTTTAAAATTCGTATGAAGTTCACCGTCAGGGTCAGTTTTATCTTTGCCCGAGAAGAATACGAGGCGGATTTCCTCGGGTTGTAGTGTTATATCGGGAAAGGACCACTTTTTCGGATTATCCTCATCGTTAGAAAGACCGTATCCGCTTATGTCTACAGGCGAGCTTCTCGTGTTTATAATTTCGACCCAACAATAGCGTTCGCCGTCGGAGTCGGTTATGGTATATCGGGAGTTTGAAACATACTCGTTTATTTTTATGCCGGAGTCGATTGCTGAGTCGGAAAACACAGGCTCGCCGGCCGTTTCGCCGGAGTTGATCGTTCCCGGAGTAGGCTTATTGTAATAAGCGTAAGAGCCGTCGTCCTTTCTGCCGTATGATATGTCAGCGCCTAATGCGTCAATATCGAGAGACTGTATCGTGGCGCCGCCGGCGTCTGTGAGAGCGAGAAATTCTCCTTTACTGGAGAGTTTAAAACCGGCGCGCAGTATGCCGTCTTCGGCGTCTGTTTTTTCAGCTCCGCTGCAATAGATAAGAAGGTATTCTCCTGAATCTACGGTTATGTCCGGGAATGTGAACTTGTAAGGGTCTGTCTTATCATCCGTCAATCCCCATCCATTCAAATTCAGAGGTTTGTCCGAATTGTTGTAGAGCTCTACCCAGTCAGGTGCAGTGCCGTCCGAGGCGATATGCGAGTATTTATTACAAGTGACCACTTCATTTATTACGACATTGTGGACGGAATTGGATGAGCTGCATTGGCAGAGCGTTAGTGAGGAGAGAGTTAAGGCAGATGATAATAATAGTGATAATATACGTTTACGTTTCATAATTCGACTTTCATATTTCTTTTGTTACAGATGTTATATTAACACCTAATTTACACATAGTCAATATTGTGATTATATCTGAATATAAGTACGACAAAATAATAGCTAAAAAATAGAATAAAAAAGAGGATACCAAAGGGTATCCTCAAAAGCCTGTCAGTATTTTATGTTTTTGCTGAAGTTAAAAGCACTGCTGTCTGACGAATAATAGTCGCTGTTGTAATGCAGCATAACAAGGTCAGGCGAGTAACTCTCTATATAGTCGTATAGATTGCCTTTGTAATATCTCATATCTATCATGCAGATTTCCTTGACGCCCGTAGCCAGGAAGGGGACTGTCATTCTGGCAAAGCTGTCTTTTACTATCAGAATACGTCCTGTGGAGTCCGGATTGTTGTTGGTTATCTGCACTATGGGCAAGTCGGCTCCGGTGTAGTATGAGTATGCGTCGGTGGAATGCCCGTTAGTGATATTAGTGAGATACTCCGGGCATACGACTGCTTCGTCAAATGTGCCGGTTTTTACGCCTTCTGTCGTACCGTCTCTGTTATATCTCAGGACGCTGAAGTTAGTGTCGAACTTAGGCGAATATATAGGATAGTCGTCCCTGCCTCCGAAGTACTGTCCGACGCGCTCTCCCTGTCTCCCGAGGAAGAAGTTTTCTAAGACCTCAATGTTGTAGTTATCTTTGTCGAAAAGCGAAGCATCGTATTTGAAGTGCTCCGGATACATAGTGGCGAGCTTCTGCATTATTATATCGGCAGACCAGATTCCGGCGTTCGCCGTCCAATGGTGGTCTGTTCTGAAGAATAGATCTTCGCTTTTCAGCCCGTCCTCGAGCATATTCTCTCGGAGATCTATCGTGTCTATGCCGCGCTCTTGCAGCTCAGAGAGCATATTGTCAGAGTTCTGGTTGGAGTAATCGTAGACGTTGACGGGCAGCTCCGTGCGGCCGGGGGTGTTTTTTACGGGAGAGGAAACGTAGAGCAAGGGTATTTCGCGCTGATCTAAGAATATTTTTAATCTGTTTGCATTTGTGCCGTTGCTTTCTATAGTCTCTTCGTCCATCTCAGGCATGACGAATTGGAGCTGGTTTAAGCTATTGCGAACCACTGTCAAAGTGACGTCGGTATCGGGGATATAAGTTCTGCCTGCGAGTCTTTCTACCAAACCGTAACAATCTATAAAACTGTTTTGGCTGTAAATATTGTCATCGTACTCAGCAGTAAAGCTGTCGATCTGACCGGATATATAGTCAAAAACGTTGTCGTTGTAGGCGCGCTCATAAACCGCGCTTTCTCCTTCAAATGAATCGAAAAAAGTAGCTACGCCTATGAATAGCAGAAAGGCCAGACCTATACCTGTGATTACGCTATATCTATTGCGGAGGTTATCGCTGACCTCTCCTTCGAGAGGCACATAATATCCCGGAGCGTTTTCCACTCTTTTTGCGGATATGCCCGGCGCTTCCTTTTTACGAAGCCTGCGCGGAACATATCCGCGCGTCTCGTGGGATTTGCGTATCGCGCCGGAGCTTCTGGCGGCGACGCTGCTCTTGCGCTTGTTTTGTTTTCTGTCAGCTTTTTCAGCTTTTCGCGCTTCGGATGCGCGTGCCAGGCGCGCGGCGTGTCTTTGCTTTGCTTCTTCTGAGATTTGCGCCTTAGATTCTTTCCGACGGGAGCGTCTGGCCTTTGCGCGGTTCCTGCTGTTGCGGGAACGCTCTCTTCTCTCGCCCAGCTCGCGTTTTATCTTATTCAGTTTTGATTTTTTCCTGCTGGGGAAATGCTGTGCCATTACTGACCTCCGATATTAGAAGTTGAAGTAAATAAAGGGATTGTACGAACTTTTAATCATGAACGATATAGACACAAACATGAGTACAAGCATTGCTGCGGGATAGACGTAACCGCGAATCTTAGAAGAAAGCGGGTTGGATTCTATGAGTGTGTTTACCCATTTGCATACAGGCATGGAGAACAACACGCACAGGAACAGAACCGTTTTGTTCTGATCCAGATAGAACAGAAGTGTGTCGTCGATGAGTGCGTTGCCGTTTAATCCGAACAAGCTGCCGAAATACTGCCATGAATCCTGAATTGTGGGCGCCTGGAAAAACGCAAGACCCAAGAAGAAGATGAGCAGTGTGTAAATATGACCTATTACTTTGCTTTTGGACATAAACGGCGCGAGTTTGCAGAATTTTTCTATAGATATGAATACCGCAAACCATAACCCCCAGAACAGGCATGGCAGGCTGGCTCCGTGCCAGAGACCTGTTGTTATCCATACTACAAACAGATTGAATACGGCGCGCGGTGCAGAAACTCTGCTGCCGCCCAGAGGTATGTATACGTAATCTGTGAACCACGAGCCGAGGGAAATATGCCATCTGCTCCAAAATTCCTTTAGAGATTTAGAGATAAACGGGTAGTTGAAGTTTTCAAGAAAGTGAAAGCCAAACATACGCCCCAGGCCTATGGCCATGTCGGAATACCCTGAAAAATCAAAGAATATTTGAAGTCCGGTAGCGAAAAGTCCAAGCCATGCCAGACCTACGCTAATCTCCGCGGAGTAGCCGTTGCCTTGGAATGCGTGTTCCGAAATGACGCCCATCGCATTCGCAAGCAGTATTTTTTTGGCAAAACCTACTATAAACCGCGTAAATCCCTGAGAAAAGTCCTTGAGATTCTCCTGTCTGTATTCTATGTCATATGCCACAGTTTCGTATCTTACAATAGGTCCCGCTATGAGCTGCGGGAAAAAGGATATGTACAGACACACGTTCATGGGGTTTGTTTGAGCATGTCCGTGACCGCGATATACGTCTATGACATAAGATATAGCCTGAAATGTAAAAAAAGATATGCCTATAGGAAGCGTAATCTCAGGGACAGTTATAGCCGCGCCTGTGAGATCTACGAACAATCCCATGAGGAAAGACAGATATTTAAATACAAAAATCAGACCTATATTAAAAATTAGTGAAGATATTATTACCAGCCGCGTCTGGAACGGCATGCCTCTGTATCGCTCTACAAGCAGACCGAAAAAATAATTTGCGAGAATAGAACCCATCATAACCAGTACAAACCAAGGTTCTCCCCATGCGTAGAAGAATAGGCTTGCGATAGAGAGGAAGATATTTCTCGCTGTCCGGCCGCGCAGAACGGCGTAATATATAATTATAACTGCCGGTAAAAACAGAAATATAAATGTAGAACTCGAAAAAAGCACTGCTGTTTCTCCTGAAAAACTTAGCGCCCGAGTCGGACGCATCCATATATTTATATCACATTAACTGTTTTTTTTCAAGCTAAGGGGCAAACGCAGCCGATTTGTTAAAATATTTTTTACAGATTATGTTCTTAGTTGTTGTTTTTTGATTATGTTGTAAGTTGCAAAGATATAATAAAAATGCTAGTATATCCGTAAGAGTATTGATGGAGGTATGTATGATTTATGATTATAAAGGCAAAAAGCCGGAAATAGACGAGAGTTGTTTTATCGCAGATGGAGCGTATATAGTGGGCAATGCTAAGCTGGGCAGGAATGTATCGGTCTGGTTCGGAGCTGTGGTTCGGGCGGATAACGACGGCATTGAGATAGGTGATGACTGCAATATACAAGACAACGCCTCCGTACACTCTGATCCGGGATTTCCCGTGAAGCTCGGAGAGAAGGTTACTATAGGGCACAATGCGGTAATACACGGCTGCACTATAGAGGACAAAGTCGTTGTCGGCATGGGCGCTACGGTTTTGAACGGAGCTGTTATAGGAACGGGCGCGATTATAGGCGCGGGAGCGTTGGTAAAAGAAGGAACTGAAATTCCGCCTTACAGCCTGGCGGTCGGAGTCCCTGCGCGCATAGTTCGTACAGACGATTATAGTCAGCTGGAGAATAATATTGAAAATGCAGAGGAATATCTGAGGCATAGTAAAGAAATGAAGAACAAAAAACCTATAGAATGAGGAGAACGGCATATGAATGAAATGGTAGAAAAGGTTGTAGAACAGCTTAACAGTAAAAAGTTCAACGCATGTTTTTGCGGCTCGCGTGAGGAGCTGTTGTCTAAAATAGCGGAAATAATAGGCGAAGCAGCCAAAATAGCGCGCGGAGCCAGCGTTACTTTGGATCAGATAGGTTTTAACGATTTTATTGAAAAAAAGCTGGGGAAAACACTGTATGACGGTTGGAGAAACAAAGGACATGATATGACGCGCCGCGAGGAATTCCGCGCGAGCCTGTGCTCCGATGTTTATGTCAGCGGCACGAATGCAATAACAGAAAAAGGAGAGCTGGTTTTTGTAGACGGTACGGGAAACAGAGTCGCAGCGCTGTCCTATGGTCCGGAAAAAGTGATAATCGTAAGCAGTACGAGTAAAATAGTGAAGAATTATTCTGCTGCTCTTACACGTGTAAAGCAGATTGCAGCACCAAAAAATGCCGTGCGTTTGAACTTTACAGAGAACCCCTGTATGCAAACAGGCAAATGTATGAATTGTCAGGTGCCTACGAGAATGTGCAACCTTCATCTGCATATGCAGTATCCTCCGAAGGGTACGGAGTATCATGTGCTTCTCGTTGAAGAACAGTTGGGATTTTAATTATATTATATTATATAGATAAACTAAGAAAGAGGCTTGTATTTTAATACAGGCCTCTTTTATGCGTTATTTCGTAAATTCGTCAGTCTATATCCGGGTTGTAATTTGGATCGCGAAGGTTTTTGTCATATAGAGCTTCGCGTTTTTCCATTTCTTCTAATTCGAATACTTTTTTGCAGACTTCACCGTATTTGTTTTCAAAGAAAGGGGTCAGCGTGCCGTCGTCGTTCTGATTGCAGGCGATATAGCCGACGACTAGCTCTCTGTCAGCGAATGATCCCGACCATTTAGGGACAACCTGAGCAGCGTCAAGAGAATGGAGCACTTTGGCGTCCTCCAGCGCCTTTGCTTTGTTGTCATACAGCTGAACGATAGTTTTGCCGTAGCGCCCGGGAATGGGACGGTTTATCATTGCCCAGCTGCCGACAGGTTTTTTGCCGTGCTTGTCCGTACCCAGCTTCCAAAATTCGTTTTCATAACCTTCATAGTTGTTCATAGCTGTTGTTTTCCTTTCGTTTTTTATTTGAGGAATACTTCGATAATAACAGCCTCAGCCTCCTGCTCGTTCAGACCGAGTGTCATTAGCTTGACAAGTTGATCATTGTTGATTCTGCCGATAGCCGCTTCGTGAACAATGGCCGCGTCTATATGGTGAGCGTCTATTTCGGGGATAGAGCATATACGGGCATTGTCCATGATGATAGAATCGCACTGTACATGCGCGTGACACTTGTTGTTGCCTATGGCGCAGGGGTGGAAAGTCTGCTGAGAGTCTCCCTTGCCTACGGAACGTGAGATAATCTGAGCGGAGCTGTTCTCTCCATCCAGGTTGATCGACATGTCGGACTCGGCGGATTGTTCGCCTTCGGTCAGCAGCTTTTCCGTAACTATAAGCTTAGCGTCCTTGCCGAGAGATACGTAATTTTTGCGTATTGTGGAATCCACCCCGCCGATCTGAGAGGTCTCGAGCGTAAATACAGAAGCTTCTCCGACTTCAATCTCAGTTACGGGATTGAGCACTCGTCCGCCTGTGCCCGAACCCTGAGCATAGTGGTTTTCAATGTATTTTACTGTGCAGTTTTTGCCTACATGAAAAGCGTGTATGCCGTCGTGTCTGCTCTCGTAGCATCCGTCGTTGTTTATTCCGCAGCCTGCGACAATTATTACGTCGGCTCCATCTTCGACGAAGAAATCGTTGTATACGACGTCAGTCAAGCCTGTTTCATTCATGACGACGGGTATGTGTACGTATTCGCCCCGGCATTTTGAACTTATAAAAATGTCTATTCCCTGTTTGTCCGTCTTTTTTTCAATTCGAATATTTTCGCTGTTGCTGTGGCAAAGGGGCGCGCCGTTGTATCTTAAATTGAATGCGCCCTTCTGTTCAAAGCCTATAGGATCTATTTTGTCGAGTATTTCATTTGTGATGTTATCCAGTTTAATCATACCATATCACCTCCGCGTTCCTCTCTGCAATGGCAGCTGTCGGAAGCTTCGCACATCAGCGAGGGCATGAGCTCGTCGCGAGTGCCGTGCGCTTCGACCTGACCGTCAGAAATGACAAGTATTCTGTCAGCCATATTTATGATTCTCTCCTGATGAGATATAATAATTATTCCGTGAGACTTTTCTCTGTGTATTTTTTCAAATTGGCGAACGAGCATAGAGAAACTCCAGAGGTCGATGCCTGCTTCCGGTTCGTCGAAAATGCAGAGTTTATGCTCCCCGGCGAAAACAGTTGCGATCTCTACGCGCTTCATCTCGCCTCCGGAGAGGGTCTGGTCTACTTCACGGTCGATATAGTCCTGTGCGCAAAGTCCTACGCTGCTCAGAAGATCGCAGCAATCAGCCTCAGAGATAGATTTATGTGCTGCAAGAGAGAGGAGGCGACGAACCGTCATGCCTTTGAATCGAGCGGGCTGCTGAAAAGCAAAACCAATGCCTGCCTTTGCGCGCTGATCTACGCTGAAATTTGTTATGTCTGTATCGTCGAGCATTATTTTGCCGCTGGACGCTGTATTGATTCCCATAAGAACTTTGGCCAGCGTGGATTTGCCGCCGCCGTTCGGGCCGGTTATTACCAAAAGCTCTCCATCGTTGAGAGAGAAATTAATGTTTTTGAGTATGGTCTCTTTTTTCCCCGTATCAAATACATCATACGAGAGATTTTCTACGGTCAACATTTATCGTACCGCCTTCCTATATTAAGTAATATCATCTGTTTATTCTACCATTAAGGCAGAACATACACAATATTTTTAAACACTTTTTTTGAATTTAAATCAGTTTAGAACTGAGTTATGCTGACTTCGCCTGAGAAAAGTTCGTCTGTATCTCCGCTGTCAGAGCGTACAATCAGACATCCGGAGTCTGATATCCCCAAGACAGATCCCGTGCTGACGGCGCCGCCTTTCGTATAATTAACTTTTCTGCCGGTTAGTATGGATCTGTTTCTGTATTCCTCAATCACGTCGTCGGGGAATACGCAGTCTCCGTATCTGATTATTTGTGCAATCACCTCTGCTGCCAGCTCATTGCGGGTATATCCGCCCTTGCCGATGAATCCGGCTTTGCCGCGTATGTCGTCAGGCAGGTCATCTTCGGAGCCGGTGCAGTTTATGCCTATTCCTATGATTATATTATCTATTCCGCCGCCTTCCATGCTGAGTGTCGCTTCCGTCAATATACCGCATATCTTTTTTTCATTGAGATATAGATCGTTCACCCATTTTATTCCTACAGATACGCCGCAGACCTTTTCAATCGCTCGTGCGGCTGCGACTGCGGCATAAACTGTGATCATTTGCGGTTCGGGGACAGCGCCTCCGGGAGAGAGCAAAACAGAAAGATATATTCCCGTATCTGCGGGAGAGTAAAAAGAACGCCCGAGTCTGCCGCGCCCTGCCGTCTGCTTGTTAGCGACAACGGCCGTGCCGTGCTTCCCGCCTTCCAATGCAATGCGTTTAGCTTGAATATTTGTGGAATCAGTCTCGCTGAAAAATACAAGAGGCGTGTTGACACCGCGGCTGCGCAGACATGTCAGGAGCCCTGCTTCTGAGAGTATATCGCTGTTCTCATCCAGCATATAGCCTTTGCATCTGGTCGCGCTGATGCTGTAGCCTTCTTGCAGGAGGGACTGTATTGCTTTCCAAACGGCAGCGCGGGATACGCCCAGCTCGTCTGCCAGCTGCTGACCGGAGACGGGCTTGCCTCTGTTTTTTTCTAATGCGTTTATAATGTCTGATTTTATGGACATGATAATTCTCCCTTCGCCTAATTTTAACAAATGATAAGCTCACCGTCAACGCAATAATTCGTAAGCGTTTACATTAAGCCGAGAGAAAGCTTGCAATTAACTCTTGCATTCGGGCGCAAAATAAAATATTATATATGAAGTGAATTAATAAAAAGAGGACGTTAATGAACAGACAAGATTATATCAGAAATTTCTGCATAATAGCTCATATAGATCATGGCAAATCAACTCTTGCCGACCGCCTGATAGAAATGACAGGCACGGTCTCAAAGCGGGATATGGAAGATCAGCTTCTGGATACCATGGATCTGGAGCGTGAGCGAGGCATTACGATAAAGTCGCAGGCAGTGCGCATGTTCCATCAAAAAGATGGGAAAGAATACATATTCAATCTGATAGACACTCCCGGGCATGTCGATTTTACATATGAGGTTTCACGCTCTTTAGCGGCGTGCGAAGGCGCAATATTAGTAGTAGACGCCAGCCAGGGCATAGAGGCGCAGACACTCGCTAACGTATATCTGGCGATGGACAACGATCTCGAACTGCTTCCGGTTATAAACAAGATAGATCTTCCTTCCGCGCGCGCGGACGAGGTCTGTCAGGAGATAGAGGATGTGCTCGGATTGGACTGCTCCGCTGCTCCCAGGATAAGCGCTAAAAACGGAATAGGAATTGATGAAGTGCTGGATGCTATAGTAGATTATCTCCCGGCTCCTTCCGGAGAAGAACAAGCTCCGCTTCGCGCTCTTATTTTCGATTCCTATTACGACAACTACAAGGGCGCGATAAGCTTTGTAAGGATAAAAGAGGGCAGTGTAAAAGCGGGAGACGCCGTGCGCTTTATGGCCGTGGGAAAAGAATACGAAGTCGTAGAAGTAGGCGTGTTTACGCCTTCTCTCAAAAGAACTGATATTCTGGAAGCCGGAGATGTAGGGTACATTGCTGCCAGCATAAAAAACGTGGCTGATACGCGCGTGGGCGACACGATAACAAATGCGGTCGGCGGCGCGCCGGAGCCTCTGCCCGGGTATAAAAAGGTTACGCCGATGGTGTTCTGCGGAATATATCCCGCGGATGGTGCGAGATACGATGACCTTCGCGACGCACTGGAAAAGCTGGAGCTGAACGACGCCTCGCTTCTGTTTGAACCGGACGTATCCACGGCGCTTGGATTTGGCTTTAGATGCGGCTTTTTAGGATTGCTGCATATGGAGATAGTTCAAATGCGTCTGGAGAGAGAGTTCGATTTGGATCTTGTGACGACAGCTCCTTCGGTAAGCTACCGCGTCATAAAGACAGACGGCACGGTGCTTAAAGTAGACAATCCTTCGAATCTGCCCGATCCCGCAGAGATAGACTATATGGAAGAGCCTATCGCAGGAGTGTCCGTAATGACTCCTACGGAATACGTGGGCGCGGTCATGGATCTCTGTCAGGAAAAGCGCGGCGTGTTCAAAAACATGGAATACATGGAAGAGACTCGCGCCGTTCTGCACTACGATATTCCGCTCTCAGAGATAATATACGATTTCTTTGATCTTCTCAAATCCCGCACGAGAGGGTACGCCTCCATGGATTATGAGATAAAACGATATGAGAAGAGCGAATTGGTCCGCTTGGATATACTTCTGAACGGAGATATGTGCGACGCGCTTTCGCTCATAGTTCACAAAGACAGAGCTTACGCACGCGGCAGAGGAATAGCTGAAAAGCTGAAGGAGGTTATTCCGCGCCAGATGTTCGAAGTGCCGATTCAGGCGGCGATAGGAGGGAAGATTATCGCCAGAGAGACGGTCCGCGCTATGCGGAAGGACGTGCTCGCGAAGTGCTACGGCGGCGACATATCGCGTAAAAAAAAGCTTTTGGAAAAACAAAAAGAAGGAAAAAAGCGCATGAGACAGGTCGGTTCGGTAGAGGTGCCGTCCGAAGCGTTTATGTCTGTGCTCAAGCTTGATTGATTTAAGATGTGAAAAGCTCCCTGCGCGGGAGCTTTTTATTGTAAGTTTTTAAAAATGATTTATTTTATAGATACTAATAAATGTATACTTGCAATCAGTTTTGTTTATTTGTGTTATAATTAATAATATATTAAATTTCGTAATATATTAAATGGAAAAAGAAAGGATGCGTATGAGTAATACAATAGGATTATATGTACACATACCATTCTGCAAATCAAAGTGCGGATACTGCGACTTTGCTTCGTATTCCGGCCTTGCCGACAAGGAGGACGCATATATAAACGCAGTAATAAAAGAGGCGGAAAAATATGCGGAAAAAGAACTTACGGCAGAAACGGTTTATATCGGAGGAGGCACGCCCTCTGTTCTAAAAGAAGGCAATCTGACGAGACTTGTAGATGGAATATCAAGATATATAAATATAGAAGCAAAAGAATTTACTATAGAGGCGAACCCGGAGTCTTTTTCCGAGAGCAAGGCTCGTGAGTACAAAAGCGTTGGCGCGGACAGAGTGTCTATGGGATTGCAGGCGACGCAGCCGGAGCTTCTCAGAGCAATAGGGAGGATACACAGCTATCAGGACTTTCTAAATGCGTTGGACAATGCGAAAAAAATCGGATTTAAAAATATAAGCGCCGACCTTATGTACAGTCTGCCCGGGCAGACCCGCGGTATGGCGGAAGAGAGCGCGCGTATGCTGGCTTTGCTTGGGCTTCAGCATATATCAGCATATGCGCTCAAGCTGGAGCCGGGCGTCCCGATGTACGGCTGCGTCCAGCCGGAGGAGGATGAGGATAGGGAGATGTTCTATGCTATAAAAGGTGAGCTGGAGCAAGCCGGCTTCTCGCGGTATGAGATATCCAACTTTTCAAAACCGGGATTTGAGAGCAAGCATAATTTAAAATACTGGCTGCTTGAGGATTACATAGGCCTGGGGCTTGGGGCTCATTCGTGCTATGGCGGAGAGAGATTCGGCAATATGACTGATTTAAGAAAATACATCAAGTCGGCTGAGCGCGGGAGAAAGCTCAGCGTTTCCTCCCAGACTATAGGCGACGTCAGGATAGAGCGCGTTATGCTTGAAACAAGGCTTGTGCGCGGAATGCCGATGAGCGTGATAGGAGAGAGCCGCGCGGCGGAGCAGCTTACAGAGCAGCTGGTAAAGCACGGCCTTGCTAAGCTTGAGGAAGGCCGGTTGATTCTGACTGATGCCGGAATGGATATACAAAATACAATAGTAGTTAAGATATGGGACGTTATGGCAAAGTAAAAACTCCTTATCTTGTGTTTTTCACAAAATATTCGCAGGGTTTTCTCGCGAATATTTTTTATATTTCTTGAAAAGCTATTGACAAAAGTAGGGGCGTATGGTATCTTTATATCAGATGTTAGCACTCGACAACCGAGAGTGCTAACAAAGAAAAGTGGGGTAAGCGATATGGCTCTAACGGATAGAAAAACCAAAATCCTACAGGCGATTATCGACGACTATATTTTGACGGGCATTCCGGTCGGGTCGCGCACTCTGTCAAAGCGTGCCGATCTAAAGCTGTCATCAGCCACAATACGAAACGAAATGGCAGATTTAGAAGAGGAAGGGTATCTGGAGCAGCCTCATACTTCTGCGGGACGAATGCCGTCGGATAAGGCGTATCGTCTGTATGTAGATACGTTGATGCGTGTGGGCAGTTTGTCAACTCCGGAACGCGAGCACATCAAGGCTTATTACGACGAGAAAATGGGCGAGATGGAAGCGGTGGTCAATGCGACGGCAAAGGTGTTGTCGGATGTGACCCACATGACGAGTCTCGTACTTCCGCCGCAGATAGACAGAACGGAGATAAAGCGTATTCAGATAGTAAAGCTATCCGAAGTTCGCGGTCTTTTGTTATTTGTTTTTAACACCGGATTGGTTAAAGATACGGTTATTCCGCTCGAACCCGGTATGGATGAGAGCTACTTGGAAATGATCTCGAATGTGCTGACTGAGAAAGTCGCGAATCAGCGATTGGCTGAAGCTGTGGCTTCTGTCAGATCTATGATGAGCAGAGAGATGAGCGAGCATAGGAGATTTATGGAAAGCCTGCTGGATATTGTTCAGAGCAGGTCGAGACAGTCTCAGAGGTCGATAGTGCTGGGCGGAGCTAACAATATATTCAATCATCCGGAGTATCGCGATCTTGAAAGGGCGCGCGGCTTCCTACAGCTGTTAGAAACTAAAGATGTGCTTTACAATCTTTTGGACAGCTCGATGGATATGGAGTTTACAATAAAAATCGGGCATGAGAACGGCGTAGACGAACTGAAGGATATGAGCGTAATAACTGCGACATATCGTGCGGGCAACGACACGATAGGCTCCTTCGGCGTTATCGGTCCGACCAGAATGGATTACGCCAGAGTGCTTTCCGTGATGAATTACATAGGGGAGAGCATAAACCATATACTCAGCAATATGCTGAAGCCGGACGGCTGATATACAAAAGAAGACTTAGAACGATTGCGTAACCACGCGGAAGGATGGTACTGACATGGCAGAAAAGGAAAAAGATATATTAAACGAAGAGATAGAACAGGACGCGATAGAAACGGAAGCGGCGGAGACAGAACCTCAGGAAGATGCTGAGAAAAAGTCAGACAAAGCTTCTAAAAAAGAAAAAAAGAGCGAGAAAAACTCGGAAATAGAAAAGCTTAAGGCTGAAAAGGAAGAGTACCTGAATGCTCTGATTCGCGAACGCGCCGATTTTGAAAACTACAAAAAGAGAAACGCAGCCGCATCTTCTAAGGCTTATGAGGATGGTCAGATGGACGCGCTGGAAGCAATTCTGCCCGTGCTGGATAATCTCGAAAGAGGCCTCGCGGCGGCCGCAGATGAAGAAAGCGCGCTGAAAAAAGGCGTTGAGATGGTCATGCGCCAGATGCTGGACGCAATGGAAAAGCTCGGGGCTAAAGAGATAGCGGCCGAAGGCGAAAGTTTCGATCCGAATTTGCACAACGCCGTTATGCAGGTCGAGCCGGAAGAGGGTGAAGAAAGCGGACAGGTAAAAGAAGTTCTGATGAAGGGCTTTACGTACAAAGATAAAGTTTTGCGCCACAGCATGGTCAAGGTTATATCCTGACTCGGTGCGTTAACATAAATAGATTATTGACAAGCAACACACATGCCATAGGGCAATTTAGGAGGTAAATAGTTATGAGCAAAGTAATTGGTATAGACTTAGGTACAACAAATAGCTGTGTAGCAGTAATGGAAGGCGGCGAGCCTACGGTAATCCCTAACGCGGAAGGCGCGCGTACTACGGCTTCTGTAGTAGCGTTCACTAAGAACGGCGAGCGTCTGGTAGGTCAGGTCGCTAAGCGTCAGGCTGTAACAAACCACGACCGCACGATTTCTTCTATCAAGCGCGATATGGGTACTGACAGACGCGTAACTATCGACGGCAAATCCTACAGCCCGCAGGAAATATCCGCAATGATACTTTCCAAATTGAAGGCTGATGCAGAGGCATATCTCGGAGAAACAGTAACTCAGGCTGTAATTACAGTTCCGGCTTATTTCTCCGACGCTCAGCGCCAGGCTACGAAGGACGCAGGTAAGATAGCAGGTCTGGAAGTTCTTCGTATTGTAAACGAGCCTACGGCTGCTGCGCTTGCGTATGGTCTGGATAAAGAAGACAGCCAGAAGATACTGGTATACGACCTGGGCGGCGGTACATTCGACGTATCTTTGCTGGAGATCGGCGGAGGCGTAATTGAGGTTCTGGCTACCAGCGGCAACAACCGTCTGGGCGGCGACGACTTCGACAACAAGATTGTAGATTGGATGGTAGCAGAATTCAAGAAGGCCGAGGGCATTGATTTGTCCGGAGATGCAGCGGCTATGCAGCGTCTGAAAGATGCAGCTGAGAAGGCAAAGATTGACCTTTCCGGCGTAATGCAGACAAACATCAACCTCCCCTTCATCACGATGGACGCTTCCGGTCCGAAGCATCTCGACCTGACGCTCTCTCGCGCTCAGTTCGACAAGCTGACAGAGGATCTTGTAAAAGCTACAGAAGGTCCGACAAACCGCGCTCTTTCTGACGCAGGTCTGAAGCCTTCCGAGGTAGATAAAATCGTACTGGTCGGCGGTTCTTCCAGAATTCCCGCAGTTCAGGACATGGTTAAGAGAATCACGGGCAAAGAGCCTTTCAAGGGTATCAACCCCGATGAGTGCGTAGCTCTCGGCGCTGCTATTCAGGCGGGCGTACTGGGCGGTGAAGTTAAGGACGTGCTGCTGCTTGACGTAACTCCGCTTTCTCTGGGTATAGAAACTCTGGGCGGCGTATTCACAAAGCTGATTGACCGCAACACAACCATCCCCGCTAAGAAGAGTCAGGTATTCTCTACGGCTGCCGACGGTCAGACAAGCGTTGAAATTCACGTGCTCCAGGGCGAGCGTGAGATGGCGGCGGACAACAAGACTTTGGGCCGTTTCAACCTGACGGGCATTCCCGCAGCTCCCAGAGGCGTACCTCAGATTGAAGTTTCGTTTGATATTGACGCAAACGGCATAGTTCATGTTTCCGCAAAGGACATGGGTACAGGAAACGAGCAGAACATTACAATTACAGCTTCTACAAACCTCTCCGATGCAGATATAGATGCAGCAGTAAAAGAAGCTGAGAAATTCGCAGAAGAAGATAAGAAGCGCAAAGAGGAAATCGAAGCTCGCAACAACGCCGACAGCCTGATATATCAGACAGAAAAGACTATCAAGGATCTCGGCAAAAAGATTCCGGATGCAGAAAAGAAAGCCCTCGAAGAAAAGGTCGAAACTCTGAAGAAGGCGGTCGCAGGTACGAACGTAGAGGAGATTAAGCTCGCTACAGATGCTCTTGTTCAGGCTTCGCAGGAGACGTTCGGGAAGATTTATCAGCAGCAGGGTGCGCAGGGCACTCCGGGTGCTGGAGATCCCGGCGCAGGCGCAGGAGCAGCTCAGGACGACAATGTAGTTGATGCAGACTACGAGGTCGTAGACGACGATAAAAAGTAAAATATAAATGCAACTCTAAATGCTATGCGCGGGCGGGGAGAGTTTCCCGCCTGCGTATGGCTATGCTGGCATTAGGTATCGCATGATCAATTTGGAAGAGCTATGAGCCAAAAATACACATGCGGCCAGGAGGAAGAGAGAAGTGGCAAACAAAGACTATTACGAAACGCTTGGCGTCTCCAGAGACGCAAGCCAAGCTGACATAAAGAAAGCATTCCGGCAGCTCGCAAAAAAGTATCACCCCGACGTCAACAAAGAAGACGAAAATGCGGCTCAGAAATTTAAAGAAGTCAACGAGGCATACCAGATACTCTCCGACGAGCAGAAGCGTGCTCAGTACGATCAGTTCGGCTCGGCAGCATTTGATGGTACTGGCGGCTTTAACTCGGGATTCTCCGGTGCAGATTTCAGCGGCTTTGGAGGCTTTTCCGATATATTCGAGAGCTTTTTCGGCGGGAAACCGCGCAGGCAGGCGAACGGTCCGAAGCGCGGAGCTGATATAGATACGCAGCTGCGCATAACTTTTGAAGAAGCTGCATTCGGCGTGAGAAAGACCGTGTCTGTAAATAGGATGGAACAATGCACAAGCTGCGCAGGCTCAGGCGCGCAGCCGGGCAGCGAGACAAAGACTTGCCCCACATGCGGAGGCACAGGTCAGATTCAACAGGAACAGCGCACCATGATGGGCACTTTTATGAATATTGTGGAGTGTCCGCATTGTCATGGCGAAGGCGAGATAATAGAGAAGCCCTGCGAGAAATGCCACGGAAAGGGCAGAGTATCCGCCAGCAGAATGATAGTTGTAAACATACCCGCGGGTATAGACAACGGTCAGGTGATAACTCTGCATGGCGAAGGTCATGCCGGAACAAAGGGCGGCGCAAAAGGCAACTTAAACGTGTATATTTCCGTCAAGCCTCATAAGACATTCCAGCGCAGCGGAGCAGATCTGTATATGGATATGTCCATAAGCTTCGCTCAGGCAGCTCTCGGCAGCGAGCTGGAGATAGAAACACTGGAGGGCAAGGTAAAATACAATATGCCCGCCGGCACGCAGACGGGCACGACGTTCAGGCTCAAGGAAAAAGGCATTAAACACCTGAGAGCGGATAAAAAGGGAGACCTTTACGTTAAGGTTAATATAACAGTCCCGCGCAAGCTGACTGATAAGCAGAAAGAGCTGCTTATGGAATTTGAAGGAATAAAAGAAGCGCCTAAAGGAAAAAAGCACAAGGGCCTTTTTAAGTAATCATCAGGAAGAACCCCCTTTTGAGCATCCCCGATACTGGTTATCAGTCGGGGGTGCTTTGCTGTATGTTCGTGTTATATTGTACTTTTTCCAATAAAGTGATATAATTTCAAATTAAGACAGGCTTTTTTGGAGGGCTGAAATGATAGTAGATATACATACGCATTGCTTTAATGATAAACTGGCGGAAAAAGCTCTGCGCAAGCTTGCGGATGCATCCAACGTGCGCCCGTATGGTCTTGGCAGAATCGGAGATATACAGGACTATGTATTAAAACACGCAGGAGTTGACTATGCTGTAGTTTTAAATGTCTCTACTTCACCGGGATATGAACACAATGTAAACAATTTCTCTGCCGATATTGATATGATAGACAGGATAATATCCTTCGGCAGCGTACATCCTGATTATGAAGATATATACGGTGAATTGAAGCGCATAAAAGACATGGGAATGATAGGCATAAAGCTCCATCCTGACTATCAGGGCTATCATTTCGATGACAAAAAGGCGTATCCTATTTATGAAGCATGTCAGGATCTGGGATTAATACTTCTTACGCACGCAGGATTCGACCCCATAAGTCCCACACATGTACATACTACGCCCGAAGGCGCGCTGAAAGTTCACAGAGACTTTCCCGATTTGAAGCTGATTATGGCGCATATGGGCGGCGTATACAGCTCAGACGACATAGAGCGGGTGATAGCAGGTGAAAATATTTATTTGGATACGGCGGTATGCGCGAACTATGTTGAACCAAAGACGATAAAAAGACTTGCGGATAAGCATGGCGCGGAAAAGATCCTGCTGGGCAGCGATTTTCCATGGGATACAACTATAAACGAAATGAGAATGCTGGAGAGGTCAGGTCTGAGCAGCAGTCAGCTCGACATGATATTCGGAGAAAATGCGAGAGAGCTTCTGAGTATGGATGAGCTGCTCGCGCGTCCTAAGATCAGGAGAATGAAGCCTGAGAATAAAGAGGATTTCATACAAATGGCGTCTGATTTCTATTCGTCAGATGCAACTGTCAGCCAGCCTGATGTTGATAGCTTTGAAAACACTTTCAAAGCAATAATAAAAGGAAGAGACGGAGTTGACGGTTATATAATAAGCAAAAAAGACGAGATATGCGGATATGCAGTTGCATCTAAATCGTGGTATTCTGAAGCAGGCGGAAAGATAGTCGCCCTCGAAGAGCTTTATATCAAGCCGGAATACAGAGGAATGGGCATTGGGACTCAGTATCTCAAATGGGCAAAGGCGTATTATACCGGCGCGGGCGCAAAGGCTTTGAGGCTGGAAGTCAGCCGGAATAACGATAAAGCGCATGATTTGTATAAAACGCTCGGATATGTTGATTTAGACTATTTGCAGATGTTTTCAAAAATCAGATAGCTTTACTATAGTGATGGAAACATGTATACTATAGTCAAAGTTAAGAAAGGAAGCGGTTATGAAAAATAAGACGACAGTTGAAATTTGCGGCAGAGAGTATTCTATCGTTTCCGAAGAGACAGAGGAATATGTAGCGCAGCTTGCTTCTGAGCTGGACGAAAGGCTGCGGGGATTGGGAAGCGCATATGTAGGTATGAACGACAGCCGCGTTATGGTGCTGACTGCTCTGAATCTTATGGACGAGCTGAGTAAATCGCGCGAGCAGCTGGCTTATGCCATGAGCGAAGCGCGCAAAGCAGCGGAAAGCGCAGCCAGCGGCAGCGAAATAGATATATTCGAGGCGGAGATAAGCAATAGAGATGAACGCATATCTGAGCTGGAGGCAGAGGTTGCAGAGCGCGACGAACGTCTAAAGAACCTATCCTCCGATGCCGGAGTAGCAGAGCTGAATGAAGCTTTGAGCAAGAGAGACGCGCGCATTGATGAACTGCAAAAAGCTGTGAAGCGTTCCGAAGCATATCGTGCGGAAATAGATGAGCGAGATAAGCGAATAGCAGAGCTGACAGAAACTATGGGACAGATGAATGCGAAAATAGAACGCACGTCTCAGCTCGAGGCTAAAGTCAGAGAATATGAGGAAAAAGTGAAGCAAAGCAGCCTGCGCGTCGCGGAAATGGAGCTGAAGATGCGCCGCGTGGATTCGCTGGAGCATGAGCTGCATAAAAAAAATGCCAGCATAGCTCAAATTGAAGAGAGTGTAAACGAGAAACAGAAGGCGCTCGAGGAAGCGGAGGAAAAACTCTCGGCTCAGGTTCTCGGTTTTGAGCAAAAGTCGGCAGAGCTGAAGCGCTCGGAATCCGAAGCCCGTGCTGCAAAAGTTGTGGCGGAAGTGCAGCTTAAACAAAAGGATGAATATATCGCCAGCCTAGAGCTTAGAGTTCGAAAATTAGAGTATGTTAAAGACGAGCTTTCCAAACGCGACGAAAAAATTGCAGAGCTGACCGCGCAGGTGGAAACTATCGAAAGAGATAAGCGCAATGAGCTTCTTCAATGCCAAAAACAAATGGCGGAACTAAAGATGAAGCTCGTCACTTTGCCCGACATGGAGAAGAGAATCTCGGATCAGGCTGAGACGATAAAACAGCTTGGCGCAGAGGCGCAAAAATTGCCGGAGCTTCAATCTGAGTTGGAATCAAAAGAAAGCAAGATAGCTTTTCTTGAAAAAGAGACGGAACGAATTCCGCCTCTGAAAGCCCAGGCGGACAGAATCCCTGATCTTGAAAAACAGATTGACGAGCAAACAGAAGAGATAACTAGGCTGAAATCTGACAACATGAAATTGGGTCAGATGCAGGCGGAGATAATAATTAGAAATGAGAGAATAGCCGAGCTTGAACAGGAATGCTATAAGATGGCCGCCATGGAGGAAAAGCTGAAATTGGCAGAGTCGGCTCAGGCTGAGTTAAGCGGCGCCAAGCAGTCGATAGTATCGTTAGAGAAGGATACAGCGGATAAGGCGGCGAAGATTGCAGAGATGCAGGAGAAGCTGAATGCAGCGGAAGGACTGGCGTCAGAGCTGGAGAACACAAAGTCTAGATTAGGGACGCTTCAGCTTGATATGGCTGAGAAGGATTCTAAAATTACTGAGTTGAAACAGGACGCTGAGGAACATAAAAAAGCTATGGATGTCGCGGCAGAACAACACGATATTAGAGTTGCGGATTTGCAGATGAAGCTGCAAAAGCTTGAAAATATACGCAGAGAGGTGCAGAAGCGCGATGAGAGGATAGCTGAGCTGGAAGCTGAAAACAGCAAGATAGCTTCGATTGAAGCGGTGCTCAGAGAGAAGGAAGGGCTTATATCCGATATGGAAGAAAAGTCGAAGGACTTTGAAAAGCTGACATTGCAGCTAAGCGCGAAGAGCAGCCGTATAGCGGAGCTGGAGTTCCAAATTCGAGAACTGGAACGTCAGCCTAAAGAAGTGCGTTATCACAAATCAAGACGCGGTAAAATAGACAAAAAATAAAAAACGCAAAGGGGCGCCGCCGTGTGTCCCTGTTTTTCGATATTTTCAATAGAGCTCGGAGGGATAAGAATGGAACTGCTTGCACCTGCAGGCGATTTAATTACAGCTAAGACTGCAATAGATTGCGGAGCCGATGCGTGTTATGTAGGCGGAGAGTTCAGTGCGCGGGCGTATGCGAAAAATCTTTCATATAAAGATTTACATGAAATCATCAGATATGCTCATGCCAGAGGAAGCAGAGTTCATGTCGCGTTGAACACTATGATATTTGACAGCGAGATAAAAGATGCAATGCAGTACGGAGAATTTCTGTATTCAGAAGGTGTGGATGCAGTGATAATCGCAGACGTAGGTTTGGCAGATGCTTTTTCCCATGCTTTCCCGGGGCTTCCGCTCCATGCCAGTACGCAGATGGGAATCTGCGACAAGGGAGGGGCGCTTTTCGCCCGAGCTTTGGGATGTTCTCGAGTCGTTCCTGCGAGAGAGGTTTCGATATCGGGTCTGAGGTCAATAGCTGAGACAGGTATAGAAGTCGAGGCGTTTGTACACGGAGCTCTTTGTTCCGGAATATCGGGAACGTGTCTGCTCTCTCAGGTTATAGGAGAAAGAAGCGGCAACCGAGGAAGATGCGCTCAGCCGTGCCGTATGCTGTATTCCCTTGGAAATGCTGAAGAGGCGTATCATCTCAGCGCCGCGGATTTATGTATGATAGAGAATCTCGCAGATTTGCGGGATGCCGGCGTCTGTTCATTAAAAATAGAGGGCAGGATGAAGCGCAGGGAATACGTCGCGCTGACAGTTTATTACTATAAAAAAGCGCTCGCAGCTTTGGACGGAGGCAGCTTCGATACAGAACGAGCTGTTTTTGAGCTGAAAAAAATATTTAATCGCGGAGGCTTTACAAAAGGCTATTATTATGGCGGCAGAGACGTTACGTATACTTCCAGACAAAACCACATGGGAGTATATGTCGGTAAAGTGGCGAAGATAAAAAACGGCAGAGCACAGATAAAAACGCGGTCCGAAATTTCCAAGGGAGACGGCGTGGAGTTCTTTTCGGATGTATCTCACGGGGGCTTGACTCTTCCGTATGCTGATGTGATATCGGGTGGTTATTCCATAGCTGCGCCTCCCAAAGCGCGCGCAGGGGACGAAGTTTACCTGACGTCTGATAAGTCGCAGCTGGATTTTGCCGCAAAAATAGCTGAGCAAAAGAACCCGAATCAGCCCTTGAGCTTGAAGCTGAAGCTTCATGAAGGAAAAACGCCGAGGCTTGAGGGAAGGTCGGCTGATTTGAAAGCTGAGTCAGAGGGGGAAGCCCCGCTGGAAAGAGCGAGAAATTGCATAAATACTGAAAAGCTGGAAGCATGGCTGAGCAAAACAGGCGGAACTATTTTCGGTACACCGCATATAGAATTGGACATAAAAGGAGAGCCGTTTATCAATGCGGCACAGGTGAACGCGCTCAGGCGAGAAACTCTGACTAAACTGGAATCACGCTTCTATGACAGCAAGCGGCAGTATGTGTGCAGGCCCGGCAGGCTTTCGGAAATAAAAGAAGTGCATAAAGAGCGGTATCTGGCTGTTCAGGTCAGAGACACGGCGCAGGCGCTGGCAGCGGCTCAGGCGGGCGCGGACAGAGTTTATTTTCTTCCGCGTGAATGGAAGCAGAGTGAGTTTGATATGATGAACGGCATGAAGGCTTGGCTTTGTCTCCCGCCGTTTTGGGATGCTGAAACGCGGGAAAAGCTTAATAAAATGAATTTGGATAGCTTCGACGGCGCTGTAGTAGGAAACGTGGGTCAGATTGAGATGGCAAAGGAATTGTTTCCTGCATTTGTGACTGACAGTTGCTTGAATGTCGGCAATTCCAGAACCGCCGCCTATTTTGCTTCGCTTGGCGCGGAGAGCGTATGCGTTTCGACCGAGACAGACGAGGATATTTCGGGCGCGCAAACGGAGCGCATAGCAGGCGGGAGAATACCGGTGATAAATTTGAGGCACTGCCCGGTGAAAAAATCAGGTAAGTGTCCGAATTGTGAAAGTCTGAGTCTCGCAGATAAATTCGGAGCACATTTTAAGCTGGTGCGTACAGAAGGGTGCCTTCTTCAAGCTCTGAGCCATAAAGACGCTTCGGCAAAACTCTATGCCGGAGACGGAGTGCGTCTGGCGATTTCGTTTGAATCTGCACGTGAGACAGAAAGAAAAGTAAAAGACTGGCAGAATACGATATAATAACTATATAAATTGGAGTGTAAAAGCGCATTAGCGCGTTTGGTGATATTATATGACAGACAGAGTTTTTGAAATATTAGGCTTTAAGACTATGCGCAGCCGCTTGGCGGACAAATGCCTTTCCGCTAAGGGAGCTGAGCTTGCGGAAGATCTTAAACCCGAAAAGACAATAAAAGGGGCGAAGAGGCTGCTTGCCGAAACGCTTGAAGCGGAGAGCATTACCATATCCGTCGCTTCGCATCCGCTCATAGGCTTTTCGGACGTTACTCCTGAGCTAAAAAGGCTTAAATCTCAGGCAGGTCTAAACTGCGCCGAGCTGCTGAGAGTGACTCAGCTTTTGAAAGCGGCGCGCCGTGCCTCAAAGGGCATAAAACCGGATGACGACGGGAGATTGGTATTGCTGCCTGAGATGGCGGAGAGCTTGTATTACGACGATACTATAATTTCTCGCATAGATGATGCTATAATAAGTGAAGAGGAGGTGTCGGATTACGCCTCTACCGAGTTGAGAAATATTCGCAGGCGAAAAGCGGCGGAAAACCAGGCCGTGCGCGATAAGCTGAGCGCGGTCATTCGCTCCCGCGAGCTGTCCAAATACTTGCAGGACGCTATAATAACCATGCGCGACGGGAGATTTGTAGTTCCTGTTAAATCGGAATACAGAGGATATATAAAAGGGTTGGTACACGGCGAATCGTCCAGCGGGGCTACGGTATTTATTGAGCCTATAGGCGTTGTAGACGCTAACAACAAGCTGCGTGAGCTGGAAAACGAGGAAAGAAGAGAAGTAGAACGCATATTGATGCAGCTGTCTGATATGCTGCGTCCGTTCGCAGAGGATATAGAATACGATCTGGAAATAATGGCTTATCTTGATCTGGTGTTTGCTAAAGCGGCTCTCGGTTTGGAATATGAAGGGACCGCGGCCGATTTGACGGAAAGCGGACGGCTGTTTATACACAACGGCAGACATCCTCTCATAGACCCCAAAAAAGTCATTCCTGTCAGCATGGAGATAGGAGCAGAGGATACTGCAATGATAATAACAGGGCCGAATACAGGCGGAAAGACAGTCACTCTAAAGCTTGCAGGTCTGTTTGCGCTGATGAGTCAGAGCGGAATGTATATACCGGCGGAGAGATCTGAGCTGCCGGTGTTCAACGGAGTTTACGCGGACATAGGAGATGAGCAGAGCATTGAGCAAAGCTTGTCTACGTTCAGCGCGCATATGCGGAATATAGTGTTTATACTCAGACGTGCGAAAAAAGGCTCGCTGGTTTTGCTGGACGAGCTGGGCGCGGGGACAGACCCCGAGGAGGGCGCTGCTCTGGCTCTGGCGATACTTAAAGAACTGCATGAGCGCGGAATAAAAGTTTTGGCGACGACGCACTACAGCGAGCTCAAAGCTTATGCGCTCACAACCCCGGGGTTTATCAATGCGAGCATGGAGTTTGACACAAAGTCTCTTATGCCGACTTTTAAGCTGATAATGGGCGTGGCAGGCGCAAGCAACGCTTTCTATATATCTAAAAAACTGGGGCTGCGGAGAGAGATAATAGACAGCGCGAAGAAATTTATGGACGAAGAGCGCCTGCAGTTTGATTCACTTCTGCTGGAAGCGCAGAAGGAGCGAGATAAAGCGAACCGCGAGCTGAAAAAGGCGTTCGAAATGCAGCAGCACGCGAAGGAAGTAGATGCAAAGGCAAAACAGCTTGAGAAAGAGCTGGAGCAGAAGAGAGAAAGAGAGCTGGAAAAAGCTCATAAGCAGGCTATGGAGATAGTGTCCAAAGCTCAGGAGGAGACGGAGCAGATAATAAGCGACGTAAAAAAAATACGGAAAATGAGCGAAAGCGATACAACGCGCGCGGTAGAAAAAGCGCGCAAGTCTCTCAGCGGCAAAAAGGAAAATCTGCGCAGGCGCGAGCTCCCGAAGAAAAAAGCTCCCGCCGAGGCTGTGAATCCGAGTGGAATACTGGAAGGCGACACAGTTCATGTGAACTCAATAAACGCGGATGCAACTGTGGTAAAGCCGCCTGACGCAAAGGGGAATGTTCTCGTGCAGGCCGGTATAATAACTTTGAACGTAAAAGTTTCTGATTTGAGCAAGATAACGGGTAAACAGAAGAAAAAGGTAATGCGGACAGCTAAAGTTAATCTTACGCGCAAGACAGTTTATCAATCAATAAATCTTCACGGGTATAATGTAGAAGAAGGTCTGCTTGAACTGGATAGATATTTGGACGATGCGTTTCTCGCAGGTCTGAAGGAAGTCACGATAAATCACGGCAAGGGAACGGGGGTGCTTAGGAGCGCAGTTCAAAGATACCTGCGAACACATCCGCATGTCGATAAGTTCAGACAGGGAAAATACGGTGAAGGAGAAGAAGGCGTTACAGTTGTTACTTTAAAATAACGTCTTGTTCATACGATGTTCACATTTGGAGAGTAAAATGAAAGCGATAGTCAGTGCATGTCTTTTGGGTTATAAATGCAGATATGATGCGCGCTCGTGTTCCGAGATTTTGGATACAGAGGGTGAAGCTATACCCGTGTGTCCGGAATGCAGCGGAGGTCTCAGCATACCCAGATCTCCTTGTGAAATAGCAGGAGGAGATGGGGAAAGCGTGCTGCTTGGAGAAGCGAAGGTGCTTACGAAAGACGGGGAGGATGTTACCCGTCAATTTGTCATCGGTGCGAATATCACGCTGAGAACAGCTCTGGAAAACGGAGTTACGACGGCGTATCTGAAGAGCAAAAGCCCATCGTGCGGACTGGGCAGAATATACGACGGCGGCTTTAAAGGTAAACTTAAAGACGGCGACGGAGTTACGGCTGCGCTGTTAAAAAGAAACGGCATAAATATAATCGCAGTCGATTAAGGAGAAATATTATTTATGGTAAAGAATACAATACTGCTCATAGATGATGATGAGAATATATGTAAAGTTATAAAGCTCTATTTGGAAAAAGAGGGAATGGATATACACGTTGCCGGCAACGGCAAAGAGGGCATTGATATGTTTGCCCAGATTAATCCGGACCTCGTTTTGCTGGATATTATGATGCCGGGTATGGACGGTATGGAAGTGATAAAGCTCATAAGAAAAGAGAGCAACGTCCCCGTAATCATGCTGACGGCGAAGAGCGATACTTTTGACAAGGTATTGTCGCTTGAGATGGGTGCGGACGATTATATCGTAAAACCGTTCGAGCCTAAGGAGCTTATTGCGAGAATAAAAGCAGTGCTGCGCAGATCAGAACCCAGCGTGACGGAAGTAGAAACGATAAAATATGAGGATTTAGAAATCTCTTTATCGACTTACTCGGTAGTGTACAACGGAGAGAATATAGAGCTTCCGCCGAAGGAGCTGGAGCTGCTGTACTTTCTTGCGTCTCATCCCAACAAGGTGTTTACGCGCGAGCAGCTTCTTCAAAAAGTGTGGGATTTCGATTTCTACGGAGATTCGCGCACGGTGGATGTGCATATAAAACGTCTGAGAGAGAAGCTGGCAGGCGAGCATAATTGGCAGATAAAAACGGTTTGGTCTGTAGGATACAAGTTTGAGGTGAAATAAAGACTCATGAATCTTAGGTTGAGCAGAGAGGATACGCGCAAAAACAAGGAGGAGCGCACGCCGCTGATTCGCTTTAAGACGGTGCGCAGCCGTCTTTCTGCTACCTATTTTTTTGTTATTGCTTTTTGCCTTATAGCAGTTATGCTTTTTACAACATTTACTGTGAGACCGAATGAGATAGATAGTTGTAAACAAAACCTGACAGAAAGTGCGGAATCCATTTCAAAATTGTTGGATGAATACAGCTTCAATATAGACGACAGTTTGAAAAAGAATTTAGAGCAGATAGCTCGATATGATAATACTCAAATACTTATCGTTGACAGCTATGGCATAGTCAGATTTGAATATACCGGAAGTGCAGATCTGGCCAGCAATGAACAGAAATTGCTGGCGGTGCGTTCGGATATGCTCTCCGAGGCTCTCGCCGGACGCACGGTTTATAACGTAGGGTACGATAACGATATTTACGGCACGCCTGTAGTGTCTGTATGTATGCCGTATAGCTCGGGCGGAAATAATATAGCGGGAATACTTGTCCACACAAAGATGACGCGGTTCAAACAGATGATGTCGTATTTCTATGTTCAGATTTTGTTGTCGGGTGTAATTTCGGCTTTGCTGGCGTTTCTTCTTGTGATGCATTCATCTTATAAGATAAGCAAGCCTCTCCGCAAGATTAATCTCGCGGCGCGAGAACTCGCGCGGGGGAACTTTGAAAAACACTTGGATATTCAGGATGAAAACGAGATAGGTCAGTTGGCTGATACATTCAATATGATGGCGAACGAATTGCAGAAATACGAGTATACTCGAACCAGTTTTGTTGCTAACGTATCGCACGAGTTGAAAAGTCCGCTGACGTCTATACAAGGCTTTGTGCAGGCGATCTTAGACGATACTATAGAAGAAGCGGATAAGAAGCAATACATGGAAATTGTGCTTGCCGAAACAAAACGACTTAACACACTCATCGGCGATCTCTTGGATTTGGCTAAGTTTGAATCAGGTCAATTTCCGCTAAACAAGACGGAGTGGGACATAAATGAACTGATACGTCAGACGCTGATAAAGTTTATTACTAAAATTGAGGATAAATCTATAGAAGTAGTCGTAAATATTCCGGAGACGCACGACATAATATATGCGGATAAGGACAGATTTGCGCAGGTGCTTACGAACTTAATAGACAATGCGGTGAAATTCTGTCAGCCCGGAGGCGAACTAAAAGTCTGGACGCATAAGCTGGACGGCAAGATAAACGTAAGCATTTCTAATACGGGTCAGACAATACCGCCGGAGGATTTGCCTTTTGTGTTTGACAGGTTCTTTAAGGTAGATAAGTCGCACAATCGCAAGGCAGGAGGAACGGGTATAGGTCTGTCTATAGTTAAGAATATAATAATGCAGCACGGAGAAGATATTTGGGTTACGTCTAAAGCGGAGACCGGGACGATATTCACTTTTACAGTTTCACCAAAAGATCTTGAGCTTCAGAACCAGCGCGCAGCATTCAAATCCCGTTTTGATCATAAACCAAAAAGAGAGCGGGAAAAGGAGCAGCAGTCGCGCGAAAGGAGCAAGGCGAAACATAAATATCAAGCTAAAAAAGTTAAATCTTCTAATATAAAAGAATCTGAAGCTAAGCAGACTGAAACGCGGTCGGCAGTACAGGAACAAAAGGAGAGCGAAGATGCTGTTCAAAATATTCCTGAGCAGAATGCAGAACCCGAGATAAGCTTAGATACAGCTCCGCTCAATATTAAAGATTTGCCTGAGGTTGAAATGGCAGACTTAACTATAGAGCCTTCGGACGAAAAGGAAGGAGAATAAATGGCGATAGATAGATCAAATGAAGATACGGAGCTGTTTGAACGATGGCATTCTAAGCAGATTCCTCTCTCGGACGACGCTCCGCGAGCAGATAAAAAAGACAATTATACGCCTCCGAAACGTCAGCAGGATAGAACTGCCAAGCACATAAAGGCTAAAAAGCAAAAAAAGAAGCGTTCGAAAAAACCGCTTTTTATAATTATCGCAATTGTTGTGTTCGCTGCCGGCGTCCTTCTGGGGTGGTATCTGCAATCCGGCGCATTCTCAGGTTCAGGAGTTTTGTCAGATTTGGGCAAGCTGAACACGGGCTCTGAGATTTCTGCAAATTTATCTAATCCGATACCTGATTTAGCAGATCAGGCGATGGACAGTGTTGTAAGCGTTACTATGTATCGTTCGGGCGAAAGGCAGGGCAGAGGCTCAGGTTTCGTGCTGACCTCTAACGGATATATTGCGACGAACTATCATGTCGTCTCGGCAGGAGATTCTATAGAGGCTGAATTTAACGACGGAACTATATTGGATGCGGAATATATAGGCGGAGACGCAACGGCTGATGTGGCCTTAATAAAAGTAAATTCGGATACCTTGAAGCCCATATCCTTGGGAGATTCAGATACCCTGCGAGCAGGCGATCAGGTGTTTGCCATAGGAGATCCTCAAGGCATGGGAGTAAACCTGTCGAGAAGCGTTACTGTAGGTTACGTGAGCTCTGCCGCTCGAGAAATAACTTATAATGACGAAACACAGACTTTTATTCAGACGGATACGGCTTTGAACCCGGGCAACAGCGGCGGACCGCTTATCAACACGTCAGGCCAGGTCATAGGAATGGTCACTCTCAAAAGCTTGGTTTCCACTATGGACGCCAGCGGAGAAGTTATTAATGCGGACGGGATTAGTTTTGCAATACCAATAAACAAAGTTGTTGAGTTGGTACAGCAGGCGAGCAAGGATTATGAGGATATAGAATTTAAACCCGGACTCGGGCTTTATTATGCGGAAGTTACAGAAGATATACGTTCAGAGACGGGTCAGGACAATATGCCGGCGGGTCTCTATGTAGCAGGCTTTATGGGCGGGGGAAACGCCGCCGCTGCCGGCGTTGAGGTCGGAGATGTTATAACATCTATAAACGGTATATCTACAACTGAACAGGACGATGTATCGCAGATAATAAACAGCTCTAACGAGGGAGATCAATTGAACTGTGCTGTATGGAGAGACGGAGAAACTCTGGAAATAAGCGTTCCGGTAGGAAACTACAATAGAATGCGCGAGGTTATGAGTTGAACAATAATGCCGTATGCAGATGTGGAACTGCATACGGCATTTTAAAAACTGTATTATTTGTTCAGTATTGTTATTTCGTCTCCGGGATATATTTCGCATTTATTTATTGCGCGAACAAAAATGCCCTCCCGCGGCATTATGCACGCGCCTGTCTTTTTAGCTATTTCGCAGCCGCTGTGACATTGTTTGCCTATTTGTGTGACCTCCAAGACTGCGCTGCCTATGCGTATTTTCGTGCCTGTATTCAGAGTGTGAAGCGTTATTCCCTCGGTAGTTATGTTCTCAGCGAAATCACCGGGCTTGAGATCTCGTGCGAATTTGCGCATTTTTTCTATGCTTTCGTTAGCCAGCATACTTATCTGCCGGAGCCCCGGACCTGCGTGCGCGTCTCCCAGTACGCCAGAGTCGGGCGCCACGGTTATGCTCTCGACGGGTTTTTTTATTGTGCCTTTTTGCTCACTTATGTTGACGGAGATAACCTTAGCCATTCTATCCTCCTATCTGATACATTTGCCGTTTTCGCGGATTGGCTGTGCAGAATTCATGCCCCTGAGGTTTTGCGGAAACAGCAGTGAGAATAATCTCTTTTACGGCTTCTGTTCCCAAGCTCAGAGCAGGTTTGAGATCATACTGCAAATCGTGTCCCAGGCATGGCATTACGTAACCGTCAGACGTTATACGTATTCTGTTGCATTGGCTGCAAAAGCGGCATGAAAGAGGAGATATAAAACCTATTCTTCCGAGAAAGCCGTCTGCTGTGTAATCGACGGAGGGCGAAGCCGAATAACGTGGAGGTATTCGCCGGAGCTTGGGAAGAGCGCTGAGTATTTCATTCTGACTAATGCGCATATCAAAACGGCTGTTCAGCGGCCCTATAGGCATAAGCTCTATGAAGCGGACGTCGATGTCCCGATGCTTCGCGAGCTTGGCGAATTCGAGTATTTCATCATCGTTTACTCCGCGCATAGCGACGACGTTGAGCTTTATAGGCAGAAGCCCGACGCTTGAAGCTGTATCTATGGCAGAGAAAACCTCATTAAGCTCTCCGCCGTCAGTTATGCGGCGGTATTTTTCTGCGTCCAGAGAGTCTGCGCTTATGTTTATGCGGTTGAGTCCTGCTGCTTTCAAATCTGCGGCTCTTTTAGAAAACCCTTGAGCGTTAGTGGTGAGAGATATTTCCTTGAAGCCTGCTGTGCTTGCAGAAGCTATGATTCTTTCAAGATCTCTGCGCATGAGAGGCTCTCCGCCCGTTAGCCGCAGCTTGGTCATACCGAGTGATACAGCTGCCTGAATGATGACGCCGAATTCGTCTGCCGACAGTTCTGCCGTTGGATTTGCGCAGAGCTTGCTTTTGCAGTAGATACATGAAAGATTGCATTTTTCTGTAACGGACAGCCTCAGATATTCAGTTTTACGTCCGTATGCGTCCAGCATTTAAAGCTCCCTGTTATAATCTCCGCTTTTTCCGCCGCTCTTGCTCAGAAGCATTACGTCGGATATTATCATGCTTTTGTCCGCGGCTTTGAGCATGTCGTAGACTGTCAAAGCGGCTACGCTTGCGCAGGTCAGAGCTTCCATTTCCGCGCCGGTGCCATACGTACAGCTAACGGAGGAAACAATGCGTATTCCATCGTCTAAGTATTCAAAATCCACCGTAATTCCTGTGAGAGGCAGGGGGTGACAAAGAGGTATCAGATTTGATGTCTGTTTCGCTGCCATTATGCCTGCTATTCTGGCAGCGGGCAGAACGTCGCCTTTCTTAGCTGTGCCTCGGAGCAGCATATCGCGTGCAGATGAGTTCATGTATACAACCGCCTGCGCGGAAGCCTTGCGGTCAGTGTGATTTTTTGCGCTGATGTCTACCATTCGCGCCGCGCCTTTTTCGTCGATGTGAGTTAATCCCATATCACAAGTTCCTTCTGTTTTATGTGCCATAAGCTATTGTAACACATAGCCTTTTGTTTATACAACTATTAAGATATAAAGATCTTGATTTAGCGGTTTAAATAATGTATCATTCTACATATCGGAGGTAGTATATGCAAAAAACAGAAAAAAAGCTGAGCATGGTAAGCGGCAGCCCTGCGAAGAGCTTGATCGCTTTTACAATACCGCTTATTTTGGGGAATCTGTTTCAGCAGTTTTATAATCTGATAGATTCGGTAGTTGTAGGGAATTACGTCGGAGAAGGCGCGCTCGCGGCGGTGGGCGGAACGTGCTTTTCGATAACGGCCGTGTTTATCGCTGTGGCGACAGGCGCCGGAGTGGGATGCTCGGTTATAATTTCTCAGCTCCTGGGTGCGGAAAGAATAGCCGATATGAAAACTGCTGTATTGACCGCGCTGAAGTCTGTTTTTTTGCTCAGTCTGATTCTGGCTGTTGTAGGGGCGGTTTTTTCACCTCAAATTCTGACGCTTCTGAGAACTCCGTCGGACATTTATTCTGATTGTCTGTCGTATTTGAGAATATACTTTTTTGGGCTGCCCTTTTTGTTTATGTACAACGTGTTTGCGTCGGTATTTAATGCGCTCGGAGATTCGCGCACGCCGCTGATGCTGCTGATCTTTTCATCCGTGTTGAACGTAGCGTTGGATTTGTTGTTTGTTATAAAATTTAACATGGCTGTTCCCGGCGTAGCGTGGGCGACGCTGATTGCGCAGGCTATATCGGCGGTGTGCAGTTTTACAATACTTATCCGCAGACTTAACAGAAGATATGAAACGGATGAGGAATATATAAAATTTTCCGTTCCGCTGCTTAAAGATATGGTACGGGTTGCAGTGCCGTCTATTGTACAGCAGTCAATAATATCTGTCGGAATAATGCTGGTGCAGGGCGTGGTTAACAGCTTTGGCTCCTCTGCCGTGGCGGGCGTAGCAGCGGCGAACAAGATAGATCAGATAGTAATAATGCCTATGATAGCTGCGGGGAACGCCGTCTCAACTTTTACGGCACAAAACATCGGCGCAGGCAAGGCGGACAGAGTTCGCGCGGGGTATAAGACGGCGGTAGTTATGATAACGGTCATGGCGGCTGTGGTGCTTGTTGTAATGCAGTTATTCGGAGAGGCTTTTATATCTGTTTTTCTGGATGAAAGCAGTTCCTCCGAGGCGCTGAGAATAGGTCTGGAGAATTTAAAATTTTTGTCGTATTTTTACGTTATGCTCGGTCTAAAGCAAACGACGGACGGAGTTTTGCGCGGCTCGGGGGACGTGGGCTTCTTCATGTTGGGAAATTTCTGCAATCTCACGGAGAGAGTGCTGTTTGCGCATATTATGTGCGGAACGATGGGCGTGGGAGCGGTATGGATAGCCGTGCCTATAGGATGGACAATAAACTTCCTGATAGCTATCCTAAGGTATAGCACCGGCAAATGGTCTAAGCTGAACATTATAACCGTGAACAGATGATCCCCGCCGCTACATGCGGTGGGTTTC